>Ga0066709_100001089_pt1 | contig 17050 bp, 16 predicted proteins | sample GraSoiAngelo_158_FD_79665 | JGI IMG/M metagenome (GOLD analysis project Ga0066709, IMG submission 79665) | Grasslands soil microbial communities from the Angelo Coastal Reserve, California, USA - 14_1009_16_30cm | ecosystem: Environmental > Terrestrial > Soil > Grasslands | place: USA...
AGAAGTCGGCGATTTTGGACAACATCTGATCGAGCGCACCGGTGTTCTCACCGACGCTGATCAGGCCGAGCCGCTCGCCCTCGCCGGAACGAAGCGCGGAGAAGGTCATGCGCACGGGCACCGTCGTGCCGTCGGGGCGGCGCAGCATCGCCTCTTGCCGCATGGACGCTCGGGGATTACCGTCGATGGCCGCCTCGATCGACTCCAAGGGGAGCGTTGCGCCCATCAGCGCCGGCCACGCGTGGCCGATCGCCTGGGACACCCGGAATCCGGAGATCTCCTCGGCGGCCCGATTGAACGCGGTGATCCGGTGCTCTCGGTCGAGCGCGATCAGCCCGGTGCCGACGGACTGGAAAATGAGGTCCTTGAAGGCCTGCAGGTCGCGGAGATCCTTCTGCTGCGTCTCGAGCTCCTGTCGGGTGGCGCGGTACCGCTCGCCGATACCGCCGGCGACGATCGCCACGGCGAGGAGAGTCGCGGCGTTGAGGAACATCGTGACCAGCTCGAGCGCCGTCGTTTCCTGGGGCGCTTCGAAGAACACGCTCAGCGGAAGCACGGTGCGGCTCACCACGATCCCCGTGTAGAGCAGGCTGGACACCGCCGCGATCGCGAGCCCGCGCGTCCGGGACAGCAACACGCAGGCGGCGGTCACGGAGAGGACGTACAGGAACGCGAAGATCGAGCGCGCGCCACCGGTGGCCGCCACCACTGCCGTGATGAGCGCGGTATCGAGCAGGCAGATGAACCACGCCAGCCGCCGCGGCTGCGCCGGCGGGCCGAGCACGAGGAGTGCGCCCGACGACGCGAGCCCGACGATGAGGGCGAGGGCCAAGAGCTCGCTCTCGCCCGGCATGAGGCCCGGCGAGACGAGCGGCCCGAGCGCCAGCAGCACGACGGAAACCCCGAGCCGCGCCCAGGCGAATCCCAAGAGCGGCCCGCCGACGGTGAGCGGTTTCACTACTTCATCAACGTGACCAGACGGAAGATCGGAAGGTACATCGCGACCACGAGACCGCCGACGACGACGCCGAGGAACACGATCATGATGGGCTCGAGCAGGGACGTGAGCGCCGTGACCGCGGTGTCGACTTCATCGTCGTAGAAGTCGGCGATCTTCGAGAGCATCTGGTCGAGCGCGCCCGTGTTCTCGCCGACGCTGATCATGTGCACGACCATCGGTGGGAACACCGTGCTGCCCTTGAGCGGTTCGGACAGCGTCCGGCCGGAGGTGACGGCGGTCCGCGCCTGCATGACCGTCCTCTCGACGACGCGGTTACCGGCCGAACGCGCGGTGATCAGTAGACCCTCGAGGATGGGCACGCCCGAGGAGATCAGCGTGCCGAGCGTCCGGGTGAACCGCGCGACGGCGACCTTACGGATGAGCATGCCGACGACCGGCACCTTCAGCAGGAACGCGTCGATCACGTTACTGCCCTGCTCGGTGTTGTAGTAGCGCTTGATCGCGTAGATCACGCCGGCGCCGACTCCGACCATGACGAGAACGTATCTCTGGGTGAATTCCGAGAGGAACATGACGATCTTCGTCGGCAACGGGAGGTCGGCACCCAGGCCCTGGAACATCTTCGCGAACGTGGGGATGACGAAGATCATCATGAACACGATGACCAACACGGCCACGCTGATGATGGTGACGGGGTACACCATGGTGCCCTTCACCTTGCTCTTCAGCTTGGCCGCCTTCTCGATGTAGCCTGAAAGGCGTTGCAGGACGACGTCGAGCACACCGCCTGACTCACCCACCTGGAGCATGTTGGTGAACAGATCGTTGAAGACCTTCGGGTACTTTCGGAAGGACTCGGCGAGCGTGGCGCCCCCCTCGACCTCGCGCGCGATCTTGCTGGTCACGTCGCGCAGGGCCTTGGAGTCGCTCTGCTCCGAGAGGATCGAGAGGCACTGCGCGATCGGGAGGCCGGCGTCCACCATCGTGGAGAACTGGCGGGTGTAGATCGCCAGGTCCTTGTCCTTGACCTTGCCGCCGATCTTCTTGATGCCGACGGGCTTGGCCGTCCGTTCCTGGACCGAGGTCGCGACGACGCCCCTCGCCCGCAGCGCCGTGACCGCCGCGGGTCGGTCGTTCGCTTCGATCTCGCCGGAGACGACGGCCCCGCCGGACCGGCCGCGAAACGCGTACATTGCCATGGGGTGCGCTCCTCCTACCGTCTGGCGAACGGTGACACGCCGGCGCCCGCACTGGCAGTGGCCGCCGGACCTTCGTGCGCGAGGAGCTGAAGCAGCTCCTCGACCAGCGTCGAACGATTCAGCGCGTCCTCGCGCGTGATCAGGTGCCGCTTCGTCAGGTCCGCCAGGGACTGGTTCATCGTCTGCATGCCGAACTTCTGGCCGGTCGCGATCGCCGAGTACACCTGGTGGATCTTCTCCTCACGGATGAGGTTGCGGATGGCGGGCGTGGCGACCATGATCTCCAGCGACATCACGCGCCCTCCACCGACCTTGGGAATGAGGGTCTGCGAGAGCACGCCCTCCAGCACCAGCGCGAGCTGTGCCCGCACCTGAGCCTGCTGGGCCGTCGGGAACACGTCGATGATACGGTTCATCGTCTGCGCGCACGAGTTCGTGTGCAGGGTGCCGAAGGTCAGGTGGCCGGTCTCCGCGATCGTCAGCGCGGCCGCGATCGTCTCGAGGTCGCGCATCTCACCGACGAGGACCACGTCCGGATCCTGGCGGAGGATCGACTTGAGCGCCCTGGTGAACGACTGGGTGTCGGCGAAGACCTCGCGCTGATTGACGAGGCACTGCTTGTGCGGATGGACGAACTCGATCGGGTCCTCGATCGTCATGATGTGGTCGTGACGCTCGCTGTTGATCTTGTCGATCATGGCGGCGAGCGTCGTCGACTTGCCGGACCCGGTCGGTCCGGTCACCAGGATCAGCCCCTTGGGCCGGTCGGCCAGCTGCTGGACGATCTGGGGCAACCCGAGCTCCTCGAACGAGCGGATCTTGTACGGGATGACGCGGATCGCGCACCCCACGGCGCCGCGCTGCCGGTAGACGTTGCACCGGAAGCGCGCGAGGCCCTGGATACCGAAGGAGAGGTCGAGCTCGTTCTCCTCCTCGAATTTCTGCTTCTGGCCCTCGTTCAGCACGCTGTACGAGAGCCGCTGGGTATCCTGCGGCGCCAGCACCTCGAACTGGGTGAGCTGGGTGAGACGGCCGTTGACGCGGATCTGGGGATACGTCCCGCTCGTGATGTGCAAGTCCGACGCGCCACGGTCCACCATGAGCTGCAGAAGATCGGCCATATTGGCGGCCATTGTGCCTCCCTACACCGCAATGCCCCTGCTTAAGACAGGGTAACTCTCAGCACTTCCTCGACCGTCGTAGTTCCTTCAATGACCTTCAAGAGCCCCGCCTGACGCAGACTCCTCATACCCTGCGATTGCGCGATCGTCCGCAACTCGGCCGTCCCCTGGTTTTTGAGGATGGCGTCGCGGAGCTCCTCGCTGATCGGCATGACCTCGTAGATCGCAACGCGGCCCTTCATTCCCGTGAAGTTACAGGTCGCGCACCCCTTGCCCTTGTAGAACTGGACCTTCCCCTTCCCCGAGGGGACGTGCCCGTACGCGACGAGGCTCTCCTCGTCGGCGTCATACGGCTCCCGGCACGCCCGGCATACCTTCCGGCCCAGCCGCTGGGCCAGGACGAGGAGGAGCGACGACGCCACCAGGAACGGCGGGATCCCCATGTCGAGGAGCCGCGCGATGGTCGAGGGGCAGTCGTTGGTGTGCAAGGTGGAGAACACAAGGTGACCGGTGAGCGCCGCGCGAATGCTGATCTGCGCGGTCTCGAGGTCACGCGTCTCGCCAACGAGGATCACGTCCGGGTCCTGACGGAGGAAGGAGCGCAGCGCGGCGGCGAACGTCCGGCCGACGCCCTCGTTGATCTGGACCTGGTTCACGCCCTTCAGGTTGTATTCGACCGGATCCTCGGCGGTCATGATGTTCACGTCCGGGGAGTTGATCGTGTGAATTCCCGAGTAGAGCGTGGTCGTCTTGCCGGAGCCGGTGGGCCCCGTGATCAGGACCATGCCGTAGGGCTGGTGGATCGCGGCGCTGAACTTCTCGAGACTCCACTCGTCGAAGCCGAGCTGCGTCATGTCGAGCTTCAGCGCCTCTTTGTCCAGGATGCGGAGGACCGCCTTCTCGCCGAAGATCGTCGGGAGGGTCGAGACGCGAAAATCGATCTCGCGACTGTTGTACCGGAGCTTGATGCGGCCGTCCTGCGGCAGCCGGCGTTCGGCGATGTCGAGGTTGGACATGATCTTCAGGCGTGAGAGGATCGCCGCCTCCAGCCGCTTTGGCGGCGCCAGCATCTCGTGGAGCACGCCGTCTATCCGGAAGCGGATTCGGAAGATCTTCTCGTAGGACTCGAAGTGGATGTCCGAGGCGCCCTTCTGGATCGCGTCGACGAGCACCATGTTCACCAGCTTCACGACTGGCGCCTCGTCGGCCGACTCCTTCAGCTCGAAGATGTCGACCTTGGCGCCTTCCTCGCCGTCTTCGACGACCTCGACGTTGGCGAGGTCGGTCTGCATATCCGACAGGACGGTGGAGATGGCCTCCGTCTTCGACTCGTAGTTGCGGTCGATCGCCTTCTTGATCGCCGTCTGCGACGCCACCAGCGGCAAGACCTGAAGGTTCGTCATGAACGAAATGTCGTCGAGGGCGAAGACGTTCGTCGGGTCCGCCATGGCGAGCGCGAGCGAGTTCCCCATCTTCCTGACCGGGATCACCTCGTACTTCCTCGCGATGGGGTTCGGCACGAGCTTCAGCACGTCCGAGTCGATGTCGAGCTGGGCGAGCGTGATCGATGGCACACCGTACTGCCGCGAGAGGAATCCGATGAGCTGGTCTTCGTTGACGAAGTTGAGCCGGACGAGGACCGATCCGAGCTTCTCGGGAGAGCCCTTCTGCTCCGCGAGCGCCTTCTTGAGCTGCTCGGCGGTGAGAAGTCCGTCGGCGACGAGGAGGTCCCCGAGGCGCCGGTTGACAGGCTGCCCGAGCTTCACCTGCTGCTGGGCCATAGTAATCTTTTACTGTACCCCACCGAGGCGCTTCAACGTATCCGTAAAGGCCTTGTAGGCATCGTCCTGGTAGAGCACAAAAACGACACGTTTTAGGCCGGTTGGCCCGCCTTTCAGGTGAGAGACCACCGCGTTGAGCATGACATTGGCCGACTCCGCCGGCGGGACGTGCCCGACGCCGGTCCCAAGGGCGGGGAGCGCCAGCGACGTGATGCGGTGCTTGGCGGCGAGAGCGAGGACCGCGCGGGTCGTCGTCGCGATCTTCTCGCCGTCGGTCTTGAGATCCGGGCCCATGACCGCGGCATGGATGACGTGGGTCGCGGCGAGGTTTCCCCCGGTGGTCAGCACGGCATCGCCGACCTCCACGGGCCCTTGCCGCATCGCCTCTTCTTCGATGATCACCCCGCCCTTCCGCTTGATGGCGCCGGCGACGCCCGTGCCCATGGCGAGCGTCAAGTTCGCCGCGTTGACGATGGCGTCAACCTCCCAGTCCGTGATGTCGCCGCGCTCGATCGCGATGGACGACTGGCCGATCCTGAGCCTCATGGCTGCTTCTCGCGCTCCTCGGCTTTCGCCGCCTCCCATGAGCGCTCGAGCTCCTCGGGAGCGACCGCCGAGACCGACGTGCCGCGCGCCGCCAGTTCCGCCTCCATCTCGGTGAAGCGCCGTCGGAACTTCTCGATGGCGCCGTGCAGCGCTTCCTCCGCGTCGAGCGCCGAGAGGCGCGCCACGTTCACGAGGGAAAAGAGCGCGTCGCCCAGCTCCTCGTGAATGCGCCGGGCGTCGCCCGAGGCGAGCGCCTCGGCGGCCTCGCGGATTTCCTCCTCGACCTTGTCCCACGCCGCGCGCGCGTCCGGCCAGTCGAAGTTCACGCGCGCGGCTTTGCTCTGGACACGCTGCGCACGCAGCAAGGACGGCAATGCACGCGGGACGCCGTCGAGGACCGATCGCGGCTGTCCGCGCTCGTCGGCCTCGCGCCGCTTGATCGCCTCCCACTGGGCAAGGGCTTCGTTCGCGGTGCCGACCGACGCGTCACCGAAGACGTGCGGGTGACGCCTGACCATTTTGTCGATGAGCTGCCGGAGCAGATCGGCCATGGTGAATTCGCCCTGCTCCTCGGCGAGGCGGGCGTGGAAGACAACCTGGAAGAGGAGGTCGCCCAGTTCCTCTTGCAGGGGATCGATGCGGCCGGACTCGATCGCTTCCAAGACTTCGTACGCTTCTTCGATCAAGTAGGGCTTCAGCGATGTTCGCGTCTGCTCGCGATCCCACGGACACCCATCGGGTGCACGCAGCCGCTTCATAACGTCCAAGAGCCTTTGAAAGAGAACACCGGGGGACTCGGTCATGTCCGTTCCTGAGGCTAACCGATTATACAGCAAGGGTTTTCGCCTGTGCTAGGCTCAGCCCGATGCCCCAGGGCGAGCCCGACGACGTCTTTAAGGTCACCGACAGGCGCAGGCGGCTCGACGCCGACGAGCCGCCCCGGCCCGCCCGACCCGCCGACGAATCCCAACCGCCCGCGCCGTCCGGTCCGGCGCCCGTGGGTGAGCGGAGTCTGGCTGGGCTCTTTATGATGCTCGCGAGCTCGGCGGTCGTCGCACTGGGGCACGCCCCCGATCCGCTCACCGGCCAACGCCAGACTGATCTGGCCCAGGCCGCGGATGCAATCGATCTGCTCCTTCTGCTTCGTGAGAAGACGGAGGGCCACCGCTCGTCCGAGGAGAGCCGGATCCTCGACGAGCTCCTGTACGACCTCCAGCTACGCTATGTGCACACTACGAAGCAGCAGTCCTGATCACGACCATCCCCGGCTCGATCGTGATCGCCTCCACCGCTTCCGGCATATGCCAACGAAAGAGTCTCATGGTCTCCGGGCCCAACAGGAGTCGCAGGAGCATCTCCGGCAGTGGCTGGCGGCCGAGCGCGAACCGCTCGACGTCGAGACGTAGAAAGCGACGCTGGCCTCGGGCCGCTCCCACTTCCAGGCTCGCACGGGCCCCGAGGTGGAGCCAAACCGAGCGCTCGAGCCAGGCCCCGGGAATCAGGTCAACGACGGGAAACGGTAGGGACGTGAGGACCTGACGGAGAGGAAGTTGTCCCTTGAATTCGATGATTCCGTCGCCGACCAACCGTACCCCTCCGGTTACGATGGGTATCCTGGCCGCCTCGGCTAGATGTCGCGAGAGGAACGCGTTGAGCTCGGGCTCGGTCAGGGAAACCTGAAGTGGGCGCCCCTTGGTCCGCCCGGGGACGCCGCGCACGATGTCGTAGATTTTCTGCTGACCCCGAACACCGTCCTCGGCGGTCCCTGACGAGGGATCGACGACCGGTTCCTGCAGCATCCGAGAGCCGACCCAAAGAGACCCAGTCGCCATCGCGACCATCACGACGGCGGCCAGGACGACCACGCACCCTAACCGCATCGGCTCACCGCGTCAGCCGCCATCTAAATGCCTAAGGATACGCCAATCCTTCCGATCCTCCCATTGAACGCCCAGGCTCGGCTGCCCGAATTGACAGCCATGTACTCAGATGATATATAAGTTACGTACTCAAACAAAGCCGGGCGATAAGGAGACGGCTGAGAGCCAAGGAGGGCATCAAGATGGCGATTGAGCGTTGGCGTCCGTTCGTGTCCGTAGAGAGATGGGATCCGTTCCGAAACATGTCCGACATCCAGGGAGAGGTCAACCGCCTCTTCGACAGCTTTCTCGGCCGGCCCACGGCCGCCTCACCCGCATCCGGCGTCCGGATGTGGGCACCGGTCCTCGACATGCACGAGACCAAGGACGACCTCGTTTTGAATTTCGAGCTTCCGGGCGTCCGCGAAAAGGACGTGTCTTTGTCGATCACCGGCGACCTGCTGACGGTCAGGGGTGAGCGGGGGTTCGACCGTGACACGAAGGACGAGACCACCCACCACATCGAGCGTGTCTACGGAAAGTTCGAGCGGAGCGTCCAGCTTCCGATGCCGGTGCAGGCCGACAAGGTGAAGGCGACCTACCGCGACGGAGTGCTCGAGGTCAGGCTTCCGAAAGCAGAGGAAGTGAAGCCGAAGGCAATCAAGATCGACATCCTCTAAGCCGCTCGCGGCTCACTAGGGGGGCGAGGCGACGGAGCAGGGGCGTCCGCTCCGTCGCCTTTGAGATCAAGAGAAAGGGAGATTCAACATGGCGAAGGTGATCGGCATTGACCTCGGGACGACCAACTCCGTGGTGGCGGTCGTCGAGGGCGGTAACCCCACCGTGATCGCGAACCAGGAGGGCAGTCGGCTGACGCCCTCGGTCGCGGGGTTCACGAAGGACGGCGAGATCCTCGTCGGCCAGGTCGCCAAACGACAGGCGATCACGAATCCCGAGAACACGGTGTTCTCGATCAAGCGGTTCATGGGACGCCGCTACGACGAAGTCCTCCAGGAGATCAAGCTCGTCCCGTACAAGGTGGTCAAGGCCAGCAACGGCGACGCCCGTGTCGAGGTGCGGGGCAAGCAGTACTCGCCGCCGGAAATCTCCGCCATGATTCTGCGCAAGCTGAAGGAGGCCGCCGAGGCGTACCTGGGCGAGAAGGTCACGCAGGCCGTCATCACCGTGCCCGCCTACTTCAACGACAGCCAGCGGCAGGCGACCAAGGACGCGGGGCGCGTGGCCGGTCTCGAGGTGCTGCGGATCATCAACGAGCCCACCGCCGCCGCGCTCGCGTATGGGCTCGACAAGAAGAAGGACGAAACGATCGCCGTCTACGACCTCGGCGGCGGCACCTTCGACATCTCGATCCTCGAGATCGGCGAAGGCGTCTTCGAAGTCAAGGCGACCAACGGCGATACCCACCTGGGTGGCGATGACTTCGACCAGCGCGTCATGGACTGGATCGCGGGGGAGTTCAAAAAGGAGCACGGCATCGATCTCTTGAAGGACCGCATGGCGCTCCAACGGTTGAAGGAAGCGGCCGAGAAGGCGAAGTGCGAGCTCTCGACGACGCTCCAGACCGAGATCAACTTGCCCTTCATCACGGCGGACGCGAGCGGGCCGAAGCACCTCGTACTCACGCTGACGCGGGCCAAGCTCGAGGCGCTCGTGGCGGATCTCGTCGAGCGCACCCTCGGTCCCTGCCGGCAGGCCATGCAGGACGCCAGTGTCAGCCCGAAGGACATCAACGAGGTCATCCTGGTGGGCGGCCAGACGCGCATGCCGAAGGTGCAGGAGGCCGTGAAGCAGCTCTTCGACAAGGAGCCACACAAAGGCGTCAATCCGGACGAGGTCGTGGCGGTCGGCGCGGCCGTGCAGGGCGCGGTGCTTACGGGTGAGGTGAAGGACCTCCTGCTGCTCGACGTCACGCCGCTCTCGCTGGGGATCGAGACGCTCGGCGGCGTGATGACCCCGCTCATCGGCCGGAACACGACGATCCCAACGAAAAAGAGCGAGGTGTTCACGACCGCGGCCGACAACCAGACGTCGGTCGAGGTCCACGTGCTTCAGGGCGAGCGGCCGATGGCGCGCGATAACCGGACCCTGGGGAAATTCCATCTGGTCGGGATCCCGCCGGCGCCGCGTCAGGTGCCGCAGATCGAGGTGACGTTCGATATCGACGCGAACGGCATCCTGAACGTGGCGGCGCAGGACCGTGCGACCGGCAAACAGCAGAACATCACGATCACCGCCTCATCCGGTCTCACGAAGGACGAGATCGAGCGGATGGTGAAGGAAGCCGAGGCCAACGCCTCCGAGGACTCGAAGCGGAAGCAGGAGATCGAAGTCCGCAACCAGACGGACTCGCTCGTGTACTCGACCGAGCGGACGCTCGGCGAGCATGGCGCCAAGCTCGGAGAAGCGGACCGCAAGGCGATCGACGACGCGCTCGCCGAGGCCCGAGAGGCGCTGAAGGGCGAGGACCTGGAGCGGATGAAGCGCGCCCAGGAGAGCCTGACTCGTGCGTCGCACAAGCTCGCGGAGATCATGTACCGCGAGGCTCAGGCGCAGAGCCATCCGGCCGGCTCGGACGCGCCGGGCGGGCAGAGCCAAAGCACGACGGGCCCGAAGGAAGGCGAGGTCGTCGACGCCGACTTCGAGGATCTAGGCGACAAGAAGAAGTAGCGGTTCTATGCGTCGCGACTACTACGCGGTGCTGGGCGTCGCGGCCACCGCCGGGCCGCGCGAGGTTCGTCGCGCGTATCAGCGGCTCGCGCGACAGTACTCGCCCGACGTCAACTTCTGGGACGAGCGGGCCCGAGAGCTCTTCGACGAGATCGCCGAGGCCTTCCGGGTGCTCGGGGATCCAGCCGCTCGCCAGATGTACGACCAGTTCGGGCCGGTGGCCGGCGCCGACGACGCGCTCGGCGCCGGCCGGCGTGGCGACGACGTCCATGCCGTCGTCGAGCTGTCCTTCGCCGAAGTGGTTCGGGGGACGAGAGTGCGAATGGACGTCCAACGGTTCTCGCCCTGCGCCGAATGCGCCGCGAGCGGCTCAGTCGAGGGCCGGCGATGTGCGATGTGTCTCGGTCGTGGCGTGCGCCGCGTCGTCGAGCCCGTCGACGTCGCGGTTCCTGCCGGCGTCGATTCAGGCGCCCAGATTCGTGTGGTCGGTGAGGGGGACGCCGGTCCATTCGGCGGGCCACGCGGTGACCTGATCGTGAGCACGCGGGTGCAGGAGCACCCTTTCTTTCATCGGAAGGGCGACAGTGTGCACTGCGAGATGCCGATCAGCGTGTGGGAGGCACTCCTCGGCGCGCGCATCCGCGTCCCGACTCCGTCGGGCGAAGCGGTGCTCGTGGTGCCGCCGGGCACGACGGGCGGGCAGGTGTTCCGCCTGCGTGGCCAGGGGCTGCCCAAGTTGACGGGCGAGTCGACAGGCGATCTGTACGTAACGGTTCGCGTCGAGGTCCCGACCGGACTCGATGCGCGGACGCACGAGCTCGTGCGCCAGCTCGAGCGGTTGATGCCGATCGAGACGCGGACCGCGCTCGCGCGTTATCGAGGAGGTGCGCAGTGACCGATCGCGGTAAGCCGCTCTACATGATCGGGGTGGTCGCCGACATGCTGAACGTCCACCCGCAGACGCTGCGCTTCTACGAGAAGAAGGGACTCGTGCGTCCGAGCCGGACGGTCGGCCGCACGCGCATGTATTCCACCGAAGACGTGGACGAACTGGCCCGCCTGCTCCGGCTCACGCGCGATCTCGGGGTGAATCTCGCCGGCATCGAGGTCATCTTAAAGATGAGACGGCGGATGATCGAAATGCAAAAACAGATCGAGGATCTGGTCGCCTACCTCCGTGAGGACGGTAGCGAGGCGGGCCACTCGCGGCCGCAGGAGCCGCGGGAGGCCCTCGTCCGGGCGGCCGCCGGCCATCTCAAGCCGGTCGATCTGTTCTAGCGAGCGAAAGGAGACCCATGAGCGAGCGGGACGAGAGCGAGCTCAGCATTCCGGACGTCCTCGCAATTCTGCCGTTGCGCGGGACGGTGATCTTTCCGCAGGCGGTGATGCCGCTCGCGGCGGGCCGTCCCGCGTCGGTCCGGCTCATCCAGGAGGCGCTCCAGGGCAGCCGGATCATCGGCGCCGTGATGCAGCGCGATCCAGCCGAGGACGAACCGCGGGTTCAGGGGCTGCACGCCGTGGGGACCGTGATCATCATCCACAAGGCGCTGAAGCAGCCGGACGGCACCCTGCGGCTCGTGGTTCAGGGCCTCGGGCGCTTTCGCATCACCGACGTCGTCCAGGAGGCGCCGTTCCTCCGGGCACGCATCCAGCGCCTCACCGACGAGGCGTCGTTGACGACGACGCTCGAGGTCGAGGCGCTCGGGCGCACCGCCATTGGGCTCTTCCAGAAGGTCGTCGAGCTGTCCCCGACGCTGCCCGACGAGCTCCTGAACATCCTCGGCTCGGCGGAAGGACCCGGCGCGCTCGCGGACCTGATCGCCGGGTCGCTGCCGACCCTTCCGACGCCCCTGCGGCAGGAGCTGCTCGAGACCGTCGGCGTCGCCGAGCGCCTGCAGCGGCTGGTGGGCGCCCTCACCAAGGAGGTCGAGGTCCTCGAGCTCGGATCGAAGATCCAATCGGAAGTCCAGTCCGAGCTGTCGAAGACTCAGCGCGAGTACTACCTGCGCGAGCAGATGAAGGCGATCCAAAAGGAGCTGGGTGAGGCCGACGACCGCACGCAGGAGATCGACGCGCTCCGCCGGAAGATCGAGAGCGCCGGGATGACGGAGGAGGCGAACAAGGAAGCGCTGCGCGAGCTGGACCGGCTCGCGAAGATGCCGCCCGCGGCGCCCGAGTACACGGTGGCGCGGACCTACATCGACTGGCTCGTGTCGATGCCGTGGCAACAGGAGACCGCCGACACCGTGGACATCGCCGGGGCCCGGACGATCCTCGACGAGGACCACGAGGGGGTCGAGAAGATCAAGGAGCGGATTCTGGAATACCTTGCCGTGAAGAAGATCCGTCCGTCCGGCAAGGACCCCATCCTCTGTTTCGTCGGTCCTCCCGGAGTCGGCAAGACGTCGCTGGGGCGGTCGATCGCGCGTGCACTCGGCCGGAAGTTCCATCGGATCTCGCTGGGCGGCATGCGGGACGAGGCCGAGATCCGTGGTCACCGCCGGACCTACGTCGGGGCGCTGCCGGGCCAGATCATCCAGGGACTCCGGCGGGCGGGGACCAAGAACCCCGTCTTCATGCTCGACGAGATCGACAAGCTGGGGATGGATTTCCGGGGCGATCCGGCCTCGGCGCTCCTGGAAGTGCTGGATCCCGAGCAAAACGTCTCGTTCCGCGACCACTACGTGGACGTCGCGTTCGACCTGTCGCGAGTCCTGTTCGTCACGACCGCGAATGTGATCGACACGGTGCCCCCGGCGCTGCGCGATCGGATGGAGATCATCCCGCTCGCTGGGTACACGGAGGAAGAGAAGATCGCCATTGCGCAGCGGCACCTCGTGCCCAAGCAAGCGCGGGAGCATGGCCTCGAGCCGGTCGGGGACATCGAGTTCACGCCCGAGGCGTTGCGCCTCCTGGCGCGTGGCTACACGCGTGAGGCCGGCGTGCGGAGTCTCGAGCGCGAGATCGCCAGCATCTGCCGCAAGGTGGCGCGGCGGCGCGCCGAAGGCCACTCGGAAGCCGCGTGGATCACGCCGGACGTCGTCACGTCGTTCCTCGGGGTGCCGCGCTTCGAGCTCGAGGAGGCCGAGGAACGGACACGCGTCCCCGGCGTCGCGATCGGCCTGGCCTGGACGCCGGTCGGCGGTGACATCCTCTTCATCGAGGCGACCCGGATGAAGGGCGCGCGCACGCTGACGCTGACGGGTCAGCTCGGCGACGTCATGAAAGAGTCGGTGCAGGCGGCGCTCTCGTGGGTCCGGTCCCACGCGGACGAGCTCGGCATCGCGTCTGGGTTCTGGGAGATGTCGGACATCCACGTCCACGTTCCGGCCGGGGCGATCCCGAAGGACGGGCCCTCGGCGGGCGTCACGATGACGACGGCGCTCGTGTCGTTACTGACGGGCCGCCGCGTCCGCTCGGGTCTCGCTATGACCGGTGAGGTCAGCCTGACCGGGCGCGTGCTACCGGTTGGCGGAATCAAAGAGAAAGTCCTCGCCGCGCATCGCGCCGGGATCCGAACGGTGCTGCTGCCCCGCCGGAACGCGAAGAACCTCATCGAGGACGTTCCGCCTCGGGTGCGCGACGAGATGACGATCCATCTGGTTGACTCGGTGCCCGATGTCCTGAGGCTCGCGCTCGAGGACGTGCCGACGTGGCCGGAGGCCGCGCCACTGGCACTAACTTCCTGATTCTCCAAGCCTTTGCGGCGCGTTTCCGGAACCCGTTTCGTCCTTGAAGGGGCGGCCGCGGGTTCGCTAACATAGCCGCATGCTTCGTTTCGCGCGTGTCCTGGGCGCGATCGTGGGCGCCATCGCAGTCGCGGCGCCGGCAGGCGCTGAGGTCTATCGCCTTGCCACGAGCGACGGGACCGTTCACTTCACCAACGCGCCCACCGATCCTCGCTATCGGTCCCTCGCCGGGTACTCGTCCGGCACCGCCGCGGGCTGGCTGCGTCTGCCTCGTGCGGACACCATACAATACGTCAACGAGATCAGAGACGCCTCGGGCCGCTATGGGGTGCCGGAGCGGCTGGTCCAGGCCGTCATCCGGGTCGAGTCCGCGTTCAATTCGCGCGCGGTCTCAGTAAAGGGCGCCCAGGGTCTGATGCAGCTGATGCCGCAGACCGCTTCGTTGCTCGGAGTCCGCAACAGCTTCGACCCTCAGCAGAACATCGATGGCGGCGTTCGGCACCTTCGCGGCCTGATCGATCGGTTCGGGAACGACTTGCCCATGGCGCTGGCCGCCTACAACGCGGGCGAGAAGGCTGTGGTCACTTACCGAGGGATCCCGCCGTTTCCGGAGACACGCGACTACGTGACGCGCGTGCTCTATCACTACGACGGCAGCACCAACGGACTCGCCGGCGCGCCCACCGCCGTCTATCGGACGGTCGGCGACGACGGCACCATCACCTACACGAACATCCCGCCGCGCGGCCGCCGCTAGGCGTGCCGGCTCGTTCCTCGAGCGCCGCGGAGCCCCTTCGGCTACGCATCAGGGCCTCCGACGGGACGTGGTTGTCTCGAGCCAACTGATCACCGCGGATACGGTCGCCGGGAGTACCCGCCGGTTCAGGACCAGCCCCCAGTGCGAAGCGCCCTCCACGCTGACATGGTCGGCGGCGACGTGAAGGTCGTCGTAGCGCGACCGCGGCCACTGGGTGTCTGCCGTCCCGGCCACGATCAACAGCGGACACCGCGGGCCCTCGATGACGATCCCCGCCTTGCGCTCGTCTCGGGCGAGGCGGGATTCCGGGCCGAGTGACTCCAGCGCGATGGCGCGCTCGACTCGATCGAGATCGGACATCGTGGGCTGACGCTCGGGATCGTGATCGACGATCCCATATTCCTCGGGGCCAAAGATGCCCGTGCGGAGCGGGATCGAGGGATCACGACCCCGGGCCGGCGTGCTCGGCGCGAGCCCCACGCAGGCCGACGCGTCGCACGCCACGGCCGCCATCATCGCCACCAGTCCCCCCATGCTCCAACCCAGGAGGACGGGAGGCCGCCGCAGCGTGCGGGCCAGCGTCACAAGATCATCCGCATAGTCGGCCATTCGCGTGGTGCCGAGATCGACGGGCGCGGACGTGCCGTGTCCGCGGAGGTCGAGGGCGTGCGACGACCATCCCCGCCGAGCGAGCTCGTCCTGCCAGAAGGTCCAAACGCGCGCCGAGTTCGCCGCCCCATGCACGAGGATGAGCGGGGGGCGCTCGTCGTCGCCAACCAGGAGGCTTTGCACGCGCAGGGTCGGCATTCGCTCGCCGCGGGTCGAGACCAGGCTCGACATCGACCGATATTCTAGAGGCAGGGACGCGCCCACGCACGCCGCCGGGAGTTCGGGCATGCTGGGATCGAGACCCGCACAAGGCAGACGGGAGAAGCCAGTGACGATCCGTGGCGCTGGGGCGTTGTCAGTGAGTCTCCTGGCCGTACTGACTCAGGCGAGCGCTTGTGCTCCGGTGAAAGGTCCCTCGTCGGAAGCGGTAGAGAGGCGCGCCGTAGAGCCCGAGCCACCTCGTGAGGAGACTACACCGCGCGTCGAGACGCCAAAGGCCCCCGCGTCTCCTGCACCTGCGGAGCCGCCGCGACCGAAGACTGTCGAGCCGCCGCGACCGAAGCCGCCAGAGCCTCCGCGGGCGAAGGAGAGCGCTCCCCCACCGCCCACGACGCCGGCGCGGGCGCCGGTCCTCGATCTGACGTCCCTCGAGAATCGACTTCGCGAGACCAGCGCGATCGGTGTTTTCACCAAGCTCTCGCTCAAGAACCAGGTCGATGACCTGCTCGAGCGGTTTCGCACGTTCCACGAGGGGCGAGGCGGAACCACGCTCGCGAAGCTACGGGAGAGCTACGATCTCCTGGTTCTCAAGGTGATGTCGCTCCTTCAGGACAAGGACCCGGCGCTCGCGCGCGACATCTCCACGTCGCGTGAAACGCTCTGGAATATTCTGGCGGATCCCGCCAAGTTCAAGAACCTCTGAATTCGACTGGAGGAAAAGGGGATGAGCGCGCGAACGAAGATCTGGGCCTTAGTCCTCGCGGCGACACCGCTCGTCGCCGGACCCTCACTGGCTGCCGATGACCCGGCGGTCCTCAAGGACTTGACCGCGGTGATCGCCCTGCAGGGCCAGCCGTGCGGGCAGGTGGTGACCGCCGCCAAGCAGGGCGAAAACGACTACATCGCGTCGTGCCAGGATGGAAGCCGCTACCATGTGTTCGTCAACGCCCAGGGTAGGGTCGTCGTGCAAAAGCAGTAGGGCCGTCTGCGCTGCCTACCCAACTCACACCCGCCACTGCCGGTCGAGCCCGCGGTACTGGATGGCCTCGGCGCACTGCTCGGCCGTCAGCGCATCGGCACCGGCCAGATCGGCGATGGTGCGGGCAAGCTTGAGCACGCGGTCGTGACCGCGGGCCGAAAGCCCCAGGCGGGTCATGGCCGCAGCGAGGAGACGCTCGGCCTCGGCGGGGACCGCGCAGAAGCGTCGAACCTGGCGGGGGCTCATCGCCGCGTTGATCCGGATGCCGCCCGCGTGGAAGCGGTCGCGCTGCCGCTGGCGCGCGGCGGCCACGCGCGCCCGGATCGCCTCGGTCGCGTCGCCGATCGCCGGGCTCTGCACATCGCCAGGTTCCAGCGCGGGGAGCTCGACGTGCAGATCGACGCGGTCGAGGAGCGGGCGCGAGAGGCGACCGAGATAGCGGGCCCGCTCGGTAGGCGTACACACGCAGCGGTCGAGCGACGGGCAGCCGCGCCGGCAGGGATTGGCTGCGGCGACGAGCTGGAAGCGGGCGGGGAAATCGCTGACGCCGCTCGCCCGCGCGATCGTGACCCGACCGTCTTCGAGCGGCTGGCGCAGCGACTCGAGCACGTGTTGCTGGAATTCCGGTAGCTCGTCCAGGAA
>Ga0066709_100001092_pt1 | contig 17026 bp, 9 predicted proteins | sample GraSoiAngelo_158_FD_79665 | JGI IMG/M metagenome (GOLD analysis project Ga0066709, IMG submission 79665) | Grasslands soil microbial communities from the Angelo Coastal Reserve, California, USA - 14_1009_16_30cm | ecosystem: Environmental > Terrestrial > Soil > Grasslands | place: USA...
CGATTCGATCACCGGGCCGGGAGATCTCGAAGCGACGGTTACCTGGGAGTTCCCAACCGAGCGCCGGTACCTGCCTGGGTTCGCCCTGGAAGGGGTGGTCAAGTTTCCGACCGCGCGCCGGGGCGACTTGGGCACCGGCGAAGCCGATTACTCCATCGGTGCGATCGTGACCAAGGAGCTCGTACCGTTCGATCTCGACCTCAACGCGGTCTACACGTTCGTCGGCAGTCCGCCGGGAGTTCGTCTACAGAACACGTTCGAAGCCTCCCTCGCGGCGGAATGGCATCTCACGACCGTGTTGGATATCGAGGCCGAGGTGGTCACGAGTACCGGCGCAGGGGGCCGCTTCCATGGCCAGGCGGGAAGCCTCGGGAGCCTGGCTAATATTGGCGGCGCGGTGCTGGGCCAATCTGAATCCGAGGGGACGCTCGGTTTCGCCGAGCACTTGAGCGATCGCTTTGAGCTGGAGGAGGGAATGATCCTCAAGTCCGACGGGTCATGGCAGGCCGTCGCCGGCTGGGAATTCGATTTCGGCGAGGGCCGGTGACGGCCCTCCGGCTTCGCGACGGTCCGGCCGCCCTCGCGGCCCTAGTGGGTGCCGCCGGCAGCGTTCCAAATATCGACCACGCAGCGCCACACTCCATCTGGGTCCTTGCGCCACACCGCCACGGCCTTTCCAGCGCTTGTGTGGAGGACGCCAGCGGAGTCGGCGATCGTGAACTGATTGGTTCCGATCTCATAGGCCATCCTGCCACCGGGACTCACAACCACCTCCTGAGCTTTCCACGTCACCCCAAAGCCTGGGGCTTGGAATGCGCCAGCGACGTACTGGCGAATCGCGACCTTGCCATGCAGAGCCGTCATGTCTGGCGGCATCAGGGTGGCATCGTCGGTCCAGTACGCGACTGTTCGCTCGAGGTCCTTCGCGGCGGCGGCCGAAGCCCACGCTTGATCCCGCGCGAGGATCGCACGACGTTCAGTTTCAAGATTCATCGGGGCGGAACTGCATCCGAGGAGGAGGGCCGGGACGGCGAACAGATACAGCATCAGTAACCTCATGAGTACCCCCTGACTTTGGTTCGGCGAGCATCGATCACCGGCTCGCGATTCTACTATCTCCGGGGATTGGACGACCGTCTTCTTGATGCCTAGACTGCACCGCGCCCGCAATCCGGCGGGCCCCGGATGGGCGTCTCGGATGAGAAGATGCGAAACGAGTTGTACTTCGACACTGGTCTCTCGGTGTTCGGCGGCAGTGTGGGTTCCCACACGATCGAGGTGACTGCCAACTACCAGTACACGTTTCCGTCCGAGAAGCTCTCTTCACCGTTCGTGACCGCGGGCGTAGGTAGGATTTCGGCCGGTGTGAATCTCGGCCCTAGCGCCAGCGTCAGCGCGGTGAGCGCGGTCTTCGGCGCGGGCCTCGGCGCGCGGACCAAACTCCAGAACGGCCACGGCGCTTTTCGGATTGAAGCGCGTGTGGATCACGTCAGCGAGGGGAAAGACAGAGGGACGCAAGTCGTCGAGCCAGCCACCCTCTTCGGAGTCAAAGGCGGATTCGACCTATGGCTGGATTGACTCCGGCAAAGCCCTACACCGGTTCGAGGGACGTCTCCGATTCGATTCGCGGCGAGGAACGACCTAGCTTCGGCGGGCGCAGCTTCAGCCGCTCCGAGACGTAACGCACCGCCGCGTCCGCATCCAGCTGAGTCCCGGCCAGCCCGACATAGCAGTCGGGCCGCAGGAGGTAAAACGAGGGCTGGGGAATCCGTGTGCGCTCGAGCTCCCGATCGTTGTGAGGGTCGCTGGGGACAACGTGGACGCGCAGCATGTCGTCGAGGCCCAGTGTCCCGTGCGGCCGCGACGGCTGCCCGATGAGAATCAGATTGAACCGCGTATCGTCGAGCTTCTGAAACAAGTCCTCGATCGGCCCGTTGAGCTCGAATTTGAGCCGCAGCCAGGGGAACCGATCGCCGGCGCGCGGCGCCGCGTCCGGCAGGCCGGGCAGGTTTTCCGATAGAGAACTTTTCCGATACTCGATGCCGATCTGGGAAATGGTGAGAAATGCCGCCTTTCGGATCCGCTCGAAGTGCATCGCACGCGCCATGATCTTCGCGAGGATCCGCGTGCGGAACAGCCTGGCCAGTCCGTTGTTCGATACGATCACCGAGAAACCCCGGTCGGTCGAGCTCAGCAGCCGCTGGGCGACAGGGACGCGCTCGCTCGCGTAGGAGTCGAGCAGGTCCTCGCTCGCGCGCCCCGATACGACGAGGGCCAGTTTCCACGCCAGGTTGTACGAATCTTGAAGCCCCGTGTTCATTCCTTGGCCGCCGACCGGGCTGTGTATGTGCGCCGCGTCGCCCAGCACGAAGCAGCGGCGGTCGCGAAAGCGTTCCGCGCGCCGGTGATGGATGCGGTAGGTGGAGAACCAAGTGCATTCCTGGAAGGTCAGCGCAGTCCCGGCTTCCTGGCGCATCGAAGGGACCACTTCATCGAACGTCAGGTCGCCCTTCCCGCGCAAGGCCGGCGGGACGATTCCCACGATTCGCCAGTGGTCTGCTCCGCGCATGGGGAAGACCAGGTGGAATCCGTCGCTCCATAGATAGACATTGATCTCGTCCGGCACCATCGGCCCCGTCGCCCGAGTATCGGCGACGAAGAACACGTGCTCGTAGGGTGCGCCAAGGAAGGGGATCCCGCTCAGCTCGCGGACGCTGCTGCGGGCACCGTCGCATCCCGCGACCCACCCGACCGTAGTCTCCCGGACCGTTCCGTCCGGCTGCTTGAGCTTCGCGGTTACGTGATCGGAATGCTGTGCTAGGCCGACGAGCTCCGTGCTCCAATACACATCCGCACTCTGCTTGCGAAGGGCCTGGCCCAGCAACATCTCGTTGTCGTCCTGACCCAGCACGAGCAGGAAAGGATATGGGCTCAGGCCCTGGCCGATGTCGCCCACAGGGATTCGAGCAGTGCGTCGCCCCCGCGCCCAAAGGTTGGCGCCGGTGGCCCGCTTGCCCATCTCGACCGCCCGGTCGACAATGCCGAGGTGCGAGTAGATCTCGAGCGTGCGCGCCTGCACAGCGAGGGCTCTCGTCTGAAGCGTTGGCCCTGCGTGCCGGTCGATGATCATCGTGCGCACACCCCGCCGGTGCAGCTGATTCGCCATCATCAGCCCGGTCGGGCCCGCTCCGACGACAAGCACGTCAATGTCCACGGAATCCCCTGGTCGGAGAAATCTTAATCCCGCCGTATCTTCGCCTCGTTCTCACTCCTAAGGTGCTCCTTCATGTGACCGCGTGCTACCGAATTTCTGCCTCTCCTTCGAGTATTGCCAGAGGGCCTTATCCACCGTTCGGATGGGAACGCCCAGTCGAAGGGCCAGGCCGCGGGTGAAGGCGAGGTAAGCGAGCCAGAACTCCATCGCGTAGCGCGGGGGATTGGCGAAGCCGAGGGACCAGAGGGCGCGGTAATCGAGGATGGGATACGCGCGTGTATCGCAGAAGTGCAGAATCGTGGAGGCCGTGGGCCACTCGACGCCGTCGAGGAGCCGGAGGAGGCTGATCTTCAGCGCCTCGTCGGGAGTGGCGAACGCGGCGCGAGTGAGGGTTTCAACGTTGTGCCCGCCGTTCCTGCGACAGCTCGACTTGGTGCGGACGGACTTCCAGGCGCAGATCTTCAGGAATTCGGGGCGCGTGAGGTGGCCGCGTGCGAGAACGAGGGGGCGGATGTTGCCCAGGATTTCGTCGTCGCTGCCATCGTCACCAAATCGAGTGGCCCATCTGGCGATGTCCGCCTCAGGGAAGCGGAGGCGAAATTGCGCTCTCTTGAGCATCGATCCCTAGACTCGGAAATGACGGTTCGCGTCTGCTGAAAACGCCAGGGGCGGCATCCTTGCGGACACCGCCCGTACGGCGCGAGGTGGTACTCGAGCGTCTTAGGCCTTGCGAACGTTCGCCGCCTGCAGCCCCTTCGGGCCCTGGGTAATGTCGAACTCGAGCGCTTCACCCTCGGCGAGCGTCTTGAACCCCTCGCCGGCGATCGCGGAAAAATGGACGAACACGTCCTCGCCACCCGACTGGGAGATAAAGCCAAAACCCTTTGCCTCGTTGAACCACTTCACGGTGCCAGTTGCCACTTGAATCTCCTGCTGTCTCTGGGTCCGAGGACCCGCACTTGCCGCGTATCACGCCGCGACGGCGTCCGATCTCAATGACCGATGCTTCGATCGATCGCGGGTGACCGTCCAACAAAAAACCGCCAGAGGGATCTCTGGCGGAATCTGAACGCGCGCGGCACATCCACAGGCAACCGAAGACAGAACGGAGTGTAGTCCGAGTCTCGCAGGAATGACAGTCAATTCTCGGCGCAGTCCCCGCCGGTCAACGCTCCCGCGGCTATCTCAATGGACGCGTGCGCTATAGCGTGGGCGTCGGCGCGGCCTCGGGCACCGGCTCGCCCATCACCACTCGAAGTCGATGCGTAGCGCCGTCGTCGACCAGCGGGATCGACCGGGCGTCGACCCGGTCGCCGTCCAATACCGCCTCCGCGACGCCGCGGTTCGTACGACCAGGATTTTCCACCGTGATCTCGTAGAGGCTCCGGCCATAGCGCCACCGCACCACGAAGCCGTTCCATGTTCCGGGAACGCACGGTGCCACTGAAAAGCGCTGGCCACGACGCCTGAGTCCGAGGATCGACTCGAGGCCGAGGCGATACATCCAGGCGGCAGACCCGGTATACCAGGTCCAGCCGCCACGGCCGATATGCGCCGGGTGCGTGTAGACATCGGCCGCCACGACGTAGGGCTCCACCTGGTAGCGCTCGACATCGGCCGGGGTGCGATTGTGATTGATCGGATTCAGCATGTGGAAAAGCTCGACCGCCTCGTCTCCGCTACCGAGGTGCGCCATCGCCATCACCGTCCAGATCGCGGCGTGCGTGTACTGACCTCCGTTCTCGCGCACCCCCGGTATGTAACCCCTAATGTAGCCAGGGTCGAGCGACGACTGGTCGAACGGCGGGGCGAGCAACTGAATCACGCCGGTGTCGCGTCGCACCAGCTGCATGCGAACCGCGTCCATGGCGCGCTCGGCCCTGCGCCGCGGCGCCACTCGCGAGAGCACGGCCCAGGACTGCGAGATCGCGTCGATCCTGCACTCCTGCGCTTGGGCCGAGCCGAGCGGGGTGCCGTCGTCGAAGTAGGCGCGGCGGTACCAGTCGCCATCCCACGCCTGCTCGAGCATCGTCGCCATTCGCTCGCGCTCTCCGGCCCAACGGACTGCGCGCGCCGTGTCCCCGCGCGCTCTCACCAACGCGGAGAAATCGTGAAGGATCTTCGACAGGAACCAGCCGAGCCAGACGCTCTCGCCGCGGCCCTGGTGTCCGACACGGTTCATGCCGTCGTTCCAGTCCCCGGTGCCGATCAGGGGAAGGCCATGCGCGCCGACGGTGAGCCGACGCTCGATGGCGCGGATGCAGTGCTCGTAGAGTGTTCCGCTCTCCCCCCTGGTCGCGGGCTGACCGTAGGCCTCCAGCTCGCCGGGTTGGAGTATGGGCGACTCCAAGAATGGCACGGGCACATCGAGCACCGCGTGATCCCCAGTGTGCTTCACATAGTGGGCCACGGCGTACGGCAGCCACAGCAGGTCGTCGGAGCACCGGGTGCGCACGCCGCGCCCGCTGTGCTCGTGCCACCAGTGCTGCACGTCGCCTTCGATGAACTGGCGTGAGGCGCAACGCAGCAAGTGATCGCGGAGGAGGTTCGGCCGCGCGAAGCCGAGCGCCATCACGTCCTGGAGCTGATCGCGGAAGCCATAGGCGCCGCCCGGCTGAAAGAAACCAGTGCGACCCCACAGCCGCGAGCTCACCGCCTGGTAGAGCAGCCACCGATTCATGATCAGGTCGAACGAATCATCCGGCGTCTCGATCTGCACGGCGCCGAGCAACTCGTCCCAGCGCTGCTCGACCTGCTCCAACGCCGAGCGCGCGGCGCGGACGCTGCCAAGCCGGCTCGCCAGTGCCAGCGCGTGCGCGCGGTCGTCGCCCTGGCCCAGCAGCACCACGACCTGCTTGGTCTCGCCGGGATTGAGATCAACACGGATCTGAAGCGCGGCGCACGGATCGAGGCCGGCGCCGAAGCGCTGCCCCAGGGAAACTCGCTTGAGCGCAGCCGGTCGCCGCAACGAGCCGTTCCGCCCCAGGAATTCGAGCCGGTCGGCTGTTGCCGAAGCGGGCGGCTGGCTTGCGTGCGCGAACGCCACGCGGCCCATGAAGTCCGAGTTGTAGGTATTGCGAGCCAAGACGACGCTCGTCTCAGCGTCCTGCTCGGTGACCACGAAGCGCTGCTCGCCCGCGCGCGGCGGGCAGAGCGCCCACTCGTTGTAGGCAAATACGCTCAGGCGCCGTGGGAGCGCGGTGTGGTTGGTCAGCGAAACCAGAGAGAGCTTGACCGGCTCATCGGCGTGCACGAACACCGCCAGCTCGCAGGTGACGCCGTGATCGCGGTGGGCGTATCGCGTGACCCCGGCGCCATGACGCGTGACCCAGCGGCCGCCCTCGGGCGCTCGCTGGAGCGGGCCCGGAGTGGCGCCCCATACCTCCGCGGAATCCTCGTCGCGTAGATAGAGGGCCTCGCCGCTGAACTCGCTAACCGCGTCGTTACCGAACGGGGTCAGACGATTCTCTCGACTGTTCCCGGCCCAAGTCCAGGCCGAGCCGGTGGCACCGACCACGGTACCGAAGCGCTCGTTCGCGATCACGTTCACCCACGGCTGCGGAGTGTCGGCATCGCCCTGAAGCACGATCGCGTACTCGCGCCCTCCGGCGGTGAATCCGCCGAGTCCGTTCGCGAGCGCGAGCGGCGGCGCTTCGACCTCCGCCGCGGCATCGTTGGTCGTTTCTCCCTCTGACAGCGAGGGCGACACCAGTGGCTCCGGCCAGGTCGGCTCGGGGTAGGGAAGGCCGAGCTGGTCCGCGAGGTCGCCGCGCTCGCCGCTCAGCACCGCACGCGCGACCGCCAGCAGGACCGTGCGCTCCGCCTCAGGCATGCCGTCGCCGCGCAGCAGGAACACTCCGCCGGGGCGCTGTCTCCACGCGGCCCACGGCCCCTTCTCAAGCAGGCCCTCGAGCTGCTCGTGCATCTCGTCCAGATAGCTCACCGGATGCTCGTTGAGAATGACGACGTCGGCACTGAGGCCCTTCAGCCGCCAGTATTCCTGCGCGCGCAGCGCTTGGCGCACCAGGGAAAGATCGCCCTCCTCGACCACGCGCACGATCAGGATCGGGAGATCGCCGGAGATGCCGTGGGCCCAGAGGCCGGCTTGGCCGAGGGTGTTGCTCGCGAAAATCGTGGGGGAGGCACGGAGCGCGGCGTCGGTCCAGAGCACGCGCGAGGCGAGCCGCTCGTAGAGCTGCGCTTCGTCGGTCGAGATGCCAAGGTGACGCAGCAGCAGCTGGGTCTGGGTGGCCGCGAGCGCGAAGGTGCGGGCGGCCGAAGTCGGATCGTCGTATTTCTCGGCCAGGGCTAGGGCGGCGGCCCTGGTCGCTGCGACGCCGGTCGCAAATGCGAGGCGCACCTGCCCTCCGGGGGCGATCCGCACACGGCGGCGCAGGCTCAGGACCGGATCGAGCACCGCGCCCGTTGTGCCCGAGAGCGCCCGGCCGTCGAGCGCGATAGGATTCTCGGGCGTGCGCCCGCGCCCGAGGAATCGCTTGCGGTCGGTCTCCCACTCGATGGCGCCGTGGACACCGCCCTCGGCGCTCAGCACGTGCACCGCCCACGGCGCCTGCTCGTCGGGCGAGCGCGGGCGGCGGCCGCACAGCAGGGCCATGCACTCAGGGCGGTACTCGGTCTCGAGGAAGAGCTTGAGGAACGCGGGGTGGGAGAGGTCCTCGGCGTGCGGAGCGAGCACGATCTCCACCAGGCTCGTGACCTCGATCTCGCGCAGGAGATCGGTGTGATTGACCAGCGACACTCGGCGCACCTCGACGTCGTCCTCGGGCGAGACCGTGACCTCGAGCCGGGTTTCGATGCCGTCGTCCGTACGTACGTAAAGGGCCCCGTCGGCGCGATAGGTCACCCGGTAGCGTTCGGGCTCGCGACAGACCGGCTGGTGGGCGGCCGACCAGATCAGGCCGCTGCGCACGTCCCGTAGGTAGATGAACTGGCCCCCCGGATCGCAGGTCGGGTCATCGCGCTGCCGAGTCACAGCGCGTCCACGCCAAGTACTCGCGCCGCCCCCGCCGTTCGTCACCACAGTGGTGTATTGGCCGTTCGACAGGAACTGCGCGCTCGGGTAGAGCGTGTGCGGCGAGCTGAAGCGCCTCGGCGACAGAACGGGCGCCACCGGCTCGACACGCGTGGACTCGGCCGGACGCGGCCGGATGACGGGCACGAAGCGCGGCACGCGCTCCTGCAGCAGCGGCTCGGTAGCCTGCACGCGGGGATCCGAATGGAAGCGGCGCACCATCGGGGCGCCGAGCACGGCGTTCGCGAGCGCGCCCAAGCTCATGCCCTGATGGTGGGCGAAGTATGCCCGCACGCCGTGGAAGCGAGCATGGTCGGGCGCCGCCTCGCCTTCGAGAACCGGACCCTTGCGTGGCGTGTAGTCGAGTGCCTCGTGGAACCCGAACCGCCCCACGGCCCCCTCGCGTGCGAGGCGGCGGAAGTTGGCCGCGGCGGCGGCGGGATCGACCAGGGCGGCAAGCGCGGTGGCGTAGGGCGCGATGACCAGGTCTTCGCCGAGCCCGCGTTTGAGCCCGAGGCCGGGGACGCCGAAGGCCTTGTACTGGTAGGTTCCGTGCGGGTCCACGGAGTCGAAGGCCGACTCTGAGATGCCCCATGGCACCCGGTGACGTTGTCCGTAGAGAACCTGCGCTCGCACCACCGCGCGGCATGTGTTCTCGAGCAGGGTCTCGGGATGGCTGCGAAGCATCAGCAGCGGCATCAGGTACTCGAACATCGAGCCGCTCCAGGACACGAGCGTGGTGGAGCCCTCGACGCTCACGAGGGCGCGCGAGAGCCGGAACCAGTGCTCCTGGGGCACGTCACCGCGGGCGATGGCGATGAAGCTCGCGAGGCGGGCCTCGGACGCCAGCAGATCGTAGTACGAGGCGTCGAGGCGACCAGGCCCCTCGGCATCCGCCAGACGGTAACCGATCGAGAACGCGCCGCGCGTGCGGTCGTACAAAAACGTCCAGTTGATGCCGTCCGCGAGCGCGTCGCAGCGGCGGGCGAGATTCTCGAGTCGTTCGCTCGGCACATTGGAGGGCGTTGGGAGACCGTGCGCCGGGGCGAGCGCCTCGTCGAGCAGGCGACCCCATACGGTGATGTCGTCGGCCTCGGGACCGGCGGGCGCCACGGCGGCGACCCGCTCGAGCGCCGTGCGCACGCCGGCAAGGTGGCGCGCTGCGGCCGCGAGGCGCTCGGTCGCCGGCCCCTCGCTGCCCAGCGCGGCGCGCAGCGTGTCGAGCTCGCCCTCGGCGAGCGCGCAGGCGGCCCGCAGAGGCGCGGCGCCGTGCGCGTGACGCCCTAGCGTCGCGAGCGCGTCGTCCAACACGCCCGCCGTGTCGGCGACGCCCGCCCCGATTCGATCGTCGTCACCCCTACCCGCGGCGAGCTCGCGCAGCCCGGCCGAGAGCGTCATGAGCACACCGGCGAGATTGCCGCTGTCCACGGTTGATACGTAGCGCGGCACAAGCGGCGCGAGGCTTTCCGTGTCGTACCAGTTCAGCAAGTGTCCTTCGTAACGCTCCAACGCCTCGACGATCTCGAGCGTGTTCTCGATCCGGTCGGTGAAGAAGGCGGTCCCGATGTAGCCAAGGTCGTGCGCGGCGAGCGTCGAGAGCAAGCCCATGCTGATGTTGGTCGGCGACGTGCGGTGCGCGATGCGCAGATCTGGATTCTCCTGCACGTTGTCGGGCGGCAGCCAGTGATCGTGCGCCGTGGTGAATCGCTCGAAATAGTGCCAGGTCCGGCGCGCGATGCGGCGCAACTGTTCCGTGTCTTCCGCGCCGAGCGCCAAGCGCCGCGGGACCACCGGCCGGCTGAGCCACCACGCGACCAGCGGCGAGGCGAGCCAGGCTGCCAGGAACGGCAGCGCCAGCGGCAACGCGGTGGCCCGGAGCGGCACCACTCCCAGCAGCAAAACCAGGGCGGCCGCGGGGCCCGCCCACATCTCGGCGATGAAGACGCGCGGGCCCTGGCGCGCGAGCAGCCCGGCGGCGCGGGCGGCGGTCGCGGCTGCGGTCTCCCACTCGAGCAGCCGTCGCTGCGTGATCACCATACGGACGAGGGACAGGACGATGGCGTGCACCATCTCGAGCGCGTGATAGGGGAGCAAAACGATCTGGAGCAGCACCTGAGCGCCGGCCGTCTGCAGCTCCGCCCACACGTCGTGCAGGAACACGCCGAGCGGCTGCAGAGGACGCGGGCCGCCGGCGAAGTGCACCAGGGGCGGGGCCAACGGAAACCCGAGCACCGCGAGCGTCGCCACGGTCCAGGCGAGCGGCGAGCCCGGGAGCCAGGTCCACGCCGAGGCCAGCACCGCCACGAGCGCCGGTGCGAGCAGGCTGCGGCGCAGGTTGTCGAGGACCTTCCAGCGGCTGATGAGGGGCAGCTGGGTGCGTTCGAGGCCGTGCCGCGTCGGCGTCACCGGGAGGAGGCAGAACAGGATCTGCCAGTCGCCGCGCACCCAACGGTGCTGACGCCGAGCGTGGGTGAGCACGCTCGAGGGAAAGTCGTCCACGACCTCGATATCCGAGATCAGCGCGCAGCGCGCGAACAGGCCCTCGAACAGGTCATGCGAGAGCATGGCGTTCTCGGCCACCCGACCCTCGAGCGCTGCCGAGAAGGCATCCACATCGTACAGCCCCTTGCCGGTGAAGATGCCTTCAGCGAAAAGGTCCTGGTACGTGTCGGAAACCGCGGTCGTGTAGGGATCGATGCCGGTGTGCCCGGCGTAGGCCCGGGCGAAGAGCGAGCCGGCCGCGCTCGCCATCGTGACGCTGACCCTGGGCTGGAGGATCCCGTAGCCCTCGACGACGCGCCGGAGCGCGTGGTCAAAACGCGGACGATTGAGCGGGTGCTCGATTACACCGATTAGTTGCCGCGCCGCATCGCGCGGCAGGCGGGTGTCACTGTCGAGCGTGATGCAGTAGCGGACGCGCGGCAGGATCTCGGGATCGCCCACCCTCACTGTGAAACTCGTATCGGTGGCGCCCCGCAGCAACCGGTTGAACTCCTCGATCTTGCCGCGCTTACGCTCCCAGCCCATCCAGACGCCCTCGCTGCCGTTCCAGCGGCGAGCGCGATGGAAGAGGTAGAAGCGGTCGGCCGCGCCGGGCGCGTAGCGCGCATTGAGTGCCTCGATCGCCGCGATCGCTGCCCCGAGTACCTCGTCCTCGCCCGCCAGGTGCTCGGACGGCGCGTCCGGGAAGTCCGTGAGCAATGCGAAATGGATATGCGGATCCATATTGCCGAGCGCGTGCACCTCGAGGCGCTCGACAAGAGCCCGCGCGCCCTCGACCGAGGAAACGAGGGTGGGAACAATGACCATGGTCCGAGCGTGTTCGGGCACGCCGCCGCGCAAGTCGAGGCGCGGCAGCGGCCACGGCCTCGCGATCCGGTGGACCACCCGGTGCATGAGCGCCACCGCGAATTCGCTTACGGGAATGAGCGCGAGCGCGCCGACCCAGATCCACATCCACTGCGGTGCCCGCGCCGCTCGCGCCGCCGCCACCGCGGTCGCCACCCCGATCCCCGTGAGCGCGGCGAGAGAGCCGAGGTAGATGGGCGTGGCATGCTCAAACACCAGGCGCTTCAGGCGTATCGGCAGTCGGGGGTGGTGGGCGACGTCGCTCTCCAGCTCGCGGCGGCCGCGTCCGATCAGGTGGTAACCTACGTGTGCGGTTCTGGAATCGGTGCCCAGCTTTTCCGCCGCCTGACGGGCGCTCTCGATGGCGCGCAGCGCGACCCTCACTTGGGCCTCGCCGGTCGGGTCTGCCAGCGCCTCGACCGCGTGGCGGTAGCGATCGCGGCTGTTGAACTCCATCCGGCGGTAGACGCCTTGTGGATCGCGCTGGAGGATCTGTTCGATCAGGCTGACGCCCTCGACGTACTCGTTCCAATCGAGCGTGGCGCACAGCCTGAGGCTGGTGATGGAGTTGCCCATCGAGAGGTTGTTCATCGCCTGTCGCTGATGCTCGGCGCGCACGGCGTCCTCCACCGTCGTGCTGGCGGCATCCAGCCGCACCTCCAGCTGCCTCCTGAGCCCGGCGGCGCCGGCGCCGTACTCTCGCATGCGCTGCAGCAGTTGGTCCACGAACGCCACGTGGAGGACCTCCGGAAGGAGGGGCACGCGGCCGCTTTCCCGCGCGCTCTCGAAGTCGGCGAAACATCGATCCGCCTCGAGGCGGCCCGCGCGGCTGTCGATCAATTCCTCGGAGAGCCGGCGCAGGTGCTCGATCAGCGCGAGCTTGAGCATGCTGGGCCACGCCCATAGCTCGCCAATCGTGAGGGGTGCGACGGTTTGATAGGCGTAGATGAACCGGTTTAGCCGGCGAGCGTCGAGTCGTGCGTCGCTGTAGCGGAGCAGCTCCACCGCCATGGCGTATACGCGAGCGGTCCCGACGAGTTCGCGCGTGGCGAGCTTCGGAAGCTCGAGGTAGTACCGAGTCGGAAGGTGATGGCGTATCTCGCGTATCTCGCCTTCGACCAGGTGAAAGTTGTCGAGCAGCCACTCTGCGGCGGGCGCGATCGGCTCGCCGTGCCGCACGTCGCCGGCCAGAATGCGATACGCGTCACGGAGTACGCGCGTATCGTCGGACAGGCGGCGCAGCAGCCGGGGGGGGCCACGCCGCGGGTTTCGCGAGAGCGTGAATCCGGCCGCCAGCGCCCGGGCGCGTTCTTCCAGGCGCTCGACGCCGAGGAGCTCGCCGTGCAGTGGGCTGGAGTCAAGGCCGATCAGCGATTGGTGGGCCGGGGCCGCATGGGGAGCGGCGCGGGACGGCGTGTCGTGAGTGCCTAGCAAAGGCCTGTAGTCCTTTCGGAAAGGACCGCGGGGAGCCCGCGGCCCCGATCAGGGCGACCAACCTATAGTAGCAGGGATGGGGCAGTTGGACCTTCGTCCCGAGCGAGAGTGCGCACGTGGGATCGACCGCTTTGCTGGAATTAGGGTCGGAACACGTCCGCGCTGACGTAGCGCAACCCCGAGTCGACCACGATGGTGGCTACGGTCGCCTTGGAGCCGAGGCGTTCCGCCACCCGGATCGCCGCGACCACGTTTGCGCCCGTTGACGTTCCCGCAAAGATCGCCTCCTCCCGCGCCAGACGCCGCGCCATCTCCTTCGCCTCTTCCGTGGTCACCGTGAAAATCTCATCGACCTCGTTGGGCTTCCAGAGTGGAGGAATGAAGCCGATGCCGATCCCTTCGATCTGATGGGACCCTGAAGGCTTGCCCGAAAGGACGGCGGACTCGGCGGGCTCTACCGCGAAGACGCGCACCTTGGGGTTGTGGCGCCGCAGTGCGTGGGCCGTACCGTGGATCGAGTGCGCCGTGCCGACGGACTGCACGAAGGCATCGACGCGCTTGCCGGTCTGCTCCCAGATCTCTTCACCGAGCGGGTGGTAGCCGTCCTCCCCGTCCCGATTGTTCAACTGATCGCACGACCAGTGTCCTGGCCGGCGACCGATCTCTCCCGCGGTTCGGATCATCGCCTTGATCAGTTTTTCCGTGATCTTCCCGTTCTCGCTCGGCACATCCGTGATCTCTGCGCCAAGGGCGCGCATCGTGCAGCGCTTCTCGTCACTGAAGGCGTCCGAGAAGACAAAGTGGGTCCGATATCCAAGCGCGGTGCACGCGAGCGCGAGGGAGATGCCGGTCGTGCCGGCCGTGTACTCGACGACCGTACCTCCGGGCGACAGCCGTCCGTCCGCGGCCGCGCGCTCGATCAACGCCCTGGCCATGCGATCCTTCATGCTTCCCGTGGGATTGGTCGATTCCAGCTTCGCTACGACGCGGGCGGACCCAGCCGGCACGACATGGCGAAGCTCGACCAGCGGAGTGTTCCCGATCGCGTCGAGAATCCTCAGGCTTGGCGGGCCCGCGGCGCTGGCCGGTGCCGACGGCATCAGCCTTTGACGATGCTGGACCACCGTTCCTTCCTCTCTTCGGTCGAGGTCTCTTCGATGCGCGTGGCAATCGTCCACACGTGTCCCATCGGATCGATAATCCGCCCGGTGCGGTCCCCCCAGAACTGATTCTTCACCGGGAGCAGGACCTTCGCGCCCGCAGCAACCGCCCGCTCTACTACCTTGTCGACGTCCTCAACGTAAACAAAGATTACGACCGGCGAGCTGCCGTCCGGCTGGGGAGCACGGCTCGCGAGGGTCGGCCACTCCGCTTCGATGATGACCATCGCGCCGCCGATCGACAGCAAGGCATGCGCCACGGTGCCATCCGGACCTGATCGGCTCCCCAGCTCCGCGGCGCCGAACGTCGTCTTGCAGAAGTCGACCTGCACCGAAGGGTCACGGCACACCAGCATCGGAATCAGAACGGAGGAGTTTTCGGGTATCGGTTTGACATGGCTCATGGTCGTTCGCCCTCCACTGTCCAAGAGTAGTCGCCTGGCTCGCCACACGCACGGCTTTCGTACTGGACATAACCTCCGCACACCCTTAGGTTTCGGGCATCATGCGCACTTTTGTCACGTGTGCCATCGGTCTTGCCTGCGGAATTTTCGCATTCACGATCGCGGCGGGAGCCGTGGGCTCCCTTGCCGCCGCGTTCGTCATCGCGGTCATCGTCGCGGCGCTCGTCGGATGGGCCTGGCGGGCGCGCCCGCTTGTCCCGATCGACGAAGCCGCCAGCCCACGCGGACTCAAGATCGTCGCGCTCGTGGCGACGGTCGCGGCCCTGGTTCAGCTCGCGCGACTCGCGGTATTCATGGTGGACCCGACGAAGCCAGGCTACTCCCAAGTTCCCGCCAGCGACTGGGAGGTCCGCCACTCCTGCCTCTCGGCCTACTTCGTCGCCGCTCGCGCTGCGGATCACGTGCCCAACATCTACGCGGATTCGCTCTACACGAGCCCTGATGACGATCCGACCACCATACGAAAGGCGCGGATGATCGGTCCGTTCAAGATCGATGTGTACGAGTACCCGCCGCCGTTCCTTCTCTTGCCGCGAGCGCTTCGGACCGTATTCCCGGATTTCCTGCGGTTCCGCATGATGTGGTTCGGATTGAATTCAGCCGTCATTCTCCTGGCCATGCTGGTTCTAGCCCGCGGTCTGGGGCCCGCCGCGGGAACGCGCGCACTGCTGCTCTCACCGCTCATGTGGGCCGCAGCTCCGACTCTGAGCGTGCTGCAGAAGGGCAATGCGCAGGCATTGGTGATCGCGATCTCGATCCTCGCCATGGCGCTCTTCGAGCGCCGACGATGGGGGATGGGCGGAGCGCTCCTCGCCTATGCCACGGTGAGCAAGCTCTACCCGGGCCTTCTCGTCGTGTACCTGATCGCGCGGCGTGAGTGGCGCGCCGTGGCCTGGACTGCGGGGATGAGCGTCGCCCTGGCGGCCGTCACCGTGATCGATATCGGCTCGGCACCCTTCGTGGCATTTCTCGACCATCTCCCGGGCCTCGTCGGCGGCGAGGCGTTCCCCGCATTCCGCAATCCAATGGCCGTTGCGATCAACTACTCGATCCCCGGGCTCGTGTTCAAGCTCAAGCTATTCGGCGCGCCGGGAATGACATTCGCCGCCGCGAAGGTTGTCGGATGGATCTACACGCTGATCCTCCTCGCGGTCATCGTCGCCATCGGTAGGCGTCCGGTGGCCGCGCGCCAGAAGCCGCTGGTGTGGCTGGGAATCATCATCCTGGCCACGCTGCGCAGCCCATTTCTCCCGCAGGGCTACGCCGGGTTCCCGGCGCTCGTCCTTTTGGTGCTGCTGGGGGCGATGTCCGCTCTAACGCCGAAGACGCTTGCCGCTGTTCTGCTGACCTGGCTCGCGCTCAACATCGCGTGGCCGATGGACTGGCCGATGGATCCCAGGCTGCTTGCTTTGCTAAGCACGATTCCGCAGGTCGTGACGATCGCGCTTGCGATCGTAGCCCTCAGGCGAAGCGGCCGAGAAGCCGCCATCGCCGCCACGACGTGAAGCCAAGAGCGCTCGCGCTAGCACTCCTTGTGTTCCTCCTCGCCTCGCCGGCGACGTCGCTCGCGCTCGGGGAACCCGATTCGGTCCTCAAGCCGCTCCTCCCGCGCCTCGCGCGCGGCAATCGAACGGTCACCGCATTTCGGGACGTCAACGTGATTCCCATGGACTCGGCGCGCGTTCTCCCTCATCAGACCGTCGTCGTCAGCGGGTCGCGCATCGTCGCATTCGGGCCGGCGGCCAAGACCGTGATCCCGACCGGTGCGACCGTGATCGACGGTACCGGGCGCTATCTGATTCCGGGTCTCATCGACATGCATTTCCACATGCCGTCGCCGGGGATCAACTGGACCGAAGTCGATGCGTATCTGGAATTCTTCGTCGCGAACGGGGTCACCACCGTGCGGAGCACGATCGGCTCGCCCGATCACCCGATCGTACGGCGCCGAATGCAGCGCGGCGAGATTTTGAGCCCGTCTCTCTACCTTGCCTCGCCGCCCATCGGCGCGAAGAACACCGCATCGCCCGAGGAAGGGCGGCGCAAGATCTTTCACTACCGCTCCGACGGCTTCGACTGCATCAAGCTGTTCGAGATCGCCGACACGACCCTGTTCGGCGCCGTGACCGGAGCATGCCGCGAGGCGTGGCTCCCATGCTTCGGGCACGTCGATCGTGCGTTGGGCCTGGCTCGGGCCCTTCGATCGATGCGCTCCATCGAGCACCTGGGTCCCTACCTGACGCCCGAGGGGACGCCCGTGCCGACCCTGGCAGGGGACGTCGCGGCCACCCGCGCCGCGCGAGTCTGGAACTGCCCGACGCAGTTCTATTATGACTCCGAGTACAGCCGCGATCTCGAGGACCTGGGTCGCCGC
>Ga0066709_100001093_pt1 | contig 17016 bp, 11 predicted proteins | sample GraSoiAngelo_158_FD_79665 | JGI IMG/M metagenome (GOLD analysis project Ga0066709, IMG submission 79665) | Grasslands soil microbial communities from the Angelo Coastal Reserve, California, USA - 14_1009_16_30cm | ecosystem: Environmental > Terrestrial > Soil > Grasslands | place: USA...
AAGAGCTTCATCGCGCAATTGGTGGCCGGCGCGCGGCTTGTCGCGGCCTGGCAAGACGACCTCGTGCTGCAGGCCGCGCTGTCGGGCTTGCCCGGCGTGCTGTCGCGCGCGGCGCACACCGACTGGTCGATCGCGGTCGATGCGCTGAAGGGCGTCGATCGCTTGCTCGTCATCGGCCGCGGCACCGGCTTGCCGGTCGCGCTCGAAGCGGCGCTCAAGTTCAAGGAGACCTGCGCGATCCAGGCCGAGGCATTTTCCGGCGCCGAGATCCAGCATGGACCGATGGCGCTGATCGACGAGGGCTATCCGCTACTGGTGTTCGCGCCGCGCGGGCCCGCGCAGGCCGGTCTCTTGTCGCTCGCCGACGAGATGCGCGTTCGGGGCGCGCGGGTGCTGCTCGCCGCACCGGCCGGCACACCGGGATGTAATCTGCCGATCATCGAAACGGCGTCGGTCGAGCTCGATCCGATCTCGGCGATCCAGAGCTTTTATCCGATGGTCGAGGCGCTCGCGCGTGCGCGCGGCTTCGACCCGGATCGGCCGCGCCACTTGGCGAAGGTCACGAGGACGCAATGAGCGAGTTCACGAATCCGAGCGCCGGGCCGCCCCAAGCCGGGTTCGATCCCCTCGGGGGATCGGATGCGGTACTCCGCGGACGCGGGGCAGACATTCACCCCGGTCAGCTTGTGATGGTCAACATCGAGGGCACGCGCCTCGATTCCGAGCAGGCGGCGTTTCTGCGCGAGCACCACATCCGCGCGGTGTGCCTGTTCCGCTGGAACCTCGGCAGCGAAGCCGAAGTGCGCCAGCTCACCGCCGACCTGCGCGAGGCGATGGGCGAGCACGCCTTGATCGGCCTCGACCAGGAGGGCGGCTCGGTGGTTCGCGTGACCTTCCTGCCGCAGGCGCCGGCGGCGATGGCGCTCGGCGCCGCGGGCAACGCGTCGCTCGCCGAGGTCGTCGGTGAAGCGGTGGCGCGCGGGTTGCGCAGCCTCGGCTTCAACTGGAATTTCGCTCCGGTGCTCGATGTCAACAACAACCCGGACAACCCGGTCATCGCCGAGCGAAGCTTCGGCGAAGACCCGGACGATGTCGCGCGTCTGGCCGGCGCGTGGATGCGCGGCGCGTTGCGCGAGGGCGTGGCCTGCTGCGTCAAGCACTTCCCCGGCCACGGCGACACCCATGTCGATTCGCACTTCGAGCTGCCGGTGGTCGACAAGTCGCGCGCCGAGCTCGAAGTACTCGAATTCCTTCCCTTCGAACGACTGAAGGACGAAGCACCGGCGATGATGACGGCGCACATCGTCTACCCGCAGCTCGACCCCGAGCATCCGGCGACCTTGTCGCGCAAGGTGCTGGGCGGGCTGCTGCGCGACGCGTGGAAATACGACGGCGTCGTCATCACCGATTCGCTGGTGATGAAGGCGATCCACGAGCGCTACGGCCACGACCGTGCGGCCGTGCTCGCGCTGCAGGCGGGGGCCGACATGGTGATGGCGCTGGGCCCGCGCGACGATCAGCTTGCGGCGGTGCGCGCGATCGCCGCCGCGCAAGCGAGCGGCGCGTTGACGCCGTTGCAGTTGCTGAAGGCGCGCGCGCGCCTCGACGCGCTGGCCGAGCGCTTTCCGGTGCGACCCAGCGATTACGCCGGATTGAAGCGCGAAGCCGACGACCGCTTGATGCGCCGCGCCTGGGCCGCCAGCTTGACGGCGATCGGCGCGCCGAAGCCACCGCGCATCGACCAGCCGCTGCGCGTTTTCACGCAGCGCGGCGTGCCGAGCGACGGCGTGTCCGAAGCCGGTCTGCCGGGTGCGCAAGTGGCGAGCCTGTTTCCGCGCTTCAGCGATGTCGACATCGTCCAACTGGACGACTTGGACAAGCTCGATTGGGCATCGATCCCGCAAGACGGCCGGACGACGCTCGTTGTCTCGAATCACCGCGATCGCTACGGCGAAAGCAGCCGGCACTGGCGTCCGGACCTGCATCTCGTGCTGTGGAACCCGTTCCAGGTGCTCGATGTCGCGGCGCCCGCGCTCGTGACCTGGGGCTACGCACCGGGTGCGCTCGATGCGCTGCGCGCCTGGCTCGATGGGCGCGGCCCGGCACCCGGGCATGCGCCGGTGCGCTTGACGGCGGCGAGCTGAACAACAGGAGACACCGATGTCCACCGACGCCGCTCTGAAACGCTCGCCGTTCACCTGGGTGCCGAGCCTGTACTTCGCGCAAGGCCTGCCGTTCTTCGCCGTCAACGTCGTGATGGCGCTGATGTACAAGAGCATGGAGGTACCCAACGAGCAGATCGCGCGCTGGTCCGGATTGTTGAGCCTCGCGTGGGGCTTCAAGTGGCTGTGGAGCCCGTTCCTCGAGCTCGCGCCGAGCAAGAAGGCCGTCGTCGTCGTGTTCCAGTTGCTCGGCGGCGGCGGGCTGTGCCTCGTCGCGTTGTCGCTGCAATTGCCGAATGCGTTTCTTGTCGGCATCGCCGCGCTGACGCTCGTCTCGCTCGCCTCGGCGACCCACGACATCGCTTCCGACGGCCTGTACATCGCGAGCCTCGGCGCGAAGCAGCAGGCCGAATACGCCGGCTGGCAGGGCGCGTTCTTCAACGTCGCGCGCTTCATCTCGATGGGCGGCCTCGTGATCCTCGCCGGCCATCTCGAGAAGAGCATCGGCGTGGCCAACGCGTGGGGCGTCGTCTTCGGCCTCTTTGGCGCGACGATGATCCTGCTCGGCCTGTATCACACCTGGGCCTTGCCGGGTGCGCTCAACGTCGTCAAGACCGACCGCTCGATGAGCGGCGTCGCGCGCACGCTGTGGGACGTGCTCGCCGCGTTCCTGAAGAAGCCGGGGATCTGGCTGGCGATCTTCTTCATCATCATGTTCCGCGCCGGCGAAGGCCAGGTGCAGACGATCGGCCCGCTGTTCCTGCGCGATGCGCGCGAGCTCGGCGGACTGGGCCTGAGCACCGGCGACGTCGGCTGGGCCTACGGCACGGCGGGCACGATCGCGTTCATCGTCGGCAGCATCGTCGGCGGCTACTTCGCCGCCTGGCTCGGCCTGAAGCGCGCGATGTTGTGGCTCATTCTTGCGATGAACCTGCCGAGCGCCGCCTTTGTTTTCCTGAGCGTCGCGATGCCGACGAACTTCGCGCTGATCGCCGCGGCCCTGAGCCTCGAGATGTTCGGCTACGGCTTCGGCTTCGTCGGCGTGATCCTGTACCTGATGCAGGTCGTCTCGGTCGGCAAGTACCAGACCGCCCACTACGCCATCGGCTCAGGCGTGATGGGGCTCGGCATGAGCTTGTTCAAGAGCATCAGCGGCGACATTCAGACCGCGCTCGGCTACCAAAACTTCTTCATCTGGGGCTTGCTGTGCGCGATTCCGGTGCTCGTGCTGTCGCGCTTCGTGCACTTGCAGTCGGGTGCGCAACCGGTGCCTGCGCCCAGCGGCCAGCCGGCCGAGGCTTGATGCGGGCTCGCGCGCCGCGTTGGCTGGCGCTCGCCGGCAGCGCACTGATCGCGGCCTGCGCGCAGATCTACACGCCACCGTCGGCGAGCGATGCCGGCGTCTTCTTCGACGACTTCAGCCAGCGCGACATCCGAGAGCTCGCGCGCGACGGCTGGATCGTTCGCGACAAGCCGGGCCACCCCGGCATCGCGGGCGCAGCGTGGGGCGCCGACAGCATCAGCCTCGTCGATGACCCGCAACGGCGTGGCAACCGCTTGCTGCGCCTCGCTGCGCGCACCGACGGCACGCCGCAGGGCACGCTGCACGCGCAGCTGTGCCACGCGCGCAAATATTTCGAAGGCACCTACGCGGCGCGAATCCGCTTCAGCGACACGCCGGCCGAGGGTCCCGATGGCGATGTCGTCGTGCAGACCTTCTATGCGGTGAGTCCGCTGCGCTTCGACTTCGACCCCGAGTACAGCGAGCTCGATTGGGAATACCTGCCCAACGGCGGCTGGGGCGATGCGCGCACCCGGCTCTACGGCGTGACGTGGCAGACGGTTCGCATCGACCCGTGGAAGGCTTACAACCAGCCGCTGCAGGTCTTTCGCGCGCTCGACGGTTGGCATGTGCTCGTGATGCAGGCGAGCGGCGGCAAGACGCGCTTCTTTCTCGATGGCGTTCAGCTCGACGAGCATGGTGGACGCAACTATCCGGCGGTGCCGATGTCGATCAACTTCAACATCTGGTATTCGCCCGGCGGCTTCTTGCCGAGCACGAACGCGCGGCGCGTCTACCAGCAGGATGTCGACTGGGTCTACCACGCGCGCAACCGCGTGCTGTCGCCGGCCGAGGTCGATGCGGCCGTCGCGACGTTGCGCCGATCCGGCACGGCGCATTTCGACAGCGTGCCGGCGGCGACGCAGCCGCCGCTCGCATCGACCTGCGACAACTGATGAGCGCACTGATCCGCCTCGCGTCGGTCGACGCCTTGCGCGGCTTGACGGTGGCCGCGATGCTGCTCGTCAACGACCCCGGCGATTGGGGCCATGTCTACGCGCCGCTCGAGCACGCGGAGTGGAACGGCTGCACACCGACCGACCTCGTGTTTCCGTTCTTCCTCTTTATCGTCGGCGTGTCGATCGCGCTCAGTCTCGGCCCGCGCATCGATGCACGAAGCGATGCGGCGGCGCTGCGCCATGCGGTGATGGTTCGCGCGCTGCGCATCGTCGCGCTCGGCCTGCTGCTGCACGTCGCCGCGTATTGGATGATGGACACGCGCGCGTTCCGGCCGTTCGGCGTATTGCAGCGCATCGGCATCTGCTTCGGCGTCGTCGGCCTGCTCGCGATCGACGCGAAGCCCCGAGTCCAGTGGCTTCTCGTCGGCGCGATCCTGCTCGGCTACTGGGCGCTGATGGCTTGGGGCGGACCGCTGACGAAGGAGGGCAACCTCGCGAGCCGCGTCGACACCGCGTTGCTCGGCCGCTTCGCCTACGAATTCGACGCCGTGACCGGCCGTGGTCACGAGCCCGAAGGCTTGCTCAGCACGCTGCCGGCGATCGCGACGACGCTGCTCGGCCTGCGTGCGGGCGACTGGCTGCGGCGCGGTCGAACACGGTTGCTGTGGCAAGTCGCAGGCGTCGCCTTGCTGCTCGGCGCGTTGTGGTCCATGTTCTTCCCGCTCAACAAGCAGCTCTGGACTTCGTCGTATGTGCTGTGGAGCGGCGGCGTCGCGATGCTCACGCTGTGGATCGCGCATCGCCTCGTCGACCTGCACCGCTGGCCGGCGATCGGCCGCAGCTTTGGCGTCAACGCCATCGCCGCTTACGCCGGCGCCTGGCTGATGGTCTGCGTCCTCGTCGGGCTGCATTGGATGCAGCCGCTGTACGCGAGCGGCTTCGCGTGGATGACGCCCTACGTCGGGCCCTATGTGCCGTCGCTCGCGTTTGCGATCGCCTTCGTCGCGCTGTGGTGGATGGTGGTCAGCGTGCTCGATCGCCGGAAGATCTATTTCAAGGTCTGAGCCGCGAGCGTCTGTCCGTCGGCGATCGCCGCCGCGATCTGCTCCTCGCTGAGTCCCTCGCTCCATGCCGCCGCAATCTTGCCGGCGCCGCGCGAGGTCCGCGCGCCGGCGGCGTGCGCGATGTCGCGCTGCGCCGCCCAGTACGCGAGCGCGCGCTGCGGGTCACGCGCGACGAGGCCATCGGCGCTGCGGTACTGGTTGGCCAGCGCCAGCAGTGCGTCCTTGTCGCCGTTCTTTGCCGACGCCTGCATCAACTCGACGACGCGCTGCTTCCACGCCAGCACCAGCGGATCGTCAGGCCGCTGAGCCAGCGCGTCGCGATCGCCGAACGGGCCCTCGGCCGCAAGCGCGACAGCTGCGCCCGGGACGCCGGCGGCCGCGGCGACGTCGAGGTGATGCAAGCGTTGCGCGATCTGCGCGGCACTGATGTCGTCGCAGACCTGCGCTGCGCTCTCCCAGCCCGATGCCATCGCTTCGCGCGCGGCGGCGGTGGGCGGGCCGAGCGGCAGCGCTGCGGCGCTCGCCTCGACTTCGCGCGCGCGCACGCAGGCGTCGACGAGCTGGTAGGCATGCCACGCATCGCGCGAGTCGGCCGATGCCCACAGTCGCGCGACCTCGGCCGCGCGACTGGGCTTTGGAGGTACCGACACACCCTGCGGCGGCGGCAGCTCGCGGTCATGCTGAGCGATGCCGAACGGCGATCGCTCGAACGATCCGCCGCTCCGCTCGCGCGCGAGCAGCTTCACCGGCTCGTGGACTGGCGGTGCCGGCTCGAGATCGATCAGCGCCGCCCCGACGATGAGCCCGACGCTCGCCAGCGCGATCACCAAGGGACTGCGATGCAGCCTCATGCTCAATGCGGCAAGTCGTTGGAGATCACGTTGCCCAGGGTCTTGTTGCGGTCGGCGTTCAGCTCCCAGAACATGCCGCCGCGCAGGCCCTTGCTCTTGATGTAGTTGTTCTTCTCGTGGATCGATGCTTCGTCGTCGTAGGTGATGAAGACCTTGGTCGACGGGTTGTACAGATACGGCACCTTCGACGCGCTGTTCCAGTGCCGCGCGAAGCCTTTGCCGCCGACGGTGTACTTGCCGTTCGCGTCCTTCGTCAGGTAGCCCTGCTCGGTCAGGAAGGCGAAGTCGAAGGTCGAGTCTTGCGAGCCGACGGCCGCGCCGGTGCACGCCTGGTAGAGCCCGTCGCCATTGGTGCCTTTGGCGCAGCCGGCCCAGCCGTAGCCGTAGAACGGCTCGCCGAGCACCAGCTTGTTCGCTGCGATGCCGGTAGCGAGAAAGAGCTTGACGCTCGCGTCGCTGTTGAAGGTCGCCGCATTGGCCGACGTGTCGTTCGGGTCGCGGTACAGCGGGGCGACGAAGCCGCTCGACGTGTCCCACGGACCGTGGAAGTCATAGGTCATGATGTTGATCCAGTCGAGGCTCGCGGCGAGCGTCGCGAGCCACGCGCTGCTGCCGTTCGGATCGTTGACATAGCTCGCGTCGGCGCCGGCCGCGATGGTGATCATGTAGCGCTTGCCGTCGGCGCTGCCGGCACTGTCGAATGCCGAGCGCAGACCCTGCACCAGCGTCACGAAGTTCTGCTTGTCGGTCGTGCGCTGGCAGGTGTTGCCCGAAGTGCAGGGCACGCCGATGTTGGTCGGGTACTCCCAGTCGATGTCCAGGCCGTCGAGCTTGTACTGGCGCACCAGCGCCACCGCGGAGTTGATGAAATTCGTCCGCGAGGTCGAGCTGTTGGCCATCGTCGAGAACTTGTTCGACCAGCTCCAGCCGCCGACCGACGCGACCACCTTCAATTTCGGATTCACGCTCTTCAATGCGACCAGGGCCTTCAGGTTGGTCGGGTCGTTCGTGTAGTCGCCGAGCACGACCGCGCCGTTCAAGGCGCCGCCCTGGCAGGCGATCACGTCATTGACCGATGGGTCTGGGTTGCCTTGCACGCCGTTCCAGCAAATGTTGAGGAACGCGTAGTTGATGAGCGTCAGGTGGCTCGCGTTGATGTTCGTGCTGTTGACCGGGTAGATGCCGGACGTCCAGCCCGGGTAGTAGCCGACGATCTGGTAGGTCGTCGAGCTGGCGCTGCCGGGCGTGCAGTTCACCGACGCGCTCTGCGGCGAGACGGTGAGCGGCGATGTGGTGTCGTTCTGCGCATCGACGGTGTAGCTGTACGTGGTCCCGTTCGTCAGGCCGGTGTTCGCATACGAGGTCGAGTTCGTGTACTGGATCCAATTGCCCGCGCGGTACACGTCGTAGCCGTTGGCACCGCTGACGCTGTTCCAGCTCAGCGTGCAGGTGCCACTCGACGCCGTCACCTGCAAGGTCGGCGCAGCCAGCGCGGCGTAGGCCGTCAACGGCAGGCCGAATTGGCACGCGGCCAGCGCGAGAAGGAACTGAAGGATCCGCTTCGACATGAATGCTCCTCGATGACCGGCCGCTGCTGGCGAACCGGCGCTTTGGTTGGACAGGGAGAGATACGAAAACCCGAGGGCGAGCGCGCACTCGGGGTGGGTCAGGCGAGCAGCGTCACAGCGACATGCGAACCCCGAAGTAGAACTGGCGGCCGCTCGAATAGAACGCGCGCGGTTGGTCCTTGTTGTTGCCGTACATCTTCAGCGTCGGGTTGTTGAGGTTCAACGCGTCGAAGGTCAGCGCGAACTTGTCGTTCAGCTTGAAGTTCACCGATGCTGCCAGCGAGCCCTCGGCCGCTTCGTGCTGGGCGAAGCTGCGGTCCAGACCGACCAGGAAGTCCGAGCGATATGTGTAAGCGAGGCGTGTGCTGAAGCGGTCGTTCTCGAAGTAGCCTTCGAGGTTGTAGGTGTTCTTCGACGAGCCGACCAGCTCGCTGCCGTCCTTCTCGCGGCCGTTGGCGTAGGTGTAGTTCGCGTTGACGCCGAAGCCCGCGCCGATCGGCTGCTGCAGCGCCAGCTCGAATCCTTTGTTCGTTCCGCTGGTGTTGAGCGGGCGCGTGATCGTGTAGGGCACGACCGCGTTGGCCATCGGCTTGAAGTACATCGCGGTCGACGTGCCGTAGGTCACGTACGACGACAGGTCCATGTAGAACACGCCGAACGCCAGCAGCGACTTCGGCGCGTAGTACCACTCGACGGTCGCGTCGACGTTGGTCGAGCGGATCGGCTTCAAGTCGGGGTTGCCGCCGGTGCCGGTCTGGTTCAGGTCGTCGAGGCTGACCGAGCCGCCGAGTGCGCTGTAGTCGGGCCGTGCCATCGTGCGGGCGATACCGCCGCGCAGCACCAAGTCCTTCGTCAAGTCGAACTTGATGTTCGCGCTCGGCAGGATGTCGAGGTAGTTGTGGTTGATGTCGGTCGGCGTGAACGGCCCGAAGTCCGACGTGTTGATCGGGTTCGTGCCGGGCGAGATGTTGACGGTGCTCTTGAGCTTGGTACCGACGATGCGCAAACCGGCGTTGCCGTGCCAGCGCCCGCTGCCGAAGTGCGCCATTGCATAGACGGCACTGTCTTGCTCCTGCACATGGAATTCGCCCGGCCAGTACTGGCGGTTCAAGCCGGGAGGCGCGCCATTGGCTGCGTAGTAAGCCGCGACGGTCGCGGCGGAGAGCTGCCACAGCTTGGGCGGGAAGCCCGCGCCGCCGATGCTCTTGCCGAAGTCGCTCGGGTAGGTGCTGCCGTCCCAGTTCGGCAAGTTGGTGAAGCAGCTCGCGGTGCAGCCGCCGTCGAAGGGGAACTCGACCTTGCGCGAATGCTTCGCGTAGCGCGCACCGAACTTCACCGACTCGACCATGCCGCTGTCGACCATCAGCTCGCCGTCGACTTGGCCATAAGTCTCCTTGTCGATCGCGCGCACGTTCGAGTCCCAGGCCCAGCCGGTCGTCACGCCGGCAAAGTTCGATGGGTCGACGCCGGGGAAGCTGACGGTTGCCGGCGACGCCAAGCCGTTCATGCTGTAGTTGAGCCCGCCGTTGTTGATGTTGCCTTCGTAGGCTGGCTGCGACGAAGTCTTGCCGACGCCGTGGGTGTAGCCGACCTTGCCGTTGAGCGTCAGGCGATCGGTGGGACGGTACTTGGCGTCGAAGTCGATGTAGTAGGTCTCGGCCGACGCGCCGGGCCGCGTGATGTCGTCCACGACGCCCGACGGCAGCATCGATTGCTGGGCCCACTGCGCTGCGACCAGCGTGCCGTTCTTCACCGTGTACGAGCTCGGGTTCAAGCCGGTGTAGCTGATGCCGGTGACGGGGTCGGTCCACATCCCGTTGAGCATCTGACTGGGCCAGGCCATGAAGTTGCGGTTGTAGTTCTCGGCACCGAGGTGCGAGTACAGGCCGTTGAGGTCGAGCGTCAATTGATTGGAAGGCTTGAGCTGGATATCGAGCGAGCCGCCTTCGCGCTTGCGCGTCTGCGTGAACAAGGCCGCGCCGATCAGGTCGGGCGCGGCGAGGCCGGCCAACTCGGGGTGCGCCTTGGCCGCTTCGCTGGCCGGATCGATCCGCACGTAGCCGAGGATCTCCTGCCCGTCGCGCCGCACGTGGCGCTTCTCCGAGAACACCTGGAACAGCACGCCGGCGCTGCTGGCGTCGTTCTTCCAGTTGAAGAGCGCACTCAGCTGCGGGTCGTATTTCTTCGGCAGGTCGGCGTACACCGCCTGCACCGACGCCTCGGCGGTGAACGCCTTCTTGAAGTCGAGCGGCTTGCGCGTTTCGATGTTGATCACACCGGCGACGCCGCCTTCGATCAGGTCGGCCGTCGCGCTCTTGTGGACAGTGATCTTGCCCACGAGCTCCGACGGCAGCAGCGTGAAGCTGACGCTGCGGCCCACCGTCTGGAACTGATCGAGGATGAACCAGTCGCCGGTGGCTACGCTGTGGCCGTTGATCAGCGTTTGCGTCAGGCTCGGGCTGGTGCCGCGGATGCTGACGCGGTCGTTCTCGTCGAAGCCGCCCTCGCCGCCGGCGGCCGAACTGGTATTCACGCCGGGGATGCGCTGGATCGCGTCGGCGACATTTTTGTCGGGCATCTTGCCGATGTCTTCGGCGGTGATGACTTCGACGACCGAGTCGGCGTTGCGCTTGGCGGCCAGCGATTGCTCGCGCGATGCGCGGATGCCGGTGACGACGACGGTCTCGAGCTTGGTGGTGGGCTTGGCGGCGCTGGCGGCTTGGGCCGGCGCAGTCGGCGCCGCCTGTTGGGCAAGCGCGTTGGTGCCGATCAGGGCGAGCGTCACAGCAGATGCGATCGGGGTCAGTCTCAGCTTCATTGGCATGTCCTCGGTTATAATATGACCAGTACAGTGCCAATGTACTACCAGTTACTGTTTTGATACTACCAATTTCTGCGGAAATCGGTGAATCTCATAGGAAGAGTACGTGCTTTAGCCGAGTCCTATTGGTATTGCTTCTACGATCCTGCAGTAATATTACTAAGACCACCTGGTATTCATACTGAGATACTGATTCCGGCGACCCGCGTAAATCTCTGCATTGCCATCCCGCACCCCGCTGCACTCCAATCGACCATCACGATGGAAGGGTTGGGATGGGACAGGTGATCGCGCTCGATGTCGGTGGCACCCACAGCCGGGCGGCGCTGTTCGACGACGCGCAAATCGTCTGGCGCGATTCCGTGCCGACGCCGTCCCAGCAGGGCCCCGAGGCGATGCTCGCGGCGATGCTCGGTCTGCTGGCGCCGCTCAGAGATATCGACGCGCCGCTCGGCGTGGCGATCGCCGGGCGAGTCGTCGACGGCTGCGTCACTGCCGACACCCCGGCGCTCGTCCGCGGCTGGCATGCGTTCCCGTTGGCGAGAACCTTGGCCGAGCGGCTCGCGCGGCCGGTCCGCGTGCTCAACGACGCACGCGCGGCAGCTTGGGGCGAGTTCTGCTTCGGTGCCGGTCGGGGTTGCAGCGAATTCCTCTTCGTCACCGTGTCGACCGGCGTCGGCGCCGGCCTGGTGCTCGACGGGCGGCTGCATCTGGCTCGCAACGGCTTCGACGCCGAGCTCGGCGATACGCTGGCCGCCGACGGGCAAACGCTCGAAGCGCATGCCAGCGGCGCGGCGATGGCGCAGCGCGCGGTCGAGCTGGGTTTCACCGACGGCAAGGCACTGTGCGACGCGGCCGATGGCGGCGACGTCCGCGCCGAGACGGTGCTTCGCGAGGGCATCCGTGAGCTCGCCACCAAGCTCGCCGACGCGAGTGTCATGCTCGGCGTGCAGCGCAGCGCGATTGGCGGCGGCCTTGGCCTGCGCCCCGGCTATGTCGAGCGCTTGCGCGACGAGCTCGAACGATTTCCCGCGCTGCATCGGCATGAGTTGGTCCGCGCCGAGCTCGGCGCCGACGCCGGCCTTCACGGCGTCGCTGCCTTGCTGCGCGAGCCATGATGCGTCGCAAGGAAGTCATCGTGTCGCGCGCATCGCAACTGTTCATCCGCAGCCGCTGGCCGTGGCTCGCGACCTCGCTCGCGCTGACGCTGGGCCTGTTCGTGGCCACGACGCTCGGCTGGCTGTGGTACGTCGATCAGCGCGACGCGCAGGAACGCCAGTCGGCGCTCGACTTGCTGTGGCTCGAGCAGACGGTCGCGCGCACGCTCGAAGTCAACCAGCGCATGCTCGCCAACTGGTCGCACGACCTCGTTCCGCCGACGCCGGCAGCCTCGGCCGAATTCGTCGCGCGAATCGGCGGCCTGATGAAGCACAACCCGGCGCTGATCGCGATCGACCACGTCGATCGCAGCGGCCGCCGCGTCGCCGGATTGCCGCAGTACGACGAGCGGCCGAGCCAGCTGCCGCCGATCAACGACCCGCTGATCGCTGCGGCGATTGCGCGCAGCCGCGCGCTCGACATGCCGAGCTACAGCCGCGTCATCGAGCAAGGCGCGCCGCTGTGGGTGCTCGCCGTGCCGATCGGCGACGAGGGTGGACAGCAGGGCGCGATTCTCGCGACCTACGACCTCGACCGCCTGCTCGAGCAGGAGGTGCCATGGTGGTTCGTGCAGCGCTACGACCTGAGCCTCGTCGACCGCAACAACAAGCGGCTGTCGCCGCGCGACCCGGTGCTCACCGATGCATCGCAGGACGTCCACAAGCTCGCTTTCGGTCCCGCCGACAGCGAGCTCGCGCTGTGGGCGAGCCCGCATCTGCATGCGCACCCGCAAGCCTTGCTCGCGGGCTTGTCGGCGGCGGTGGCGCTGTTCGCGCTGCTGATCCTCTGGCTGCTGCGCGTGTTGCAGCGGCGGCTGCGCGAGCGCCACGCGGCGCAGCAGGCGCTGGCCGATGAGCGCGAGGCGCTGGCGAGCTCGCGCGAGCAGCTCTACACGGTGCTCGCGGGGCTCGAGGCGGCGGTGTCGGTGAGCTCGCTCGACGACGGCCGGCTGCTGTTTCGCAACCGCCACCACATCGAGGTGTTCGCGTTGCAGGCCGATGCCGATTGCTGTCTGGTGCAGTGGCCGCGCCATCCACTCGACACGCAGACGAAGGCGGCCGAATTCGCCGACCCCGGCAGCGGCCGCTGGTACCACGTCGAGCGGCGCACGATGTCGTGGGTCGACGGCTCGACCGTGCTGCTCGACATCGCGACCGACGTCACGACCGAGCGCGAGGCGGCCCGCACGGCGCGCGAGCGCGACGAGCTGCTGCAGCACACTGCGCGCTTGGCGAGCCTGGCCGAGTTCGCATCGGGCATCGCCCACGAGCTGAACCAGCCGCTGGCGGCGATCGCGAACTACTCGGCGGTGGCCGACAGCTTCCTCGCCAGCAACCCGCCGCAGATGAAGAAGGTCGAAGATGCCGTCGCGCGGATGGGCGAAGAGGCGCACCGCGCCGGACAGATCATCCAGAGCCTGCGCAGCTTCATTCAAAAGCGAGCGGTCGAGCACCACACGCACAAGGTGCTCGATTTGCTGACCGAGCCGCTGGCACTGGTCGAGCCGCTCGCGCAGCGCTTGCAAGTCGACATCGACGTGCAGCCGCACGATGCGTCGGCGAGGATCGATTGCGACGGCGTGATGATCGAGCAGGTGCTGTTCAACCTGCTGCGCAACGCGCTCGAATCGGTCGCCACGCAGCCGAGTCCGGTGGCGCGCGACGCCGTCACCGTTCGCATCGCCGACGACGCCGACGGGGTGATGATCAGCGTGTCGGATCGCGGTGCCGGCATCGCCGACCCGGGCCGCTTGTTCCAGCCGTTCTACACGACCAAGAGCGAAGGCATGGGGCTCGGCCTCGCGATCTGTCGCACCGTGGTCGAAAGCCACGGCGGGCGGCTGTGGGCCGAAGGCAATCCGGGCGGCGGCGCACGCCTGTCGTTTCGCTTGCCGGCGTCGGTGTGGTCGGCTGCGTGAAAATCATTGTCAAAGCGAAGTCCACCATGACCCCGAACCCGACCGCGTCTGCCGCCCACTCTGCTCACGTGGCGATCATCGACGACGACCCGGCGGTGCGCCGATCGCTCGGCATGCTGCTCGACACGCGCGGCTGGACCTCGGCCGAATTCGAGCGCGCGGTCGACTTTCTCGACGGCGCCGACGCGAGCCAGTTCAATTGCCTGGTGATCGACGTGCGCATTCCCGGCATGAGCGGCCTCGAGCTGTTCGATGAGCTCGCCCGGCGCGCGCGGGCGGCGCAAAGCTACTTGCCGCCGGTGCTGTTCCTGACCGGCCACGGCGACATTCCGATGGTCGTGCAGGCGCTGAAGCAGGGCGCCAGCGACTTCCTCGAAAAGCCCGCCGACCCGCGCACGCTGCTCGATGCGATCGGCAAGGCCTTGCTCGCCGAGCGCGGTGCGCGCAATGCGCATGCGTCGCGCGAGACGCTGTTGCAGGAAATCGCCGAGCTGACGCCGCGCGAGCGCGAGGTGCTGACCGAGATGGTCGGCGGCTTCCTCAACAAGCAGATCGCCGATCACTTGCAGATCAGCACGAAGACCGTCGAGGCGCATCGGCTGCGCATCTGCCACAAGTTCAATGTGCGCACCGGCATGGAACTCGCGGCCAAGCTGCGCGAGGTGCCGCCGAGCTTGTGGCGCAAGCCCGCTTGATGAACCGCGGACCGCGCTACCAGAAGTAGATCTGCAATGCGTCCTCGCGCCGCTTCGGCGGAATGTCGGCGAGCAAGTCTCTTTGCTTGACGAAGTTGAGCGCACTGCGCTGCAGCAGGTTGTCGATCTCGCTCATCTTGTAGCGCGCCTCGCTCGGCGTCGGCGCACGCAGCGTGTGCGCGTCGGGGAAGATCCCCATGCCGCTCATGATGCAGTACCACGAGAACACCGGGTAGCCCTTGCCGATCGTCTGCCGGCCGACGTCGCCGGCGATGGGCTTGCCCGCCATCCAGAAGCCAAACAGCTGTTTCAGCGGCTCAGACAGGTTCTCGTTGCTCGCATTGGCGCGCCAGTACTCGGTGTCGCTGCGGCTGTTGGTCTTGTAGTGGGTGACGATGTAGTCGCGCGTGCCTTCGAAGTGCTGATTGACGCGCTCGTTGAAGCGCTCGTGCGCCGCTTCGCTCACATCGCCGGCCTCGAGCGCCTCGACGAATGCCGATGCGGTCTGCTGGATGAACAGCAACGCGGTCGCTTCGAGCGGCTCGATGAAGCCCTGCGCGAGGCCGACCGCGAGGCAGTTGCGGTTCCAGTGCTTCGTCACGCGGCCGATCTTCATTTTCAAGTGGCGTGCCGGCGTCGGCGAATCGAGCAGGCCGAGGTGCTCGCGCAGCTCGCGCTCGGCTTCGTCGGCGGAGCAGAACGACGAGCTGTAGACATAGCCGTTGCCGTAGCGCGCGGTCAGCGGGATCTTCCAGGCCCAGCCATTCTTCATCGCGGTCGACACCGTCTGCGACGGGATGTCGTCGCCGATCGGTGTCGGCATCGCGACCGCGGCGTCGTTGAAGAGGTTGCTCGAGAAGCTGACGAACGGCGTCTTCAGCGCCTGCTGGATCATCAGGCCGGCGAAGCCGGTGCAGTCGACGAAGAAATCGGCGGCGATGGTTTCGTCGCCGTCGGTCTGCACCGAAGCGATGTCGCCGCGCTCGTTGAGCTTGACCTCCTTCACGTGGCAGAGTTTGTACTTCACACAGCGCTCGATGGACTTCTTATGCAGGAATTGGCCGAGCAGCAAGGCGTCGAAGTGATAGCCGTACCAGACATCGAACGGAAAGTTGCGCTGCGGCTTCGGCGCGAGGTGCTGTTCGGCAAGCGTCGACGCGATGAAAAAGCGGTTCGGGTGCGCGTGCAGGTTCACGCCGTTCAGCCGCCCGTGGGAGTTGTAGACGAACTGCGTCATCGTCAGGTTGTCGAGCATCGACGCGAACGGATGGAAGTAGCTTTCGAAGCCGGGCTTGGTCGACCAGCCGTCGAACGTGATGCCGCACTTGTAGGTCGCGTGGCAAGCCGGCATCCATTCGCTTTCCTCGATGCCGAGGGCGTCGAAGAAGCCGCGCAGCCACGGCGTCGAGCCTTCGCCGACACCGATGATGCCGACGATCGGCGACTCGAGCACCTCGATCTCGATGCCCTTGGGCAGCAGTGCGGCGGCGAGCGTCATCGCAGTCATCCAGCCGGCCGAGCCACCGCCGACGATGACGATCTTGCGGATCGCCGGCGGCAGATGGGCGCGCGGGTTCGGCTGCGTCAGCGAGAACGAATAGTTGAAGAGGGTGGCGGTCGTCGTCATGCGCTTTCTCTGGGCGGTTCGAGGGTGATGCCGGATGGCAGCTCGAGCGCGCGCAGGTCACGTCCACGCGTTTCGATGCAATAGCGCAGTACCAGCGCGAACGCGAGCAGCACCGGCGCAAGAATCAACAGGCTGGCGATGCCGAGTGCCGGGATCAGCCCGACGAGGCTCAGGCCTTGCGCGAGCAGCCCGCCGCCCTTGCTGCACGCGGCGACCCAGCCGGTCGCGCGGCCGCGGATCGCCAGCGGATAGCTTTCGGCGGCGTAGGGCAACAGCACCGCGATGATGCCGTTGATGCCGACGATCAACAGCGCGACCGGCCACACCGGGTCGGCGCCCGCCGGCGCCATCCACTCGAGACGCAGCAGGCCGAGCAGCCCGAGCCCCGTCAGCACGATAGCCCCGATCAACGCGCCCTTGCTGCTCCAGCGGCTGTAGACGAAAGCCGCTACGAAGATCGTCGGCAGCGCGATCAGCGCCGACGCGGTGAGGAGCGCGCTCGACGGACCGATGCCATAGCCCTTGGCGACGAGGTGCACCGGCATCCACAGCAAGAGGCCGAAGTTGATCAACCCCCAGGCGATGGCAGTGACGCTCAGCGCCCAGGTGCGCGCGACGAGCGATGACGGCGCACCCGCATGCGGCAGCAGCACCGCCGAAATCGGCACGGCGGCTGGTCGCGCTGCGTCGACTTCGAGCAAGCAGCCGAAGCGCCGCAGCGTCGCACGGGCCTCGTTGAAGCGGCCGACCGACAGCAGGAACTTGGCCGACTCGGGGATGCCGGCATTCATGAAGATCAGGATCAAGCCGGTCGGCAGGTTGAGGAACCACAGGATGCGCCAGCCGAAGATCGGCTGAAGCCAAGCAGACAGGCCGCTCGCCGCGACATAGCCGCCGACCGCGCCGAGCCC
>Ga0066709_100001096_pt1 | contig 17006 bp, 25 predicted proteins | sample GraSoiAngelo_158_FD_79665 | JGI IMG/M metagenome (GOLD analysis project Ga0066709, IMG submission 79665) | Grasslands soil microbial communities from the Angelo Coastal Reserve, California, USA - 14_1009_16_30cm | ecosystem: Environmental > Terrestrial > Soil > Grasslands | place: USA...
GCGTTGTACGTAGACGCTGGCGCCGGCCTGGTTCGATCCCGGTGAGACGACGGCGGGCTTTCTCACACCGTTCTGGATCCTCCACGCGCTTCACGATGCGCTCGTGAAGCCGATGCCAGGCCATCTCATGGCGCCGAGCCTGGCCGAATCGTGGACGGTGAGCGCCGATCAGCGCGTCTAATCTGGCCGAGCGGCATCAGCCGCGCGTGGCCGAGCCCGCGTTGATGCTGATCGATCCGTACCCGTGGTCGGCGCCGCTGGAAGAGGTTCGCCTCAAGCCCCGCTAGCCGAGCGAGAGATGACGAGGCTCTCGAACAGCCCGTCGAGGGTCGGGGCCTTGTCCAGGTCTCTTACCGCAGCCAGCACTCGATCGCATCCCTTGGCCCGGAGCGCCCCGGACGCCAGGCCTCGGAACTTCTCCTCGACCTCTCCGTCCGTCAGCGGGTTCCGGTTGTGCCCCTTCGGGTGGCTCGTCTCCGTCGTCACGCGGCGCCCGTCGGTGGTCGTCACCTCGATCCGCGTGCACGACTCGGCCGGGTAGCGGCGGGTGAACTCCGGCTCCTCGACCACCTCGAGCTTCTTGATCAGTGGCCGCAGCGCGGGATCCTGGATCCGAGTCGGCGCGAAGGTCGCCGGCGTGACCCCGCCGTCGGCAAGCGCGGCCGCCACCAGGTACGGGATGCTGTGGTCCGCCGTCTCCCGCGTCGCGGGATCCCACTTCTCCGCCTCCGCCGCCGTCCGCCGCACCGCCTCTCCGTACGTCGCCACGCGGACCGACTCGATCTGATCAGGGGCGACCTGCTGCCGTAGCTGCAGCACGAGGCCGATGGGCCCCTGCGTGTGGATCACCGATGGGTAGGCCTTGAAGCTCGTTCCCGTGATCCGAAACGGCTCGCCTCGGCCCCCGAATCGCGCCCACTTCGGTGCCTCGACGCCGAGGTGCTGCCAGAGCCCGTCGCGTCCTTCGAAGGCGGCGCCCGGTCCCGTCATGCCCTCCGCCGCGAGCCAGGCCGAGAACACCCCCGTGCGGACCGCGGCCGCCGTCGCGCAGCCCTTCCACATCGACAGCTCGCCGATCCGCGTGACTCCCAGCGGCACGCCCGACGTGATCGCAATGGAGATCGCGTTCCCCACTTCCACCCGGTCCAGCCCCAGGATCTTTCCAGCGCCGCAGGCCGCGCCGATGGCGACGAACATTCCCTGGTCCCACCCCTTCAGGGGGACGGTGTCCGCCAGCCGGCAAAACGCCTCGTAGGCGACGACGATCGCCGTGATCGCCGCCCGACCGTCCGCCCGGTGGCCATCCGCCACTGCCAGCACGGCGGGGATCATGTCGCTCGGATGGCCCGTCCCCCGCGCGGCGTAGGTGTCGTTGCAGTCCAGGTAGCGAACCAGCACGGTATTCGCGAAGGCGGCGAGGTCCGTCGACGTCTTCTGCGCAGTCCCCAGAATCCGCGCCGGCGGGTCTCCCTGCACTCGAGAGGCCAGGCGCCGCGCGATCGAGGCCGGCTCGCTGTCGAACGCGCCGGCTCCGCATCCCAGGGTGTCGATCAGCGTTCGCTTCACCTGGTGCACCGCCTCCGGGGACAGATCTTCATAGGTGAGCCTGCACGCATAGTCGCTCAGGAATTCGGTCGTGGCGTCCATCGAACCCTCCGGCGGTGCGATTGGCGTCATTGTACGGCCACGGCCGCGTTGACGACACGTCTACGGCGGGCAGATGTACCCGGTGCTATCTCCTCGGGTGGGATCCCAAACTGTGCCGCGCGACAACGTCACAGCTCAGATAGCGAACTCCGGCGCCTCACCGTCGAATTGTTCGTCCGCTCGTCTCAGCACCCCGATTCGGACCCTCTATCAGCAGCAAAACGGCGTCGTCGAGGCCTACAAGGGGCTCGTCGACCAATACACCGGCGTGGTCGCCCGCCGGATCAACCGGGCGACCGAGCACGAGCGGGTGCGCACGGTGACGAACGGTCTCATCGAGGCTTATAACTGGACGTGGTGAGATCCGGCCTCCGGAAGGGGTATGAACGCGGTCGAGAAGGCTCGCTTGCCGACAACCTTGCCGTTGACGTGCTCCACGACGCAGCGAGGCCAATACGGCGCGAGCCCGAATGCGACGATTTGCCCTGGCTGTGCACCCTCGGCCGGATGCGAGATGACCCTGAGGCCCAGCTCATGGGCCCTTGCCTCCAATCCTTCGACCGGCGCACCGACAACGATCTCGGCACAGAACGCTTCGCTCCGGTTGCTGGCTTTCACGAACATGACTGAAAAACTCACCGCAACGATGACGACGGGGGTGAGGAGCACCACTCCGAAGACACGGGTGAAGGCTCGCCTCCGCCTGGATACGGGCCGGGGATTCTTCTCGCGCGACCTGGTCGATGCGATGCCGCCGAAACAGAGGAGCCAGAAGAAGAGCCCGAAGAAGAGCAGAGGGAAGATGCCGGGTGAGGGCTCGATCACGGCGATAACGGCGCAGAGCAGGCCCACCGCCCAGAGGTAGCCCGTGAGTATCACCGCGCCCCACTTCCGGCGGCGTATATAGAACACGGGTGGACAGAGGAGCGTGAGGGCGCTGATGCGCAGCCGATCCTCGACAGTGGTGACGGTGTGTCGGGTCACGCCTGGGTAGAGTCAACGTACAGCGGTCGGGTGGCGAGCACCCAGCGAAATCCTCGGGTCTCGGAGGGAGATGGGGCCCGGGCATCGGCCCGGCGTATGGTCGCCGAAGCGTAGGGCCCCGTCAAGGCAGGCGACGGCCCCGCGCGCTCGGCTGGCCCTCGCCCGGCCGCGATGCTAGTGTCGGGCGGAGCCGGGCAAGCGGGTGGGCATTCTCGACAGCGGCAAGCGAGCGTAGGAAAGGCCAATTCCAATGGCGCGGGTAAAGCTGATCGTCAACAAGGAAGACGTCGTCCCCGAGCATCATGCTCTCTTCGACCAGCTGGCGGCTCTCCGCGGCCGGATCAGCGGTCCCTCCACCGTCGTGCTGCACAGCCCCGGCCTGGCCAGACCCTGGAACGAGATCAGCGAGTACCTCCACAGGGACAGCATCGTCGAGCCGCAGCACGCCGAGCTTGCCGTCTGCGCGACGGCGCGGGAAAAGGACTGCGGCTACATCTGGAACGCCCACGTGCCCCTGGCCCGGAAGGCCGGCCTGGCGGCTGAGACCCTCGATGCAGTCCGCGACCGCCGGCCAGTCGCCAGGCTGCCCGATCCCGAGCGAGCCGTCGTTCTCTACGTGCGGCAGTTGCTCCAGAGCAATCGCGTCGAGAGCGAGGTGTTCGATCAGCTCCTGAACGCTCACGATGCCAGATGGATGGTGGAGCTGACGGGATGGATCGGCCGCTACGGCGCGCTTGCCGGCATCTTGAACGCCTTCGAGGTCACGCCCGGTGCTCCGGCCGAGGCGCTGCCCGCGGATCCCAGGCCCGTTGCGAGGGCGGCGAAGGTCCGCGCTCCGCTTGCCACGCCCAGAATCACGCCCATCACGCGGCGCGACCAGGTCGCGGAGGAGCACCGGGCCATCTTCGACGCGGTGGCAGAAGGTCGCGGCAGCGTGCGCGGGCCATTCAGCATCCTGATGCATAGCCCGGTGTTCTGCCGGCGCCACCTCGATGTGAGCTCCTATCTGCGCTTCACTTCACAGGTGAGGCCCGATTCGAGGGAATTGGCCATCATCGCCACCGCGCGCGAGAAGGACTGCCCCTACGTCTGGGCGGCGCATGCGCCCGCGGCGCGAAAAGCGGGCACCAGCGACGCCGCCGTCACCGCCGTACGCGACCGTGGAGAGCTCACGCGCCTGCCGCCCGCCGAGCGAGACGTGATCGACTACGTCCGGCAGCTCTTGCGGGCCAACCACGTCGTCCAGCCCCTGTTCGACCGGCTGCAAAGCCAGTACGGCGTGCCGTGGCTCGTTGAGCTCACCAGTCTCATCGGCCACTACGGCATTGTCACCGGCATCCTGAACGCGTTCGAGGTCGCTCCGGCGCCCGACGCCGAGCCCCTTCCCCTGGCATGACTCTCGCCGAGAGGCAGGAACCATGATGCTGCTCTCTGAACGCCGGAAACAGTATCGCCGGTTGCTGGAAGGCGATGCCTGCATTCACCCAGCGTCGGTGTTCGACGCGATGTCGGCGCGCATGGCCGAATCCCTGGGGTTCGAGGCCGGCATGTTCGCCGGCTCGATCGCCTCGGGGACGGTCCTGGGGGCGCCGGATCTCGTGCTCCTGACGCTGACCGAGTTCGCCGAGCAGATCCGCCGCATCACGCGCGGTAGTGATTTGCCGCTCATGGTGGACGCCGATCACGGGTACGGCAATGCGCTGAACGTCATGCGCACGGTGGAAGAGCTCGAGACCTCCGGCGTCGCGGCGCTGACCATCGAAGACACGGTGCTGCCATCGCCCTTTGGTGGGCAGGGCGAAGGCCTGGTGTCCGTCGAAGAAATGCTGGGGAAGCTCCGGGGTGCCGTGGCGGCGCGCCAGGATCCCTCGCTGGTCGTCATCGGCCGCACGGGCGCGCTCCGCGGTGGGGGCATCGGCGAAGCGGAGAAGCACGTCAAGGCGTATCAAGAGACCGGGATCGACGCGATCTTTCTGGCCGGGGCCAGCAAGCGCGAGGAGGTCGAGGCGATGCATCGCGCCACCCGACTACCCTTGCTGCTGGGTGGAGCACCCCCTGCGCTCTCTGACCGCAATTTCCTGGCTACGCATGGAGTACGCATCGCGCTGCAGGGGCATCAGCCCTTCTACGCCGCGGCCAAGGCGGTGTACGACACACTCAAGTATCTCCGCGAGGGCGGATCGCCCGCCGGCCTCAAAGACCGCGTCGCCTCGGAGGAGCTGCTGACCATCGCCCTGAAGCAGAAGGACTACAAGCGCTGGCAAGGTGACTACTTGCGGTGACCAGCATGGGCCCGGGTCCTCCGCCGCGCCGCGAAGCGCCAGCCGAGCGGCGTCGGCTGCATGCGGTGTTGGCGCTCACTCCAACCTCAATTCTTGATGACGCTTGGGGGCGTATCGAGTGGCCAGCAAGCCGGTTGCTTCCTCGACTTTGATGCTCTGCACCAGGACGCCTTCCTGCCCATAAGGTAAGTACGCCTGGCACTCGCCTGACGGGGCGATGAGACTTGTCGCCGATTCTTGGAAGCGCAACGCATAATTGACACTGGCAAAGTAGATCGTGTTCTCCATGCTGCGCATCGTCATCGCCTTCTCGTAGTAAGGCCCGCTGGCCGCGCCCCACTGCGTCAGACGGACACCTTCTTGATCACTCCCAGTGTGGTGGGGATGAAAGACGATTTTGGCGCCCCGCACTGCCGCCCATCGCACCGTCTCAGGATAGCGCCAGCCCTCATGGCAAATCGCCACTCCCAACTTGACCCCATTGATCTCGAAGAGTCGCCGGGTATCCCGGTACATAGAACTGATCTTCCGCCGGGGCCAGTTGGTTCTTCGTTTGGTATCCCTGAATCTGTCCCCGGGCGTCAATGACAAAGGCGGCAATCTGCCGGCCTGCCTCCGCGAGCCTTTCCATCCCGAGGATAGTGGCCACCGCATACGTTCGCGCCCACAGCACCACGGCCTGGAGTACCCGTTCCTGCTGCGTCCGATCAAAGGGCAATACTTCAAAATCCTGTCCCCGCAGACCTGGGAGATAGGCTTCCGGGAAACACACGATCTCCGCGCCTTGGGCCGAAGCTTCGGCGAGGAACCGCTTGATCTTGTCTAAGCCCTCATCAAGGGTTGAGGCGATACGAGGCGACGCCAGGGCAATGATCATGGATGACCTCCGCAAAGCCAGTCCTTGCCGACACGACGCAATGTGTACGAGCAGTTCCACGTCTTGATCGGTGTACGGTCAGCGGCCTCTCGCGTGACAACTGTCTTCACGACGGTAAGATCTTCGTGAACCTGGAAGATGGCAAACTTCCCCGATCCCATGAAACGCGAACCGCCCCTTCTCGGGTACACCTTTCTCCGACTCCTCGATACAGGCTCGTGATCGCGCCCGGGTGCTCCAACAGGATCTTGCTTGGCCCGACTATGAGAATCGCCGGCAGGTCGAACATGGTCGCAATCCCGGACCAATCCTTCTCGTTGAAGAGCGTGTAGTATCGCTCAACGGCCTGGGTCGCCGGATGCAGCATCGACTCGCCTTTCTCTTGGCGATTGTCGGTAGAACGTCCGCCACTGCATGAAGGCGGAGCAAACAGCCACGAGCCGTCACTCGGACGGTCGGATCGTGACGCCGAGCACCGCGCCGCAGCGAAGCACGGTGCTTGGCATCCAGACAAGGCCTCGGCGCCTCAACCGATCGAGCCCATGGGCCCCGGATAGCTCACTTCCTCGAGCTTCCCGGTGTCCACGTCGTAGACGAATCCGCGCACCGTGACCGCATCGGACCCGGCTGTCGGGATCCAGGGATGATTCAGAATCGAGGACATCCCTCGCCGCACAGCCCATGCGAGACGTTCCGTGCTCTTTGCATCGCGCGGCGCGTCGAGCGGCTCGATCTGGCCGCGGAAGGCGTGGAACGCCGACGGCGTCGCTGAGGACTTCTTGCAGCCCATGAAGGCGCGACCCGTTGCCTGGCCGAGCAATTTCTCGGCTGTCGCGTCGCCCTCCAGTCCCGCCTTGAGCAGGTCGTCGGTGAAGGCCAGCATGCCGCAGCGTGTGTGGTGGACCAGGATGATCTCGTTGGTGTTGAGCAGGTGATGCGAGATTACGAGGCAGCGGATCGCGTCATCGCTCACCACGCCCCCCGCGTTGCGGATGATGTGGGCGTCGCCCGTTTGTAGGCCGAGTAAATCCTCCACGTCGAGACGCGCGTCCATGCACGCCAGCACCGCTACGCGATTGGACGGTTGAATCGGCTGCTTTCCAGGGTAGACCGGCTTATGCAGCGCCTGCCCGCTCGCGTACTGTTTGTTGTTATCCAGATACCGCTCAGTCATCGAATTTGCCATTTCCCTCCTCCTTTGCGCTGGGAACATTCATCGCACCGGCAACCTCCGCGCAACCTCGCCGTCCTCTCCGTTGGTGACTACGTCCTTGCCTACCCGGGGACCGCCTCGATCACGCTTGCAGGGGAGGTGGTTGGGACAATTCGCGTCAGGGCCAAGCCCGCCCCGGTCAAGCGCTTCATATTCTTTTGCTGTGCGTTCACGGCCCCCAGTGACGAGCAACATGGTGATATCAGTCAGCTTGCCGAGAAATGGCGCGTTGCCCGGTGGAATGACCTTTTCGACGACGAGCACTCTCGTAGTGGTCACCGGGGTGTGTGCCATCACCCGACGGCAGTTGCGCAGAATGGCCATGGCACGGTCATCATCCCAGTCGTGAACAATATCCTTCAGCACATACGCATCGCCACCTTCCGGCACGGAGTCAAAGAAATCGCCGGCTATACACGTACAGCGGTCAATTACACCTTCCGCGTGCAAACGCTCCCTCGCGCCTTCAATCACGGCAGGTTGGTCGAACAGCACGGCGGTCGTCCAGGGGCAGGCCTTCAGGATGGCGGCTGTCAGCGCCCCGTGCCCGCCGCCCACGTCCACGACTCTCGCGCATTCCCTGAAGTCGTACGCGCTCACGACCGCAGCGGCGTCCTGCTTGGTCATGTTGGTCTGGTGATCATTGAAGATCGCCGCGGCGTCGGCAGCGTGGTCGAGGTAGGCGAAGAGTGCCTTTGCCGTGTACATGGTCGAAGGCCGGCTGGCCAGTCCTGACACTGTGTAGCAGTTCCCCGCACGCCTGCCACCACCACCGCTCCCCATACAACATGGCCGACCCCCGTAGCGAGCCGGGTACGTCGCTCCGCAATGGCTGGCCCAGCGCCGTCAGCGCGAACCGGCGGGGATCGGTCTCCTCGAATATGCCGAGGCTCGCGAGGGCGCGCAGCACCCTATACATGGCCTCTGGATCGACTCTCAGCGACGCGGCGAGTTCGTGGCTACTCTTCGGGCCACCACGCAGAAGGTCTGCGACGCCAAGCGTGGCTGCCACATGAATCAACTGCGTCACCAGAGAGCCCCGAAGGAGTTGACTCAGCCCTGCAGCTGGTGATGTATGCGGTCCCTTTTGCGCCATGTCTTCTGGGTCAGGCGTCGCCATCGATCTCGCGACGAACCTGCAGCAGTCGGATGGCTGCCGATTCGACCCGCGTTCGGTTGCCATCAAGCCCCATATTCTCCGTCTCGATAGTCCACAGGTATTCGACCAGCTTCTGCTTCGGCTCACCTCGCATGAGGATGCCCGCTACCCCATCCGCATACATGTTGTACTCGTCGTGGGCCTCAGGGATGTCGGCCACACCTATGGGGTCCCAGTCACGCAGCAGTATCGGGCAGATGGCGTCGTTGTAGCGCCTCGCTCGTTCACGCTGCTCGTTCATCTCAGACGCCTGACGCAAAGGCTCTGAGCGGCCGCCGCCGATGGCGATCACACACTGCTTCACCTGGTATTTGACCCATTCCTGGCCGCGCTCGGTCGCGATAGCGCGGATCGCCTCGTCGACATTCTTCTGATTGAAGTGAACTCAGGAGAGGCGTCAGCGGTCGGACGGTCTCCTCCACAGCCTGGGTGTACTTTACGATCGCTGCCGACCCGGCGTCCATGAGGAACAGGTTGGTCAAGTCGCCGTGGAAGAGCTGGCCATCGAGGACATGTGCTGTGGCAGCCGTTTGCGCGGCGACGAAACTCTGCCATTTGGTCGGGCTTCGCACGGCGAGACCGGCCGGTGTGATGTCGAGCCACGGCTGATACCGGTGGGATAGTCCGTCGGTAGCTCTTACTGGGTGCGGTCTCGTCATGTCTGTCACCGCTTGTGTTGGCTGACCAGCGCTTTGCAGACGGGTGGCGATGCACTGAGCCGTCGTCGACTTCCCAGATCCCATGATGCCTTCGACGATCACGAGTCGGGCCTGGAGTTCCTTACGCGAGCGAAGCGAGCTTTGGTTGGTCGGCTGCATGCGGTTGTTCGGCGGATCGCAGACAGGCGAGGCCACCAGGTTTCTCAGGCGGCAACTTCCACGGTCGCGTAAAAATCGACTTGTCCTGATGTCCTGCCCGGCACTACAGTTCGCTGACGTGGGCGCGGAGGATGCAACCCCTCAGCGCGCATTCCGCGAAGATGGAGTTGAATAGCCACCTGGATGCGCCGGAGGGTTGAGTCGATCGTCTTGCCGGTGGCGACGCATCCCGGCAAATCGGGAACCGAGGCGCCCCAATCGCTGTCCGGATCTTTGTTGATGCGCACGAGGTACCGCAGCCTTTTCACGATCCTTCTCCTCTCAGCCCCGCCTGGCGCCTGACGGACGCGAACGTCCCCTTCGGCATGTCGTCGCCAAGTTGGCCGCTGACGGTGACACGGCCTGGCTTGGTCGGGTGCTTGAACTGACGATGGCTGCCTCTAGTAACCACCAGCGTCCAGCCATTGTCTTGCAGCATCCGAATGACTTCACGAACCTTCACCAGGCTACCGTATCAAACGCCCAGTCCCCAGCCGCTATTCGGTGCCGCCGAACGCTACGGTTGAGCGGCGCGCAGCCGCAGTTCGCTCTGGCCACTTCGCCATACCGCGGCCGCTCCAACGTTGTTAGGCCTCACGAGCGCCGACCGATGCGGCCTTCGAGGAAGGTCCTGACAGCTCGCTCGGTCTCGGTTCTGCGAACTAGCGTCGAGACTGCAAGTTGCTCGCGCAGGTCTGTGTATAGTGCAGCCGCGGCCGTCAGTGCGTCCCAACAAGACTGCCGGTCGTGTGAGGCCAAGGTTGATCGCAAGGGAGCAGCACGTCTCGGCGCACTCTGCTCGACGCGCCGAACGCCGTTCGGCTGTTCGCCTGCCTCGGCCAGGACAAGCGGGCCTAGGACGCGAGCGCGGACGAACCCAAGACCGTCGATCGCCTCGAACAACTCGCCGCGATCGATCTTAACCGCAATGTAGTGCACCCACACCCAGAAGCGGTCCTCGATCCACTGGAGCCGCGGCTGGGGGTAGACGGCTCTCGCTACGGCCATGGCAGACCGCACCGCGCCGCGCCGATCCCAGAGAATCTGCGGATCCTCGACACGATGGGCGAGTTCCTCAGTAGACATGAATTTGAGATCCACGTGGAGGAGTGGCGGTCCATAGAGGCAAATGAGTAGCCGCGGCTCGCCCACGTGATCTCCAGGGAAACTCGCGAGGAGCGGCCCCAGCCGCTGCGCCAAGTCAGGTCCCTCACGGAGTACGTGCTTCGACACCGCGGGGAGAGACACCACGACCAGGTCGAGGTCAGAGTGTTCGTCGAGCATACGGCTGATAAACGAGCCGCCGGCTGCTATCCCAACCAGGCGCTCGTCAGCTCGGAACTGCAGGATCGCGCGCTCGAGGAAAGCGCGATGCATGGCCGGCATTTCCGGCCAATGCCCCTCATCGAGAACGTATTCGTCCATAGAACTGTCCGCTGTGGGCCTAACGGTCAGGCTGAGCGGCCGGCGTCGAGCCGGCCCGCTCTAGCCTGTTGTTAGACCGCCCGTTACGACGGCAGATCCTCGAGTCGAACACCACGACCGCTCCTCAGCGTTTCTCGGGCCGCCGCTACTCGCCGCAGGAACTCAGGATGGTGCTCCAACCGATAGTCGAGCCAGTCGTCCTCGCTTTCGAAGCCGATCAGCACGCCCGCCGGCTTCCCGTGTCGGGTGATGAGAATCTCCTCGGATTCAGCCAGACGCAGGAATCGCGACAAATCGTCTTTGACTTCAGCCAGCGCCGCCTGGCGCACCCGGCGTCCCGTGCTCGGCGAGCCAGCTGCCCGCTTCGGCCTTCGTGACGATCGCGAGGACCTCGACGGCTTCACGCGTGACGTCATAAAACACCCTCACTTCCCCCACCCGGAGCCGATACTGCGGTTGGCTCAGGCCCCTCAAACGCTTGATCCGGCTCTTGCTTACCCGGGCGGGTTCGTGCCGCAAGTGCCGTTCAAGGGCGTCCCGCACTTCGGCCCGGCGGTGGGCTCGCAATGCCCGGTAGGACCTAGCCGCCTCGGGAGCGAGGACGACCTCGTACCGCATTCTGGCCATAGTATAGCCAGATTCGCCACAGCCTCAAAATAGGCCGCTGCGGTCTAACGCCGCGGTGAGCGGCGCGCGAAGCGCGTCCGCTCTACTGCGAAGTTCGACGCCCGAGTATAACGACGCCGCAAGCCGATATCGCATGATTCCCGGCTGCGTTCATTCGATGATCTGGTCGGCACGGGCCAGCACCGATTGCGGAATCGTCAGCCCGAGCGCCCTGGCGGTCTTGAGATTGATGGCCAGCTCGAACTTCGTCGCTTGCTCCACGGGTAGGTCAGCCGGTCGAGCACCTTTCAGGATCTTGTCGACATAGATGGCGCCGCGCCGGTAGAGATCGTCCCAATTCGGGCTGTAGCTCATCAGGCCACCAGCCTCCACGACGTCCTTTGAGATTGGACAATCGTCGGCAGCCGGTGCTTGATGGCCGACTCAGCCACGCGCTGTCTCTCAGCGAGGAAGATTGCGGCGCCGAGCACATGAACGGCCTGTGCGCGTGCTCGGGCCATGGCCTCGAAGCCGCCCTCCAACTCTGCCGCGGTCCGCACGCCGACGGCCTGCACCTGCACCCGGAGCTTACGCCCCGCCTCCTCACCGCCTTGAGGGAAAGGGTCTGAGAGGGGGTATCTGGATTCCAGAGGACCGCGATCCGCTTGGCCACTGGGACGGCAGCGATAAGGAGTTCGAGCTCCTTGGGGGCGAGGTCGGTCGTCAGGGCGGCCAGTCCTGTAATGTTGCCGCCGGGCCTGGCGAGGCTCGCGACGTGGCCGGTCCCTACAGGATCTGCATGAATGAGGAAGACGATGGGGATCGAGGATGTCGCCTTTTTCGCAGCCTGCACCCAGATGGAGGACCGAGCTACGATTAGGTCGACCTTGAGCCGAACCAAGTCGGCCGCGAGTTCTGGGAGCCGAGCGGTGTTGCCCTCGGCCGTCCGGAACTCAATCAGAATGTTCTGGCCCTCGATCCAGCCGCGCTCTCGCAGGCCTGACCGGAAGGCTTGCCACAGACGAGCTTCCGCCGGGTCCGAGGCCTTGTTCGTCAAGATACCGACGCGGTACACCTTCCCCGACTGCTGTGCCTCGACCGCGAGCGGCGCCGAGAACAGAACAAAGGCGGCGGCGATCGTAGCGAGACGCATCGCCACCTGCCGGTGAACCCCGCGGCAGTTCCTCATGCGTTGACCGAGCTTACCGCAAGGCTGCTTCGGGCAGGTACCAGTCTCACCGTTTCGCTCCCGCGACATGTATGACGACGTCGACAGCCACTGGCAACCCAGGGGTCAGCCCTCTGTCCGTGCGGCGAACGCTCAGGATCACCCGCGGCCGAAGGCCGGCGGGTGAATCTTGAAGTTAGACGTCATCGGCACTCTATTCTCCATTCAACGAGCGGCTCGATCGATCTCATCCACGTGTGGATACCAGTGCAGCGTTCGGTCCACCATGGCGAGCCGCCCCGTCTCGACGGCTGCGGCAATCTGCTGAGAAGAGAGGCACTCGATCCTGCGCGTCACGCTGATTGCCGCGTCGAGACATAGCCGTACCGCTTCGGGCGGCGGGAGCGCGTGCCATTCGGCTATCGCGGCTTCGTTTACCAAGTCCGTGATGTCGTCAGGAAGGTCATGGAACGAGCCCGTCCGCGAAAAATGAGTCCACCGCGCCTCAACCCAGTGGTCCCAGAACGCCACGTGAGCCAAGGTCGCGGCCACCGTCCACCCGTTGCCGAGCACCCTATGAAGGGAGTCGGCGCTTAGCGATGTGATGAAAGTCTGCATCCGCTTCAAGCCGTGCATCGTCGCTTCCACCAGCTTCCTCATCTCTCTTGGTCGGGGTTGCATAGAGCTCAGCCAGTTCGTCTAGGTACGCTAACGTGCGCATTCACCTGCGGGCGGGCGAGCGGATGCGAGCCCGAGCGTCAGGTGGAATGCGTTGTTAGGTTTCAAGGCGGTTCGGCCCAGCCACATCAGCTTGGCGCGGGCACGGTGTCGTCCCTATGTCCTAGCTACCGCCAAATGAGCCTCCATCGGAAACGCCAAACCGTCGCGACCCACGTATGGTTGTAACGCCCTATCGACCTCACGGATGAGCGCCGCCAGGGACTGATCACGCACCTGTACCCCCGTTCGCCCCAATACCGAACCGACGACCACCCACCGTACGAAGAGTTCCGGCGAGGGAAAGCGCGCGACTCTTTTCTCTCGGCGCACGCGCACGTCACGGAACCCCGCGATTTCGAGAAGCGTCTGGAGAGCCTGGGCATCACCAAGACGAAAGACGGCGGACATCAGCCCTGCAGCCTCGGTACCGACGTGTCGCTCCAGTCCTCGAGTTAAGGCGTGATGCCCTTGACTGCTCTCAATGGCGCACCATACAGCAACGGCGAAACGACCGCCTGGAACGAGCACGCGGTGCGCCTCTCGTAAAGCCGTGCCGCTGTCAGGGAAGAACTGTAAGCCTTGCTGACACACCACGACATCGAACGTGTGGGTGGCAAAGGGCAGATCCATGGCGTTGCCTTCGCGCCACTCCATGGCTGGTCCCTGGGCACGGGCGCGCGCGAGCATATCGCCGTTGAAGTCGAGTCCAACCACGTGTCCTCCTGTGCCTACCAGCGACGCCGCCTGTCGGGCGACTACTCCGGTGCCGCAGGCCACATCGAGTACGCGTTCACCCGGCTTCAGCGCTAGGAGATCGAGGAGAGCTGGTACCCACGAAGCAAGCATGGCGGGCACCATGTGACGCTCATAGATTTCGGCAGGCGTCTCAGTCGATTGCCTCTCAGCCTCGTGATTCATTCTGAAACCTAACGCTCGGCGCCAGGCGCGCCCGACCTCGGGCGCCGGCTGCACGCCGGAGTTATACGGCGGCGGGTCGCCGATTGGCCTCTTGCCTGAGCCAAAAGCGAATGCCCTTGCCCGCCAACGGCTCGTCCCTGAATCTCGGAATGACATGAAGATGAGCGTGCGGCACCTTCTGACCAGCGACAGAGCCGCAGTTCCAGCCAACGTTATAGCCATCGGGCGCTAGTTTGGAGTCTAGGTGCGCCTTTATCGCTCGAAGCAACTGGAAGGTGGCGGTGATCTCAGACTCGGTCAGATCGAAAAGGGTCTCGCGGTGCACCTTCGGCACTATGATGCAGGAGCCCGCGAGAATCTCGTGATGGAGATCGATCACCACGCAGCGTTCGTTCCGATCAACGACGAGTTCTCGCTCGACTTGTGGCTCACAGAACGGGCATGACATCCGCCGGCTCCTCGTACGTATAACGACCTGGCGTTGAGCGGCCGGCGCAGCCGATCCGCTCCAACGGCTTGTTAGGCGGTCGGTTGCAAGGTGACGGTGCTGTTCCAAGCCTCATGAAACGCCTGGCGTCTGTGTGCCCCAACTGTCATCGAGATCTCGGCAAACAGCTATGACATCGGGGCTGAGCAGCGGCGCCAATCGTTGAAAGGGAAAGCGCTCGGGATCGCCCAAACAACGATTAGTAAGCCCTTCAAGGAAACCTACAGTCGCGGCCATCTGAACGTCCTCATCTGGCCAGCGCACCAGACGATCGGCCGCTTCCGCGATCGTCTGGAGTTCGCGACCATCGTTTCTTTCAATATCGTCCGCGGCATATTCCCCGAAAAGCCCCAGATCGATCATCAGCCCAGCAGGTTCGTCGCCCCACCACTGCCGGTGTCGCTGCCAGTACGGGTTGAAGTCTGGACACTGCTCCAGCAGGTACTTCACGCACTGTGGCTCAATCTCTTCACGAAACATCAATCCGCCAGCTTCAGCGGCGGCGCCGAGCAACGCGAGGTGCCGGCCGCTGCAAGCTGAAGTTAGGGTTCGAGTCGGCACCCACGTGGACATTGTTCATTTCTCGATGACCTGGTCAGCCCGCGCCAGCACCGACTGCGGGATCGTCAAGCCGAGCGCCTTGGCGGTCTTCAGATTGATGAGCAGCTCGAACTTTGTCGGTTGCTCGACGGGCAGGTTGGCGGGCTTGGCGCCCTTGAGAATCTTGTCCACGTAAACAGCGGCACGCCGATGCAGATCGGCAACGTTCAGTCCATAGGACACAAGGCCCCCGGCGTCGACAAACTCCCTCCATGGATACACGGCCGGGAGGCGGCGTTTTGCCGCCAGGTCCACGAGGCGTCTTTGCTCACCGAAGAACATGTTGCTGGGCAACACCGTCAGAGCATCTGCGCGCGCCCGGGTCATCTCCGAAAAGGCCCGGCCGAAGTCCTCCGGGCTTCGCGCCTCAACGAATTGAAGTCGGACCGCCAGCGCCTGTGCGGCGACTTCGACTCTCTTCAGCATGTCCTTTTCCGTGCGTTCGCCGTGGCCACCTGGTTGCCAGAGGGCAGCGACCCGACTGAGCCCTGGAACGGCCTGCGTGAGCAGTTCCAGACACTTGCCGACCAACTCCGGGGAGAAGAAGGCCAATCCCGTGACGTTGCCGCCCGGCTGCGCGAGGCTGGCCGCGAGCGTGCTCGGGACAGGAACGGTTACCGATACAATCGGCACGGTGCTGGTCGCTTGCTTGGCAGCTATCGCGGCGACTGTGCTTGGGGCCACGATGACATCAACCTTGGTCGCAACCAGTTCGGCCGCAAGAGCGGGGAGCCGCTCGAGCCTCCCCTCGGCATCTCGATATTCAATCACGACGTTGCGGCCCTCGACGTAACCGAGATCACGGAGGCCTTGGAGGAAAGCCTCACGGGTGGCGGGGTCGACGTCCGTACGCGCCAGCCAGCCGACTCGAGCGACCTTGGCCGCCTGCTGGGCCTCGGCGGTCACCGCGTTGCAAAGCCCACCGAGGAGAAGGGGGATGGTGAAGGCGAATCTCAGCCCCATCATCTCGACTCCGGGCCTCCAACCCTTACTCCCGCGACGCTCTCGGATTGACCCCACCTCCCTCTGATCTCTTTTTCGAAGCCTAACGCCCACGTTGACCGGCCGCGGCGAGCGCATGCGAGCCAGCGGTCCGGTCGAACGTGAAGTTAGGCATCCGCCGTTACGACATGAACACCTGCTGGAAATATCAACTGCCCGCGGTCCACATAGGCGCTGAGCGCTTCAGTAATCTCTTCGACGAGGGCATTGCGCCGTTCTGTAGATAGCCGAGCGATTTCCTGTGCCATTGGAAGCGCGGCGAGATGACCGGGGACGAACTCCGCCGGCAATGGCAGCGTCGTCGTCTTGATCGTTGGACGCACGTTTACGTTTCGAAAGCCCGCCGAGGCTACGAGGCCATGCAGCTCGACGGCGTCATGGAGCGCATAGGGCGCTCGGGCCATGGAGGCCGCCTCGGCGCTTAAGTGTCGCGCCAGCGCGTCGGCGAGGGACGCGTGGTAGGGTGTGTCGCCGATAGCGCTCCACACCGTGAAGGCCAGCCGACCTCCGAGGCAGAGAACACGACGCATCTCCAGCAGTGCTTGGATGCGATCGGGGAAGAATTGCACGCCTTGCTGACAGAGGACCACATCGAAGATACCGCTCTCGAATGGTAAAGCCGCGGCATCGCCGGTTCGCCATTCGATAGTGGTTGCCGCACCCTGACCTGATGCCGCGCGGGCGGCCTCGATCATGCTTGCATTCAGATCGATACCAACCACCCGACCCTTCGCCCCAACACGGTCAGCGGCTAAGCGTGCGACAAACCCCGTCCCGCAGGCGACGTCGAGAACGTGTTCCGCTGGCTGGAGCGCAGCCACATCGACGAGACCATGCACCCAGGGCTCCATGAGGAGCCTCACATACCGCTCGTAGAAGTCCGCCGCATTTCCACTCAGCTGCCAACGCTCTGCCCTGCTCATGCCTGTCTCGTATGCCTAGACAGTATGACTTCCGCGAAGTGAGGCTGACCTCCGCCGCTCAACGCGGATTAGCCTCATCGAGGCCAGAGCCGCAAGGTGCTCTAGGCACAAACGAGCGTGGAGGTCAGCCATGGACGA
>Ga0066709_100001097_pt1 | contig 17003 bp, 16 predicted proteins | sample GraSoiAngelo_158_FD_79665 | JGI IMG/M metagenome (GOLD analysis project Ga0066709, IMG submission 79665) | Grasslands soil microbial communities from the Angelo Coastal Reserve, California, USA - 14_1009_16_30cm | ecosystem: Environmental > Terrestrial > Soil > Grasslands | place: USA...
CCTGCGCATCGCACCGCTGCCACTGCAATGCGAGCGCCAGCGTCCCGACCGGGATCCAGGTCCCCGTGGACGCGTACAGGGCCTGCCCGACCATGGCCGCGCCGGAGACGGCCGGCGGCAACGACTCGGTCGGGCCGCCCGCCTGCTTGATGGCGACGTCGGGAGTGATCGCGAGGAGCTCCTCGCGGCCCGCGAGCTCGAGCAGCTGCCGGCCGGTCAGATCGGCCGAGACGGCGCCGAGCGACCGGAAGCGGCGCTTCATGCCCTGTGCCCTCCCCGGATGGTCGCCCTGCTCCTCCTGGACGTCACCGGCGACCTCACCGGTCGAGTACCCGGTATCGCCCTGGATGATCACCCGGAAGACGCCCGCCGGATTTGCGGCCGCCGCCCTGCGCAGGGTGCCCGGCACGAACGTCTTGGCATTGCCGTGACCGCTGCCGCCCTGGGCAGCCGCGGGCACGAGAACGACCCCGACGCATGCGGCCATGGCAACCGCTCGCAGGATTCGAGTTGGGACTGACCCGAGCGACGCGCGGCGAGCGGGCAGTTAAAGCCTTCCTTTTTTTGCCCGGGTCGACGATCCGCAGAACCGGGTTCCCGCGTCACTCTATGCCGCTTTCGAGCGATGTTCTAGGGGATTAGCCTATTCTCACCTTTCGTTCAGCCGCATTGTCGACTGCGGTCAACGCGCGGCGCGCAGGACGTCCCACGCGCGGCGGACGTCCACTTCCGTGGTCCGCGCGTTGCCGATCGCGAGCCGCAGGACGTACCGGCCGCCGAGCTTCGTGTGCGAGAGGAAGATCTCGCCGGTCGCGTTCACGCGCTCGAGCAGCGCCTCGTTCTCCGCGTCGCTCCCCTCGCGCCGGAAGCAGACGAGCGAGAAGTGCCGCGGTGCGACGACCTCCCAGCCGGGCTCGACGCGAACCCACGACTCGAACAGCGCCGCGAGACGGACGTGCTCGCGGATCGCCGCCTGCAGCCCGTCGCGGCCGAAGCAGCGAAGCACCGCCCAGAGCTTCAGCGCCCGGAACCGCCGGCCGAGCGCCGGCCCGAACTCCGAGAGGCTCGTCACCTCCTCGGGCGTGCGCAGGTACTCGGGCACGAGGCTGAACGCGTCGCGGAAGTCGTCCGGCCGTGAGGTCCACAGACAGGAGCAGTCCATCGGCGTCAGCAGCCACTTGTGCGCGTTGACGACGAGCGAGTCGGCGCGCTCGACGCCGGCGATCGACTCGCGCAGTTCGGGGCACACCCAGGCGGCGCCCGCATACGCGGCGTCGACGTGGAGCCAGGCGCCCGCGTCCCGCGCCGCCTCCGCCGCCTCCGGAACCGGGTCGATCGACGCCGTCGAGGTCGTCCCGACCGTGGCGACGACGATCGCCGCGTCGCTCACGTCGACGTGGTCCACGCGCATCCGGAAGTCCCCGTCGACCGGGGCTTTCCGCAGCTCCATCCGGAGCATTCGCGCGGCCTTGTCGACGGAGGAGTGGGCGTGCTCCGAGCAGACGACGACGTTCCTGCCGGTCACGTGCTTCGCGACGATGCACGTTGCGAGCGTCGACGTGGACGCCGTGTCCTCGATGTGCCCGTGCCATCCCTCGGGCAGGCCGAGCAGCTGCGCGAGCCAGTCCATCGTCAGCAGCTCGAGCTCGGTCAGGGCGGGCGAGGTGCGCCAGAGGAAGCCGACGTTGTTCAGCGTCGCGACCAGCAGCTCGGCGAGGATCCCGGGCTCCGACGCCGTGGTCGCGAAGTAGGCGAAGAAGCGCGGATGCTGCCAGTGCGTGACGCCCGGCAGCAGCACCTCGTCGAGATCGCGGAGGATGTCGGCGAACGGCTCGGCGTGCTCGGGCGGCGCGGCCGGCAGCCGGGCGCGGATGTCGCCGGGCGCGACCTGCGCCAGCACCGGCAGCTCGCCGACGCGCTCGAGGTACCGCGCCGCCCACTCCAGCGCCGCGGCCCCGTCCTCTCTGAAGCTCAACGCTTCTTCTTCCGCAGCTTCTCGATCTGCGGCCAGGTGCGCGTGTTGACGACGTCGTCCTTCGTCAGCCAGCCGCGCCGCGCCTGGCCCACGCCGAGCTCGAGATAGCCCTGCGCCCTGATCTCGTGCGCGTCGGTGTTGATCACGAGCTTCAGTCCCGCCTCCTTCGCCGCCCGCGCGTGGACGTCGCGGAGGTCGAGCCGGTCAGGCTGCGAGTTGATCTCGAGGAAGGTGCCGGTCGCGAGCGCGCCCTCGATCACGCGGCCGATGTCGATGTCCATCGGGCCGCGCCGCGTGATCTTGCGCCCGGTCAGGTGGCCGACGCAGTCGACGTACGGATGCTCCATCGCCGCGAGCACGCGTTCCGTCGGGCTCGCCTCGCGCGACTGGTGAATCGACGCGACGACCCAGTCGAGCCGCGCGAGCATGTCCTCGGGAACGTCGACCTCGCCGCTCGAGCGGATGTTCGCCTCGATGCCCTTGAGGATCCGGAACGGCTTGACACGCTCCTGCAGCTCCTCGATCTCCTCCAGCTGCCGCTCGAGCCGCTCCTCCCGCAGGTAGTGCGAGTGGTCGGTGATCGCGTAGTACGCGTAGCCGCGCTCGATCGCGGCGAGGACCATCTCCTCGAGCGTGTTCTTGCCGTCGGACGACCACGTGGTGTGCGTGTGCAGGTCGCCCTTCAGGTCGCCGAGCTCGACGAGCTTCGGCAGGTTCCCGGTGCGCGCGGCGGCGAGCTCGCCGCTCGATTCGCGCAGCTCCGGCGGGATCGGCTCGTAGCCGAGGAACTCGTACAGCGCATCCTCGTTCGCCGCGTGGAACACCTCGCCGGTCTCGACCGTCGTCACGCCGTACTCGGAGATCGAAAGCCCGCGTCGCACCGCGTCCTCGCGCAGCGCGATGTTGTGCTCCTTCGAGCCCGTGAAGTGCTGGAGGAGGTTGCCGTACGACTCCGGCGGCACGACGCGCAGATCGAAGCGGACGCCTTCGTTCGAGATCACCGTGGCTTTCGTGTCCCCGCGGGCGACGACCTCCTCGACCCAGGCGCGCTGCGTGAACCACTCCGTGAGCGCGGCAGGATCGGTCGCGGTGGCGATGATGTCGAGGTCGCGGAACGTCTCCTTGCGCCGGCGAACCGAGCCCGCCTCGGAGACCTCGACCGCGGCAGGGTGCTCGCGCAGCGCGTCGACGACGGCGAGCACCGCCGGCAGCCCGACCCCGAGCAGGCGGCGCCCCTCGTCCTGGTTCTCCGCCTGGAACGCGAGCGCCTTCAGGATCTTCTCCTCGCTCTTCGCGCCGAGGCCGGCGAGCGCCCGCAGCTTCTCGCCCTCCGCCGCCGCCTTCAGCTCGTCGAGGGTAGTGACGCCGAGCTCGCGCCAGATCCGTGCGGCGGTCTTCGGGCCGAGGCCGGGGAGCCGCATGAAGAGGACGACTTCGGGCGGGATCGTCGCGCGCCGCTTCGCAAGCGCCTCGATCTCCCCCTGGTCGACGATCTGGACGATCTTCTCCTCGATCGTCTTGCCGATGCCGGAGAGCTCCTTCGCCTTGCCGTCGAGCGCGAGCTGCGCGATCGAGCCGGAGGTCTCGCGCATGCGCGTCGCAGCGCGGCGGTACGCGAGAACGCGGAACGACTCGGCGCCCTCGAGCTCCAGCAGGTCGGCCAGCAGGTCGAACTGGTCGGCGACGTCAGCGTTTCTGGGCAGGGTCTTGGACACGTAAGGCGATTGTAAATTCGGGCAACCGGCGCACCGCGGAGTCGTCGCTAGGCAGTATGCGTCCGGTGCGCTGGCCCGCGCTCATCGCCGTCGTCGCCGCCGTCCTCGTGCCGGCCGCCGGCGCTGCAGACCCGCCGCCTCTGCCGGCACGGGCGCAGGTGGTTGCGGACCGCACCGCATTCCTCCAGCTCGCGGAGCAGGGTCTCAAGCAAACGAAGGAGCTGTGGTGGAACAACGATCTCGGCTGGTACGACGACCGGCTCGAGGACACCGACCGGCTTCCGCTCGCGACGCTCTGGAGCGCCTATCCGCTGTTCGAGGCGACGAACGCCGTCGCGATCGCGCATCCGACCGCCGCGAACAAGGCGGCCGTGAATGCGTTCGCGGCGAAGGCCGCCAAGTACTGGAACCCCGACATCACGAAGACCGGCGCCTTCGCGTACTACTACACGGCGCGCGGCGCCTGGAACGCCTACTTCGACGACAACGGCTGGTGGGGACTCGCCTTCCTCGACGCGTACCGCGCGACGAGCAACAAGCAGTGGCTCACGCAGGCGAACCGTGCACTCATGTTCATGGACCGCTACGGCTGGGACGGCGCCAACGGCGGCGGCATGTGGTGGGATCTCGACCAGCACAAGAAGACATCGGAGCCGCTCGCAGCGGCGACGCTGATCGCCGCGAAGCTCTACCGCTACACCGGCAAGGCTTCCTATCTGAAGCTCGCGACGAAGTATCTCGCTTGGGCGAACGCCAAGACATGGGTCGCGAGTCGGCGGCTCTACGGCCGCAGCCAGACGGACAACACGGTGATGAACTACGTCGAGGGAATGATGGTCGCGGCGCACGTCGAGCTCTGCCAGTCGACGCGACGCAAGGGGTATTGCACGAAAGCGCGAGACCTCGCCAATGCTTCGCTCGCCGCGTTCCCGATCGACGCGGACTGGGCGCCGGAGACCGATTCCGTCTACCTCCGCTGGATGCTCGATCTCTACGAGCAGGATCGCAATCCGCGCTGGTACGCGCTGGTCTATCGCAATGCGAAGCGGGCCGTCGCCGGTGCGCGCGACGACAAGGGGCTGTGGTCGCTGCGGTGGGACGGGACGTGGTCGAAGCCCGGGATGCTGCGCACCCAGGCCGGCACGCTCTGCCTGCTCGGCTGGATCGCGGCCGTCAAGCCACCTGCGGCGACCGCACGCTGATCGTGCGAGAGCCTCCGCGGCCCGAGTAGATTCCGCGCCATGCGCGTCGGCCTTGCCGCGGCCGCCCGGACCGCACTGATCGCTCTCGTCTTCGCCGGCGCCGTGTGCGGCGCCGGTTACGCCGTGGAACGGATCGGGCTGCGGGCGCCGACCGACGGCGAGCGCGTGACTGCGAAGGCGGTCGGCGTGATGCTCCGGTACCGGTACGTGCAGAGCAAGATCCGCGTCGCCGGGCGGAGGCCGATGACGGCCGAGTGCCTGCAGGGCTGGATGCCGCGCCGACCGGGCCGGCCTGCGGGGCGCGGCGCGCGCATCATCCTGGGCGACGGCACGCGCCTCCTCGTCGGCGACCGCCAGATCAAGCGGTTGCAGACCGGCACGTCGAAGCCGCCGCTCGCGCCCGTGGTCGCCGTCGAGCTCGCCGGCTGCCCGCGCCCCCTGATGGATCACGTCGCGAAGCACTTGATCGGCGGCACACGCGCCCAGGCGGTGCCCGTGAGCTTCAGCGGGCGGCCGACCTATCGGGTCCACGTGCGGACGCCTCGTACACGCTTCGACGTCTACGTCGACCGGCACAGCCTCGTGCCGCTCGGCGTCCGGGTCGAGGCCCGTAGCGTCGTCGGCTGGAGCAACATCCGCACGAAGCAGCTCACGCCTGCGCTCAAGCGCGCGTTTCTGGAGCGATTCGGTGGCGGTTGAGCAGGCAGTCGAGCGCCTGCCGGTCGGCGCACGCGTCCGCGGGCTCGCGCTCAGTCCCGTCGCGCAGATCACGCTGTGGTGGGCAGGCTCGCGCGCACTCGTCATCGCGTGCGCCGCGTTCCTGCACTGGATCCGCTGGCCGCGCGGCTACTTCCATCCGGAGTTCCGGTCGACGCTCGCCGTGCTCACGTCGTGGGACGGCCGCTGGTACAACGAGGTCGCGCGAAACGGCTATCTGCTCGTCCCCGGCCATCAGAGCGACCCGGCCTTCTTCCCGCTCTACCCGATCGCACTTCGCGTCGGCCGCGTGCTCGGCCTCTCGTACGCGGCGTCGGGGATCCTGATCTCGAACGCCGTGCTGCTCGCCGGGTTGATCGCGTTCTACCGGCTCGGCCGCGCAGTGTTGCCGGAGCGGGATGCCTACCGCGCGGTCGTGTTCGCGGCGATCGCGCCGATGGGGTTCGCGTTCTCGATGGTCTATCCGGAGAGCGTCGTCTTCGCTGCAATGGCGTTGACCGGCCTTGCAGCGCTTCGCGGCCGCTGGATCTCGTGCGCGTTGTTCGCATCGGTCGCCGCGCTCGCGCGGCCGCAGGGAGCACTCGTCGTGCTTCCCGTCGCCGCGGCCGTCTGGCGCGCGTGGCCGAAACTCGAGCCGCGCGCCCGCGGGCTTGCGGCAGGCGCCGTCGCTGCTCCGGTCGCCGCGCTCTTCTCGTTCCCGCTCTACCTCGGCAGCGTGCTCGGCGACAGCAACGCGTGGTCGAAGGCACAGCAGGCGTGGGGCCGGTCGTTCCGGCTCGACGGGTTCGTCTCCGCGTTCGGCGAGCTGCCGGCGCGCGGCGGCACCGACCACTGGCTCCTCCGCGACGCGCTGTTCTGCCTCGCCTACGTCGTCATCCTCTTCGTCGCCTACCGCGCGGGAGTTCCCAGGGGATGGATTGCGGCCGGGGCGTTGATGGTGCTGCTTCCGCTCGAGACGGGCTCCTTCATCTCGGTCGCGCGCTTCGGCCTGCTGGCCCTGCCGGTGTTCTGGGGATTGGCCGTCCTCGCGCGCCGCCCGGCAATGGACTGGGGCCTTCGCGTCCTCAGCGTGGCACTGCTCGTCCTGCTCACGCTGACGATGCCGCTCATCTTTCCCTAGTGCCGAGAGCCACCATTTGTCTCCCGACGTACAACGAGCGCGAGAATCTCGAGCCGATGCTGCGCGCGCTCGGGCATCACGACGTCCGCGTACTCGTGATCGACGACAACTCGCCGGACGGCACGGGCGAGCTCGCCGACCGGCTCGCGGCTGAGCTCGATTTCGTCGCCGTGCTGCACCGCGAGCGGAAGCAGGGCCTCGGGCCCGCGTACCTCGCCGGCTTCCGGCGCGCGCTCGCCGACGGCGCGGAGCTCGTGCTCGAGATGGACTGCGACTTCTCCCACGACCCGGCCGACGTCCCGCGGTTGATCCAGGCCGTCGAGGACGGTGCCGACCTCGCCCTCGGCTCCCGCTACGTCGACGGCGGCGAGGTCGCGAACTGGGGACGCGTGCGGCGGTTCGTCTCCACGGGCGGATCGTGGTACGCGCGCCTGGTGCTCGGCGTCGGCGTGCGGGATCTGACCGGCGGCTTCAAGTGCTACCGGCAGGCGGTGCTCGAGCGGATCGACCTCGACGGGGTGCACTCGAAGGGCTACGCGTTCCAGATCGAGACGACCTATCGCACGCTGCGCGCGGGATTTCGCGTCGTCGAGGTGCCGATCCGGTTCGTCGACCGCGCCGAAGGTCATTCGAAGATGAGCCGCTCGATCGTCCTCGAGGCAGTGTGGAAGGTGCCGCTGCTCAAGGCGGCAGCGCTCGCCGGTAGGCTCTGAGGCGATGCGGGACGTGACGGACGCCGGCTTCGAGACGGACGTGCTGGCCGCCGAGCGGCCGGTCGTCGTCGACTTCTGGGCGCCGTGGTGCGGACCGTGCCGGGCGATCCACCCGATCCTCGAGCAGCTCGAGGCGCAGACCGGCGGCGAGGTGGAGTTCGCGCGCATGAACGTCGACGAGAATCCGGAGGTCGCTGCGCGCTACGGCGTCCTCTCGCTGCCGACGGTGATCCTCTTCGCAAGCGGCGAACCGCGCGAAACGGTGATCGGCGCGCGCCCGCGCAGCCACTTCGAGCGAGCGTTCGCAGCCTGGCTCGGCGCCGCCGCGTAACCGCCCCACGTCGGTACCAGGTACCGATGCAGAAGTGGGCCGCAAGTGCGCCGAAAGTGTGTCAGGTGCGGAAGTGCTCCCAGCCGCCGAGCTCGACCGGATTGCCGTTCAGCGTGAGGACGACGCCGGTGCCTTCTTCGCAGCGGCCGATCACGGGGAACTCGAGCGGGTCAGGCGTGGCGGCCAGTAGCTCGTAGTCCTCGCCGAAGCCGAGCGAGCCGATGTCGGCCGCGAGCGGGACGCGCTCGAGCTCGATCGCGATGCGGCACCCCGATCGCTCGGCGATCCGCGCCGCGTCGACCGCAAGGCCGTCCGAGATGTCGAGCATCGCGTGCGCGACACCTGCGAGCCGGCGGCCCTCCTCGAGCCGCAACGGCGGTCGCAGGTGCGCCGCGACGTGCGAGCTCTCGCGCCCGTCGCGCAAAGCCGCATAGCCGGCGCCCGATCCGCCGAGCGGCCCTGTCACGACGACGAGGTCTCCCGGCCGCGCGCCTGCCCGCCCTGGCACCCGCTCGGCGCGGCCGACCGCGGTGACGCTGAGGTAGACACGGTCGGACGCTGTCGTGTCGCCGCCGATCACCGGCACGGCCGGCTCGTTCAGTCCCTCGTAGAGCTCGACGACGTCCTCCAACTCGGTCGTCCCGGGCACGCCGAGGCTCACGATCAGCCCTTCGGCCTCCGCGCCCGAGGCGGCAAGGTCGCTGAGATTCACCGCGGCCGCCTTGTAGCCGAGATCCCGCCACGAGGTCCAGTCGAGCCGGAAGTGGACGCCCTCGACGAGCGCGTCCTGTGTGACGACGAGGCCACCGTCGAGCTGCGCCGCGTCGTTCTCGATGCGTTGCGCGAGCCCGCGCCGCTCGAGCTCCCCGAGCAGGCGGAGCTCGCCCGCGTCACCGAGCTGCATCGATCGCCTCGACGAGCCGCCGCACGTCGGCCGCGGCACGGATCACGGCGACGCCCGTCGCGCCAGCGCGAATGCAGTCGGCCGCGTTCGACGCGTCGACGCCGCCGATCGCGACGACCGGCACGGAGACCGCCCGGCAGATCGCGGCAAGGCCCTCGAGCCCGATCGGCAAATCCGCGTCGGGCTTCGACGGCGTCTCCCACACGGGGCCGGCGCCGATGTACGCAGCGCCGTCCTGCTCGGCGGCGACCGCCTCCTCGACGCTCGCAGCCGACAGCCCCAGTAGCAATCCTTCCGCCCGCGCCCGCTCGGCGCCGCTGTCTTCGCGCCCGAGGTGCACGCCGTCCGCGTGCAGTTGCAGTGCCGCCTCGATGTCGTCGTTCACCACGAACAGAGACGGCAGCTCGCGGAACGGCCGTCCGCGCTCGAGGAGCTCTTCGGTCGACGCGCCTTTCACACGCAGCTGGACGACGGTCGCGCCATCCTCGACCGCGCGGCGCGCGGTCTCCACGTCGTCGACGAGGACGTGCAGCCTCACGCTTCCTCGATCCGCACCCGTGCGTCGAGCGTCGCAGGATCGAGGTTCCAGAGGGCGTCGTAGAGCGCGACGTGGAAGGAACCGGGCCCGCGCGCACCCTCGGCCGCATCCTCGCCCGCGACGCCGAAGGCGCCGAGCGCCTCCGCGGCCGCCTCGAGCGGCTGCTGCGGCTTCACCGCGACGAAGCATCCCGTGAGCGCACTCGACATGCAGCCGGTGCCCGTCACTGCAGCGAGCAGTGGATGGCCGTTCGTGACCCTCAGGACACGCGAGCCGTCCGAGACATGATCGACCGGGCCGGTCACGGACGCGACGAGGCCGAGATTCGTCGCAGCCGCCCGCGCGAGCTCGCCCGCCTCGCCGGCCGTCCCGATCGACTCGACGCCGCGCACCTCTGCCGCGACACCCACGAGCGTGGCCACCTCGCCCGGGTTCCCGCGGAGGACGGCGACATCGACCTCGGCCAGAATCCGCTTCGCCGTCTCGGTGCGAAAGCGGGTCGCGCCCGCGCCGACGGGGTCGAGGACGACGGGAATCCCGCGCGCGCCGGCCGCCTTCCCGGCGAGCAGCATCGCCTCGATCCAGGGCGCAGAAAGCGTGCCGATGTTGAGGACGAGAGCCGAGGCGAGCTGAACCATCTCCTCGACTTCCTCCCCCGCATGCGCCATCACCGGCAGCGCTCCGATCGCGAGCGTCGCGTTCGCCGTCTCGTTCATGACGACGTAGTTCGTGATCTGGTGGACGAGAGGCTTCCGCTGGCGGAGCTCGCCGAGCGTCCTGCCTGCAGAGACCGCCATTTACGCTCCTTTGACGTTCAGGACGTCGACGGGCCCCTCGCCAGCGCCGAGCTCGACCAGCCCGTGCGCGACCGCCGCCGAGGCGGCCGCAGTCGCCGCGCGCGCCGCGTCGAGCAGCGAGTCGCCCCGCGCCAGATGCGCGGCGAGCGTGGCGGAGTGCGTGCACCCCGCGCCGTGCGTCGCCGCGACGGCGTGTCGCTCGACCGGGATCTCGTGATGCTCGCGCCCGTCGAACAGGTGGTCGACCGCGTCGTCGCCGTGGCCGCCCGTGACGACGACGGCGGGCGCGCCGAGCGCGTTGATGACCTCGGCGAGCTCGCGCCGCGATCCCTCGCGCCCCGCGAGCGCCCGCGCCTCCATCAGGTTCGGCGTCACCACCGTCGCGAGCGGGAAGAGCCGCGTGACGAGCGTCTCGACGGCGCCGTCCTGCAGGAGCTTCGCGCCCGAACTCGCGACCATCACCGGATCGACGACGAGCGGCACGCCACGGCCCTCGAGGAAGTCCGCGACCGTCTCGATCGACGCACGCGAGAAGAGCATGCCCGTCTTCGCCGCGTCGACGCCGATGTCGGCGAACACGGCCTCGAGCTGCTCGCGGACGAAACCCGGCGGCAGCTCGTGCACCGCCGTGACGGCGACAGTGTTCTGCGCCGTCAGCGCGACGAGCGCGCTCGTCCCGTGGCAGCCGGCGGCGGCGAAGGCCTTCAGGTCTGCCTGGATCCCGGCGCCGCCGCCCGAATCGGACGTGGCGATCGTCAGACATCTCGGAACGGCCATGCTCTCCCTTCGCCGGTACGAACCGGATCAGGTTCGACGGGTGTGATCTCAGCCCCGGACGGGGGCACCCCGGTAGACGAAAGCGTAGCGGCGCGGTACGTTCGAGGGAGGCGTGGAGCAGGCGACGGAACCGGCTGCCGGAATCTCGCTCGATGAGCTGCAGCTCGCCGCGAGGAATCACGCGATGCCGCTCGAGGTGCTGCGTCAGCCGCTGACGCCGACCGGGCTCCACTACCTGCTGATCCACTACGACATCCCGGCCGTCGACACGGCGACGTGGCGGCTCGAGCTCGGCGGGCTCGTGGAGCGGCCGCTCTCGCTCTCGCTCGAGGATCTGCGGGCACGGCCGGCCGTCGACCTCACCGTCACGATGGAGTGCGCCGGGAACGGCCGCGCGCGACTCGAGCCGCGGCCGATCGCGATGCCGTGGCTCGGCGAGGCCGTCGGCACCGCGCGCTGGAGCGGGGTTCGGGTGCGCGAACTGCTCGACGAGGCCGGCGTCCTGCCCGACGCGGTCGAGGCGGTTTTCAGCGGCATCGACCGCGGCGTCGAAGGCGACGTCGCGCAGCAGTACGAGCGCAGTCAGCGGCTCGACGAGCCGGCCCTCGACGACGCCGTGCTCGCCCATTCGATGAACGACGCGCCGCTGCTCCCGCAGCACGGGTTCCCCCTCCGCCTCGTCGTCCCGGGCTGGTACGGGATGACGAACGTGAAGTGGCTCGAACGGATCACGCTCGTCGACCGTCCGTTCGACGGCTACCAGCACAGCACGGGCTACCGGTTCAAGCGGCACGAGGACGATCCGGGCGTCCCGGTGACGCGCATGCTTCCCCGCGCGCTGCTCGTGCCACCGGGCATTCCCGACTTCTACTCGCGCGAGCGAATCCTGGGTCCCGAGCCGTGTCTGCTCGAGGGGCGCGCGTGGTCGGGATACGGCGAGATCGTCCGCGTCGAGGTCAGCGCCAACGAGGGCACGACCTGGTTCGACGCCGACCTCGAGGACGACGTCGGCTCGCGCTGGGCCTGGCGCCGCTGGACAGCCGAGTGGGATCCGCTCGCGTGCGGGCGCTTCGTCCTCTGCTCCCGCGCGACCGACGCGGCCGGGAACGTCCAGCCGGTCGAATCCGTGTGGAACGTCGGCGGCTACGCGAACAACGCGGTCCAGCGCGTCGCCGTCACGGTCGCCGCGGGCTAGATCGGCACACTGGAGCGGTGACCGTCACCGTTCCCTGGCTCGACCTCCTCGAGGGAGAGGAGCTCGCGTACACGACGCTCGAGCCGCCGCGCGCACCGCGCACCGAGCCGGTTCCGGGCGACCTCCACCCGCGCGTTCGCGAGGCGCTCGCGGCACGCGGGATCGAGTCGCTCTTCGCGCACCAGCGGGAGGCGTGGGAGCGGGCACAGCTGGGTGGCAACCTGATCGTCACGACCGGGACGGCCAGCGGCAAGACGCTCGCCTTCAACCTCCCCGTGCTCGACGCGCTCGCGACCGAGCCGAAACGGCGCGCGCTCTACCTCTACCCGACGAAGGCGCTCGCGCAGGACCAGCTGCGCGCCCTGGGCGAGCTGAAGGTGCCGCGCATCCGCGCCGCGATCTACGACGGCGACACGCCGAGCGAGCGGCGCTGGCAGGTGCGGAAGTGGGCAAACCTGATCCTCACGAATCCGGACATGCTGCACGTCGGCGTCCTGCCGCACCACGACCGCTGGGCCGACGTCCTGCACAACCTCGCGTACGTCGTCGTCGACGAGGCGCACGTCTATCGCGGCGTCTTCGGCTCGCACGTCGCGAACGTCCTCCGCCGGCTCCGCCGACTCGCGCGCGTGTACGGCGCGGAGCCGCAGTTCCTGCTCGCCTCGGCGACGATCGCCAATCCCGGAGAGCTGGCCGAGTCGCTGCTGGGCGCTCCCGCGACTGTGATCGGCGGCGACGCGGCGCCGCGGGCGGAGCGCACGATCGCGCTGTGGAACCCGCCGCTCCTCGACGAGGAGCTCGGCCTCCGCGCCAGTCCGCTCGGCGACGCGTCGCGGCTGATGGCCGGACTCGTCACGCGCGGCCAGCGGACGATCTGCTTCGCGAAGAGCCGCAAGGCGGCCGAACTCGTGCACCGCTTCACCGTCGAGCGCGTCGACGGCGAGACGGCGAAGCGGCTCGCGCCGTACCGCGCCGGCTACACGCCGCAGCAGCGCCGCGCGATCGAGCGGCGGCTCGTCGAGGGCGAGCTACTGGGCGTCTCGGCGACGGACGCGCTCGAGCTCGGGATCGACATCGGACTGCTCGACGCGGCGATCTGCGTCGGCTTTCCCGGCACGGTCGCTTCACTCCGCCAGCAGTGGGGACGCGCCGGCCGCCGCGGCCACGGGCTCGCCGTCCTCGTCGCCTCCGAGGACGCGCTCGACCAGTTCTTCATGCGCGAGCCGGAGGCGCTGCTCGGACGTCGAGTCGAGGCGGCGATCCTCGACCACGCGAACCCGCGCGTTCTCGACGGGCACGTCAGAGCCGCCGCCTTCGAGGCCCCGCTCGACGACGCCGACCGCAACGCACTCGGCGACGAGGCGCTCGAGCGCGCCACGCTACTCCCGGAGCTGAAACGGACGAAGGCCGGCTTCGTCTGGGCCGGCAAGGACTACCCCGCAGCGCGCACGCCGCTCCGCTCCACGGACGCAGAATCGTTCACCGTCGTCGACTCCTCGACCGGCGCGCTGCTCGGCGTCGTCGAGCGCAGCCGCGCGTACTCGACCGTCCACCAGGGCGCGATCTACCTTCACCTCGGCGAGCCGTACCTCGTCCAGGAGCTCGACCTCGTGACCCGCACCGCCGTCGTCCACCCGTTCACCGGCGACTGGTACACGCAGGCGAAGAAGGAGACGACGACGCAGATCGAGGAGACGCTGCGCGCCGAGCGCCGGCTCGGCCTCGAGCTCTCCTTCGGCCGCGTCTCCGTCACCGAGCAGGTCGTCGCGTACCAGAAGAAGGGAATCCGCGACCAGGCGGCGTTCGAGACCGTGCCGCTCGACCTGCCCGAGACGACGTTCGAGACCGAAGCCGTCTGGTACGTCCCGGAGCCCGCGCAGCTCGAGGGCCTCGAGCAGATGCCGGCGCTCCTCTCCAGCCTGCACGCGGCGGAGCACTCGATGATCGCGCTGCTGCCGCTCTGGGCGATGTGCGACCGCTGGGACATCGGCGGCCTCTCGACGAACATCCACTTCCAGACCGGCCGCCCGACGGTCTTCATCTACGACGGCCACGCGGGCGGCGTCGGAATCGCCGAGCGCGGCTTCGAGGTCTTCGAGGGCTGGGTCGCCGACACCGCGGCGCTCCTGCGCGGCTGTCCGTGCACCGACGGCTGCCCCTCCTGCGTCCAGAGCCCGAAATGCGGCAACCTGAACGAGTACCTCGACAAACGCGGCGCGCTGACCCTGCTCGAACGGATGTCGAATTCGGCCTAGCCCGTTCGTCGTAGTCTCGTCATCGACCCTCTCGAAGGAGGCTCACAATGGAGTACTTGCTTCTGATCCACGACGACGAGTCGGTATACGCCACGCTGAGCGAGAACGAGCTCAGCTCGCTCGGCCAGGAGTACGGGGCATACACAGAGGCCCTGAAGACGAGCGGTGTCTACCGCGACGGCCGGCAACTGCAGCCGAGCTCGGCCTCGACGACCGTCACGGTCCGCGACGGCGAGCAGGTCGTCACCGACGGACCGTTCGCCGAGACGAAGGAGCAGCTCGGCGGCTTCTACCTGATCGAGGTCGATTCGCTCGACGACGCAATCGAGTGGGCGGCGAAGATCCCGTCCGCACGTGGCGGCACGATCGAGGTGCGGCCGCTCGTTCCCATGCAGGTGCCGGCGCAGTAGACGCGGTCGCCGCACTGTTCCGCGAGCACCACGGCCGGGTGCTCGCCACCCTGATCGGCGTCCTCGGCGACTTCGACCTCGCCGAGGACGCCCTCCAGGATGCGCTCGCGACCGCGGTCGAGCGCTGGCCGCGCGACGGCGTGCCGGACAACCCGCCGGGCTGGATCGTCACAACGGCGCGGAACCGAGCGATCGACCGGATCCGCCGCGATCAGAACCTCAGGCGCAAGACCGAGCTGCTCGGACGGCTCGAGGAAGAGGAGAAGGTGGACGAGAGCACGATTCCGGACGAGCGGCTGGAACTGATCTTCACGTGCTGCCATCCGGCGCTCGCGGTGGAGGCGCGACTCGCGCTCACGCTGCGCTCGCTCGGCGGGCTGCAGACCGACGAGATCGCGCGCGCCTTCCTCGTCCCCGAGGCAACGATGGCGCAGCGGCTCGTTCGCGCGAAGCGGAAGATCCGCGAGGCGGGCATCCCGTTCCGCGTCCCTCCGGACCACCTGCTGCCGAAACGGCTCGCGTCGGTGCTCGCGGTTCTCTACCTGATCTTCAACGAGGGCTACGGCCCGCCCGTCCGGCGGGAGCTGTGCGCGGAGGCGATCCGGCTCGGCGGGATCCTCGCGACGCTGATGCCCGACGAGCCCGAGGTGCACGGCCTGTACGCGCTGATGCTGCTGCAGGACTCGCGGCGCGACGCGCGCGTGCGCGACGGCGAGCTGGTGCTGCTCGAGGATCAGGACCGCACCCTCTGGGACACCGGCGAGATCGAGGCCGGCAAGCGGGCGCTCGACCGGGCGATCGCGCTGCGGCGCCCGGGGCAGTACCAGATCCAGGCGGCCATTGCCGCGCTGCACAGCGAGGACGAGACCGACTGGGAGCAGATCGCCCGGCTCTACCTGCGGCTGCACGAGCTGCTGCCGTCGCCGGTCGTCCTCCTCAACGGCGCCGTCGCGATCGCGATGGTCGAGGGCCCGGAGGCGGGCCTCGCGGTCGCCGACTCGATCGACGGGCTCGACGGCTACTACCTCCTCCACTCGACGCGCGCCGACCTCCTTCGCCGGCTCGACCGGCGCGACGAGGCCGCGGCCGCGTACCGCCGCGCGCTCGAGCTCACGCACGAGGAGCCCGAGCGCCGGTTTCTCAGGCGTCGTCTGCAGGGGCTCGGCGCTGAATCGTCACCACCGTTCGACGCCGCCGACTCGATGCCGTAACCCAGTTTCGCGGCGGGTGCGGCAGTGTCGTGGGTCGAGGGGAGCGATCCCTTCGAGCCGCAGACAACCACGAGGGGAAAACCATGCGCTCCAGGAAGCTGAGCCGCCGCATGCGCGCGCTGACCGCAGCGGCCGCCGTCGCACTCGTCTCCGGCGTGTCGTTCGGCGTCGCCGACGACGGCAGCGGGCAGAAGGGCCAGCAGGGCAACGCGAGCTACACGATCGGCCTGTTCGGCGACATGCCGTACAACGCGCAGGGCAAGGCTGACTATCCATTCCTGCTCCAGGACATCAACGAGGGCCGCGTCGCCTTCTCCATGTTCGAGGCGACCTCAAGGCCGGCAGGGATCCAACGACAACTACCCGTACCACGACACCGACGCCGAGATCCAGCGGCAGCGCAACGAGGAGACCGCGCGCAAGGACGCGAACCTGCACTAGCTCGCCGAGGGCTTCCAGTACGCGAGGCAGACGGGCGCGAAGGGCGTGCTGATCGTGTGGCAGGCGGATCCGAACTTCAACAACGAGCAGCATCCGGCGAACCCACACGACTTCGACGCGTATCCCGACTACGTGAACGCGCTCCGTAACGAGACGAGCGCCTTCGCCGGCCAGGTCGTCCTCGTCCACGGCGACAGCCACTACTTCAAGATGGACAAGCCGCTGACCTTGCCGAGCGGGAAGGTGCTTCCGAACTTCACACGCGTCGAGACGTTCGGCGCGGCGAGCACGCACTGGGTGCAGGCGACGATCGATCCGAAGAGCCGCAACCTGTTCCTGTTCGAGCCGATGATCGTCGCCGCGACCGCGACGTCGTAAGGCGCCGCTTGCGGTGCCGCTTCAGGACGCGCCGGCTCGGCCGGCGCGTCCGTCTGAAACGACCGGTCGACCCACGGACCCAATCCCAAACGAGCTAGGGGGAGAGAGGCCGCGCGGGCGCTCGGGTCAGCCGAGCGCCGCGAGCGCCTTGTCCAGGCGCTGCTTTGTCTTCAGCACGCCTTCGAACAGGTCGCCGTGCTTCCGGACGCGCTCGAGCGTCGCGGCCATCGTGAAGAGCTTCGGGTCGAGCCCCCGCTTCACCTCGTTCCAGCGCAGCGGCGTCGAGACCGGCGCGCCCGGCTTCGGCCGCACCGAGTAGACGGA
>Ga0066709_100001098_pt1 | contig 16995 bp, 21 predicted proteins | sample GraSoiAngelo_158_FD_79665 | JGI IMG/M metagenome (GOLD analysis project Ga0066709, IMG submission 79665) | Grasslands soil microbial communities from the Angelo Coastal Reserve, California, USA - 14_1009_16_30cm | ecosystem: Environmental > Terrestrial > Soil > Grasslands | place: USA...
CCCGCCGACCTCACCTCGATCGCCGTGGCCCTCGCCACGCAGGCAGAGGGCTCGATCCTGGTGCACGAGTGGATGTTCGAGAACCGCCTGATCTTCACTGACAAGCTGATCCTGATGGGCGCCGACATCGTCCTGTGCGATCCACACCGCGCCATCATCACCGGCCCGCGGCGACTGCGTGGCGAGCGTGTCGAGTCGCCCGACATACGCGCGGGCATGGCGATGCTGCTCGCGGCCCTGTGTGCGGAGGGGCGCAGCGAGATCGGCAACATCCGCCAGATCGATCGCGGCTACGAGCGCATCGACGAGCGGCTGCGCGAGCTGGGTGCCCGCATCGAGCGTGTGGCCACCGAGCCGGTCCACGCGTAACCTCGGGTCTTCATGATCCCTCGGGTCTTCATGATCCACCCGATTCCCAGCGGCACGCGCGACGTGCTTCCCGAAGAGACCCGTGAGGTGCGCGCGATCACCGACACCCTGAGGGGTGTGTTCGAGCGCCACCAGTACGGCGAGGTATACACCCCGGCGCTGGAGTACGAGTCGGTGCTGTCCCGTGCCGATATGGCGGAAGCCAGGCCGGCCTACCGGGTGTTCGACGAGGCCGGAGCCGTGCTCGCGCTGCGCTCCGACATGACCGTGCCGATCGCTCGCGTCGTCGCCTCCCGCTACGCCGGCAGCGAACCGCCCCTTCGGTTCTGCTACTTCGCGCACTGCTACCGCGGCGTGCGCCCGCAGCGCGGCCAGTCGCGAGAGCTGCTGCAGGCCGGGATCGAGCTGATCGGCTCACCCGCGCCGGAGGGAACCGTCGAGGCACTGACCGTGCTCTGCCACGCGCTCGACGCCGTCGGTTTGCGCGACTACCGGATCGGTCTCGGCGACGCGTCACTCTTTCCAGCGCTGATGGGCAGCCTGCAGGTGCGCGAGGAGGTCCGGCGCGACATGCTGGAGGCGCTCGTGCGGCGCGACTTCGTGGGACTGGAGCACAAGCTCGCCGACAGCGGGCTGTCCGACGAGGCGGCCGCGCTGCTGCTCGAGGTGCCCCAGCGCAGGGGCGGCCCGGAGGTGCTCAGCGATGCTCCGCCCCCCGCGGTGGAGCCGGTGACAGGGATGCGCCGCGTGCACGAGCGGCTCGACCCCGCAGTCGCCGAGCGGGTCATCTTCGACCTAGGCCTGGTGCGCAACATCGGCTACTACACGGGCGCCGTGTTCGAGGTCTACGACCCGGCGCTCGGCTCTCCGATCGGCGGCGGAGGCCGCTACGACGAGCTGCTTGCACGCTTTGGACGCAGCCTGCCCGCGGTCGGCTTCGCGCTGGGCATCGACCGGCTGCACATCGCGCTCGCCGGCGAGGAGCGCGGGACCGGCGCGCTGCTCGCCCGTTCGTCCGCGCGCAGCGAGGAGCCAGGCGCGGTCGGAGACGGCTCCGTGCCGGCTTCGGCACACGCCGAAGGGAGGCCCACGGCCGCCGGCACCAAGGGCAATCGCGCCGAGGGAGCCTGATGGCTGGCATTCACGACCTAACGATTGCCGTGCCGCGCGGCGCGCTGTTCGAGGGCACGGTGGACATGCTCGCCCGGCTCGGGCTCGACACCGAGGAGCTGCGCTCAAACGAGCGCAAGCTGCTGTTCGAGGACATCGGCGTGATCACCATGCGGCCGTCCGATGTGCCCACATACGTCGAGGCTGGCGCCGCTGACCTTGGCATCACCGGCAAGGACGTGCTGCTCGAGCAAGCCGCGCACGGACCCGGCGAGGAGGGCCGCGACGTGTACGAGCTGCTCGACCTCGGCTTCGGCCGCTGCACGATGGTGCTGGCAAGCCGGGCCGGTCCGGACCCCGCGCTGGAGGCGCTGCGACGCCTCGGCGTCATGCGCGTGGCTACCAAGTACCCGCGCGTCGCCGCTGGCCACTTCGAGCGCACCGGCCGCCAGGCGGAGATCGTCGAGGTGAAGGGCTCGGTCGAGCTCGCGCCGCTGACCGGCGTGGTCGAGGCAATCGTCGACCTGACCGCCACGGGTGACACGCTGCGCGAGCACAACCTCATCGTGCGCGAGGAGATCGCCGTGTGCACCGCGCGGCTGGTTGCCAACCCGGTGGCACACAAGCTCAAGGCTGGGCCCATCGACCGGCTGCTCGCCCAGCTGCGACGCCTGTCGGCCGCTGGCGTCGCATGAGATGCCGCTCGATCGCCTGAGCGGCGAGGAGGCGAGCCGCCTCGGGGGCCCGGCGGCGCTCGCCGAGCACCTGCGCTCTCTGGTCCCCGCTCCGGAGACGGTCGAAGAGGAGGTGCGCGAGATCGTCGAGGCGGTGCGCGCAGGGGGCGATGAGGCCGTGCTTCGGTACACGCGCCGTTTTGACACCGGCGCCAGCCAGCCGCGCGAGCTCACCGTCACGGCGCAGGAGTTCGATGACGCCCTGAAGCGACTGCCGCTCGAGCTGGTCGCTGGCCTGCAGGTGACGATCGCCAACGTCGCCCAGGTGGCCCAGGCGGGCGCCAGCGAGGACGTGTCGGTGGCGCTGCCGCAGGGCCAGCGCGTGCGCCTGCGCGAGGTTCCGCTCGGCTCCGCGGCGGTGTATGTGCCGGGCGGACGGGCGCCGTATCCGAGCACGGTCGTCATGGGCGTTGTGACCGCGCGCGCCGCCGGCGTGCTCGACGTGGCCGTGTGTGCCCCCCCGAGCGCCGACGGGCAGATCGACGGCGCCATTCTCGGGGCCTGCCGGTTGTGTGGCGTGGAGCGCGTGTACCGCATGGGCGGCGCCCAGGCGATCGCCGCGCTCGCGTATGGAACGGAGACGGTCGCGCGCGTCGACGTGGTGGTGGGACCCGGCAACCTGTACGTGCAGCAGGCCAAGCACCTGCTGTCGTCGATCGTGGGCATCGACAGCTTCGCCGGGCCGAGCGACCTGCTCGTGATAGCCGGCGCAGACGCCGACGAGCGCGCCGTGCGCATGGCCGCGCTGGACATGCTCGCGCAGGCCGAGCATGGGCCCGGGAGCCTCGTCGTTGGCGTCGCATGCGCAAAGCGTGTTGCCGACGCGCTGGCGGCGGAGCTCCAGGACCAGCTCGCTGACCAGCAGGCGAGCCTCGTCGTCGCGGAGGCGCCCGGTGCGCCACAGGCGTTGGAGCTCGCCAACGCCTTCGCGCCCGAGCACCTGCAGCTGATCGGGCGCGACGTGGAGGCGCTCGCCGCGCACGTGCGCTCGGCCGGATGCGTGTTCATCGGCCCCGCGGCCGGGACCGCGTTCGGCGACTACGTCGCGGGTTCCAATCACGTGCTCCCGACGAGCGGGGCGGCGCGCTTTGCCTCGATGCTCTCCAGCCGGGACTTTCGCCGCACGATGGCCGAGGTTCAGATCGACCACGCCGCCGCGGCCAAGCTTGCGAGGGCCGGGGTGCCGATCGCGCGCGCGGAGGGCTTCGAGTGGCACGCGCGATCGATGCAGGCCCGCATAGGCGACAATTACGGGTCTGATGGCGGCACGCAGCGCGACGATCGAGCGCAAGACCGGTGAGACCGACGTGCGCCTGTCGCTGGTGCTGGAAGGCACCGGCGCCGGCGCGCGGCAGACGGGCGTGGGCTTTCTCGATCACATGCTCGACCTGCTCGCGCGGCACGCGCGCCTGGATCTCGACGTGAGCGTCAGCGGCGACCTGCAGACCGGCGCCCACCACACGGTCGAGGACACCGCGATCGTGCTGGGCCAGGCGCTCGACTCGGCGCTGGGCGATCGCGCCGGGATCGTGCGCTACGGGTCGGCCACCGTGCCCATGGACGAGGCGCGCGCGAGCTGCGCGATGGATGTGTCCGGGCGCCCCTTCACGTCGTTTGAGGGTCGCCTGCCCCCGGGCGCGACGGGCGGGTTCGAGCACGAGTTGACGGAGGAGTTCTTCCGCGCGCTGGCCAACGCGGCCAAGCTCACGCTGCACATGCGCGTCGACGCCGGCAGCAACGCGCACCACATGATCGAGGCGGCGTTCAAGGCGTTCGCGCGCGCGCTGCGCCAAGCGATCGCCGCCGACCCGACCGAGACGGGGGTGCCCAGCACGAAGGGGACGCTCACAGCATGAGGCCGCTGCTCGAGGAGCCGGTCAGCATCGCCGTGGTCGACTACGGCATGGGCAACCGCCGCTCGGTGGAGAAGGCGCTCGAGCACATCGGCGTACGCGCGAACATGAGCAGCGAGCCCGCCCGGCTGCGCGACGCGGCCGGGCTGGTCGTGCCCGGGGTCGGCTCGTTTCCCCGCGGGATGGAGAACCTGCGCGAGCGGGGGCTGGATGAGCTGCTGCGCGAGCGCGTCGCGTCGGGCGTTCCCGTGCTCGGCGTCTGCCTCGGCCTGCAGCTGGCGTTTGACTGCTCGAGCGAGCACGGGGGCGCGCCTGGGCTGGGGATCATCGAGGGGGAGGTGCGCCGCCTGGAGGCGGGCTCGCGCAAGCTGCCGCACATCGGCTGGAACGAGGTGCGCTTCCTGCGTCCCTCCTCGCCGCTGGTCGGCGAGCTGCCGCAGCGCTGCGCCTTCTACCACGTGCACTCCTTCGCCCCGGTGCCGGCCCGCGCGCAGCACGTGCTCGGCGTCGCCGAGTACGGCGCGCCGTTCGTCAGCGCGGTCGAAAGTGGCTCCTTCTACGGAGTGCAGTTCCACCCCGAGAAGTCCTCCGCAGCGGGCCTGCGACTGCTGGCCAACTTCGCGCGCATCTGCATCGCCGCGCTGGCCCTCAGCCACGCCGGCGCGCAGGCGCCGCGGTGAGGCTGTATCCCGCCGTCGACATCCTCGGCGGCAGCGCGGTGCGGCTCCTGAGGGGCGACTACGGGGCGAGCACGGTGTATGACGAGGACCCGCTCGAAGCGGCCCGCGCGTGGAGCGAGCAGGGCGCGCGCTACCTGCACGTGGTCGACCTCGATGGCGCGCGCCGCGGTGCGCCCGCCAACCTTTCCCACCTGCGACGGATAACGAGCGCGCTGGAGGTGCCCGTGCAGTACGGCGGCGGGCTGCGCTCGCTGCGGGCGGTGGACGAGGCGCTCGATGCCGGCGCCGCGCGGGTGATCCTCGGCACGGCCGCTCTGACCGCCCCGGACCTGCTCGGCGAGGTCCTCGCGGCGCACGGCCCGGCGCGGGTGCTCGTGTCGGTGGACGTGCGCGGCGGGCGCGTGGCCACCGCGGGCTGGACGCGGGCGGGCGACCTCGGCCCGCAGGAGGCGATCGAGCGGCTGAAGGCAGTCGGCGTGGAGCGGTTCGTCTTCACCAACGTCGACCGCGACGGCATGCTGCAAGGTCCCGATCTCGCGGAGGTTCGCCGCGTCGCCGCGGCCGTGCGCGGCGGCTCGGTGTTGTACTCCGGCGGCATCGGCGAGCTCGCCGATCTGGAGGCGCTCGCGCGGATGCGCGCGCCCGAGCTCAGGGGTGTGATCGTCGGCAAGGCGCTGTACGAGCGGCGCTTCACCGTGGCGCAGGCCGAGGCGGCGCTGTCTGCGTGATCGCTACGGTGGGCCGGTGCACTTCAAGCGCGTGATCCCCTGCCTGGACGTCGACGCCGGACGCGTCGTGAAGGGCGTCGAATTCCTCGACATCAAAGACGCCGGAGACCCGGTCGAGCTGGCGGCGCACTACGACCGCGAGGGCGCCGATGAGCTCGTGTTCCTCGATATCACCGCCACCCACGAGCGCCGCGACACGATCGCGAGGCTGGCGCGCGAAACCGCGGATGAGGTCTTCATCCCGTTCACGATCGGCGGAGGCATCCGCTCGGCGGCAGACGCGCAGGCGGTGCTCGACGCCGGTGCGGACAAGATCTCGGTCAACTCCGCCGCGCTGCAGCGGCCGGCGCTTATCGACGAGCTGGCTCAGGTGTTCGGATCCCAGTGCGTCGTGCTGGCGATCGACGCGAAGCTCGCCGCAGCCGATCGCTGGCAGGCGTTCATCGCCGGCGGGCGCACGCCCACCGGCCGCGACGCCGTCGCGTGGGCGAGGGAGGGGGTGGAGCGCGGGGCCGGCGAGATACTGCTGACGAGTATGGATCGCGACGGGACGAGCGACGGCTACGACCTCGACCTCACCGCGGCCGTGGGCGCGGCAGTCGGCGTGCCCGTGATCGCCTCCGGCGGCGCCGGTGAGCCCGAGCACCTGCTGCAGGCGCTTCGTGCCGGCGCCGACGCCGCGCTGTGCGCCTCGATCTTCCACTACGGGTGGCACACCATCGCCGAGACCAAGGCGCATCTCGCGGCGGGCGGCGTGCCCGTGCGGGCGGCCGCGTGATGCCAGACGTCCACGCGCAAAGCAACAGCCGCGCCACGCACGCGAGCCACAGCGGCGAGATGGTGCTCGCGCGCCTGCCCGAGATCTCGGGCGGTGCTCAGCTGCTGCGAGTGGTGGCCGGCAGGCAGGACGCCGAGCTGATCGGGGGGGCGACCCGCGACCTGCTGCTCGCGCGTACCCCCAAGGAGCTCGACGTGGTGGTCGAGAGCGGAGCCGAGCTGCTCGCGCAGGAGCTCGCCGCGGCGCTCGCCGATGCGGGTGCGAGTTCCGACGCGGGCCTGCAGCGCGGCGCGCACGAGCGCTTCGAAACGGCGTTTGTCAGCTGGCGCGAGGGGCGCATCGACATCACCACGCGGCGCGGCGAGTCCTATCCGTCGCCCGGAAGCCTGCCCGATGTGCGCGCCGGCAGCCCCGACGATGACCTTCGGCGCAGGGACTTCACCGTCAACGCTATCGCCGTTGGCCTCGCCGGTCCCCGCCGAGCCCAGCTCCGCTCGGCGCCGCACTCGCTCGAGGACCTCGAGGCCGGGCGCCTGCGCATCCTGCACGAGCGCAGCTTTCTCGATGACCCCACGCGCCTGCTGCGCCTCGCCCGCTACAGCGCGAGACTGGGGTTCGAGCCCGAGCAGCGCACCGCGCAGCTGGCGGCAGAGGCGCTGCGCGCGGGCGCGCTCGGCAGCGTCTCGCCGGCACGCATCGGGGCGGAGCTGCGCCTGGCGCTGCGCGAGGAGGATCCCGTCGGCTCGCTCGTCGCGCTGGCCGAGCTCGGCGTGCTGGGCGCACTCGACCCGCCGCTCGGCTTCTCCGAGCAGCTGGCCCGCGGCGGGCTGGCTGCGCTGCCCGCAGACGGCCGTAGCGACCCGCTGCTCCTGGCGAGCCTGCTCGTCTCGCTCGATCCGGGTGACGGCGCGGCACGCGAAGCGGCCATGAAGGCCTTCCTCGACCGCCTCGAGTTCGCGGCCTCCGATCGCGAGCGCGCGACGCGTGCCGCACTGCGCGCGCCCGCGCTCGTCGCGGCGCTGGCGGCGGCTCGGTCGCCCTCGCAGCTGCGCCGGTCGGTGCGCGGGGAGCCGCTGGAGGCGATCGCGCTCGCCGCTGCGATGGATGAGCTTCAGCCGCCCGCGCCCGCCGCGTCGGCGGCGCGCAGGTGGCTGGACGAGCTCCGCCACGTGCGCCTGCAGGTCACAGGCGATGACTTGCTCTCCGCGGGGGTCGCGCCGGGCCCGGAGGTGGGGCGTCTGCTCGACGCGCTGCTCGACATGGTCCTGGACGGCAAGCTCGGCGACTCGCGCGAAGCGCAGCTGCAGGCGGCGCTCGGGGCGCGCACATGAGCCCGGCCGGGCTGTCGTACGAGCTGCCCGGTTCGGGCCGCGCGCTGTTCACCGCACGCGCCGACGGAAATGTCTCCAGCGTCAGCGGCGATGGGGCCGACCGCGGCGAGCACGTACGCGAGCGCCTGCGGGCACGAATCGGCGTGCGGCGGATCGCACGCGGTCGCCAGGTGCACGGCGCCGTGGTTGCGCGTGTCGGCGACGCTGATGCGCGCGGCCAGGTCACCGTCGCCGAGGCCGACGGCCAAGCAACGGCTCTCGCGCGGGTCGGGATGATGGTCCTGACGGCCGACTGCCTGCCCGTGGCCCTGGGATCCGAGCGCGCGGTGGCGATGCTCCACGCCGGCTGGCGCGGTCTGGCCACGGGGGTGCTCGAGGAAGGTGTGCTCGCGCTGCGGGAGCTCGGCGGCAACGAGGAGGTCGCGGCCGTGATCGGGCCTGGTGCCGGGCCCTGCTGCTATGAGGTCGGCCCCGAGGTACACGCTGCGCTCACCGGAAGCAGCCGCCACGGGGCGATCGACCTGCGCGCGATCGCACGCCGGCGCCTGCTCGCCGCGGGCGTCGCCGACGTACGCGACGTGAGGGCCTGCACCATTTGCGACCGTCGCTACTTCTCCCACCGGCGCGAAGGCCAGCGCGCCGGCCGTCAGGCGGGCGTGGCATGGCTGAGCTGATCTCGGGCCTGCGCGCCGACCGCGTGCGCGTGAACCTCGAACGCGTGTGTGAAGAGATTGCAGCGGCCGCGCAAGCTCGCCACGCCGCCGTTGCGGGCCACGGGGACTCGGTGGTCGAGATCGTCGCGGCGACCAAGTACATCCCCGCGCAGGAGCTACCCGTGCTCGCCGAGGCAGGGATCCGCGTGGTGGGCGAGAACCGCGCCCAGGATCTGCAGGTCAAGGTCGCGGCGCACGGCGAGCTGTTCGCGTGGGACTTCATCGGTCGGCTGCAGAGCAGGCGCGTGCGCCTGATCGTGCCGCATGTGCGTCTGATCCACTCGGTCGCGTCCGAGTCGGCGCTGCGCGAGCTGGCTCGCCACCGCGCGCTTGCCCGCCCCGGCCTGCGCATCCTGATCGAGGTCAACCTCGCCCAGGAGCCCGGAAAGGCAGGCATCGCCCCCGCCCAGCTCGACGACTTCATCGCCCGCTCGCCGCTGCCGGTCGCGGGGCTGATGACGATGCCGCCGCTCACCGACGATCCAGCGCGCAACCGGCCATTGTTTGCCTCCCTGCGCGACCTGGCGCAGGCGCGCGGGCTCGAGCACCTGTCGATGGGTACCTCTCAGGACTACTCCGTCGCGGTCGAGGAGGGCGCGACAATCGTGCGGATCGGCACGAAGCTGTACGATTAGTCGCCCTGTCGGACGACAGCGCGGCCATGTGGCGCGCCGCGAACGACTAGCATTCGGCAGGGAAACCGGCTCGCTGGGCGAAAAACGAACCTAGATCAATGGCTTTCCGCGACTCCTGGCATCGCGCGCTCGTGTACTTCGGCCTAGCCGAGGAGTACCAGGACGACTACGACGAGCCACCTGCCGAGGCGGAGATCGAAGACCGCTACCGCGAGCGGCCCAACGTCAGGCGCCTGCGCCGCCGGCGCGACGAGTTCGACGACATCTTCGCCGACGACGAGCCGCGGGCCGGCCGTTCGGCCACCGTCCTGAAACCGGTGGGCGGTCGCGGCAATGGCGATGTGCGCGTGCACCTGGTGATCCCCAAGTCCTTCAACGACGCACAGCAGATCGCGGACAAGTTCAAGGACTCGATTCCGGTGATCCTCAACCTGCAAAGCTCGGAAACCGACCTGTCCAAGCGTCTGATCGACTTTGCCTCCGGCCTCACCTACGCGCTCGACGGAGGCATGCAGCGGATCGCCGACAAGGTCTTCATGCTCACGCCCCGCAATGTGGAGATCTCAGCCGAGGAGCGCGCGCGGCTGATCGAGAAGGGTTTCTTCAATCAGTCCTGAGGTCGCATGCAGATCGGCCTGATCGGCTGCGGCAACATGGCTCGGGCGCTGGCGCGCGGATGGCGACGCCCGGTGGTGTGCTCGGATCCGGTCGCCGGCCGCGCCCGGGCGCTGGCCGCGGAGGTCGGGGGGGAGGAGCTGGCGAGCAACGCCGAGGTTGCGCGGCGCTCGGATCTCGTGATCCTCTGCCACAAGCCGGCGCAGCTACGTGAGGTTGCGTCCGAGGTGGCGCCGCACGTGCGCGCGGTGGCCTCGATCCTAGCCATGACGCCGCTGTCCGCGCTGCGCGACGCCTACCCGGGCAAGCCGGCGTATCGCTTCATGCCCTCGCTGCCCGTAGAGGTGCGCGGGGGCGCGCTCGTCCAGGCGGTCGACGGCGCCGACGCGCGGGATGGCGCGCCAGCAGGCGGGGGAGACGCCGGGCGAGAGCTGGACGAGGCGGTCCACCAACTGTTCGCCGAGCTCGGCACGCTCGTGCTGCTCGATGAGTCGCTCGTCGATGTCGCGATGGGACTGATGTCGTGCGGTCCCGCCTACGTGGCGCTCGTGGCGGAGGCGCAGGTGGACGCGGGCGTGCGCCGCGGGATCCCGGCCGCGCAGGGGGCGCAGCTGGTGGTGCAGACGCTCGCCGGGACCGCCGAGCTGATCCGCAGGCGCGAGCACGACATGATCGCCGTCCGCCGCGAGGTCACCTCGCCGGGCGGGGTCACGGCGCGCGGCCTGGCCGCGCTCGAGCGCGCGGGCCTGCGCTCGGCATTCAGCGACGCGCTGGACGCGGTGCTGAGCGACGCCGCCAGATGATCCTCGCCAGCACACGCACGCAGCTCGCCGACTACCTGTCGACGGTTATCTACGTGTACACGCTGCTGATCATCCTGTACATCGTGATCCAGCTTCTGCTCGCCGCCGGCCTGCGCCCGCCGTACTCGCGCACGCTGGATGCCGTGCTGTCGTTCCTGCGCGACGTGTGCGAACCGTTCCTGCGCATCTTCCGCCGGCTGCTGCCCACGTTCGGTGGGTTCGACTTCAGCCCGATCCTGGCGATCCTCACGCTTGCGATCCTCAACAGCATCATCGTCCAGGGAATCGTCCACGGCTAGCGCCGATGCGGCCGGGCGCATCGCGCGGCGTGGTCCGCGGCAGCGCCTTGGCGCATGGCTCCGTGTCGCGCTGACGATGCTGAGCGTGGTGGCGGCCGACCAGCTGAGCAAGCTGCTCGTCGAGCACGCGATCACCCGCGGCGAAGAGCACAAGCTGCTGCCGGGGGTCGAGCTCGTCAACACACGCAACCGCGGCGTGGCGTTCGGCTTCCTACCCGGCAGCCACATCGGCGTCACGATTCTGATCGCGCTCGCGCTGGGGGTCTTGCTGGCCTACTTTGCGCGCCACTCCGCGCGCGCGCTGGTCTGGCTTCCGACCGGCATGCTGCTCGGCGGGGCGCTCGGCAACATCATCGATCGCGCGCGGCAGGGAGCGGTCACCGATTTCATCAAGCTGCCGCTCGGTTGGCCGCCGTTCAACATCGCCGACGTGTCGATCACGCTTGGAATCCTGATCCTGGTGCTGCTGATCGAGCGAGCGCACCAGCCCGACCGGTGAGCGGCTTCAAGGTCGCATACGAGGATGAGCATCTGCTGGTCGTGGACAAGGGGCCGGGTCTGGTCGTGCACCCCTCGCGCGGGCATGCCGAGGGCACGCTGGCGCAGCTGCTGGCGGACAGCGCCCGGGGCGGGGATCCCGAGCGCGCGGGCATAGTGCACCGGCTCGACCGCGACACCTCCGGACTGCTGGTGGTTGCTCGATCTCAGGACGCGCATCGGAGGCTGCGGGCGGCGCTGACGCGCAGGCTCATCGAGCGCGAGTACCTCGCGCTCGTGCAGGGACGCCCGCCCGCCCGCGCGGGCACGATCGAGGCCCCGGTGGGACGCGATCCGCGAGCGCGCACGCGCATGTCGGTCGGCGGGGCGCGCGCACGAGAGGCGCGCACCCACTTCACTCTCGAGGCCGCCTACCAGGGCTGCTCACTGCTGCGCCTGCGTCTGGACACAGGGCGCACGCATCAGATTCGCGTGCATCTGCACGCGGTGGGTCTTCCAGTCTGCGGCGACCCCGTGTACGGCGTGGCGGGCGTGCTGGGCCTGGAGCGCCAGTTCCTGCACGCTACGAGGATCGCGTTCGATCACCCCGTGACCGGCGCACGCATCGACATCAGCTCGCCCCTGCCGGCCGATCTCCGGAGGGCGCTGGCCCGGGCGGAACGGCTATCCTGAGCGGTCGATCGAACCACGACCCGCGCGACGCCGGAGCGGCCCTGCCCGGAGTAGCAGCGCGTGAGCGAGACTCCGGGTCCGCTCGGCCCGCGCGGACATCAACCGACAAAGGGAGCATCTCTTGGCTCAGGTAGGAATCGCGGAGCTGCTGCAGGCCGGCGTCCACTTCGGCCATCAGACGCGTCGCTGGAATCCCAAGATGCGCCGCTTCATCTACGGCGAGCGGGGCGGCGTCTACATCATCGACCTGCTGAAGACCTCGGCGCTGCTGGCGCAAGCGCAGGAGTTCGCCGCCGAGCTTGCGCACCGTGGCGGGACGGTGCTGTTCGTGGGCACCAAGAAGCAGGCACGTGACACGATCCGCGACGTCGCCGAGGCGGCGGATATGCCCTACGTGAACCACCGCTGGCTTGGCGGTCTGCTCACGAACTTCCAGACCATCAGCCTTCGCATCAAGCGACTGCACGACCTCGAGCGGTATGAGGTCGAGGGTCAGCTCGAGCTGCTGCCGACGCGCGAGCGGATGGCCGCGCAAGCCGACCTTGTGAAGCTGCGTGCGAACCTGGGCGGCGTCAAGAACATGCAGCGCGTGCCGGACGCCATGTTCGTGATCGACCTCAAGACAGAGCTGATCGCGGTGCGGGAGGCCCAGCGGCTACGGATTCCGATCATCGGCCTGGTCGACACGAACTGCGACCCCGACGGAATCGACTACGTGATTCCCGGCAACGACGACGCGATTCGCTCCTGCGCGCTGATAACGCAGGCGATCGGTCAAGTCGTATCCGAGGGCCACTCCGTTTTCCGGGCGGAGGAGCAGCGCGCCCGCCAGGAAGCCGCGGAGCGAGCTCGCCTCGAGGCCGAGGCGCGCGCCCGTCGGGAAGCCGAGGAGCAGGCGAGGCGCGAAGCCGAGGAGCGCGCCAGCGCGGAGGCAGCCGCGTCGGCCGCCTCCCAACCCGCGGGCGCGCCGGCCGCGCAGACCAGCGTGCCATCGGCCGCCGGTGCGCCATCGGCGCCACCCGCTGCGCCCGAGCGTGCGCCGAGCGAGCCAGCGCCGCCGGCCGAGGCCGCTGCTGCGCCGGTCCAGGCCCAGCCAGCCCCAGCGCCAGCCGAGCCAGCCGCAGCACCAGCCGAGCCAGCCGCAGCGCCAGCCGAGCCCGCGACCGCTGAGCCCGAGGCCGCTGCCGAGCGTGCCCAGCCAGAGCCCACGCCGGTGGCCGTTGGCACGGGCTCCGAGCGGGGTCAGGGCGAGACCACCGAGAACCCGCAGCCGAAGTCAAAGCCGGCCGGTACTGCAACCGCCGAGCCGGACGCGAGCGCGTCGGCCGAGCGGGATCAGGCCGAGAAGGCGCCGGCCAAGAAGGCACGTACGAAAAAGGCGCCGGCCAAGAAAGCGCCGGCAAAAAAGGCACAGCCGCGCAAAGCGAAGGCCGCGCCCGCGGCCAATGGGGAGGAGTCGAGCGCCGCGCCCGTGGATGCGGCGGCGGGTGAGGCGGCAAACGCGGCGGCTGAGCCAGCGGGCGACGGTGCGGCGAAGGGCGGGAAGTCGTGAGCACGACAGAGATCAGCGCCAAGGAGGTGAAGGCGCTGCGCGAGCGCACCGGCGCGGGCATGATGGATTGCAAGCGGGCGCTCACCGAGGCGCGGGGGGACATGGAGAAGGCGATCGAGATCCTGCGCGTGCAGCAGGGCAAGAAGATCCAGGACCTCGGCGAGCGCACCGCCACCGAGGGCACCGTGCAGGCCTACATCCACCCCGGCGCAAAGGTGGGGGTGCTGGTTGAGGTGGACTGCAACACAGACTTCGTGGCGAACAACGACGAGTTCGTTGGATTCGCCCGCGCCGTGGCCATGCAGATCGCGGCGACCCCGAGCGTGCGGTATGTCAGTCGCGACGACGTCCCCGCCGATGCGCGCGACGCGGAGGCCAGGATCCACGAACAGGACGCAGAGACCAAGCCGGAGAACGTGCGCGAGCGGATCGTCGCCGGCAAGCTGGACGCCTGGTATCAGATGGTGGTCTTGCTCGAGCAGGAGATGCACAACCCCAAGTTCGAGGGCAAGACGGTGCAGCAGCTGCGCGACCAGCTCACGGCCACCACAGGCGAGAACGTGGTCATACGCCGCTTCGCCCGCTTCGCCGTCGGCCACTAGGAGTCTCGGCGGATAGGCTGCCGTTGGATGGCCCCCGCCTTCAAACGCATCCTGCTGAAGCTCTCGGGCGAGGCGCTGATGGGCGGGCTGGACTACGGCACCGATCCCGAGCGCGTTGCCGCGGTGGCTCGTCAGGTCAGCGCGGTGCGCGATCAGGGCGTGGAGGTCGCGATCGTGGTCGGGGCAGGCAACATCTACCGAGGCATGAAGGGCGCGGCGGCGGGGATGGACCGCTCGACCGCCGACTACCTGGGGATGCTGGCGACTGTCTTGAACGCGCTCCCGTTGCAGGACGCACTGGAGAAGACCGGGACCGACACGCGCGTGCAGTCGGCGCTCGGGGTCTCGGAGGTCGCCGAGCCGTACATCCGCCGCCGCGCCATGCGCCATTTGGAGAAGGGCCGCGTCGTGATCTTTGCCGCCGGCACCGGGAACCCCTTCTTCACCACCGACACCGCGGCTGCGCTTCGCGCGTCCGAGATCCACGCCGAGATCATCCTCATGGCAAAGAACGGCGTCGAGGGCGTCTACACGGCGGACCCGGCGCTCGACCCCAACGCGCAGTTCATCCCCGAAATCACTCACATGGAGGCGCTGGAGCGCCGGCTGCGCGTAATGGACTCCACCGCCCTGGCACTGTGCATGGAGAACTCGATGCCGCTCAACGTGTTCAACATGGACGACGAAGACAGCCTCGCGCGGATAATCTCGGGCGAACGAGTGGGCACCCTGGTCTCTTCATCTCAAGGTGACGGCGATGGCAGCTGAAAGCATGATCGACGAACTGCTGGAGGACGCGCGCGACCGCATGATCAAGTCGGCTGAAAGCGCCCAGCACGAGTTCGCCACCGTGCGCACCGGGCGGGCAAGCCCGGCGCTGCTGGACCGGATCGTGGTCGACTACTACGGCGCGGCCACGCCGCTGAACCAACTCTCCACCATCTCGGCGCCCGAAGCGCGGCTGCTGACGGTGCAGCCGTATGACAAATCCTCGATCAAGGCGATCGAGAAGGCGATCAACGAGTCCGACGTCGGCCTCAATCCCTCCAACGACGGCAACGTGGTACGCCTGGTGGTGCCCGAGCTCACCGAGGAGCGCCGCCGCGAGCTGGTGAAGGTCGTGCGCAACCTCGCAGAGGAGGGTCGCGTGGCGATCCGCAACGTGCGACGCGACACGATGCACCAGCTACGCGAGCTGAAGACGGAGGGCGAGGCCTCCTCCGACGACGAGCATCGCGCCGAGGTGGAGTTGCAGAAGCTGACCGACGCGCGGGTCGGAGAGCTCGACAAGGCGCTGAAGGCCAAGGAAGAGGAGATCCTCGAAGTCTGATGTGGCCCGCCACGGACCGGGCGGCGGCGGACACCGATGGGCGATCGGACGACCCGTCCGCAAAGTACGTAGCGATCATCACCGACGGCAACGGGCGCTGGGCGCGCGCACACGGCGTATCGGTCAACGAGGGTCACAGCGCAGGCGCCGACACCGTCAAGGCACGCTTGCGCGACGCGGCCGAGCTCGGCATCAAGGAGCTGACGGTGTACTCGTTCTCGACCGAGAACTGGTCGCGTCCCGCCGAGGAGGTGAGTGGCCTGATGGAGATGTTCTCCCAGCGCATCGCCGACGAGACACCTGAGCTGCACGAAGAGGGCGTACGCATGCGCTTCATCGGCCAGCGCGCACGTATCTCGCAAGAGCTGGTCAAGCGGATGGCGTGGGCGGAGCAGCTGACTCAGCACAACAGCCGCATCTCGCTGTTCGTCGCATTCGACTACGGTGGGCGCGCGGAGATCCTCGACGCCGCGCGCCGCTTCACGGGCAGCACCGAGGAGGAGTTCCGCAGCTGCCTGTATGCGCCCGACATGCACGACCCCGACCTGATCATCCGCACGAGCGGCGAGCAGCGGCTGTCGAACTACCTGCTGTGGCAGTCGGCCTACTCCGAGCTGGTGTTCCGCCAGGAGCTGTGGCCGGACTTCACGCGCGAGGCCCTGGAGCAATCGTTGGCCGAGTACTCGCGGCGCCGCCGGCGCTTCGGCAGGCGCTAGAGCGGCTGATGGCGGCCCGCGCCCGCACCGGTCGCACCCGGCGGAGCGGCGCTCGCTCCGCCTCCAGCCGGCGCCGCGCCGCGGCGGCCGAACGCTCGGATCTGGGCCCGCGGATGATCGCCGCATTGCCCGCGATCGCCGTCGCGCTGTTCCTGGTGATCGAGGGCGGAACGGTGTTCGCGCTGGGGCTTTTCCTGTTCGGGGGCGTGTGCCTGCACGAGCTGTACGCGATGTATGACCGTGCCCACCCGGTTCGGCTCGCCGGCTTCCTCGCGCTTGCCGCGCTGCTGGCGGCGGCGCTCTACGGCGACAACTATCAGGTCCTGCTGGTCGCGGTGAGCGCGCTGCCGGTGCTGTTCGTACTGACACTGCTGCAGCGCCGGCCCAGCCTTGGCGGGATGCTCGTAACGCTGCTGGGCATCTACTGGATCGGTTTCGCGCTCGCACACGCGGTTCTGCTGCGTGGGCTTCCGCACGGCCTGGGGATCGTGATCGACGTGCTCGTCGGCACGTTCCTCGGCGACACCGGAGCGTATCTCGGCGGACGCCTGTTCGGACGGCGCCCGCTGGCCCCGGGCATCTCCCCCGGAAAGACAGTGGAGGGCTTGGCGATCGGCATGGTGAGCTCGGTGCTCGGGGTATGGCTGGCCAGCCGCTATCAGGATTGGCTGCCCACCTCTCACGCGCTCGTGCTCGGTCTCGGCGTAGCCCTGGCGGCGCCGGTCGGCGACCTGTTCGAGTCCTTCATCAAGCGCGAGGCAGGCGCCAAGGACTCGGGCGCCCTGTTCGGCGCCCACGGCGGCGCGCTGGACCGCCTCGACGCCGTGCTGTTCACGGCGGTCGCCGGCTACTACATATGGGCGGCGTACGTGCACTGAGCGCGCGAAATGGTTTTGGCACAAGCGACAGTCCCGACCAGGCGTCAGTAGCCTGTTTAGCTCCCCGTGGTTCGGGTATAGAGCGAGCGTAGGCGCGCC
>Ga0066709_100001099_pt1 | contig 16992 bp, 16 predicted proteins | sample GraSoiAngelo_158_FD_79665 | JGI IMG/M metagenome (GOLD analysis project Ga0066709, IMG submission 79665) | Grasslands soil microbial communities from the Angelo Coastal Reserve, California, USA - 14_1009_16_30cm | ecosystem: Environmental > Terrestrial > Soil > Grasslands | place: USA...
GATCGATGGGAAACCAATACGCGATGGTCTTGGAATCGAAGGGCGCTTGATCGTTACCCGCGTCGGTGTAGCGATAGAAATACCAGGACGAATCGACGAACGTGTCCATGGTGTCGGTCTCGCGTCGGGCGGGGCCGCCGCACCTGGGGCACGTTGTGTTCACGAACTCGGGCACACGACCCAAGGGTGAGCCACCGGTTAAGGTGACATCGATGTTCTCGGGCAAAATCACGGGCAGATCTTTTTCGGGGACGGGGACGATGCCGTCCTTCTCGCAATAGAGCATGGGGATGGGCGTCCCCCAGTAGCGCTGGCGCGAGATGCCCCAATCTTTGAGCCGGTACGTGACTGTGGCTTTGCCGAAGCCGTGCTTTTCGGCGTGGGCGGACATTTTCTTGATGGCGTCGGCAGACCCAAGGCCGCTGAAAGGTACGGAGTTAATCAAGACGCCTTCGTGCGCCACGAACGGAAGGGGAGGCTCGGCAACCGTTTCCTCAGGATCATTTGAAATCGGCAGGACGACGAGACGGATTTCGAGTCTGTACTTTTTCGCGAACTCGTAGTCGCGCTCGTCGTGCGCGGGGACGCTCATGATGGCGCCGGTCCCGTAGTCCATGAGGATGTAGTTCGCTACCCAGATGGGAATCTTTTCACCATTGAACGGATTGATGGCGTAGCGTCCGGTCGGCACGCCGTGCTTTTCGATCTCGCCGATGTCGCCGATTTCTTTGGCTTTGCGCTGCTCGGCAATGAGTTGATCGACCTTGGCGCGCAAATCGGAGTTCGTCGACGTGAGATCAGCGACGATGGGATGCTCGGGCGCAAGCTGCACTGAGGTCGCACCGTAGATCGTATCGACTCGCGTGGTGAAGACGCTGATCTTCGCACCTGCTGGTCCGGCAGGGCCGTCGAGTTTGAAGTCCACCAGCGTACCTTCGCTGCGGCCGATCCAGTTGCGCTGCATGATGCGCACTTTTTCCGGCCAGTGCTCGAGCGTGTCGAGATCGCGGAGCAGTTCGTCAGAGTAGTTGGTGATGCGCAGGAACCACTGCTCGAGTTCGCGCTGCTCCACCAGTGTGTCTTCGTGGCGCCAGCAGCGGCCGTTGACGACCTGCTCGTTGGCCAGCACGGTGGTACACTTCGGGCACCAGTTGACTTTGCTCTTCTTGCGGTAAGCCAACCCCTTTTCGTGGAACTTGAGAAAGAACCACTGATTCCAGCGGTAGTACTCGGGGAAGCAGGTCGTGACCTCGCGCGACCAGTCGTAGGCAAAGCCCAGGCGCTTCATCTGCGCCTTCATTTTGGCGATGTTGCGCAGCGTCCACTCGCGGGGAGGAACGTTGGCGGAAATGGCGGCGTTTTCGGCGGGCAAGCCGAAGGAATCCCATCCCATGGGGTGTAGAACGTTGTAGCCATTCATCCACATGTAACGGGCTAGCGCATCACCGATGGCATAGTTGCGGACGTGTCCCATGTGCAGCACGCCGGAGGGATAGGGCAGCATTTCGAGGACGTAGTATTTCTTTTTGGTCGAGTCGCTTTCGGCAGAGTAGAGGGAGGCGTCCTGCTGCCAGCGCTCGAACCATTTGGTTTCTACAGGCTGGGCATCGTAGCGCTCGTCGTCGGGACGATCGGGGCGGGTCACGGTGGTAGCTTCCGGTTTGTCTTGCGCTGGCATGGAGGCGAGCTTTGGGTGCTGAATAAACCTTGATTTTACAACGAGAGGCTGGTGTGGCGCGGGCGAGGCGCCCGCGCCACATTAGCCACAACACTCAAGTCACCAGACGCTTTAGCGCCTGCACGTTCCTGCGGTCGTCACCTGGGCTGTCGATGGGCGTTTCGGCGATGAAGGCGGCATGCGCAAGGCGCAAGTCATTGAGCAGAATGCGAAACGTCTCTTTGCCGATCATTCCCTTTCCAATGTGCTGGTGGCGGTCGAGTTTGGAGCCGCGCGCGGCCTTGGCGTCGTTGCAGTGCCAGACCTTCACGTTGTTCAGGCCAACGGTCGCGTCTAGATGCTGCAGCGTCTGATGGAGGCCCTCTTCGCTGACGATGTCGTATCCGGCGACGTGGGTGTGGCAGGTATCGATGCAGGCGCCCACGGGCACCACGCCGCGCAGGCGATCGAGCACTTCGGCAACCTGCTCGAACCTGCCTCCGAGGGAGAACTCGGCTCCGGCGGTGTTCTCGATCAGGATGGTAAGGCCGCCTTTCGCGAGATCGAGACCTTGCGTGGCAGCGGCAATCGCCGCGGCGGTGCGCAGCAGTCCTTGCTCGCGGTCGGCGCCACGGAACGAACCGGGGTGCAGCACCAGGTACTCGGCGCAAAGTGATAGTGCGCGCTCCACCTCGCCGCGAAAAGCTTTCATGGATTTCTGCAGAAAGAGTTCATTGGAACTGGCCAGATTCACCAGGTAGTTCGTATGGATGACCAGCGGCTTAAGGTTGTAACGCGCACGCAGGCGATTCATTTCAGCGCATGCCGGTTCTCGGAGTTCGTAGGGAGCCCACTGGCGCGGGCTGGAAGAAAAAATCTGGAAAGTGTTGCATCCCAAGCGGTAGGCACGTTCGGCCGCATTTTGCACTCCGCCGGCGGAAGAAGTGTGGATGCCAATGCACCAGGACGTGAGGCGGGGCGGGCGTTTTGGCGGACGACGGCGGAGGATGTCCGGTTCGCGAACGAGGGAGCGGGGCATCCGAGAAGTATAAGGGGAGGCATCGGCCTTCGCTTCGAGACCCAGGTTCGAAACCCAGGAAGGTGCATCTCAGTACAATGAATTCTTGCCATCGATCTTGGATCGAGTTTGCATGACAACGTCCGTGAATGACGGGACTGCACCAACTGCTGTGGCGACTACGCCTGCACGGTCGACAAGCAGATGGGTGAGATACGCCTGCGTGGGCGCATTTCTGCTGGCGGTCGCGTTTTTCGCTTTCGTGCGAGTGCGACTTCGCAACATGCCCTTGGAGCGGGACGAGGGCGAATATGCCTACATGGGACAGTTGATGTTGCAAGGCATCCCGCCCTACCAACTTGCCTCCAACATGAAACTGCCGGGGACTTACGCTGCGTATGCGGCCATCATGGCAGTGTTCGGGGAGACGGCCGGTGGAATTCGGATCGGCTTGATGCTGGTTACGACTGCGGCAGCCGTCCTGGTTTTTTTCCTGGGAAAGCACCTTTACGGACCGCTAACCGGAAGCATAGCGGGCATCACCTATCTCTTTCTGGCCGCCCGGCCCGGCGTTCTAGGCATCGATGGACACGCAACTCATTTTGTCGTCCTCATGGTACTCACCGGGATTCTGCTTCTCTTTCAGGCAATTGAGAGGGGAATGAGGAGCCTGTTCTTCGCCAGCGGCCTTTTGTTCGGGTTGGCGTTCCTAATGAAACAGCCAGGAATCCTCTTCGCCGTGTTCGCAGGAGTGTACTGGCTCTACCGCGAACGCAAGCGGCCCGCTGACTGGAGAGACATCAGATTGCGCGGCGCAGCTTTTGTGTGTGGCACCGCTCTTCCCTACGTGCTCACTAGCCTGTGGTTGCTGCGCGCCGGAGTGTTTCCAAAGTTTTGGTTTTGGACGTGGAGCTATGCCCGCGAATACGGTCGGATCAACAACCTGCCTGCCGGGTGGGGATATCTCCAGCTGACCCTGCCTTGGGGGTTGAGACCTTTTGTGCTCTGGGAACTCGCCGTGATCGGCCTGACGGCTCCGCTGTGGAGCCGCAGTGCTCGCGCCCAATGGGGCTTTGTCGTTGGCTTTTTCTTTACTTCATGTCTGGCGGTTTGTATTGGGCTATACTTTCGCCCGCACTACTTTATTATGCTGCTTCCGGCCGCTGCCCTGTGCATGGGAATTGCTGTGGAATCCGCTCAGAAGAAGCTGCGGGATCTCAACCTGGGGCGACTGGCTTCGTTGCCCGTTCTGTACTTTGCGGTTGTGTACGTGATTGCAGTACAGAGTCAATGGACAACTTTTCTTCGTCTGGATCCTGTCCCGCTTAGCCGAAAGGTCCACTACGATCAGCCTTACGCGGATGCCGTGGTGATCGCTGACTTTATCAAGGCCCATTCCACGCCCCACGATCAGATTGGCATCATTGGCTCCGAACCGGAGATCTGTTTTTACACCCACCTGCGCTGCGCCAGCAGCTATCTCTATATGTATCCGCTGATGGAAGAGCAACGATTCGCAAAGCAAATGCAGGATGACGTAATGCACGAACTTGAGAGGACACGACCGCGATTTCTCGTCTACGTGGACGATGAGCGATCCTGGAGCTGGAGGCCTACGCTGGCACGAAATCACTCATTCTTCGAGCGGGCTTGGAATTTTGCCCACACCGGCTACGAACTTGTGGATCAAGTGGCCGCCCCAGACACCGGCATGGATCCAGGACAACTGTGGAGCGAGCACGCCCGCCTCTATTTGTTCCAGCGCAGGGACCAATAAGAACAGACCCCAAGAGTGCTTCGTTTGCGGTGCAGGCATGGGCAACAGTAAACTTGTGGTGCTCCGGCTTCTCCTGCGGCCGTGGTGAACCAGGTCGAGCTTCGCTCGACTGGACAGCCCCTTCGACTTCGCTCAGGGCAAGCGAGGCGGCTGTCCGTGCGCAAACACATTTAAGGGGAAATCATGCTCGTCGTTATGCAGACGCACGCTACGGAAGAGCAGGTGCGCGCGGTTTGCCAGAAAATCGAGAAGCTGGGGTACCGGCCGCATCCCATGCCGGGCGCGACGCGTACTGCCATCGGGATTACCGGCAACAAGGGCGAAGTCGAACAGGGCACGCTGGAAGAGATGCCGGGCGTGCAGGAAGTCATCCAGGTTTCGAAGCCTTACAAGTTGGTGAGCCGCGACGTCAAAGACGACAACACGGTGATCCGCTTTGCCGGGACGGACGCCACGATTGGCGGGCCGGGGCTGGCGATCGTCGCCGGGCCCTGCGCCATCGAAAGCCGCGAGCAGGCGTTCGCCGTGGCCGAACGGGTGCATCGGGCGGGAGCGCAGTTTTTTCGCGGCGGGGCATATAAGCCGCGCACTTCTCCCTACTCGTTTCAGGGCTTGGGCGAGGATGGGCTGCGCATCATGGCGGAGATTCGCCACCAGTTTGGGATGAAGATCATCACCGAGGCGATTGATCACGAATCGCTCGACCTGGTCGAAGAGTATGCCGACGTGATTCAGATTGGGGCGCGAAACATGCAGAACTTTTCATTGCTGAAGCGCGCTGGACGGGCGAAGAAGCCGGTGCTGCTCAAGCGCGGCATGTCGGCGACGCTGGAAGAATTTCTGATGGCGGCGGAATACATCCTGAGCGAAGGCAACTACAATGTGGCGCTGTGCGAGCGCGGCGTACGCACCTTCGCCGATCACACCCGCAATACGCTCGACCTGAGCGTGGTGCCCGCGGTGCAGCGGTTGAGTCATCTGCCGATCCTGGTCGATCCCAGCCACGGCACGGGCAAACGCAACAAGGTCACGCCGTTGTCGCGCGCGGCGGTGGCTGTAGGCGCGGACGGATTGATGGTCGAAGTGCACCACCAGCCCGATGAAGCGCTGTCGGACGGTCCGCAGTCGCTGTTCCCTGATCAGTTTGATGAGTTAATGATGCAGGTGCGGCAGATTGCAAGTGTGGTCGGGAGGACCGTTCCTAGGATAGGACTCAGGGAGAAGGTTGGAGTCAGCACGTAGGATGCGGTCGATAGGATTTGATTCCGCAGGGCTATGAGGAACCTCAAGAGAGCTTTCGCTAGGAATAGTTTGCTGGCAAGTGCTCTAGGCTTCTTGTTTAGCGGCAGCATAGTCGCGCAGGAGGCGCCGGACAAAGGCGCTGAAGTTGTGTACGAAGTGGGGTTGGGGAGCGATGTGACGCCTCCCAAGCCTGTCTACCGGCCCAACCCGGAGTATGTCGACAAAGCACGCCGGGAGAAGATCAACGGCGCAGTCATACGCTCGATGATTGTCACGACAGAGGGCAAGGTGCGCGACGTCAAGGTAATCAAAAGCTTGGATCCAGGTCTCGACAAACAGGCAATTGCCGCCGTTCGGACGTGGAAATTTGAACCAGCCACCAGGGCTGGAAAGCCTGTGGCGGTGCACCTGAAAACAGAAGTCGACTTCCGGCTTTATTAGCAGTAGTGACACGCTGGCGCAAGTAATCTTCCTTCTTACGTTATCCATTCGGCGAATACACACTGCTGCAGAATTGTTCGTCAATTTTGTGTATAACCTGATAATATGATTTTATGAAAACGACCTCGATTTCGGTCACTGAGGCGGCGCGCAATTTTGCCGATTGCGTAAACCGTGTTCGTTACCAGGGAGTGACGTTTGTCCTACTCAGGAACGGCGAGGCGGTGGCGCGGCTGGTACCTGAGAAGAAGACTGGTTCGGTGCGTAAGTTGGCTGCCGCCTTGCGCGAGTTCAACCTGTCCTCAGAGGAAGCGCGAGCCTGGCAGCGCGATTTGCGCGCCGCCCGCCGGATCCTGAAGCCGCCGGTCGACAAGTGGCGAGAGTGATCGAATCACGCGAACGATGGCTTTGATCATCGATGCCGATGTCATTATTGCCGGCGAACGACGGCGGTTTGATCTCCCAGCCTGGCTGGAGAGCCAGGCTGAAAACGATCCCCAGGTCGCCGCTATTACGATCGCAGAACTCTGGCATGGTGTTCAACGTGCGACAGGGACTCATGGGCCAAGGCGTCAAGCCTATCTCGCGATGATCATCGATGGCTTGCCGATTCTCCCCTACACCGAGACGACAGCCCTGGAACATGCCCGTATCTGGGCCGAACTGGAGTCCTCCGGCAAAATGATTGGTTACTATGACCTGATCGTGGCGGCCACCGCGCTGGAATTTGGAAGTTCGGTTGCGACCTTTAACGCAGGTCACTTTTCACAAGTGCGCGGACTCAAGGTAATCAAGCCGAAAGTGTGATGTCCCCGGGTTCTGCTAATCTTTCTTCTTCCGCGAGTACGGCGTCCATCTTGAGAAAACTCCTCCTCATCGCTGTCTTCATTCCGATTCTGGCTGGGCTCGGATGGTGGTACTTCTCCGAGAGAGCGTTGCCGGATTACGGGCCGGCTTACCGCGAGTACGCTTACATCACCAACGGCAAGAGCAACACGGTCAGCGTGATTGATTTGCGGACGCTGCAACTGGCGAAGACCATTCACGTCGGCACCGGACCCACCGGAGTCGCGGCCAACAGCAAGAAGAATGAGATTTATGCGGTCAATACGGGCTCGAACAATGTCAGCGTGATCGATGCCGAGACGAATGCCGTAGTGGCGACGATCGGCGTTCACGGCAAACCTTACTTCATCGATGTGGCTACAGACGGCAAGCGCGCTTACGTGGCGAACTCGGCCTCGGCCAATGTTTCCCTCATTGATCTGGAGAAGCGCAGTGTGATCGGCAACGTGCGCGTTGGCGCGTCGCCCGGACTTGCGCGGGTTTCGCCCGACGGTGCTACCGTGGTGGTGAGCAATCGCGGCAGCAGCACGGTTTCCCTCCTCGACGCAAAGCTCATGCGGGTGCGCTCGACGCTGCCGGTCTGCCAACAGCCGGAGGATATTGCGATTCTTCCGGACTCGAGCAAGGCGTTCGTGGCCTGCTCTGGATCGGCGCAAGTGGCGTCAATCGACTTGAAGCACGATCACGTGCTGGCATTGATCGACGTGGGCCGAACGCCGGTGAGTCTCACACTCAAGCCCGATGGCGGGGAACTTATCGTATGCGATTTTGACTCGGACAGTATTTCCATCATCGAAACTGGCAACGATGAAGTGGGCAGCAGCACGCTGATCGGGCGGCATCCCTCGCGCGGCGTGGTTTCGCTGGACAATTCCCGGCTTTACGTCACCAATTTCGGGTCGGATAGTGTAGCCGTCTACGACATCGACATGGGCCGCCGCATCGCGACCATGCCGGTGGGCAGCCGTCCCGACGGCCTGGCGTTGACGCCCGACCAGAATTATCTGCTGGTGCTCGACACGCAGGCTGGAGATGTGACTGTGATTCAGAAGCGCAAGCCTCGGAAGCTTGAGCCGACCGAATATTCGCTGCTGACCATGATTCCGGTGGGCATGCAGCCGAATGGGATTGTGGTGAAGGCTTTCATGATGAGCAAGCCGGTAAAGAAATAGGACTGGCCTCAGGTCGGAGGGAAATTGGAATCGGCTTTCCCCTCGCTGCCGGCGCAGGCAGATTCCTCCTCGCTTCGCTCCTCGGAATGACAACCGGTGCTTGAGAGGTGCGCTAGACCGTAGCCGGCTTGCCACAGAACTCATCGAGGGCCGCCTTCAGGTCCGCGGCGATTGCGGGCGCTTCCCGGCTTTCGATGTCGCGGCGGGGCATCATGTAGACGAGCTTGCCGTCGCGCAGGATGGCGATCGACGGCGAGGACGGCATCTGATCCGTGAAATAGCTGCGGGCTCGATCGGTTGCTTCCTTGTCCTGCCCGGCGAATACGGAAAAGGATTTGTCCGGCCGTGTCGTGGCATTCTGCAGCGCGAGGCGAACGGCGGGACGCATGCGTCCGGCAGCGCATCCGCAAATTGAGTTTACGACCACCATCGTCGTACCGGACTGACTCATTGCACGGTCGACTTCTTCCGGCGTGCGCAGTTCTTCAATCCCCAGCCGCGTGAGTTCCTCGCGCATCGGGATCACCATAATTTCGGGGTACATCGCCATGTCTATGTTCCTCTCGCGCTGCTATGAATCTCTATTGTAGCGTGTATTAAGGCTTGTCATCTTGAGCGAAGTTGCCGTTCGCATCGCGAACGGCAACGCAGTCGAAAGATCCCTATCTTCTGAAATCCGTCAACAGCGCTCGTAGGGGTTCCCATCCGGTTCCGCAAGCATCGTGAGAACGCCTCTCTGCTTCCAGCTTCATATACGCGAGTAGAGATCCTTCGACTGCGCTCAGGATGACATTCCCTAATACGACTGCGTAGTTGCTTTGTCCTCCGTAATGTATTCGAATCTGCGGCCGCTGTGTATATTTGAAAGCCATCCATGCTGCTGCAGGAGAATGTCCCACTCTCACCGCTTACCACCTTCAAGATCGGAGGGCCGGCGCGCTTTTACGTTGAAGCTCGCACGACCAGTGATGTGCAGGATGCGGTCTCATTGGCGCGTTCCCGCGATCTGCCGCTCTTCGTTCTCGGTGGTGGTAGCAACCTCTTAATATCGGATGCGGGCTGGCCGGGACTCGTGCTGAAGGCCGCGATTTCTGGCATTGAACAATGCTCCGGCCATGACGAAGAGGGCAAAGTCCTGTTTGATGTGGGCGCCGGCGAATCGTGGGACCGCTTCGTCTCCCACGCAGTGATCGCGCGATGCGCGGGCGTGGAGTGCCTCAGCGGCATTCCGGGCAGCGTGGGCGGCACTCCGGTGCAGAACGTCGGAGCGTACGGACAAGAGGTGTCAGAGACGATTGAGTCGGTGGAAGTTTTCGATCTGAAAGAGGGCCAAGTGCGCGAGGTTTGCCGCGAAGCCTGCGGCTTCAGCTATCGCAGCAGCATCTTCAACACCACGGAGCGCGGTCGGTTCATCATCTTGCGGGTAACCTATGCGCTCGAACCCGGAGGCGAGCCTCACCTGGAGTACGCAGATTTGAAGCGCCACTTTGAAGGCCGCGAAACCACGCCCAATCTCGCGGAAACGCGCGAGGCGGTCAGGCATATTCGGGCGTTGAAGGGGATGCTGATCGTTCCGGGAGAGGCGGATTGCCAGAGTGCCGGGTCGTTCTTCAAGAACCCAGTACTCTCCGAGGCACAGCACCTGGAGCTCATCAAGCACGCGAAGATTCGAGGACTGACGGTGCCGAGCTATCCCGCACTCGAAACCCACAAAAAAGTTTCGGCAGCATGGCTGGTGGAACGTTCCGGATTCGTCAAAGGACACGGATTTGGACATGTCGGAATTTCGAGCAAGCATGCCCTGGCCATCGTCAATCGTGGCGGCGCGAGCGCGGCCGAGGTCATCGCCCTCAAAGAGCAGATTCAGACGCGCGTGGAAGAAATCTGGGGCGTGCGGCTGGAGCCGGAGCCGGTGATGGTGGGATTCTAGAACCCAGTGGCAAGCGGTCAGTGCTCAGTGGTCAGAGAATCTCCTTACAACCCGTTTTGGGAGTGCGCGGCTCCAATCCGTGTTTACAGTTTACGATTCTGTTTTGAAAGGGCGCGGCTTCCAGCCCCGCCGTAGAGTTCACAAAGAATGCGGGCTTTAGCCCCTGAGGGCAATTGTCTTCCTCGAAACTTCATGTGCCTCCTGAATAGAATCCCGTAACCGCGCCGCTCTAGCGGCCACTGGCCACTGGCCACTGACCACTGATCGCCGCCTCGCCCTGCAAGCCGTACCTCGCCGAGCGTTCTCCTCTGAGAAAATTCCTGAACAGACCTGGTTCCCCGGCGGTCTTCATGATTGAGGATGAACGATTGGTGGCGGGAGAAGCGATTCTGGGCGGAGCCACAACGCTGGCGCGAAGTCAGGACGATCTGATCGAGGAGCTGGTCAGGCAGCATTCGCGGCTCGTTTATCGCATCGCCTACGCTGCCTTACGAAATCATCCCGACGCCGAGGATGCCACGCAGGAAACCTTCCTCCGCGTGCTGCGATACAGCAACAAGCTCGCGTCCGTGGAGGACCACAAGACGTGGCTGGCGCGCATTGCCTGGCGGGTGGCAGTCGACCGGAGCAAGCAGCGCGGGCGAAAGGGAGAAGTTGCCCTGGAAGATCCGGAAAAGCCTTTGGAAGAGGTGACATCTTCGGAGTCGCCGGCCGACGAAGCGGTGCATGGTGTCCAGATCGGCGCGATGCTGCAGCGATTGATGGCGGCCTTGCCGAGGAAACTACGGGAGCCGCTGGTGCTCTCGACGATCGACGAAATGTCGCCCAGAGAAGTTGCCGCGACATTGGGGATCAATGAAGCAGCCGTGCGGTCGCGGGTATTCCGGGCGCGGCAGATTTTGCGGGAAAAGCTGGCGGAACGAATTGGAGAAAACAAACAGCTATGACCGATCACGAGCACAATCGGAACAGTCCAAAGCCGACCGCTCTGGATGATCAACTTGACGCCGCGCTTGCACAGTACACCGCGATCGAGCCCAGGGCCGGACTCGAAAATCGGGTTCTTGCCCGGCTGAAAGCAGAGCAAGACCGTCCAACTGCGGTTCCTTGGTGGCGATGGGCAGCAGTTGTTGCTGTGGCGGTGATTGTGATGACATTCGTGGTCGACAGAGTGCGGAAGGTTGCTCGGGATCAAGTGGTCCATCAATCGCCCACTCCGGCGCAGGAAATCAAGCCCGAGATTGAGGCAAACGCTACGAGTACGAACCGCCACAAACCCGGCGGCTCTTCCATAGGAAAGCCCAAGCGGCAAACCACCCAGACGGTAGCCGCTCCCATCAAGTTGGAGCAATTTCCGTCACCGCGGCCTCTCAGCGAGCAGGAAGAGATTCTGGCGGAATATGTCGCGAACTATCCCGAACATGCGGCGTTGATTGCGGAGGCGCGAACCGAGGTGCTGCGGCGTGAGGTCAACGGGCAGTCGGAGCCAGCGAAAGGCGGCGCAGTTCATTCGCCGGAACAGTTCCAGTAACGGCAGATTACAAAGGAGACTCCTAAATGATGAAGAGGATTGTTAGCGCAACGGCATTGGCAGTGGCCCTGATGTTTACCGGTATATCGAAACCAGCCTGGTCGCAGGAGGCAGGTTCGAGCAAGGCAGCGCCAGAGGCAGACAAGTCCCCGCATGCTTATCGTCTTGACTTCTCCGTGGACGAAATGGAAGGGGGCAAGAAAATCAACTCGCGACAATATTCGATGAACCTGAATTCGAGTGACGAGAACCAGATCAAGATCGGGACCCGCGTCCCAGTGGGGACCAAACAAGCGGATTTTCAGTACCTGGACGTGGGAACCAACATCTGGTGCAGACTTCGAGATCGAAGCGACATTGCCTCGCTAGGCAATGATGTCCTAGTGCAAGTACGGACGGATATCAGTAACTTTGCCATTCCAGATCAGCAACAAGAGCAGCAACAAGGGCGGCCGGTGCTGCGCCAATTCAGTATCAATGCCAGCACTTTGGCGCTGGTCGGCAAGCCAACGGTGATGGGCAGCGTGGACGATCCCAACTCGAAGCGACAGTTTCAGCTGGAAATCACGGTGACGAAACTGCGGTAGGGTTGTGTGGGGCGGACACTCTAGTCCGCCTAAAGTGTGCAACAAATCTTAGGGGGAAGGGATAACCTTGATCCGTGGACAGCATACTCACAGCAAGCTCTTGGCGGACAGGAGTGTCCGCCCCACATAAACACAGAAAGCGCCGCTCCGGTTCGTGACCCCGCTTTTTTTGGCTGCGACCCCAATGATGGGGAGGTCCTCCCGATCCGGCTCACGCGGCGCTTCGATTTACTTATCGGCAAGTTTTGCCGCCTCTTTAAAAATTTCGACAAACATTTTTCGCGTCAGCTTGCCGGTTTGCGTGTTCTGGTTCGAGGGATGGTAGGAGGCCAGCAGCATCTTACCGTCGGGTAACCGGTAACTGGCGCCGTGTTCGAAGAGGTATCCCTGCTTGCTCTTCAGCAGCCCGCGGCGTTTCAGGTAGTTGAGGTAAGCGTCGAAGCCGATCTTGCCCAACGCCACGATTACCTTCACGTTCTCTAATCCTGCAAGCTCCCGATCAAGAAACGGCGAGCATTGGACGAGTTCCTCGGGAAGAGGCTTGTTGTCAGGCGGGGCGCAGCGCACGGCGGCGGTGATGTAGAGGTCTGTGAGAGTAAGGCCATCATTGCGATCGGTAGCAGTGGGCTGGCTCGCGAATCCAGTTTCGTAGAGCACCGGGTACATGAATTTGCCGGAGGCGTCGCCGGTAAACGGGCGTCCGGTACGATTGGAGCCGTGAGCGCCGGGAGCGAGGCCCATGATCAGCACGCGAGCATTGGGATCGCCGAAGCCGGGGACGCCCTTGCCCCAGTACTCCCAGTCACGATAGGCGCGGCGCTTCTCGCGGGCAACTTGCTCGCGATGGGCGACCAGACGCGGGCAGAGGGTGCAGGCGACGACCTCGCGGTTGAGAATGGTGAGCCAGCGCGGCAAACTGTCGTTCGTCGTTTGTCGTTGGTCGTTGGGCATTCGACTTGTATTTATCACGTACCCCGGACGCATTCGTCCGGGGCCGCTTGCTCCGCTTCGCGTGGCGGACGAATGCGTCCGCCGCTACGTGGACCGTTTGCTTTACTCTAAAGCTTTACAACCGTCTCGAGATCTACTATCGACATCTCGCACAGCAGAGGCTCCGCCAGATTCCGCTTATGGGCCGGGACAAACGACTCTGGCACTAAGTGCCCGCCAGCGGTTTGACGCTGCTCTCCTCCTGTCTTTACACTCAAGATTAACGCAAATGAATTCGGCTGCGCTCCTTTTGCTCGAGGGAACGGTGCTGCCGGCCCGGAGTTAGCCGGGCATTGAAAGGTATCAGTGAGTCCTACAGAAACGACAGACGAGATCAAGAAAGACGGCGTCAAGCGCGAGATCTCCGTGGAGATTCCGGCGGAGACCGTCACTCGCGAGACTGAGACCATCATCCAGAAGTATCAGAAGATGGCGCGCCTGCCAGGCTTTCGGCGCGGGCACGTGCCGGCGTCCATCATCCGGCAGAGGTTCAAAGAAGATCTGAAGAGCGATGTTGTCGAGGCGCTGGTTCCGCGCTACTTCCGCAAAGAGACCGAGAAGCTCGGCATGATTCCGGTTTCGCAGCCGCGAGTCACCGATCTGCACATTCATGACGGCGAACCACTGCGGTTCAAGGCCAGCTTCGAAGTGATGCCGGAGATTCCCGTCGAAGGCTACAAGGAATTGCGCGCCGACAAACTCGAGATCACAGTCAGCGATGACGAAGTCGAGCAGGCGCTCGCCAGTGTTCGCGAGCAGCACGCGACGTTCACGTCGATGGAAGGACGCCCTCTGGCGGAGGGCGACTTCGCCCAGGCTTCCATGGATGGCAAGCCGAAGGATGGAAATGACGCGCCCGACGCACACCCGGTGCACATGGACGAAGTCCTCATCGAGATTGGGGGCAAAAACACCGTGCCACAGTTCACCGAGAACCTGCGCGGCGCATCCGCCGGCGAAGAGCGCACATTCGAAGTGGCGTATCCCGAAGACACGTCGGACAAGCGGCTTGCGGGCAAGACGTTCGTGTACTCGGTGAAGATTCATGCCATCAAGCAGAAGAATCTGCCGGAGATGAACGATGACTTCGCCAAGGAACTCGGCGAGTTCTCGAACATCGACCAGGTGCGGAAGCAGATTCGCGAGAACATGCAGGCGGAGAAGCGGCATTCCGCCGAACACGAAGCCAAAGACAAGTTGGTTGCAGAACTGGTGACGCGGAATGAATTCGAAGTGCCGGAGTCTCTGGTGGAACGGCAAATCGACTTGCGCCTGGAGCGCGGCCTGCGCGCGCTGGCGGCCCAGGGCATGAAGATGGAGGACTTGAAGAAAATGGACCTGCCTCGTCTGCGTGCCGGGCAGCGGGACCAGGCTTTGCAGGATGTGAAATCGTCGTTGTTACTGGATCGCGTTGCCGAGCTGGAAAAAATCGAGGTCAGCGAAGAAGAGTTGAATCGTGAACTGGAAGCGCTGGCCAAACAGACAAAACAGACTTCGGAAGCGGTCCGCGCTCGTTTGACACAGGATGGGGGCCTCGATAGAATTCGAAACAGAATCCGCAGCGAAAAGACCCTCGACTTTCTGTATCATCAGTCCGCCTGAGTCAGAAAAATGACGGCGGACCACTTCGAATCCTCCCCTTAGCGACAGCGGTTGTTTCGGGGCGGAGTGTGGAAGGTGAACGTGAAACCAAATGATCCGCACAAGAACGACGCGCACATGATGCTGGTTCCGATGGTCATCGAGCAGACCGGACGGGGCGAGCGCGCCTACGACATCTACTCCCGCCTGCTCCGCGATAACATTATTTTCATCGGTACGCCGATCGACGACAACATCGCCAACCTGGTGATCGCGCAGATGCTGTTTCTGGCGCAGGAAGATCCGGAGAAAGACATCCAGCTTTACATTAACTCTCCGGGCGGGTCGATCACGGCTGGCATGGCCATTTATGACACCATGCAGTACGTCAAAAATGACGTCATGACGCTGTGCGTCGGGCAGGCGGCCTCGATGGCGGCGTTACTTTTGGCATCGGGGGAACCTAAAAAGAGATTGGCACTTCCGAATTCACGGATTCTAATACATCAGCCGTCCATGGGAGGGTTGTCGGGTCAGGCAACTGATATCGACATCCATGCGCGAGAGATTCTGCGTATGCGGGAGATTACGAACCAGTTACTCTCCAAGCACAGCGGCCAGAAGCTGGACAAAGTGGAGAAAGACGTCGAGCGCGACTTCATCATGAACGCCCAGCAGGCTAAGGAATATGGAATCATCGACGATATCATCTACAAGACGGTAAAAGCGGTATGATCTGCCTTCGCAGAAGCAAGCCGGCTTGAGCCGGAAACGGCCAAAGCCCCGAAGGGGCGCAATTCATTAGCCCAGGACGTAAGTCCTGGGTAAGGCAGGAACAAAGAACAAGTCCCGTAGGGACGGCACAAGCTTAGTAACAAGGAGTAGAACCGGGTGAAAAACAGGTCTGGAACTGACGAGATTTTGCGCTGTTCGTTCTGCCACAAGTCGCAGGATGCTGTCGCCAAACTAATCTCGTCGCCCAGCGACTATCCGCGCGCCTACATTTGCGACGAATGCGTGGCGGTCTGCAACTCGATCCTCGAAGACGACCGCACCGCCACTCCAGCGGCCACCACTCCCAACCAACTGCCCAAGCCGCAGGAAGTAAAGGCTTTTCTCGACGAGTACGTGATTGGCCAGGAGCAGACCAAGAAGAAGCTGGCAGTCGCGGTTTACAACCACTACAAGCGCATCTTCATGAACCGTCAGAAGGGCGACGGCGTGGAGCTGAGCAAGTCGAACATCATGCTCATCGGTCCGACCGGGACCGGCAAGACGCTGCTGGCGCAGACTTTGGCTCGCATGCTGGACGTGCCCTTTGCCATTGTGGATGCGACCACGCTCACCGAGGCTGGATACGTGGGCGAGGATGTGGAAAACATCATCCTCAAACTGCTGCAAGCTGCAGACGGGGACGTAAGCCGCACCCAGACCGGGATCATCTATATCGACGAAGTAGATAAGATTGGACGCAAGGACGAGAATCCCTCGATTACCCGCGACGTTTCGGGTGAGGGCGTGCAGCAGGCGCTCTTGAAGATTCTGGAAGGGACGATCGCGAACGTTCCCCCACAGGGAGGCCGCAAGCATCCTCACCAGGAGTTCACGCCGGTCGACACCACCAACATTCTTTTCATTTGCGGCGGCGCTTTTGTCGGGCTTGAGAAGATCATTGGCCGCCGTATAGGTAAAAAGTCTCTAGGCTTCCGCGGCGGCGACAACTCGGAAAAAGAAGACGGGGGCGCTTCGCGCAAGCGCAATTATGAGCTGCTCGCCGAGATCCAGCCGGAAGACCTGATCAAGTTCGGACTAATTCCCGAATTCGTGGGCCGGTTGCCGGTGGTGGGCATGCTGGAAGATCTGGACGAGTTCGCCCTGATCGAAATCCTGACCCGTCCTAAGAACGCTATCATCAAGCAGTACCAGAGGTTATTCGAGTTTGAGAATGTGAGACTTAAGTTTAACGACGAGGCGCTGCGAGCCATCGCGCGCCAGGCTATGGCCCGTAAGGTAGGCGCGCGCGGTCTACGCATGATCCTGGAAGAGCTGATGCTCGACCTCATGTTCAACCTGCCCAGCCAGAAGAAGTTAAGGGAATTTGAAGTAACGCGTGAAATGGTGGAGAAACGCAGCGCTTCTTTCGCTATGATTGAGAAGCAGGCGAGCTGAGCTAGAGGTAATATAGAGACGTAAGCGCGTCTCAGCCGGGTGTCGGCAAGA
>Ga0066709_100001100_pt1 | contig 16985 bp, 17 predicted proteins | sample GraSoiAngelo_158_FD_79665 | JGI IMG/M metagenome (GOLD analysis project Ga0066709, IMG submission 79665) | Grasslands soil microbial communities from the Angelo Coastal Reserve, California, USA - 14_1009_16_30cm | ecosystem: Environmental > Terrestrial > Soil > Grasslands | place: USA...
ACGTCCCGAGCCAGAGCGCCTGCTCCCGCAGGCCTTCGAGCCCGGACGGGGGGTCGCCCTGCGGCAACCGGAAGCGATCGCCCTCCCGAGCGACGAGGAGGCTCTGCTCGTGGACGACGAGCCAGTAGCCCTGGCGGCTCTCGGGCGCCTTCGTCGCGCGCTTGGCCGGCGCGAACGCGCCGCCGAGCGCCTCGCGATTGAAGGGCAGGTAGACCGACAGCGGCGTCACGCGAGGCTCGGGATCCGCGACCGGGTGCCCGCGGGCAGCCCGTGCATGCGCGGTCGCCCGGGCGCGGGGGGTGCCGGTCGTCGCCGAGCGATCGCCGCGGCCGTCACCGGAGCGCGATCGTGGGGACCACGGACATGCCGGGGACCAGCAGATGCCGTGAGTTCTCGCCGGCCTCGAAGACGAGCTTGACCGGCACCCGCTGCACCACCTTGATAAAGTTGCCGGTGGCGTTCTCGGGCGGGAGCAGCGAGAAGACGGCGCCCGATCCGGCCTGGACCGAGTCCACCCGCGCGCGGAAGACGACGCCGGGATAGGTGTCGACCGTGACCGTCGCCCGCTGGCCCCGCCGGACGTCGGTGAGCTCCGTCTCCTTGTAGTTGGCGACGACCCAGAGGTTATCCAGGTCGACGATCGAGAGCAGCGCCTGCCCCGGCTGAACGACCTGGCCGACCTCGACCGTCTTTTTTGTGACGCGGCCGTCGAGCGGCGCCCGGATGGTCGTGTAGGTGAGGTTCAGCTGGGCCTGCTCCAGGTTCGCCTGCGCCTGCGCGAGCCGTCCCCGGGAGGCATCCACGTCGGCCTCCTTGAGCGTCACCTGGCGCAGCTGGCTCCGCGCGCTGGCCGCCGCCGCCCGGGCCTCGCGCACCCGCTGGCCGGCCTGGGCCGCCGCCGCCGCCTGACTCCGGACCGCCGCCGCCGCCTGCTGCACGTCGGCCCGCGCCTGGGCCAGCTTCTCCCGGGCCGCGTCGACCGTCGCCCGGGCGTTGTTGTAGGCGGCGTCCGCGTGGTCCAGATCCTGCTTGGCGACGAGCTCCCGCTTGTAGAGCTCGGCGGCCCGCTCGCGGTCCAGCCGGTCGCGCTCGAAGTCCGCCTCCGCCGCCCGCACCGCGGCGTCGGCGGCGGCCACCGCCGCCTGCTTGGACGCGAGCGCGCTCCGCCGCTCCTCGAGGTCGTGCTCGGCGACCTGGTTGCCATGCTGCGCGACCCCGAGCGCCGCCTCCGCCTGGCGGAGGCCGCTCTCGGTCGTCTCGCTGGTGAGCGGCACGGTCGCGCTCGCGTTGCCCAAGTCGCCGCGGGCCGTCTCCACCGCCGCGCGCGCCTGGGCGAGGGCGACCTCGTAGTCCCGGGGATCGAGGCGAACGAGGACCGCGCCCGCCTTCACGTCCTGGTTATCGTCGACCAGGACCGCGACGACCGGCCCCGCGACGCGGGCGCTCACGGGCGCGATGTGCCCCGTGATGTACGCGTCGTCGGTGGACACGTGCGCCTGGCGATACCGCCACAGGTAGCCCCCGTAGCCGAGGGCGGCCGCCACCCCGAGGGCGATCGCGCCGAATCCGAGCAGGCGGCGCCGGGGGTAGCGCCCGCGGGCGGTGAATTCCGAGAACTTCCTGAGGTCGACGAAAAAGTCGCCGGGTCGCATGGTCTCCGGATCGGCTACCGCCGTCGCAGCGGGCCCCCGCCGGACGCGCGGCGCGGGGGCCTTATACTGTGTCCATCAGGCTGCCATAATACCTTTTCCCGCCGCGCACCGGCCAATTCAGGCTGAGGGCACAGGAGGACCAGCGACCGGCGATGGGCAACGGAGGCGCGGGCCCCGCTCGCGAGGCGGGCGAGTGGCAGCCCCGGTACAACGCCTGGCTCGTCGCCGTCTCCGTGATGCTCGGGACCTTCATGGAGGTCCTGGACACCTCCGTCGCCAACGTGGCCCTCCCGCACATCGCCGGGAGCCTCTCCGCCACTCCCTCGGAGGCGACCTGGGTGCTCACGAGCTATCTCGTTTCCAACGCGATCATCCTGCCGGCGTCCGCCTGGCTCTCGGGCTTCTTCGGCCGCAAGCGGTTCCTGATGGCCTGCATCCTGATCTTCACCACGGCGTCGGCGGCGTGCGGAGCGGCGTTGAGCCTCGGCATGCTCGTCGCGGCGCGGGTCGTCCAGGGCGCGGGCGGCGGCGCCCTCCAGCCGATCGCCCAGGCCATCCTGATGGAGAGCTTCCCGCCGGCCCGGCGCGGGGCCGCGATGGCGGCGTACTCGATGGGGGTCATCGTGGCCCCGATCCTCGGGCCGACGCTCGGCGGCTGGATCACCGACAACTACAGCTGGCGCTGGGTGTTCTACATCAACCTCCCGGTCGGCGTGCTCGCCCTCCTGATGGCCCAGAGCTTCATCGAGGACCCGCCCTACATCCGGCGCGTCGAGCGCGGCCGGATCGACTACGTCGGCTTCGGCTTCATGGCCCTCTGGCTCAGCACGCTGCAGGTCATCCTGGACAAGGGCCAGGAGGACGACTGGTTCTCCGCCGTGTGGATCCGGTGGTTCGCGGTGATCTCGGTGATCGCGATGCTCGTCTTCGTCGCCCGGGAGCTGCTGGCGGACCACCCGATCGTCGACCTCCGCATCCTGCGGGATCGGAACTTCGCGGTCGGCACCCTGATGGCCGTGGCGGTGGGGGTGGGCCTCTACGGCACCACCGTGCAGCTCCCCCTCTTCCTGCAGACGCTCATGAACTATCCGGCGATGCAGAGCGGGCTCGCGCTGAGCCCGCGCGGCGTCGGCGCCATGTGCGCGGCCATCGTCGTGGGCCGGCTCATCGGGTTCATCGACAGCCGGGTCCTGATCGCCGCGGGCTTCGTGCTCTTCGGGTTCTCCGCGCTCATGTACAGCCAGATGACGCTCGCCATCTCGCTCTGGAGCGTCGCGTCCGTCAGCCTCGTGAACGGGATCTCGACCGGCCTCATCTTCGTCCCCCTCTCGACCACCACCCTCGGTCGGCTGCGCAACGAGCAGATGGGCAACGCGACCGGCATCTACAACCTGATGCGAAACATCGGCGGCAGCGTCGGCATCTCGCTCGTGACGACCCTGCTGGCGCGCGCCGCGCAGGTGCACCAGAACGTCCTCGTGCAGCACCTGACGCCCTACGATCCGATGTACGTCCGGAAGCTCGGGGCGCTCCGGGCCGGGCTCGCGCGCCAGACGGACCCGGTGACCGCCTCCCGACAGGCGCTCGGGGTGGTCTACAACGTGCTCGTGCAGCAGGCGACGCTGCTCGCCTTCGCCGATAACTTCCGGCTGCTGAGCTTCCTGGGCCTCGCCTGCGCCCCCCTGGCCGCGCTCTTTGCGCGGGTGATGGCGCGGCGGGTCGGCGGAGCGCACTGACCGCCGGCCGGGGGCGGGCCGCCTCGCGGCGGAGCCGTTGACGACGGTGGCGGGCTGATGTCAACTGGGGCGCGAGACGGGGCATGGCGACGGCGACCCTGGCAGCGGTCCTACTGGCGGCGATTCTGCTCGGCGTCGAGGTCTGGGTGGTCGGGATCGCGGCCCTCGCCTGGACGGTCTCCCGCCCGGCCCTCACGGCCGTCGCGGTGGCGACGGCCAGTGCCGCCCTGACGGCGTCGGCCGTCGGGTACGTGGCGGCGGTGATCCTCCTCGGGCGCTGGGTGGCGCCATGACAGGGCGCGCGGCCGGCGCCGGTCTCGGAGGCGGAACGGCGGTGGGCGCCGCGGCCCGGGTCGCCCGCGCCGTCGACCCGCAGCAGGCCGGGGCCCCGGCGTGACGCCCGACCTCGACCAGGCGCCGTTCGGGGAGCGCCGGCGGCGCTTCGCCGACGCCGTCGGCGACGGCCTCGCGGTCATCCCGGGCGCGCGGGAGGTGCTCCGCAACGGCGACGTCGCCTGGGAGTTCCGTCAGGACTCCGACTTCTTCTTCCTCACCGGCTTCGAGGAGCCCGACGCCGTCGCCGTCATCAACCCCTCCCACGCCAAGGAGCGCTACGTCCTGTTCGTGCGCCCGCGCGACCGCGAGCGGGAGATCTGGACCGGGCGCCGGGCGGGGGTGGAGGGCGCCGTCGCCGACTACGGCGCCGACGCCGCCTACCCGATCGACGAGCTGGACCGGCGCCTCCGCGAGTACATCCTCGACCGGCCGTCGCTCGTGTATCGTCTCGGCAACCCGGCCTTCGACGGCCGGATCACGCGACTGCTCGCCGAGGGGCGGGCGGCGCGGAGCCGGGGGCAGGTCACGCCGGCGGCGATCGAGGACCCGGGGCCCATCCTGCACGAGATGCGCCTGCGTCGGTCGCCCGGCGAGCTCGCCCGGCAGCGCCGCGCGTGCGAGATCAGCCGCGAGGCGCACGCCGAGGCCATGCGCTACGCGCGGCCGGGCCAGTACGAGTACCAGGTGCAGGCGGCGCTCGAGTTCGTGTTCCGGGCCCACGGCGCCCCGCGCAACGGCTACCCCTCGATCGTCGCCTCCGGGCCGAACGCCTGCGTCCTGCACTACACCGAGAACCGCCGGCGGATGGCGGACGGCGACCTGCTGCTGATCGACGCCGGGTGCGAGTGGGGGTACCACACCGCCGACATCACCCGCACCTTCCCCGTGAACGGGCGGTTCACCGGGCCGCAGCGCGCGATCTACGAGCTCGTGCTGCGCGCCCAGGCGGCCGGCCTGGCCGCGGTCCGGCCCGGCACCCGCCTCGAGGCCGTCCACGACGCGGTGCGGCGGGTGCTCGCCGAGGGGCTCGTCGCGCTCGGGCTGCTGCCCCGCGGGATCGCGGACTCGCTCGCCATGCACCATTACCGCGAGTTCTACCCGCACGGCACGAGCCATTGGCTCGGGATGGACGTGCACGACGTCGGCGACTACCGGATCCGACGGGTCTCGCGCCCGCTCGAGGCCGGCATGGTGCTCACGGTCGAGCCCGGCCTCTACGTCGATCCCGAGCGGGAGACCGCGACGTTCGCCCTGCGCGAATACAGCGAGGACGAGATGTGGGAGCGGCGCTATCGCCTCGGCGCGACCGCGGCCAGGCAGCTCGAGGAGGAGGAGCGGGCCCGGGCGGAGACGATCGTCCACCCGATCCCGAGGGAGTTCCGGGGCATCGGCGTTCGCATCGAGGACGACGTGCTGGTCACGGCCGCCGGCGGGGAGGTCCTGACCGCGGGCACCCCGAAGACCGTGGAGGAGGTCGAGCGCGTCTGCGCGGAGCCGCCGCGGCTCCCGCGCTGAGGCTCGAGGCCGCCCGGGATCAGATCATGTCGGGATCGATCCAGCCGCAGGGCCCGGGGAAGTACTTCTGGGCCTCGTCGTACGGCATCGCGCTGACGACCCGCAGCACGTCGTCCCCCGGGCCCTGGTTGCCGAACCAGACGTAGCCCGCGGGCGCGTCGCCGCTCGTGCGGCCGCCGGACACTCGCCAGACGAGCCAGCGCCGGTCCTTGGCCAGATAGATGTACTGCTCGTTCTCGTGGATCAGCCGGGCCTTGAGCACCGGCTCGTCCGGCGTCTTCGGGCACGTCACCTGCTCGACGCTCACCGCCTCGGCGGACGCCTCGCTGAACGTGTTCCACGGCAGCGGTTGGGGCTCGGTGTTCGCGGCCGCCGCCGTGCCGACGAGGAGCGTGAGCAGGGCGGAGCCGAGCAGTGCTGATCCAGGGCCTCTGATCGCCGTCGTCATTCTCACCAGGTGGTCCTCCCCCGGGGGCATCCCGGCGTTGATCCATGGCGTCGCTCGCGCTATTACATCCAGCGTCCCACACAGGTGCAGACGGCGAGGCGAAAAATACCCAGGGGTGGCCGCGGGGAAATCCCTGCTCAGCGGGCGAGGGGAGACCACGGACCGCGGGGCGATGCCACCGAGGCACGGGTTCCCGACGGGACCGCGAGGCTAGACGGCGACGGCGGGGTGGAGGCGGGGCGCGCCGTAGCCGCGCCGGGGTTCGGCGGCGGCGCGGTGGGCGGCTACGCGGTGCCCGGCTTCGACCCGGCCGTCGTCGTCTAGCCTCGCGGAAGCCGGGCGCGAACACCCGCGCGGGGCGCGTGATGACGCCCTCGCGGACGGCGTCGTGAAGCGCGAGCGGGATCGACGCCGAGGACGTGTTGCCGACGCGCTCGATGTTGAAGTAGAGCCGCTCGGGCGGGATGCCGGCCTCCCGGGCCAGGCTCACGACCATCGTCTTGTTCGCCTGGTGGGGCACGATCACGTCGATCGCGTCCAGCATCGAGCCCGGCCCGCCGTCGGGGTGTGGCAGCGCCGTCAGCTCGGCCAGCATTTGCGTGAGGTAGCGCTGGACGAGGGCCCGGACCTCGGGACCGTCGACGGTGATGTTGTTGTCGAACTCGGGGTTGGGCCAGATGATCGAGTCGACTTCGCTCATGGGGCCGCTCGCGTAGGTCTGGTACACCTCGATGTCCGGCGGCGCGCCGGCGGGGGCCGGGGCCAGCACGAGGGCCGCCGCCGCGTCGCCGAAGATCATCCGCGAGGTCCGCACGGTCCCGATCTTGTCGGAGAACTTCTCCCCGCACACGACCAGCACCGGGCGCTCCACCTCCTGGAGCAGGCGCACCGCCTCGGCGAGACCGTACGGCAGGCCCGCGCAGGCCGCCACCAGGTCGCACGAGACATGGGTCTGGAACATCCCGAGCTGGCCCGAGAGCCAGGTGCCCACCGACGGCATCATCTTCACGCTCGTGCACGAGCAGAAGATCAGGGCGCCGATCTCCTCCGGCCCGTGACCGGACTTCGCGAGCGCCGCCCGCGCGGCGAGGAGCGCCATATGCTCGAGCTCGAGCTCGGTGTACCGGCGTTGCTCGATGCCCGTCTTCTCGCGGATCTCGTCGGCGGTCAGGGGCGACCAGCAGTAGGCGGCGTTGCGGATCAGGTCGTCGTTGGTGCAGACCCGCTCGCCCCGGTGCACGGCGAGGGCCTCGACGCGCGGCAGGATGGCGAAGCGGGCGCGCACGTCCACGGGCGGGTAGGGGCTCGCCGGCTTGCGCGCCTCGACGGGGGTCGGCCGGCGCGCGCGCCCGCGCCGGTTGCCCTTCACGCGCCGGATGAAGTGGAGCACCTCCTCGGTGCGCGGGTGGAAGACGACCACGAAGTCGTCGGGGGCGAGCTCGCCGACCTCGGTGAGGCGGGTCTGCCCGCGGTCCCAGCGGTACTGGTTGTGGAGGACCATCGCCTGCCGCGAGAGCGCCTCCAGCTCGGGCACGCGGTGGAAGCACTCGACGATGTCCGCGTAGCTGTAGCCCGGGTAGTCGGGGTCGTACGCGAGGAGGTGGTAGGTGAGGTTGCGGGGGTCGGCGAGGCTCTCCGGCACCGTCGGCTTGATGGCGGGCAGCTCCGCCCCCGCGCCCTTCTTGTGGCGGAACACGTCGAGCAGGATGCGGAAGACCTTGTCCTCGGTCCCCTCGTCCCAGGTCGGGCTGAGCGCTCGGTACCCCGCCTCGATCCGGGCCACCAGCCCGGCGCCGTCCCACGGCGTGAAGACCGGCAGGAACACGTCGTCGCGGCGACGGGGCACGTCGCGCCAGCGCGTGGGGCGCTTGTCGTACATCGTCATCGCGTAGCGGTTGACCCAGAACAGGTTGAGCGCGAGATCCCGCAGCAGCTCGTAGCGCCGGCGGTGGAGGCCGCCCTCGAGCCGCGCCACGATGTCGGTCTCGGACGGAGCCTTCTCCTCGAAGTCGCGCCGGATGACCGCCGCGAACTGCTCGAGGCTCTCGAAGATCGAGAAGTCGAGCTCCGGGAAGAAGTTGAAGGGAAAGATGAGGCGCCCGTAGCGGTTGACGACGAAGGACTTCATTGGCGTCGCTCCTCGGCTCCGACTGGTCCGGCGCCACGATAGACGACAACGCCCCCGTGGACAAGCGGGAGCCGGGAGCGGGAGCCGGGAGCGGGGAGGGAGTCAGCGTCCGCGGAAGGCGGGCGCGCGCTTGGCGAGGAAGGCCTGCACGCCCTCCCGGAAGTCCTCGCTCAGGTAGGCCTGCACGATCAGGTCGTCGCACTCGGGCGGGCGGCGCGCGAGCTGGAGGCGGCGGAGGGCCTCCTTCGTCACGCGGAGGGTGATCGGGGCGTGGCCGGCGATCTCGCGGGCGACCTGGCGCACGCGCTCCTCGAGCCGGTCGGCCAGCACGACCTCGTTCACGAGGCCGGCCTGGCGCGCCTCCTCGGCGGGGAGGAGGCGCGCGCGGAAGATCAGCTCCTTCGTGCGGGCCGGGCCGAGGAGGTCGACGAGCCGCGCGTAGTTGGCCATCGACAGGCAGTTGCCGATCGTGCGGGCGATCGGGATGCCGATCGTGCTCTCGGGCGTGCAGTAGCGGAGGTCGCAGGCGAGCGCGATCGCGGCCCCGCCGCCCGCGGCCACGCCCGCGATGGCGGCGAGGGTCGGCTTCCCCACCTTCTCGAGCCGGGTGATGACGCGGTCCATGCGGCGCTCGTAGTCGAGGGCGTCCTCGGGGGTCTCGAAGGCCCGGAACTGGCTGATGTCGGTCCCCGCCACGAAGGCGCGGCCGCCCGCCCCCCGGAGGATGAGGACGCGCAGCTCGTCGTCGCCGTCGACCGTGTCGCACGCGGCCGCGAGGGCGTCGTACATCGCCCACGTCATCGCGTTCCGGGCCTCGGGCCGGTTGAACGTGAGGACGGCGACGGCGCCCTCGCGCGCGAAGACGGCCTCGGCGGTCACGCCGTCAGGTCCACCAGGACCTTCATGACGGGGCCGCCGCCGAGCGCCTGCTCCATGCCCTCCTGGAGCGCCTCGAGCGGGATCGTCCGGCTCACGAGCGGGCCCAGGGTGACGGCGCCGCTGGCGGCCAGGCGGATCGCCTCCTCCCAGTCCTCCCGGGCGTAGAGCCGGCTACCGTGCATGCTGAGCTCGCGCGCGAACATCTGGTAGAGGTCGATCGGCATCGGCTCGGAGTGGATGGCGACGATGCTCACGGTGCCCCACACCCGCACGACGTCGGTCATGGCGCGCACGGCCTTGGGGTTGCCCGTGACCTCGAAGGCGACGTCGGCGCCGTCGCCGCCGGTCCAGTCGTTGACGAACCCGACGAGGTCGCGGTCGGGCCCCACGGTGTCGAGGCCGAGCGTGGCCAGCAGGTCGAGGCGGAAGGGGTTCACCTCCGCCACGACCACCCGCGCGCCGCGCTGGCGGGCGACCATCGCGATCAGCGCGCCGATCGGCCCGCCGCCGAACACGACCACGGCGTCCCCCGTCCCGACCTGCGCGCGGCGGACGTCGTGGGTGGCGACGCTCAGGGGCTCGATCAGCGCGGCATGGTCGTCCCCCAGCGCGGCCGGCACCTTGAGGAGCCGCGCCACCGGCACGGGCCAGTATTCCCGCATGCCCCCGGGCAGGTCGACCCCGAGGACCTTGAGCTTGTAGCAGAGGTAGGAGCCGCCCATCCGGCAGGCGCGGCAGGCGCCGCAGAACCAGAGCGGCTCGACGACGACCCGGTCGCCCGCGGTGAACCCGCTCCCCGCGGGAGCCTCCGCCACCTCGGCCAGCGTCTCGTGGCCGATCACGCCGCCCCGCGGTACCCGGTGGTCGAGGTGCCCCTGGAAGATGTGGAGGTCGGTTCCGCAGATTCCGACCCGGCGTACCCGGAGGAGGGCCTCGCCCGGCCCGGGCGCGGGCACGCTCGCCGTGCCCGTCCTGAAGCGTCGCGGGCCCTCGTAGAACGCCGCCCGCATCGTCGCGCCGCGCGTCATCTCTCTGCCTCCTCGGCTGTCCGGTCGGCTCCCGGCCCTGGGCTCAGCGGCGGAGGAGCTTGAAGGCGATGTCGGCGCCGTGACCGTAGGCGTAGGCGAGCGAGATCCAGAGCATCGCGAGCGGCTCGAGCAGGCGTGCCTGCGTCAGCGGGCCGGCGTCGACGGGGTCGAAGCCCAGGACCTCGGCGAGGGCCAGGACCGCCTTCTTGGCCGCCGCGTCGTCGCCGCAGCGGCGCATCGAGGCGCTCTGGGTGCCGAAGCGCGGGTTGGCCATGTGCTGGGCGCCGATCGTGTTGAACGCCTTGACGACCTTGGCCCCCGGCGCCCAGCGCGCCACCTCTTCGGCGGCGGAGGTCGTGTGGCCGAGCGTCAGCCCGGACAGGTCCGGCCGGAGCGGGTTGGTGGCGTCGACGAGGATCTTGCCGGTCAGGTCGCCGGCCCCCCGGAGGGCCGCCTGGGCCGCGGCCCAGGGGGTGGCGAGCAGCACCACCTCGCCGTGGGCCGCCGCCTCCGCCGGGGAGGCGGCCCGGGCCTTGCCCCCGGTCGCCTTGACCAGCTCCTGGACCTTCGGGCCGCGCGGATCCCGCACGCCGAAGACGACCTCGTGCCCCTTCGCCGCCCACGCGCGACCGAGCGTGCCGCCGATGTTCCCGGCGCCGATGATCCCGATCTTCACCCGACCGCCTCAGGCGATCTCGAAGAGGCCGGCCGCCCCCATGCCGCCGCCGATGCACATCGTGCAGACGACCCAGCGGGCGCGCCGGCGCTTGCCCTCGATCAGGGCGTGGCCCACCATCCGGGCGCCGCTCATGCCGTACGGGTGGCCGATCGAGATGGCGCCGCCGTCGACGTTCAGCGTCTCCGGCGGGATACCGAGCCGGTCACGGCAGTAGACGACCTGGACGGCGAAGGCCTCGTTCAGCTCCCAGAGGTCGATCTGGTCCCGGCGGAGGCCGAAGCGTTCGAGGAGCCGCGGCACGGCGAAGACGGGGCCGATTCCCATCTCGTCGGGCTCGCAGGCCGCGACGGCGAGGCCCCGGTAGATCCCGAGGGGGGCGAGCCCGCGCCGCTCGGCGAGCTGCCGGTCCATCAGGACGCAGGCGGCGGCCCCGTCGGAGAGCTGGCTCGCGTTGCCGGCCGTGACGTGGCCCTTCTCGCCCGTCACCGGCTTGAGCGCGGCGAGCCCCTCCGCGGTCGTGTCGGCGCGGTTGCCTTCGTCCTTCGTGAGGGTGACCTCTTCCTCGCGCGTCTCCCCCGTCGTCTTGTCCTGCACGAGCTTGCGGGTCGTGATGGGGACGATCTCGGCGTCGAAGCGGCCGGCGCGCTGCGCGGCGGCCGTGCGCTGCTGGCTCAGCAGCGCGTACTCGTCCTGCTTCTCACGCGTGATGTAGTAGCGCGTGGCCACCACCTCCGCCGTCTCGATCATGCTCATGTAGATCTCGGGCTTGTGCTCCTCGAGCCACGGCTCGCGGAAGCGGTGCAGGTTCAGGTGCTCGTTCTGCACGAGGCTGATCGACTCGAGCCCGCCCGCCACCACGATCGGCACCCGGTCGACGAGCACGCGGGCCGCGGCGATGCTGATGGCCTGGAGCCCCGAGGAGCAGAACCGGTTGACCGTCGTTCCCGCGGTCGTCACCGGCAGCCCTGCGCGCAGGGCCGCCTGGCGGGCGATGTTGTGCCCGGTCGCGCCCTCCGGAAGCGCACAGCCCATGACGACGTCCTCGACCTCTCCCGGCTCCAGGCGAGCCCGCCGGACGGCCTCCGCGATGACGTGGCCGCCGAGGGTGGCCCCGTGGGTGTTGTTGAGGGCGCCGCGGTAGGCCTTGCCGATCCCGGTACGGGCGGTCGAGACGATGACGGCCTCGGTCATGATGGTCGGTCTCCTTTGGTCAGGCGTCGGTCCCTTCCCTGCGATGATACACGGCTCAGGACCATCGGACGAGCGCGGTGCCCCAGGTGAACCCGCCCCCGAAGGTCGCGAGCAGGACCAGGTCGCCGGGCCGGATCCGTCCCTCGGACCACGCCTCGGCGAGGGCCATGTAGACGGACGCCGCCGCGGTGTTGCCGTAGCGGTCCACGTTGACGACGACCTTGCCCATCGGCAGGTGGAGCCGCTTGGCCACCGCCTCGATGATCCGGATGTTGGCCTGGTGGGGGACGAAGAGGTCGACCGCGTCGGGTCCGAAGCCGTTCTTCTCGAGGATCGCGAGCGAGGCCTCGGCGAGCGTGCGGACGGCGACCTTGAAGACCTCGTCGCCCTTCGGCATCTTGAGGAACTGGAGCCGCTGCGCGACGCTCTCGCGCGTGGCTGGGTGCCGGGAGCGCCCGCCCGGCACGTAGAGCAGATCCGCGTGCTGGCCGTCGGAATAGAGGTCGGTATCGAGGATTCCCGAGTCGTCGGCGGCGGGGCGGAGGACGGCGGCGCCGGCCCCGTCCCCGAAGAGGACGCACGTGCGGAGGTCGTCCCAGTCGACGAGCCGCGAGTACGTCTCGGCCCCGATCGCGAGGACGGTCTGGTACTTGCCGGTCTCGATGTACTGGGCGCCGACCGAGAGGCTGTAGACGGAGCCCGAGCAGGCCGCGGAGACGTCGACCGAGCCGGCGTGCCCCGCCCCGAGCTTGTGCTGGACGAAGTTGGCGGTGGAGGGAAAGACCATGTCCGGAGTCGAGGTGCCGACGACGATCAGCTCCACCTCGGCCGGCGTCGCCCCGGCGCGCTCGAGCGCCTGGCGGGCGGCGGGCAGGGCGAGGTCGGAGGTGGCCTCGAGCTCGTCGGCGATCCGGCGCTCGCGGATCCCCGTCCGCTGGGTGATCCACTCGTCCGAGGTCCCGAGCCGCTGCTCGAGCTCCTGGTTGGTGAGCAGTCGCGTAGGCGCGTAAGCCCCCAGGCCGGCGATCCTGGCCCGGATCACGTGCGGCGCTCGAGCATCGGGTCCTCCGTCAGGCGCGCCCGAGGTCGCGGAAGCCCCTGCCCTGCTCGGCAAGCTGCCGGAGCAGTGGCGCCGGCTCCCAGAGCCGCCCGTGAACGCGATGATACCGGGCAATCTCGTCGGAGACACGCTTCAATCCGAGGGTATCGGCCCAGTACATGGGGCCGCCCCGGTAGCGGGGAAAGCCGTAGCCGTGGAGGTACACGACGTCGATATCGCCCGGCCGGAGCGCGATGCCGTCCGCCAAGAGGCGGGCGCCCTCGTTGACGAGCGGATAGAGGCAGCGCGTCAGAACTTCCTCGTCGCCGACCTCGCGGCGGCGGATGCCCTGCGCGCGGGCGCTCTCGGCGATCAGCGCCGCCACCTCGGGGTCGGGGCGGGGCGTCCGGCTGCCCGGCTCGTAGCGATACCAGCCGGCGCCGGTCTTCTGGCCGAAGCGGCCCCGCTCGCAGAGCCAGTCGGCGACCGGCGAGTAGCGGAGGTCGGTCGGGCGCGCGGCGGCCTTGCCCCGGCGAATGCGCCAGCCGACGTCGAGCCCGGCCAGGTCGGACACGGCGAACGGCCCCATCGCGAAGCCGAAGTCGCAGAGGACGCGGTCGACCTGCTCGGGCGTGGCGCCCTCCTCGACGAGAAACGCCGCCTCGCGGAAGTAGCCCGCGAGCATGCGGTTGCCGATGAACCCGTCGCAGTTGCCGGAGAGGACCCAGACCTTGCCGAGCCGGCCCGCCAGCGCGGCGGCGGTCGCGATCGTTTCCGTCGCCGTGCGGGCGCCGCGCACGAGCTCGAGGAGGCGCATGACGTTGGCCGGGCTGAAGAAGTGGGTGCCGATGACCTGGCCCGGCCGCGCGGTCGCCTGCGCGATCCGGTCCACGTCGAGCGTCGAGGTGTTGGTGGCGAGGATCGCCGTCGGCTTGCAGAGGCGGTCGAGCCGGCCGAAGACCTCCTGCTTGACCGCCATCTCCTCGAACACCGCCTCGACGACGATGTCGGCGTCGGCCACGACCTCCCAGGCGAGGGTGCCGCGGATCAGCGCGAGCCGCTGCTCCATCTCGGCCGGCGCGAGGCGCCCCTTCTCCACCGTCGCCGCGTAGTTCTTCCGGACCACGGCGAGCCCGCGGTCGAGCGCCTCGCGCGAGGCCTCGACGACGGCGACCGGGATGCCCGCGTTGGCGAAGGTCATCGCGATCCCGCCGCCCATCGTGCCGGCGCCGATCACGGCGGCGGTGCCGATCGGCCGCGCGGGCGTGTCCCGGGGCACGTCCGGGATCTTCGTGGCCTCGCGCTCGGCGAAGAAGGCGTGGATCTGGGCCCTCGCCTGGGGTGAGGCCAGGCATTCGAGGAAGAGCTCGCGCTCGCGCCGGAGCCCCTCGGCGAAGGGCAGCGTCACGGCGGCCCGGACCGCCTCGATGCACTTGAACGGCGCCAGGTAGCCGCGCGCCGGGCGCTCGATCTCTTGGCGGAACCGGTCGAAGATCCCTGGGTCGCGGCGCGCGGCCTCGAGCTTGTCGTCGATCGCGCTGAGCCTGCGGAGCGGCCGGCCCTCGGCCACGAGCCGCTCGGCGAAGGCGACGGCACCCGCGCGGAGGTCGCCGTCGATCAGCTCGTCGATCCGTCCGAGGCTGTGCGCCCGCTCGGCCGGCATGGGCTCGCCGCTCGTGATGATCCGGAGCGCCAGCTCGGCGCCGACCAGGCGGGGGAGCCGCTGCGTGCCGCCGGCGCCGGGCACGAGGCCGAGCGTCACCTCGGGGAAGCCGACCCGCGTCGAGCGGAGCGCGCAGCGGTAGTGGCAGCCGAGCGCCACCTCGAGCCCGCCGCCGAGGGCGGTCCCGTGGAGTGCCGCGACCACAAGTTTCGGGCTCGCCTCGATCCGCCCGATCACGTCGTTGAGGTCGGGAGGCGCCAGCGGCCGGTCGAACTCGCGGATGTCGGCGCCGGCGCTGAAGGTCCGCCCGGCGCCCATGATGACGAGCGCCTTCGCCCCGGCGTCCCGGAGTCCCTGGGCCAGACCGTCGAGCAGCCCCTGCCGGACGCCGACACTGAGCGCGTTGAGGGGCGGGTTGTCGACGGTGATGACGCCGATCGTCCGCTCCCGCGCGTAGCTCACCAGGTTGCTCACCCGAGCCTCCGCGACGACGATGGGAGGGCAGTCCAGCCCGAGCCGGCGGGCGCGCGCGGGCTCCGCGGTGCCGGCCAGGCGACGGTCGACCGTGCCGCCCGCGCCGGCGAGAGCGCCGAGAGGAGACCCGCGCCCGTCAGCGGCCGGCCCCCTGCCGCGGGGCCGGCGCGCGGCCCGCGGGCGGCTGACTCCGCGCCCGCTCGGACACGCCACGGGTCCCGGGCGCCAACGGGTCCTCCGCGGCCGGTCTCGGCGCGACGGGGAGGCTCTGGGTCGCGAGACGGGTCATGGTGGCGCTCGGCCTCCTCCGGTGCGGCCATCCTAGCCGTTTCCGTCACACCCGTCGAACGCCGTGACCGCGCTACCGGGCGCCATAGTCGCGGCGCCAGAGATCGACGTACTCGCGGGCGTTCCGGCGGATATCCTCCAGCTCCTCGGCGCTCATCTGCCGCACGGGCTTGGCGGGGACGCCCATGACGAGCCAGCCCGCGGGGACCACCTTGCCCGGCGGGACGAGCGCGCCCGCGCCGACCTGGGCGCCCTCTTCCACGACGGCGCCGTTCAGGACGACGGCGCCGATGCCGATGCGCGCGTTGGCCATGATCGTACAGGCGTGCACGACCGCGCGGTGGCCGATCGTGACGTTGTCGCCGACGATGCACGGGTAGCGCGGCGTGACGTGCAGGACGGAGGCGTCCTGGACGTTCGAGTTCCGCCCGAGCCTGACGTAGTTGTCCTGGTCCCCGCGCAGCACCGTGCAGGGCCAGACGCTCGCCCCCGCCTCGATGATCACGTCGCCGATCACCTGGGCGGAGGGATCGATCCAGGTGTCCGGGTGGATGCGCGGCGCGCGGCCGGGCACTTCGCGGATCACGGGGCCCCCTCGGGAGCGGTGGCGCCGCTCAGATCGCGGCGACGAGCGAGATCTCGACCAGGTACTTCGGCTGGGCGAGCCTGGCCTCGACCGTGGCGCGGGCGGGGGCGTTGCTCGGATCCACCCAGGCGTCCCACGCCGCGTTCATCTCGTCGTAGGTCGCCATGCTGGCCAGGTAGACCGTGGCCGACAGGGCCTTGGACTTGTGACTGCCGACGGCGCCCAGCAAGGCGTCGATCTTCTTGAGGATCAGCTCCGTCTGGCCCCGCGCGTTCGGCGCGTCCGCCGAGACCTGGCCGGCGAGGTACACTGTGTTGTCGTGAACGACGGCGGCGCTCATGCGCGTGCCTGGGTTGTGGCGCTTGATGGTCATCTCGCGGTCCTCTCTATGCCGATTGTGTGGGCTGCCAGACCCTCACCGGACTCTCGACACCATATGGGATCGGGCCGCGAATGTCGAGATGTACACCGCCGCGCCGCCACCGACGGGATACCGTGACCGTGCGAGTCTGGCGGCCCCGGGGAGGCCTCGAGGGGACCCTCGGGCGCACACGGTCGGAGCGCAATGGCCCAGCGAGCCGCGCCCAGGGTTCTTGCCCCGCGGGAAGTTGCGTGGAACGAGGGGTTGCCTTTTCCGTTCTCGCGGCCAGTCCCGGCCTGATGCCTGCTCTTGACCGCGAGCGGGCATGCAGCGGCTGGGCACACTCGGGCCCTGATCTCCGACTAACGAGGCTCCGCCTCAGACCGACGAGTTGTATAGAGGCCTGCGATAGGCACGCTAAGTGGACAAACAAAAGGCCCCGGCCGTGGGTAAAACGGATGCGATAGAATCGCCCCCGTTCATGAGCCGGTCTAGTGCCGTTCCAACTTAACAGGGCTAATTGAACGTATGCGCGTGAGCGGATGCGTGAGCCGCCCCAGCTTCCGGTGACGGTAGCGCAGGTACCGGTACACTCGGCGCCGCCGCGTCACGTGATCCGGATCATCCGTATTCGCGAGCGTGAAGCGTTTGAGCACGCCGAACTGGGCCTCGATGAGATTGAGCCAGGAGGCCTCGGTTGGCGTGTAGACGGGGTGGATGCGGAGGCGCCGGAGCAGCGCCAGGAAGCGGGGATGGTCGTGCACGTTGTGCAGATTGTCCATGATCACGAAGAGTCGCGTGCGGGGATAGCAGGCGCGCAGCCGGCGAAAGGCGTCGCTCACGTCGGCGACTCGCTTGCGGCGCCGAAAGATCCCACTGAGGCAGTCGGCATGGACATCATAGAAGCCCAAGAACTGCTCCGTGCCGTGCTGGCGATGATAGGTCGCGCGCATGCGGTGGGGCTGGCGCCGGCGGGCCCACG
>Ga0066709_100001101_pt1 | contig 16983 bp, 15 predicted proteins | sample GraSoiAngelo_158_FD_79665 | JGI IMG/M metagenome (GOLD analysis project Ga0066709, IMG submission 79665) | Grasslands soil microbial communities from the Angelo Coastal Reserve, California, USA - 14_1009_16_30cm | ecosystem: Environmental > Terrestrial > Soil > Grasslands | place: USA...
CAGAGATCAAGAAGCGTCTGGCCAGTCTCAAGCCCGAGTGACCGGCGTACCAATCGGCTTTCAGCTTGTCTATACGAAACACAGATTCCTAAGCGGCGTGTAGAATGGGAATCGCCGCCTTCAAGTGCACAGAATTATCGTTGCCTGCCCCTTTTGGTTCATCCATAGTAACGAGATCAAAGGGGTAGCCTGCGGGGTCAATTTTCCATTTCGGTCACAGGCGTCTTGGCAGAACAATTACTAGGCGCTGGGTAGCGATGGGCTTCGCCTGTAAGTCCATCTAGACCTAAGTCTCTCTCCAAGAAGTTTCCGTGCCGGGGACGAGAGCGGCTGCAGATCTCATGCGCGTTTCTATGACGGGAACCTCCCACGTTCGAAGCCAGGCTTCCAACTCTTCTTTTCTAACTTGAGGAGCAAGTGAAAGATCGATCCGATAATGAGTTTGAGAAACTCCTGGAGGCTCAGGCATCCGGAAGTGAGGAGCGTCGGCTGCCCTGTACCACGCCAAATATTGCTCCGCTTCCTTGGAATCATAGGAAGGGCCAGATTCCTGGTCTGACTCCATTCCTGCTTGGCGGATGGCTTGTTCTAGTTGCAAGTAATTTTCGCTTTCTCTAAACGCCTGACGGGCTTGGATTATCAACTCCCTGAGGCTGAGGCCACCGTCCTCCTTTCTGAGCAATACTGACGCGATCATCGTCTCCTCGCCCTGGAGTTCGTAGACTTGCCTATGGGCGAAGTGGTGGACTCGTTCGTCTCCTTGTGCGGTTTTAACCTCGACGTGTCTGCTTCCAGTTGAAAAGTCGAACTTTCTTGTCGTCTCTTTGTGCCAGAACGGGGCCCAGAACATGAATCCGCGAACTCGACTCATAACAAATAGTTCCCCCCATAATCCTTGCCTCTCCCCCTGAAGATCCCGAGCCGGTCCTTCCGAAAACAGTCGGGTCAACGATCGGAAAAATGAAACAAGTGTAGGTCTGCTCAACCTTTGGTTGCTGGATTGGGCTAGAAAGGCGTCAATCAAAACCAGGAAAGTGGCGATTTCAGATTCTTGTTTCGTTTCACAAAACAGTGCATCAAATCGTTCGCTCCTGGACTGCTCTCCGACCGGAGCGACAGTATACATCTGTCCTACCCTGAGAGAAACGTGCGCCGTATGGAGAGAGGGCTCGATTGCTAGGTTCGACGTGGGTGCGAAAAGGCATGGCCGCCCGATTTTGTCGACCCCGAGATAGATTCCTTCACGTCCAGGAAGAATCATGACGGTAAAAGCGTGGCCTGAAGGTTTTTCCTTCAAACTGCCGTAGAGTTCAGATATCTGCATCAGCAACGCCGCGTACAACATATCGCAAATTGAATCTAGGATCGTCCTCAGGAACGTACAATGCGAGTGCAATGGATTGGGGATTTTGGCCTCCGTCCCCCAGGACCTGGATTATGTGAACCTGCAGCATGACCCGTCCTCCATGAATGCCTCTGTCTCCAGGATAGTTTGTGCTCCCCCCCTCCATGATCTGTACACTGCCTCCACCTCTAGGGGTTCTCTCCCTTGGCGTTCCTTCAGCCATTAAGAGCACATCCATCGAAGGTAGGATGCCTGCAAGGAGCAGGCGCGCTAGATATTCCTCGGCGTAGGGGTTGTCCCAATTCGTATCGTCGGTCTGGAGCTTTGCAAGCAAGTCTGAGATCACTGCTTCTGTAGGACATTCAGCAACAACGAGATGACGAATATTTCCGTATAGACGAGGCACTGCTGAATGGTTTCTGAAGAATTCTCTCGCCGCTCGAACATTTTGTAGAGCAACGGCCGGTTGCAAATTCAGATTGGTTTGAACGTCCCAGCCTCCTCCTCTAAACTGGCGAAAGTTAGCGACGCTAGAGCGCGTAGGTTTGAGACCCATTTCCATGTCCAGGAGGAACATTCTGCGCCAATCTCGGACCGATAAGCCCTGATTCTGATTCCTCTGAAGCGCTTCCCAAAAGTCATCTTCATGCACTAGCAAAGTTGTGTAATCGTCTCTGAGTTGCGCAGTAACAAAAATACGACAAAGGTCAAGGTAGGGTCTCTTGTACCCGAACCAGCGTGCTCTCTGCTCCATTGTGTCCGCATTCGTCTCTGTCTGCGCTCGTCGAGTTATGTAGGTGACAGCCAAGCCCTGGATGGTCAGGCCGCGGCCCAGCATGTTCCCGCCAACGATGATGTTATTCCGGACTCTAAAGGGCGTTCCCATCGGATCACGCGACTGGGGAAGACTGTTTACCATCCACACTTCGACCTGCCATATTTCGTCTCGAAGCATGTTGCTGACGTTCTCCCAAGAAGGCGGATTCGCCACTGTTGTGCAGAGATCATCGTAAGCATCGCGAAATAGATGGATGATGTCTGTTCTCGCTGGGTCGGAGTCTAAAGCGGTCAGTGTCTCCCGCCAAAGAGCGATCAGATTCCTGATACTTGCCTGAAGTTGTTCATGGTCAGCTTTCCGATTGCTCGTATGAACAAGCATCGAATGTCTCTCGTTTGGAGTTCTGTGGTGGAGAACACACGCTCCAACCAAGAACGTCGCGATAGCTTTCCTCAAGCTTTCAGGGATCTCGGTCCGTTGTTGTGCCTCATCGTCCGGCAATACCCGAACGAATCGATCTCTGTTCTCCCCGAAGAACACAGAGCCACCACAGTAGTCGTGACCTGGATTGACCAGTACGGCAAAGTCAGGGGAGAGTCCATCGATCCCTGCGATCAGGAGATTAGCTTGGGGTGTGGCCGTATAGGCTACGTAGGCGTGTCTACTCAAGACGTCTCCAAGCCTTCTGATACTAGTGTACACAGCGGATTGGGCTCCCCGTCTGAATTGAGTGTTCCAAGACGCCTCGTCGCCTTCGTCGTCTATGATCAGCGTCGGATAGCCCCGAAGCTCAGGAGTCCCCAAAACTTGGGTCACGTTATCGATTCGAGTCCGATTCTTCAGAACGACAATCAATGCGTGGCCGCCTCCGTGCAGAACGCTTCGAATCGCGTCAGCGTCGGTCTGTATCGGATTCTCAAAAGGAGTGACAATCGGCTGATCTTCGGCGAGGTCATGGTACAGTCTGGCGAAGTTTTGCTTCAGGAGGGGAATCTTTGTGCCTGCGAGAACGACTGTAATTCGATACCGATTGTCGATAGCCATCGCGATAAGAGTGGTGTAGGAAAGAGTCTTGCCGCTCTGAACCTTTCCCAGGGCCAGCCCTGTGACCTGACGAGCTGGGCCCAGCGGGTTAGGACATTGCATTAGGATTCGGGCTGCGATATCAACAACTTCGTCCCAGGAATCTTGGTCCACAATTTCCCGCCAGCCTGCTTTAAGATGCTGGGACTGTTCGCCATCTATCGAAATAGACCATGTGCTGGGAACTTGAGGCTGGGTGGGGTCTATGCCAAAGGGCCTAGCCATCCTGTTTTGCCTCGATTTCAGAAACTCTGCGAAGAACGCTGTTCATGTTCATTCGAACGTCTCCTGGGTTTACAAGCCCATTACTTGCGGTCTCGCGGGCCATCTTCTCCGCAAGCGCGAGCGCCATTACGAACTTTTGAAGCAGTTCTAGGAACCCTTTGTTGTCAAGGTAGGGGGCGAAGAATGGGTGGGCCATGTTCAGATAGATATCGATCAAGTCGTCTTGAGGAGAACTCACTTGCATCCAGTGCGCTTCGCTCAGTTGATCCTGCCAATGAAGGCGGAATAGCCACGAGTTGGGTCCGACCTGCAGGCGATATTGGAGGGGATTTTCACTGATGGAGAGTAATTTGTTTACGTCCTTTGCCTCTTGTTCCGGAGTCTTCAGAGGCTCAGGAAGCCGGATCGCCTCAGATACAGCTGCGCCGAAACGCTGATCAGAGAAGAGTTGCCGAGTTCGTTCGGTGGCTAGTTCCATGTCAGCTCGGGTTACAGGCTTTTGACGTTCACGGTATCCTTCCGCCTTCTCCATATAGGATTGACAACTTCGCTTAAGTTCGTCAATGAACGACTCCTCAAGATCCCCAGACCAGTCAAACGCGTCTTTTGCCTGTGTCACGGGCCAATCGTCCATTTGGAACTCTCCGACGAGTCTCTGCGACCGGAAGGTGTTGCCTTGCCCAAAGATTTCGACAGGCTTGTAGCCCTCACCTGGACCACCGATGATTACTCTTCCGCGACGTAATAGAACGAATCCGGCGTCTCTCTGGCTGCCAGGTGAAAGAAGTCCGATCCAGCCTAATGCCTTCAGGGCCTCCTTGTGGGCGTCCCATGGAACCTCTAGTTTCACGTCTTTTCGCCAGGTTGTCATTTCGCCTCCATCGACCTTCTCTTCTAGAAAGTGGGGCTCTTGAAACGAGACAGGCTCACCGTTCCAAAGTATCTCTATCTCTTTGGTTCGGAGGTCCTGTCTGTACATACTGCCGAGTTGATCTCGTATTCTCGCCGAGGTCCGTCCCTTGATTGGTTTATACAACCCTTCAATGATGATTTCCGTGTGATGAGCAAACTCATCTACAGACCGCTCGTGCACTTCTAATTCGTTGATGTGCTTCTTCACCAAGTCGGGAACGTGAACGGAAACCGACAACTCTCTTTTGGAACCAAGTCGTGCTGTTCGGATCCTCCAAGTGCTGCCAAACCAGCAAGCGGCGGTCTTGAGCCCCATACCGTACTCGCATCTTCCGGAGCGGTCAGGCGGCGGTCTGTCCAGCACCACAGCTCGCTCCAGTTCCTCGATGTTCATGCCGTTTGCATTGTCATAGATAGTCAGAGCATTGAGGTCTTGGTCGTAGTTGATTTCGATTCTGAGCTTTTGTTTGCGCCCTTCGTGTTTGTATACTGCCAACAGGTTGTTACGATGATAGAGGTAGTTCTGCGTCGAGTTGTCAACGAACTCTGCTACGGCGTACCACGGTCTGTAGCTCAGGCGCTGATATGTGGCGTAGACACTGACATCAGGCCTAATGTTGATGGTCCGGGAAAGCAACCAAGCATTGGCTCCGGCCAAGATCTATCCACCTAAGCCAAGGGGACGGCCAAGGGGACGGCCAAGGGAGGCTGCGGTAAGGTTCCTTGTCCTCTTACGACCGACTCTTGCTCGTCGGAAGCTTGACCGATGAGAGCCATTGCGACTCGCCGCGCAACACGTACGTTTACCGCGTTGCCGAGGGCTTCATACGCAATTTTGGCTGGCTCGGGAAGATGATGAATCCCTTCCATGGATTGCAGCAACCTGCCTTCGGTAGGAGTCATGTAACGAGCCTCCCACATAATGATCGGGACTTGGGTCATCGTCATTGCCACAAGTGAGGGGATAGTAGTTTGACGTTTCACCCGCACTCCAGATGGACGAACTTGAATGACATATCGACTTAGCCACCGGTCCTCTTTGGAGGGATCCTCTTCTCTGCAGTTCCATTCGAATTTTTGGAAGCTCGGAGGGAACTCTCGTACCTTGTTTATCCAGTCCCGAAGCAAACTTGCATTGTCGTGGAAGAATTCCCTGTTTTTCTTGATGAAATTTACCTTCCAATGGGGAAACCTCTTCTGGGGCCTTCGCGCGTGCGAGGGAAGAAGCTCAAAAATCTCCGGTTTCGTCGTACCAAGACTTAGACTCTGTCCAAATGATCCCCGAAATTTCCTCAACTCGTGGGGGCGCATTGAAGTGGGGGTCGATTCTTCGAACGGATATGTTGCGCCGAACTCCATCGCCCAGAGCGGATGGGGAAACTTCTCGTTCTTGGGCACAATGTCCAAAAACTCCTGCCATACGCTAAGCCGCGCCTCCACATACTTTGGAAGCGGGCGAGCATCGAGAGGAGTGACTTCCAAAAAGGATCGTAGCGGAACAAGCTTGTGTTTTCTTCCACGCCGAAGCCGACTTGAGAAACCGTCCAGACCACCAAGGCTTCCCACGATATAGATCCTGTTTCTGATCTGAGGGATTCCATAATGGTGAGGAGATATGCTCTCGATTTCGACGGCATAGCCTTCTCCCTCAAGGAGACCTTTGAGGGTCTGCCAACTCTTTCCGTTCCCGTGATGTTCCAGGTTGGGCACGTTCTCAAGAATCAGATACTTCGGTCGACGATGTGAGATCACACGGAGAATGTGCAAGTACAAGTCGCCTAGTTCTGGATATCTCAGTCCTGACTGCGTGCCGGCCTTCGACCATGGTTGACACGGAAATCCGGCGCACAGAATATCGTGAGGCGGAATGTCCCGAGCGTTGATCTTCCGGATGTCGCCTGCACAAGCCATCCCGAAGTTGGTCTCATACAGTCTTCGCAACGTTTCGTCGATCTCCGAAGCGAATACACATGTGTGTCCGAGGTCGCTGAGGGCCAAGTGAAATCCGCCCAACCCAGCGAACAGATCGATGAAACGCATTGCCTTGGACATCATTTCCCTTTCACGATTGAGTATTTTTGGATTTGGATTTTGAGTTTCTCCCACATAACCTGCCCACTCAAACAAGCTAAAGTATGACAGATTCGCACAATCATCACAGCTACCCGGGTCCGAGAAAACTGAACAAGTTGTCCCGAAGCACCGTTGTTGGCAGCCCTCCAAGGGCCTCCTCCTGGCGAGTCTCACAAATCATGCGGTCAAACAGATCTTCAGGCACAACTCCTGAGTTGATACTTGCAAGGTTTCTGCGACGGAGACTCGTCAAGTCAAAGCTGCTTGGACACCCTGACTTTGTCTTCGTGAAGGCCAGGGCAGCAGTCTTCGTACAGGGTTGCTGGTGGCATCAATGTCCCACGTGTAAGATAGGGATTCCCCGAACCCACAGATCATATTGGGGAAGAAAGCTCAGAAGAAACGTAGAGAGAGATCACATGGTCAAGAGTGAATTGGAAGCGAAGGGTTGGAAAGTTGTCGAAATATGGGAGCACGAGTTGAAGCAAAACCCCCGAGCAGCAGCTTCCAAAGTCAGATGTGCGTTATCCAGATAGCACGAATTGACATGGTGAATTGAGCATCGATCTAGCAGGGATTACTCAGACAGTCATTGCATGAACCGTAGTTACTCGACTCATGGATAGTTGGGTTCATACTTACCTCAGCTCGCGAAACCCGCAATGGGAAACGCCATCTTGCAGGCAGAATTGAAGAAGCGATCAGAGTTCTCCTCGTGCCCAACCCGATCACGTTTGCATATTTGATAATCGGCTTAATTCCACTCCTGGAGTGCGAAGACCCATCTTATTCCCTCTGTTCGACAGTCTTACAGATTCAACAGGGTGAGCGAAGACCCGATTCACACCTAATCGAAAAGTGTGGGCACCTTTCTTCCACCCATGAATTGCCTGATGAGCGCATTTGCGGATACGTCCATCAGGAACTGAACAGTTTCCATTCATGAAACAGAGTAATCTACTGGCCGGCTCCCGCGAAAATTCGGGATTCTCAACCATAGAAGGGGAGTAATCTCAAAACATCAGGATGGCCCGGGCAAATGATTCTTCGTCTCGCTTCGATTCTCACGCTTGCGGCCTTCACAGAACTATGAAGCGTAGCAATCTCTAAACACGTCTTCGACACAATGTGATCTGGGAACTCGTTCGTGAACTGTCCAAAGTGCCGACGCAGGATGACGATGCTTCGAGATGTGTCTAATACTCGTTATCGAGAATCAGTCCATGCTTGCAAATGCGGCTTTCTCCTGACAGTTTGGGGAAACCCCAATGCGATTCTTGGCCTAGCGCTAAAACGCCTTAGCGTTCTCGCAGACAAGAGTGAGATTTCTCAACGATAGAATTGTTGAACTCTACTCCTAGAACCAGGCGAGACTGACGTGTCCTTGACCGCGAAACCATCTGCAAATAAGTCGGTTAGGGAGCTGCTCATTGTCTCACTAGCATTAGTTGGAATGGGAGAAGCGGGTTTCATATTCGTCGGTCTATCGGTCTTCCGATTCTCAATTCAGACGGCGGCATTAGTGTTCTTGTTTGTCGAGTTGCTACTCGTCGTCTCGGCCGCCGAGCTAAATCGATCCAAAACCCCTTCGTACCAACCTGCGAACCGGGTCTCAAGGTATCTTCGAGGACTGGCCCGCGGCGTGCCTGATCATCATCGTGCCAGATTGTTTCTCCATACGATCTACTATCCCTTGGGATTCATCAACTTCTTCGTGATGCTTTTCATTTTGCTGGACTTGGTTGCCACGGGAATCGCGACTTGGAATTGGGTCTGGGGATTGTTTTTTGGACTTTCCGCTTTCGCAGTAATTCACTATGCACGATCGGTCTTGAACCTCGTAGGGCAAGAGTACCAAGATACCCGTGGCTCATCGCTTCTGGTAGCTGCCGGTTTTGCGCACCTGGCGAGTTTGATGTTCAATCGTAACGCCTCGGAAGGCCTCGATCTCTTGCTGGATTCCCTGCGCATGGCAGATTCGGCTTTCGACAACATAGGATATCGTCCGATTCAGCTTCTCGACATATTGGCCTCCGTAGAAGCCTTGGCAGAACTTGACGATCCTCCCCTCGATGACCTTGCAAGGCTATCGAGGTCGATCGAGTCCATTCCCAAACGGGACTCTTTGCCCATTTCTTTCAAAGAGTTCCTGGAGAAGCTGAAATGGCCTGCCGGTTTCAGACACGTAGAGCGAGAAAGGCATCCGTCTATTTACGATCGGTTGAATGTGATAGCGATCATAACGATCGCAGTAGTTGGAGTCTTAGCCTTCGTGATTCCCGGAAGCGTACAACAAGCAACCTACCCGGCGCTATCATCCGCAATCCTACAGCAGGCTGGAAACCTTGTAGGACTTGTTGTACTGTTCTTGGGTATGTTCTACTCGTTTCGTACCCTTACTTATCGAGTTACGCCGAAGATTGTCAGAAAGTATCTTACGGCTCAATGAGCCGGGGTTCTGCCTAGCGCGGCGACTAGCTTGCTGACTTCAGTTCTGGCCGCTCTCCATCTTGCTCTGGCGCTCGCGTATCGATTTCCTTGGCCAAACGCCGCAAAATAGACTCCGTCCTGAACTTGCGGAGGAACCAGCGACTCTTTTTTGAGCAGGCAGCCTGCCATGTCAAACCATGACTGACGATCTGGCAGCCATCGCAACCATAGGAGTTGCAATCGCCACAGGCGTGTTGGCAGGGGCGACTTTTCTTCTGGCCCGAGCAGCGAGTAAGACTCTCGAAGAGGAGAAACAGCAGTTGAGGATGCTGACGTATCAAGCTAAGGCTGTCAGATCACAAATGGACCCGTTGCTGAAACTCCGCTCTTGGTCATTCAAAGGAAACAAACTTAGCGTCGAAGTCGAAAACCTTGGCCCGGGACGAGCCTTTTGGCTAGTGGTCCGATCTTGGTTCAATCCAACCTCCATGATAACTTATGCTAAGGAAAATGGTCCACCACTTACCGATGAAGAAATCAAGAGTCTGATTGCAAAAGGTGTCAAGAAAGTCTTGGTCAGACCAACCGGGATGCTTCATGGTAAGAAAAAGCTCGACTTCGAAGGTAGGGCGGTTGAGACTGCAGCCACCGCAAACACTCTATATAATGACAAACTCGGAGGAGAATCAATTCTAGACCCAGGAAACCCCCAGGTTATGGAGGTAGAACCTGGCTTTGCAATCAAACCCGCGAAGGAACGTTTCATCAGCGGTAGCTGGGCATTCAATCCTCTTGACTTTGACCATGCCAAGGATTTCCTTCGATCCAACGGTGCAAAGTTTGCGGTTCTGGGGTTTGATATTGCTTGCAAGAACTCGGTGGGTGATACTGTTCACGGAGAATCATTCGGCCACCTAGTAGTTGATCTCTACGATGATGCAACTCTTGAAGATGTACAGAAACGAGCCTTCGAGCATGCTCTCTTTACCCTTGGCGAACGCGATATGATCTTTTACCTGAAGCGCGCGGATTGGAAACTATATGATCAAGGGAAAATCATCAAACCACCCGAAGAAGATCCGTGGAAGAAACGCCTGTAGATAGCAGCAAGAGAAAATGAGCTACTTCTAGTTCTATGTTCCTAGGGAACAGGTTCAGACTGCCCTGTTCCGTCGTAGTATCTTAACCAGCCACCAGGCTCTTCTGTCAGAAATATCCACTTGTCTCTCGTTGTGGGAAGGAGATATTGGAAACTTGAGAAGGGTTTCCAAGTGCAAAGCATCTTCCATGGTTCTGACGCACTGCCGAATCTTAGAATGTCGTCAAGCTTCGCCAGTCGATTAATTGCTCTGAGCTGGTTGTCCCCCATTTCTATCTCTGAACCAAGAACAATTTTCCTTGATAGTGAGGCCTCTCGTGTTGCTGGCTTGTTCGGAAGTTCGGTTACCCAGACGATATCCACCGGATCTTTCTTGGAATTTCGAGTGATGCTCGGCACAATGTCATACTCTGTAAGTGCCCCATACTGAAAGTCTTGTGCAGCTGAAATAATTGCAAGGGTGAATACACTTGTGGAAACCGTATTCTCGTAGTTGGTTTCTCTTTCAAGATATGCATTCAGTCCGGCACTTTTCACAGCAAGTTGCCAATGCGCCTTGTAATGATGGGCGACACTCCTAGCAATGTCGAGTCCCGATATCATCTAAACACGAGGACCCCAATGAGCCATCTTCTTTGGGCAACGAGGGCAGTTCAATTTCGGGTGATCCTGGTTCACGTCATGTCGAAGACACGTTTAGGGATTGCTACGCTTCATAGTTCTGTGAAGGCCGCAAGCGTGAGAATCGAAGCGAGACGAAGAATCATTTGCCCGGGCCATCCTGATGATTTGAGATTACTCATGTTCCATGGTCCGATCTCCCGGATTTTCCTGGCAACCGATCCGCTCATTACTACGCTTCGTCAGGGACCTTGGGCTTAGATGCGGGTCCGGGCAGGATTGTGAACTCATCGCGCTGGCTTGACTTGATTTGTGCAACACCTTCATGTTTTCGAAAGACATTGACTCTGGAGTCCGTGATTTCATTCTCCGCAGACGCATAGGCCGTCCCTTCCTTGACTTACCCTTGGTGGAATCGTGAACCAGCAATTTCCAGTCTCAACTCAATGCTAGCTGATTCTCCACGTAGAAAGTCTCAACGTCAGCTCGCAAGCTCGTAAGCGCGGCTAACGTCAAATTGCACACGTTCGTAAACTTGTCAGTTATTCCCGGTTCGGTCTTCTCGGCCCACTCTAAGACCTTTCTGTGGTTCTCGACTTTCGTGGCATCATCGTTACTCCTCTTTTGTAGACCTATCGCCACGAACAGAGTTACGGTGTCGAATAGTGCTGGTCCTAACCGTCTGTTTCCTTCTTGCAGAATCTTCTGGTAGACCTTATCGTACTCGATCAGGTATCTCTGTGCCATTGACAAAGTAGGGATGAAATTCTTGGGATAGAGGCTGACGAATCTTCCGTACCTCGCATACCTCTTCAGAAGGTCTCGATCTCGGCCCAGATGATCAGCTCGATACTCAGCAGAGAAGAGTAGGGCTAGCCCCTCAAGAACGCGGTATTCGGGGGTCAAGACTTTCTTGTTCCAGTAGTCAAGTTTTCGGAGAGCCGATTCTCTGAGTCTCTCAGAGACGTAGAAGAGCAGGGTAACGGCGGTCAACGTTGAGGCGATAATGCTGACCCTCGCTTCGATAGGAGAGACGAGAAAGATGGCCACCATTCCTATTGTGATGATGAATATGATCGGAATTACGGCATACAGGGATACTTTGTCAGAAATGTTCAAGATGATAGGGTTGAACTACTGGAAGCGCTGACCTTGCCCGAAGGCTTTCGCACTCTCCGAAGCAATAAGTGAGACGAGACGATCGCTGCTGCGGCGACTGGTATCGCAATCAACAGATAGAAAAGAGTCTGTTGCGAATTGTTAGCTGCTGGTAAGACTTCCATTGGACCGAACGCAACCAGTAACCCTGCTGACGAGTTTTGAGGAATTCTAAACGAGATAACCCATGCGCTGCCAGCGTCCTTAACTGAATAGGAGACACTATTGCCACCAATCGTTAGAGGTCCGTTGGGTTGGTTGCCCACCAAAGTTTTCGGAACATAGAGGGCCATGGATGTTCCAGCCAACACAGGCGGGGAAAGAGTGAATGTCAGAGTCCTCGTAGTTGAATTGAACGAAGAACCGACTGCATGAGTCGGGGAGCTAATCCATATCGCTCCAGTTCCAGTTCTTGGAGAAACAAGACTCGTCAGAGATGCCTCTACATCCACTGGGTCTTGCACCGCGTCACCACTCCAACTCGCTTTCAATGTGAAGTTACCGGTGGCCTGTGGAATCCACTCGGCTAGATAGAGCCCAGTGCTATTGGTTTGAGAAGAAGTCAAGATCGTCCACGTGTTCGTCCCCTGAACATTGTAGGACAAGAACACGGCTGCCCCTACGATAGGGCCATTCAGTCCATACAGGCTTCCAGAGAGGGTAACTGAGAGACCGACTGGCGTCGCTGGAAGACTGAGCATGAGAGAAAGTGCAGTCCGGGCTTTCATCACGTAAACGTCCACGGGCTGACTAGATTCGGCTGAATAATACCTGTTACCCGTCCACGATGCAATAACCTGGTACTCCCCCACCAAAGCGGGATCACTTGGGGACCAAGCAAAATCGTATCCTCCAGCCTGATTTGTGGTGACTTTAGACAGCAACAATGGGTGCTGCCAGTCTGCATATGGATGGGCAAGAATCGTGACAGTCACGCCCGGAACCGAAGATCCGTTAAACGAGTTAGAAAGGCTCCCAGTAAGATTGACACTCTGTGTCAATCGGAGAGAGTAAGCGCTAGACACAATTGTCAAGTTGCTCGTGTAATAGTTTGCCGGAACGCTAATGGATGCTGGGTGAGCAGGCGTTGAGTCAAACCCCATCAGGATATCATAGCCAGAGACAGGGTTGATCCAAGTAAGATTGAGATACGCATGCGAGGCTGAAGAGAGGAGCATGCCCCGTGGGATCGGGAGGGGAACACTGGTGTGGTTCCACGCACGCGGAGGATTCGTCACCGGAAGGATAACAGTAGTTAGAGTTGTACCGATTATCTGCCCAGTTGGCCCGGTCAATGTTAGGTTGAAGTCCGCTGAGAGGTTTGGGGATGGAAATGTGTTGCCCCCTTGTCCCTCCGTCCACAAGTCAACCAGCGCTGTTCCAGGTATCATCTCGAATCCGTAGGGATAGACTGGACCTAAGGCAAAAGTTACGTTGTATCCCGTTCGAGTCTGATCGTACAGAGGTCCACCTTTCTGCTCGAAATAGAAAAAACCCAACCCATAACTTGGATCACTTGTACTCACTTGAGGAGACGACTCATTCATCGTGTAGACCCATCCGGTGTTGGTCCACTCGTTGTGAAAGAACCAAGTTCTCGTTGACGGAGAAGTCGATGGGGTCGATCCGGCGTCTGGAATCGAAAACCCGATAAGCATCAATGACCCCACCAGCACAACGCACGTCAAGACTAGTCTAGATTGCAGTTTGACTCGAATGTCATTAGTTGGGGATGGAAATAGGCGTTGCTCAGTGGGTTCTTTGCCCAGTGACCTCATTTGGACTTAAGCTAGGAGGCAGGAATAGGCAAATATGAATTCGGCCCCAGAGGTCAGAGTTCAATTGAACCGTGATATTCTTCTTACCAAGCTCCAAGGGATAATCAACACTGTCGAAAGCGCAAAGGACCTTCCTCTTGATGTGAAGGAAATCTATGTATTCGGGAGTCTTATTCGCGGCAAGCAGCGGCCTGGCGATCTAGACCTCGTGATGATCCACGAAGAACTGACTTCAGAACGACTTGAGCTTACTGTCAGGGCAGTCGAAGGCTACGGGACATCACTAGAACAACAGATGAATAGTAGGCTGAAGTCGAACAGGGAGAACGTCGACATAGTCTACGGAGCGAGTTTAGAAGCGGCGATGTCTCGGATGAGGGTCAAGCCTTCTACGGAAAGAATATGGTCGAAAGACGATCATGATTGGAGGAAGAAACTCACGGGGCTTCAATCAAGACCTACGGAGGAAATAATCAAAATCCTTGAGAGAGAGCTGGGGGTTCTACGGGAATACACTCGTAACCTAGAGAACAACATGGGCAGCGTATGAACGGGCGGTCAAAGCAAGACTGACGGGTCCGGATTTGACGCAGTTTCAAAATGCAAGGATAGCTGCAATGGAAGAGGTCAAGAGACACAAGAATATCGAACTGTTCGTTCTACTCCAATAGCCCGGCCTGAGTCTTCCGGCGAAGGCACAGAGTTGTACTCGGCGATAATATGCTTGAGCCTTCAGCGGCGGTCATCCGTTTCACAGATGGACGGTCAGAACTCCGACGATTGATTAGGACTGGTTTTCGGTCTGGGCACTGCTCGCGCTTTCTCTCGTTATGCCCCTAATTGCCTTGCTATGGCTTTACGAAGAGTCGGGCGTTAGAGTTTACAACAAGGAATCTGCAACAGTTTCCAAAGTAGGAACAGGAGAACGCTACCCCCCCCCCCACTTTGGACCCCGGCATCTCGAAATTTCTAGGCAGGGTCGCTGCAAGGGTTCTCTTTACCCTGAAAGTACATGGGTCATGTGGAATGGAATCTCTGGATCTCCCAGAGTGTTAGGACTGTTGCCTCTCGGAGTGTCGGCCTCTGAATCTCTCGCCTGGTTGCACTTCCTTGAAGTAATCATTACAGGTTCTGGTTAACAAACAGTAGAATTTGCGTCCGTCTTTATCTCTGAACCTAAACTCCCAGCCGTCCTCTGTCGAAACATCCTTCTCTTCGATAAGTCCATCCGGGTCGGCGCCAGCTTCGAACACAACCCATCCCTTGGCTTGCGCGCGAGCCCATGCACGGTTCTTTCGTGGTTTTAGTGGGACATTCTGGTGATGCCTTCGATTCCGGACCCACTTGCGAATTCCCCAGATTGTCTTGAGAATGGAAAGAAGACTTGCCCCTGTTTCTATGATGAGACTGATATTGACAGTGCCCGGCTTAATACGGATAGTCACTGGGGTCCGGTTTTCTGCTGAAAGTTTCGTAACGTTGGCCAGGAAGTCTGCCCCGACATCGGGGTCGGAGAAAAGCTCGAACTTAGGGCGCGCCATCAGTGGTCTAAGTCCCCTAACGTGGGCGGAATGGATAAGCCCTTGGGGAATACAGGATTCTTTGGCGTATTCTCACCCAACAAAGAGGTGCGTTTCTGTGCCTCATTCTCTTTTACTCTAGTTGAAAATCGTTGATGGATAGCGACCTCCAAAGCGTTTGTCAGAAATGCTGTAGAAGACGACGCTTTTAGGGCCAAGCTGAGTTGCCTTGGAGCGCTCGGTGGATTCTTGCCGCTAAAACAGATTCGCGCCGTCTCGCCAGTTGGCGGGCGTGGGACCTGGACCGATCATCGACGACATGCCGCTGCCCTGTCCGCTTAGCTCTTCTTCCCCGTGTCTGTGGGGGACGGTCACTGTCGCGACCGGGGTCGAAGCCTTCAATCCGAATAAGAGTTCCAGGCCGACGATCACGCCCGCCGCGATTGTAAGCCCCCATGCAGCGCCTGCGCCATTGTCGCCTTCTTTGTCCTTGCCTCTATCTTCCGTCATGTCTGCCAGATACCTTGCTAGTTCACGAATTTAAATTCGAGCTTAGCTCCGGTTGCGATTCTCGTAGGAGATGGCTACGGAGTTGCCACGAATAGCCTATCAAGAAGCCGAGAAATTGTTCCTGTTCGTCCTTTTCCATCCTGTCAAAGCGGTCATAGATCCTCTTGACGAGTTTTGGTTGTGTCGGTCGACTTTTGATTTTCGAAGAGGGTCGTAACTTCCTGAACGAAGATGCTTCACAGCGGGTCGAAACTGGAAAGATGCAACGCTTGCTGGCATTTCAGTCCCCCTTTGCAGGTGCCGAGGTTCGAACAGGTACGAAGGGAGCCCTCATCATAAGCCGCGCGATGACTCGATGATAGTCACGAAGGTGTTCCTGAAGAATATTTTCAGCGTCCTGCTGGAACTTGCTCGCCGCCAAAAAGTCGCAAAGCTGACACTCTGACTTGAATGTGGTGTTCTTGTTTTCGACTGCCGTTATTATTCCGTTGATGGAGGCAGTGAACCCTTCAGGCAACGTTCGTGCCCCGCTTTTCGTCTTTCGAGTCTTGATCTTTGTCTGAACTGAGAAGGTAAACTGAGCTGCACGATGGACATACCCACTTACCTCCAGTCGCTTGTAACCGCACCAGATCCGATCTCTTGAAAATGAACGAGGACTTACACGAGGCGCATACATGCTTGAACTCCTCATCCATTGGATTCGGCGGAGTGGCTAAGATTTCTCTCGCTGATTTGGTCTGGGCCTGACCTATCGGGTTTTGGACGCCAAGTTTCGAGCCGAGATCCCTCCCGAGCGTTTTTACGACCGGACTTTCGAGCGCCTTCGAAACGTTGCCAACGATAGTCTTGATAGTTTCAGCCTGATTCCTGGCCTTCCGATCCTCCATTCTTGAATCCCATTCCTTCGCCCAGCGTTCACGTTCGAGTGTGAATGCCCTCTCGGATTGTGCGTCTGCCAGCGATAGCCTGTGTTTTGCAATTTCTGGGTCCTCTGACTGGTCCCAGCCAAAAATGTCCCTGTACTTTGCGATCCGGTCGAGTTCCGATTCGGGGTCCTTGTTGCGGAGTTGTTCCTTGATGAGATTGAGCTGGCCCTCGTAGGCCGCCTTGACAGTCTCGGTTTGCTGTTGAAGAATTGGGGTCACTATTGAAAGGGGGTCGGTATTGCTCTTTGCGGCGTCGACTCCAGACTTCATCGCGGTGGCCAGCGCGTTCGCGAGTTGTCCAGGGTCCGACTGGGGTTGTTGCGACTTCATCTGGTTGATCGTCGCGACGAGTTCGATCACATCTTTGGCGCTCAAGGTTTGTTGTCCTCCACCGCTCATGATTTTACTGTAGAGTAATGACTGGGCGAGCGGGTCGGAGCCTGCCAGCATCGCGGTATCTAGGAAGGGAGAGACTTTTTCCAGATACTGTGCGATCTGTTCTGGGCTATGGTTGGGCGCTAG
>Ga0066709_100001102_pt1 | contig 16982 bp, 12 predicted proteins | sample GraSoiAngelo_158_FD_79665 | JGI IMG/M metagenome (GOLD analysis project Ga0066709, IMG submission 79665) | Grasslands soil microbial communities from the Angelo Coastal Reserve, California, USA - 14_1009_16_30cm | ecosystem: Environmental > Terrestrial > Soil > Grasslands | place: USA...
GGCCTACGGTGCGGCGTTCGAGACCGGGCAACTGTGGAGCGCGGCCAAGGAGGCGTTGAACCAGGCGGCGACGGTTCGGCAGCCGGCGGCTGCGTTGGGCGCGTACAACAAGGCCACCGCGGCGCTGCTGGCGCTGATCAACCGGGTGTCGGACCGGTCGAACCTGACGCTGGACCCGGACCTGGACTCCTACTACGTGATGGACGCGCTGGTGTTCCGGGTCCCGATCCTGCTGGACACCACCGGCCAGGCGGTCGACGAGGCGCTGATCAACTCCCGGGCGAGCGCGGACCTGGTCGACGGCGCCCGCATCGATCTGGCCATCGACAGCGGCACGTTGTCCACGACCCGGGACGCGTTCGACTACGACCTCAAGACCGCCCGCGCCCACACCGTCAACCAGGACCTGCTGTCCAGCACCGGGGCCAGCGATGCGCTGCTGGACACCGTCAACGCGGTGTTGGACCAGACCACCACGGCGATCAAGAACAGCCGCATGGATGCCCTGCGGGCCGATGCCGGCGAGGCAGCCGCCACCCGCATCGCGGCGCTGAACACGACGCTGGTTCCGGTGCTGGACCACCTGCTGGCCATCCGGATCGCCGGGTTCCAGGCCAAGGCCCAACGGGTGGAAGCGGCCGGGCTGATCGCCGTCCTGCTGGTCGTCTACCTGCTGGTCGGGTTCTACCGCTCGGCGACCGTCCCGCTGCGCCGGATGGTCGCCGCGCTGGACGCCCTGGCCGGCGGCGACCTGACCAGCCACACCGTGGCCGACACCCGCGACGAGGTCGGCAAGATGGCGCACGCCTACAACGAGGCGCTGGCCCGGGTCCGGCACGCCATCGAGTCGCTGAGCGGCAACGCCGCCGGCGTGTCCGACTCCTCGACCGAGCTGTTGCAGGTCAGCCGCGAACTACGCGACACCGCGCAGGCCACCTCCGAGCAGGCCGACGTGGTGAACACGGCCGCCGGGCAGGTCTCCCGCAACGTGGACATGGTGGCCAGCGGTACCGAACAGATGAGCTCCGCGATCACGGAGATCGCCCAGGGCGCCGCCGAAGCCGCTGACGTCGCCGGCCAGGCGGTGGCCGCCGCCGCGGCGAGCAACGAGGCCGTCGCGCGGCTGGGCAACAGCTCGGCCGAGATCGGCGACGTGATCAAGGTCATCACCTCGATCGCCGAACAGATCAACCTGCTCGCCCTCAACGCCACCATCGAAGCCGCCCGCGCGGGCGAGGCCGGCAAGGGCTTCGCCGTCGTGGCCGGCGAGGTCAAGGACCTGTCCCAGGAAACCGCCCGGGCCACCGAGAACATCGCCGCCCGGGTTCAGGCGATCCAGCAGGACACCCACGCAGCCATCCAGGCCCTCGGTCACATCGCCGAGGTCATCGGCCGGATCAACGAGATCCAGACCACGATCTCCTCGGCGGTTGAGCAACAGTCCGCCACCACCGGCGAGATGGCCCGCAACGTCACCGAGGTGGCCACCGGTTCGGCCAGCATCGCCGAAGGACTCGTGGCCGTCGCCACCAGTGCCGAGCAGACCACCGCCAGCGCCACCGCCACGGAACGGGCCGCCAGCCAGCTCGCCCGCACCGCCGACGACCTGCGCGCCATCGTCGCCGGCTTCACCACCAGAACCGACTGACCGGAGATCGGCGGAAGACCGGCTCGACGGGTCGGGAAGGACGAGCCCGGCCGTCCCGAGGCCGAAGAGGCCCGCGCCGCACTACGGGAACTCGACGGTCACTCCCGCTCGTAGAAGTTGCGCTCCCAGACGTGCTCGGCCAGCGTCGCGAGCTGCTCGCCGGTCAGGGTACGGCCGTCGCTGACCGCGGCGTTGCGCTCCACGTTGCGAACCGTGCGCATGCCCGGGATCACCGTGGACACCTCGGGCGCGCTGAGCACGTAGCGCAGCGCGATCCCGGGTACCTGCTCCAGCGGCACGCCGAGGTCCGCGGCGAGCGCGTCGACGTGCTGCTCGACCCGGGCCGCCCGGTCACCGCCGAAGTACCCGTTGCGGAAGTCGCCCTTCGGGAAGCTGGCCCCAGCCCGGATCCGGCCGGTCAGCCCGCCCTCGTCCAGCGCCACCCGGACGATGACCCCGACGCCGTGCTCGGCGCAGGCGGGGCAGCGCGTTGATCGTGTCCAGCCAGTCGCCGCGGCCGACCCAGTCGTCACTCCAGACGTGGAACTGCAGGACGTCGAAGGTCTCCAGCCCGCAGGCGCGCAGGCTGGTCTCCACGCTGGACCGGATGTGCGCGCCCGGGAACGCCTGGTCCGGGTGGATGCCCGCGGGCGCCGGCCAGACGAGGTTCTTCGGCGGTACCTTGGTCGCCACGTAGATCTCGTCGCCGGGATGGTCGCGCACGAACCTGCCGACGATGCGTTCGCTCTCGCCGTACCCCCGGGCGGTGTCGATGAGGTTGACGCCCAGCTCGACGGCCCGGGCCAGCGCCCGCAGCGACTCGTCCTCGGCGGCGCCGATCCACATCGACCCGCCGATCCCCCAGGCGCCGTAGCCGATCTCCGAGACGGACAGTCCCGTTCGGCCCAACGGTCGGTAGTGCACGTGCTACCCCTTGTCCTCGCCATCGATCAGGGTCCATCGTAAGGAGGCGGGACGGTGATCTCGCTGGAGGTCGAGATGGTTGCTGACAGCGCGGCGGTTCTGACCCTACCCGGCATGACGATCGACGAGATCGAGGAGAAGTCCAAACTCCAGAAGAGCCTGCGCCGGTTCGACCTGGTCTTCTTCCTGATCTGCACGCTCGTCGGCCTCGACACGATCGGCGCCGTCGCCAAGAACGGCGCGCAGGGCTTCACCTGGCTGGTGTTCCTCGGCATCTTCTTCTTCGTGCCGTACGGGCTGCTGATGGCCGAGCTGGGCTCGGCGTTCCCCTTCGAGGGCGGGCCGTACGTGTGGAGCCGGCTGGCCTTCGGCCGGTTGGTGGCGGCGATCGTCACGGTGCTGTACTGGCTGTCCAACCCGATCTGGCTGGGCGGCACGCTGACCATCCTGGCGATCTCCGCGTTCGGCGACTTCTTCACGCCGCTGCACGGGTTCGGCAAGCTGCTGTTCGCGCTGGTGTTCATCTGGTTCGCGGTGGTGTCGGCGATCGTGTCGTTCCGGCTGGGCAAGTGGATCCCGAGCATCGGCGCGTTCGTCCGGGTCGGCGTGCTCGGCTTCTTCACGCTGTCGGTGCTGCTCTACGCCGCGCACAACGGGGTGCACGGGTTCGGGGCGTCGGCGTTCTCGCCGGGGTACGCGGTGTTCATCGCGGCGGTACCGGTGCTGATCTTCAACTACGTCGGGTTCGAGCTGCCCAGCTCGGCCAGCGAGGAGATGGTCGATCCACGCAAGGACGTGCCGCGCACCATCGCCTGGTCGGGCCTTGGCGCGATCCTGCTGTACGGCATCCCGATCCTGGCCATCCTGCTGATCCTGCCGGCCTCGAAGGTCACCGGCGTCGGCGGCTTCCTCGACGCCATCAAGCAGGTGTTCACGGTGTACGGCGGCAGCGTGGCGGCCGACGGTACCGTGACGCTGACCGGTGCCGGCAAGGTACTCGGCGACCTGGCCGCGATCGCGTTCATCTGGGCGCTGCTGTCCAGCGGTACCACCTGGATCATGGGCGCGGACCGCACCCAGGCGGCGGCCGGCTTCGACGGCGCGGCGCCGCGCGTGCTGGGCCGCATCAACCGCCGGTTCGGTACCCCGCTGACCGTCAACGTGCTCACCGGCATCTTCTCGACGATCGTCATGCTGCTGGCGTTCTGGCTGTCCGGCGGGAACGCGGAGAGGTACTTCGCCGCGGTGCTGGGCCTGGCCATCTCCACCACCACGATCTCCTACCTCGGCATCTTCCCGGCCCTGGTCCGGCTGCGGCACACGCAGCCGGAGGCGCCGCGCCCGTACCGGGTACCCGGCGGCACGGCCGGCGTCTGGATCGTCACCGTCCTGTCGACCCTGTGGGCGCTGGTCGCGACGATCTCGTTGCTGTGGCCCGGTTTCGGCGTCGGCTGGTTCGGTACCGGCGGAAACCCGGACGACTCGCTGCCGGCCGGCATCGGGCGGGGTGCGTTCGAGCTGACCCAGATCCTGCCGCTGCTGGTGATGATCGCCGTCGGTGTGGTTTTCTACCTGGCGGGCGCGCCGACCCGCGCGCACCGGGCGAGCGCTGCCGAGGTCTCGGCCGCCGACCAGCGCGGGATCGGCACCGCGCCGGGCTGAATCTTGATGTTCAGACCGGGTTAACCCGCGGTCGCGTCCGGGCAACGAGGATGGCTGCGGTCGTCACGCACACGTGTTCGGGAGGGAGTTCGTCGTGCACCGGAACCGGAGAGCCGCCGCGCTGACGTCGCTGGCGGTGGTCGCCGCGGCGCTGGTCGCGGTACCCGCGGCACAGGCCGCACCAGCCACACCGGCGGGCGGGGCCGGCATGGCATCAGCCGGCTCGAACTGCCGGCTGAGCCCGAGCGGCAACGGCATCAACCATGTCATCTACCTGCAGTTCGACAACGTCCACTTCACGCGGGACAACCCGAACGTGCCCAGCGACCTGGAGCAGATGCCGAACCTGCTGAACTTCCTCACCCACAACGGTGTCCTCGATGCCGACCACCACACCCCGCTGATCGCGCACACCGGTACCGACATCCTCACCTCGCTGACCGGCGTGTACGGCGACCGCATGGGCCAGCCGGTGTCCAACTCGTACCGGTACTTCACCCCGGCCGGCACCTCGAACCCGGCGGTCACGTTCGCGTACTGGACCGACGGCGTGTTCGATCCCACGACCGCCGCGCCCACCGACACCGCGCCGACGATGGTCGCGCCGGACGGCAAGGTCGCGCCGGCGCCGTGGGTACCGTTCACCCGGGCCGGCTGTGACGTCGGCGCGGTGGCGGCGGCCAACACGATCCTGGAGAACACCGGACCGGACGTGCCGAAGGTGTTCGGCCCCGGTTCGCCCGAGGCGGCCGAGGCGGCGGCCAACCCGAGCCTGGCCACCACCGACTTCGTCGGGATCGGCGTGCACTGCGCCAAGGCGTCGGCCCGGTGCGCGGCCGGCAACGCCCGGCCGGACCTGCTGCCGGACGAGCCGGGCGGGTACACCGGGTTCGACGGGCTGTTCGGCGCCAAGTACACCAACCCGGTGATCTCGCCCAACGGGCCGGTGACCACGGTCGACGGCAGTACCCCGATCGTCGACTCCGCCGGCCGGCCCGGCTTCCCCGGCTTCGACGGGATGAGCGCCGCGAACACGCTCGGGTACGTCGCGCAGATGCAGGAGGCCGGGGTACCGGTCACCTTCGGGTACATCTCCGACGCGCACGACCGGCACCCGTCCGGCGGCGCCTACGGTCCGGGTGAGGCGGGCTACGTCGCGGCGCTGAAGTCCTACGACAACGCGTTCGGGGCGTTCTTCCAGCGCCTCGGCCGCGACGGCATCACCCCGGCCAACACCCTGTTCGTGGTCACCGCCGACGAGAACGACCACTTCGCGGGCGGCCCGCCGACCCCGGCAAACTGCGACGGCATCCACGTCCCGTGCACCTACTCGCTACTCGGCGAGGTCAACACGAACATCCGCGGCCTGCTCGCCACCCAGCAGCAGACGACCACGCCGTTCCAGGTGCACGCCGACTCGGCGCCGAACTTCTACCTCGACGGCCGGCCGGCCGCCGACGCGCCGACCACGCGGGCGTTCGAGCGCGCGGTCGGACGTACCACGGCGACGAACCCGTACACCGGGCAGAACCAGACCATCGTGCAGTTCATGGCCGATGCGACCGAGCAGCGGCTGCTGCACATGACGACGGCCGACCCGCTGCGTACCCCGACGTTCACCGCGTTCGCCGACCCGGACTACTTCCTGTTCGCCGGGGCGCCGAACTGCACCGCGCCGTGCGTGTCGGTCAACCCCGCGTTCGCCTGGAACCACGGTGACTTCAGCCCGGACATCAACGTCACCTGGCTGGGTGTCGCCGGGCCGGGCGTGCGGCATCTCGGGGTCACCCGCGACGTGTGGAGCGACCACACCGACATCCGGCCGACCATCCTGGCCCTACTCGGGCTGCGCGACGACTACCGCTCCGACGGCCGGGCGCTGTGGGAGTTCGTCGAGCCGTCCGTGCTGCCGCGCGGGCTGCGCGGGCACCGGTCCACGCTCGACGCGCTGGGCGCGGTGTACAAGCAGCTCAACGCCTGCGTCGGGGAGTTCGGGTCGAACACGCTCGCGGCAGCCACGACGGCGATCCGGTCGGACACCCCGGGTGATGCCCGGTACCAGGCCACGGTGGCCGGGCTGACCGCGCTCGGACAGGCCCGTGACCGGGTCGCCGGGCAGATCGCCGCGCTGATCGACGAGGCGACGTTCGGTGGTGGCCGCATCGACGAGCGGCGGGCCCGCGAGCTGACTGCCGAGGCGCAGTTCATCATCGGGCTGTCCGCGGTCGGCGTGCACACCTGAGTGCGGCTGTGGGGGCCCGGCCGCCCGGCCGGGCCCTCACACGTTTCCGCCAGCGAGCCGCCGGGTACCAGCCGACGTGTCAGGGACCGGGACGCCGCCGACCGCGGCGCCTGAACGCGAGCCGCAGGAGGCGCAGCCCCGGCGGCGCGATCCACTGTGGGCGAAGCTGCTGGTGGTCTTCGGGGCGTTGCTGATCGTGGCCAGCGGCACGCTGCTCATCGGGTACCGGCTGCTGGTGGCCAGAGCGAACGGCAGCGTGACGCAGAACAACCTGCTCGGTGACGCCGGCAACCAGGCGGGCCGCCACGTCAACATCAACGGTCCGGTCAACATGCTGCTGGTCGGCATCGACACCCGGCCCGGGCAGAGCCCGACCGACCAGTCCCGCGCCGACTCGATCATCATCGTGCACGTGCCGGCCAGCCACGACCAGGCGTACCTGGTGTCGATCCCGCGCGACACCCTGGTACCCATTCCGCCCGACCCGGCCACCGGCTGGGCCGGCGGCAAGGACAAGATCAACGCGGCCTTCGCCTACGGGTCGCGCAACGGTGGCGGCGTGGCCGGCGGGGTACGCCTGCTCGGGCAGACGATCAGGTCGCTGTACGGCATCGGGCTGGACACCGCCGCGGTCGTCGACTTCGCCGGCTTCCAGCAGGTGGTCGGGGTACTCGGCGGCGTCGACATGTGCATCGACGAGAAGGTCACCTCGATCCACGTCGGGTTCACCGCCGACGGCAAGGAGACGGTACCGTTCCGCCAGGACGCCGACCTGAGCCTGCACCCGATCCCGGGCGTGACCCCGAAGGTCTACGAGCCGGGCTGCCGGCACCTGGCGGCCTGGGAGGCGCTGGACTACACCCGCCAGCGCGACCTGCTCGCGAACGGCGACGCGGACTACGGCCGGCAGCGCCACCAGCAGCAGTTCATCAAGGCGGTGTTCAAGCAGATCCTCAGCGCCGGCGTGCTGACCGACCCGGGCAGGCTCAACCGGGTCCTGGACACCGTCGGCAAGGCGATGACGGTGGACAACGGCGGGGTGTCGATCCAGGACTGGATCTTCGCGATGCGCCACATCGGCGGCGGCGACATCCTGACCGTCCGGACCAACAACGGCCAGTTCAACACGATCAACGTACCCGGCATCGGCGCCTGCGAGGTGCTGAGCGACACCAGCCTGCAACTGCTCCGGTCGGTGCGCGACGACACGGTGGCGACCTTCGTCGCCGCGCACCCCGACTGGGTCTCGTCGAGCTGACCCTCAGGCGCCCGCCGCGGCGCAGCGCCGGTCACGGCGAGCCCGCGCCGCGTACCGCCGGCGGCGGCTACCTCGACATCCTCCGCCGGGTCGCCCGCGCGAGCGCGGTGAAGAACCGCTCCCCCTCGGCGCCGAACGGGTTGTCGTGCACCATGTACGTCCACGTCGCCGTCGGGCGTACCAGGCCGGCGTCGGCGATCCGCCAGTCCGGCCCGGTGATCTCCGCCTCGTCGAACGTCGCCACCGTGCGGTCGTCCACGTCGGACAGCAGCTTGGCGAACGCCGGTACCGTCGCGCGGTGGTACTCGTCGAGCGGGTCCAGCCGGGCCAGCGCCCGCAGGTGCACGCCCTCCCGTACCTCAGCGAGGTAGGCCAGATGGTCGGCCCAGGCCCGGTCCAGGTGGTACAGCGCGATCGACCGCGCCATGCCGGCCAGCGCCTCATCGCCGACCAGCTCGGACACCTCGGCGTACCGGTCCGGGCTGCGCTCGGCGAGCAACCGCGCGGCGGCGTCGGTGCCGACCAGCTCCGCGCGCCGCGCAGCGAGCAGCTGGCGCTGCCGTTCCACCAGCACGCTGTACCGCCACGTGTTGCGGTGGATCTCGAAGGTGATCCCCTCGGCCACCCGCTGGGCGTGCTCGACGGCCCGGCTGACCCCCGGATCGTGTACCCGCCCGTTCGGCCACACCTTGCGCAGCGCCGGTACCTCCTCGGCCGCGTGCCGGGTGACCAGGTCGTCCTCGACGCTGACGAAGAACACCGAGCCGCCCGGGTCGCCCTGCCGCCCGGCCCTGCCGCGCAGCTGGTCGTCGACCCGGCGACTGTCGTGCCGGCCGCTGCCGACCACGTACAGCCCGCCCAGGTCGGCGACCCGGTCGCGGCCCGCCTCGTCCCGGCCGCCGAGCCGGATGTCGATCCCCCGGCCGGCCATCTGCGTCGACACGGTGACCGCGCCCGCCCGGCCGGCCTCGGCGATGATCTCCGCCTCCTCGGCGTCGTTGCGGGCGTTGAGCACCACGCACTCGACGCCCGCGGCGCGCAGCCGGGCGGCGAGCCGCTCGGACTCCTTGACGTCGAGCGTGCCGACCAGTACCGGCCGGTCCTCCTCGTGTGCGGCGGCGACCTCCTCGACGAGGGCCGCCTCCTTGTGCTCCCGGGTGGCGTAGATCCGGTCCGGCTCGTCGACCCGGATGACCGGGGCGTTGGACGGGATCACCGCCACCTCGAGCCGGTAGAACTCGCGCAGCTGGTCGCCGACCAGCGCGCCGGTGGCGGTCATCCCGCAGGTCGTCCGGTACAGCCCGATGAGCGCCTGTACCGTGATCGTCCCCAGCACCTCGCCCTCGGCGGTGGACTCCAGGCCCTCCTTGGCCTCCACGGCCGCCTGCAGCCCGTCCGGCCAGCGGCGGCGGTGCGCGACCCGGCCGCGGTACTCGTCGACCAGGTCCACCTTGCCGTCGCGCACGATGTACTCGACGTCGCGGTGCAGCAGCGTCCGGGCGTACAGCGCCAGGTTGACCGCGGTCAGCCGGTCCAGGTGGTCGGGCGAGTACAGGTCGATCCCGCCGAGCGCCTCCTCCGCCGCCGCGGCGCCGGCCTGGGTCAGCTCGACGCTGCGGCCGTCCGCGGAGACCTCGAAGTCGCGTCCGGCGCGCATGCCGTGGACGAGGCCCGCGGCCACCCGCAACGGATCCTGGTCGCCGGCACGGGCGCCGGCCAGCACCAGGGGTACCCGGGCCTCGTCCACGAGGATCGAGTCCGCCTCGTCGACGAGCACCATGGCGAGGTCGCGCTGCACGGCGTCGTCCGGACCGGCGGCGAGCTGGTCGCGCAGGTAGTCGTAGCCGACCTCGCTGAAAGCACCGTAGGTGACGTCGCAGGCGTACGCGGCCCGGCGCTCCTCGGGCGTGGACAGCTCGTTGATCCAGCCGACCGTCACGCCGAGCCGCCGGTACACCGGCTCCATCCACTCGGCGTCGCGGCGGGCCAGGTAGTCGTTGACGGTCAGGATGTGCACCGGTTCGCCGCGCCGGGCGTACCCGAACGCCGCGATCGCCGCGGCCAGCGTCTTGCCCTCGCCGGTGGCCATCTCGGCGACGTGGCCGGACAGCATCGCCAGCGCGCCGAGCAGCTGCACGTCGAACGGGCGCTCGCCGAGCCCGCGCTCGGCCGCCTCCCGGGCCAGGGCGCAGATCGCGACGAGATCCTCCGGCTCCACCGCGGCGGCCTCCTCGGCCAGCTCCGCGTCGGTCAACCCGGAAAGCTTCCCGCCGTACTCGGTCACCTGCGGCAGCAGCGCCTCGAACGGCCGCAGGTCCACGGTCGTCCCCGGCCGCTCCAGGAAACGCCGGAACCGGTTCTTCAGCCGCTCAGACACCCGCACCCGCCAACCGTACCGGGGCCGGGTCGCGGCCATGCCATCGCTGGCTCAGCTTGACGGCGGACCGCAGAAGATCAACCGCCAGGCGCTATCTTCCGCCGCACCGCCCCGGCTATCGGCCGGATCGACAATCATGGTGGGTCAGCGGTGGTGACCGCGAGATCTTGGACGCCGGTACCCCTTGCAGGGGGTGGTCCCGTCCAAGATCGCCGGGCTGGGTGGTCCGCGCGGCCTGTGGCCGGATGCCGGTGGTGGGACCGGCGGCCGTGCGGTTGACTTTCAGGGTGAGCCACGCGCACCCGCACGCCCCCGCCGGGCACCACCACGGCGTGAGCGCCGACGCCGACCGGCGCTGGCTGGCCGGTGCGCTGGCGCTCATCGTCGGGTTCATGGCGGCCGAGGTGCTCGCCGGCCTGGTGGCGCACTCGCTGGCGCTGCTGTCGGACGCGGCGCACATGCTCACCGACGCCGGGGCGATCCTGCTGGCGCTGGTCGCGATGCGGCTGGCCGCCCGGCCGGCGCGCGGCGGGTACACCTTCGGGCTCAAGCGGGCGGAGATCCTCTCCGCGCAGGCCAACGGCACCACCCTGCTGGTCCTCGCCGGCTGGCTCACCTGGGAGGCGGTCCGCCGGCTGGTCAGCCCGCCCGTGGTGGCCGGCGGCCTGGTGCTGGTGACCGCCCTGGTCGGGGTGGCGGTCAACCTGGTCGCCACCTGGCTGCTGTCCCGCGCCAACCGGACCAGCCTCAACGTGCAGGGCGCCTACGCGCACATCCTGACCGACCTGTTCGGGTTCATCGCCACCGCGGTCGCCGGTGCCGTGGTACTGGCGACCGGCTTCGCCCGCGCCGACGCCATCGCGACGCTGGTGGTGGTGGTCCTCATGGTGCGCGCCGGGCTGGGCCTGGTCCGCGCGTCCGGCCGGATCTTCCTGGAGGCCGCGCCGGCCGGGGTCGACCCGGACGCGATCGGCGACCGGCTGGCCGGCCGGCCGGCGGTCGTCGAGGTGCACGACCTGCACATCTGGCTGATCACGTCGGCGCAGCCGGCGCTGTCGGCACACGTGCTCGTCGAGCCCGGCGGGGACTGCCACGCGGTCCGGCGGGACCTGGAGGAGGTACTGCGGGAGGGGTACGCGATCACGCACACCACGCTGCAGGTGGACCACGTGCCGGAACAGATCCTCACCGTCGGCCGGCCGGGTACCGGTCCGGAGCACTGCGCGGACGCGCACGGCCCGGTACACGGCCGGGACGCCCATCCGCACTGACCGCCATGGGGGCCGCCCATCGGGCCACCGGCCGTCCTGCGGCGCGGTCCGGTCAGCTGACCGGGTTCGGGGTGGCGCGCAGGCCGGCGACCGCGGTGGTGGCGAGGTGCTCGACGGTACCGATCCCGCCGCCCTCGGTCGGGTTGTGGTCGGACAGCACCGCGACGAGCCAGTCGTGCCCGGGCTCGATGATGCGCCCGACGCTGTTGACGATCCACCGGCCCCGGTCCGCGACGCTGGCCAGCCAGCCGTCCTTGACGTAGACCGCGGTCGGGCCGGCGGCCGCCCGGGGTACCCCCCAACGCTGGCCGGCCCGGACCCGCGCGAGCAGCCCGAGCGCGTACCCGCGACTACCCGCCGACAGCGGACCGGCCGGGTCGGCCAGCACCCCGAGCAGCCGTACCTGGTCGGCCGCCGTGGTCGTGGTCAGCCCCCAGTACCCGGCCCGGTTCGGCGTGGTGCGGGTCAGCCCGAAGACGCGGTTGGCCTGCGCCAGGCCGCTCGCGCCACCGATCTCGGTCCACAGCGCGTCCGCCGCCTCGTTGTCACTCTCGGTGATCATCTCGGTGGCCGCGTGCTTCTGGCCGGCGCTCAGCGGCCGCCCGGTCCGCTGGTGCTGCCAGAGCAGCGTGGCGAGGATGTCCAGCTTCACCACGCTGGCGGTGGGGAAGCGCGCGCCGTCCTCGTACCCGACCGCGCGGCCGGTGACCCGGTCGAGCACCGCGATGCCGGTGTGCGCGCGCCGGGCGGCTGCGTACCGCGCCAGGGCCGCCCGCACCGCCGGTACCGGATCCGGCAGCGGCGCCTGCGACGGACCGGGCAGCAGCGCGAGGGGCACCACCGGCGCGGCGGTCGGCACCTGCCCCGGCCGCCGCTCGACGAGCAGGTACGAGCCGGCCAGCAGCCCGCCCACCACCGCCGCGGCGGCCGCGACCCGCAGCCGGTGCCCTCTGTTCGCCACGCGTGGATGTGACCAGAAGGGACCGGGGTACCGCGGCGGAACGCCGCCGATTCACCCCGTAGGGCGCCCGGCCGCACATCGCCGCGGCCCCTGCGGCGATCGATGAACCTCGCTAGACTGGCCGGATGCTGCGACGGATCGCGACGCTCGCTGCCCTGACCCTCCTCACCGCCGGGACGGCCGCTGTCGCTGGATCCGTCCCGGCGTCGGCCGGGTCCCGGTTCCCCGCGAGCATCTCGATACCGAACGGGTTCCAGCCCGAGGGCTTCACGATCGGCCGGGGTACCAGCTTCTACGTCGGCTCCCTCGCGGGCGGCGCGGTGTTCCGCGGCGACCTCGCGACCGGCCACGGCGCCATTCTGGTGCCGCCCACCGACGGCGCCGCGAAGACCGGCCTGAAGGTCGACCGGCACAACCGGCTCTGGGCCTGCACGGCCGACGGTGGCGGCGCGGCCGTCTACGACGCGCGCACCGGTGCCCTCCTGGCGTCCTACCGGTTCACCACCGACCCGAACACGTTCGTCAACGACGAGATCATCACCACCGACGCGGTGTACTTCACCGACTCGGCGCGGGCGTTCCTGTACGTGGTGCCGCTGGGTCACGACGGGCGGCTGCCCGGCCAGTCTGCGGTGCGGTCGCTGGCGCTGAGCGGACCGGCGGCGGACCTGACCGCGTTCAACAACGGCATCGTGGCCACGCCGGACGGCCGGCTGATCGTGGTGCAGATGATCGCCGGCCGGCTGGTCTCCATCGATCCCCGTACCGGTTCGAGCCGGCTGGTCGACCTGCACGGGTACTCGGTGGTCAACGGCGACGGGCTGGTCCTGCGCGGCCGCACCCTGTGGGTGATCCGCAACATGGACAGCCTGGTCGCGGTGCTGCACATGGACGACGGGTTCCGCTCTGGACACCTGGTCCGCGAGATCACCAGCCCGCTGCTGCGGGTACCGTCGACCGGCGACCTGTTCGGCCGCTGGCTCTACGTGGTCAACGCCCGGTTCGACGTCACGCCGACGCCGGACACCGACTACAACGTGGTGCGGGTACCCGCCTGATCAGGCCTGCTCGGCCGCCTCGGCCTCGCTGGCCCGCCAGTTGAGCCGGGTGAGCAGCGCGCGCGCCTCGTCGGCGACCTCAGCGTGTACCGTGACCGCGTACTGGCCGGCCTCCAGCGAGCTGGCCGAGGCGAAGTCGCGCCGGCCGCCGGTCATCGCGTGCGCCACGGCACCGAAGACGGCGCCCCAGACCGCGCCGATCGCGATGGCGGTCAGGATCAGCAGGAACCATCCGGTGCGCGCGAAGATGCCGATCAGCAGGCCGATGAACAGGCCGAACCAGGCACCGCTCGCGGCACCGGCGAGCGCCGCCCGGACCACGGTCAGCCGGCCCAGTACCCGCTCGACCAGGCGCAGGTCGGTGCCGACGATGGCGGTCCGCTCGACCGGGAACTTGTTGTCCGACAGGTAGTCGACGGCCCGCTGGGCGAGGGCGTAGTCGGGGAACGTCGCGATGGTGACCGTGGGGATGGTGGCGCGGGTGTCGCGGGTACGGGCGGGCGTCGCCGGTACGCCGCCGGGAGCGCCGGGCATCGAAGTGGTCATGCCCCTCATGGTGCCACCACCCGGGAACGGCGGCCGGCGCGGCGGTTCCGAACCGGGTCGGGCCGGCGTAGCGTGAAACCACGCCGACTGGTGCGAAACGGCCTGTGACAAAGGGGGCGGCAGCGATGAAGGCACGAACCGGCGACCGGCTGGTCATGGAGGGCGCGCACGTGGGCACGCCGCGGCGGATCGGCATCGTGCTTGAGGTACATGGGCCGGACGGCACGCCGCCGTACCTGGTCCGCTGGCAGGACAGCGGTCACGAGACGCTCTGCTTCCCCGGCCCCGACGCGCACGTGCAGCCGGAGCAGCAGACCACGTGAGTGACGGTCAGCCGCGCGGCTGACCTTCGGCGTAGCCGGCGGCGCCCTGTACCCCGACGACCGCGCGCTCGCGCAGTTCGGCAAGGGTGCGGGCGCCGACGTAGGTGCAGGCGGAGCGGATGCCGGCCACGATCGTGTCCAGGACGTCCTCGACACCGGGCCGGGCCGGGTCGAGGTACATCCGGACGGAGGAGACGCCCTCCTCGAACAGTGCCTTGCAGGCCCGCTCGTACGCCGAGTCGTCGGCGGTACGGCGGCTGACCGCCCGGGCCGACGCCATCCCGAAGTTCTCCTTGTACGCCCGGCCGTCCGCGTCGTGCTGCAGGTCGCCCGGCGACTCGTCGGTACCGGCGAACCACGACCCGATCATCACGTTCGACGCGCCGGCCGCCACCGCGAGCGCCACGTCGCGCGGGTGGCGGATCCCGCCGTCGGCCCACACGTGCACCCCGCGCCGCCGCGCCGCCTGCGCGCACTCGACGACGGCGGAGAACTGCGGCCGCCCGACCCCGGTCATCATCCGCGTGGTGCACATCGCGCCCGGCCCGACGCCCACCTTGACGATGTCGGCGCCCGCGTCGGCGAGGTCGTCCACCCCGGCGGCGGTCACCACGTTGCCGGCCACCACCGGGACGCTCGGGTTCAGCCCGCGCACCGTGCGCAGCGCGGCCAGCATCCGCTCCTGGTGCCCGTGCGCGGTGTCCAGTACCAGCACGTCGACCCCGGCCGCGAGCAGCTTGTCGGCCCGGTGCGCGACGTCTCCGGAGATGCCGATCGCGGCGGCCACCCGCAGCCGCCCGCCGGCGTCGGTCGCCGGCCGGTACAGCGTCGCCCGCAGCGCCGCCTTGCGGGTCAGGATGCCGACCAGGGCACCGCGCTCGTCGATCACCGGTGCCAGCCGGTGCCGGGCGCTGGCCAGCCGGTCGAACGCGTCCTGCGGCCCGATCCCGGCCGGCAGCGTCACCGGCTGGGCGGACATGACCGCGCCGAGCTGGGTGAACCGGTCCACACCGGCGCAGTCCGCCTCGGTCACCACGCCGACCGGGCGGCTGTCCTCGACCACCACCAGCGCACCGTGCGCGCGCTTGGGCAGCAGCGCCAGCGCCTCCGACACGGTGTCGGTGGGCCGCAGCACGATCGGGGTGTCGTAGACCAGGTGCCGCCCCTTGATCCAGGAGATCACCTCGACCACGACGTCGACCGGGATGTCCTGGGGAAGCACGACCAGCCCGCCGCGCCGCGCCACCGTCTCGGCCATCCGCCGGCCGGCCACCGCGGTCATGTTCGCCACCACCACCGGGATGGTGGTACCGCTGCCGTCGTCGGTGGTCAGGTCGACGTGCATCCGCGAGTCCACGTGCGACCGGGCCGGGATGAGGAACACATCGTCGTAGGTCAGCTCGAACGGCGGTTCTTGCAGAAGGCGCATGACTGTCAGTATCGGTTCCGGCTGCCACCCCAGGTGGCCGGGGTGGCGGACCGGTGAGCCGGGTCGCGATGATGTTGCGGTGGTGCGCACGGCGATCTGGACCGGCGGGCTCACCGCGGCCGAACACGCCGCGCTCGCTCCGGGGGTACCGGATGGGCTGGACCGGCAGCCGGATGTGCTCGTCGTCGGCGGCGGTGCGGTGGGCCTGGCGACCGCGGTCGCCTGCCGGTCGGCGGGCCTGGGCAGCGTGGTCGTCCTGGAGCGGGAGGTGCGCCTGGCGTCGGCCGCCTCCGGCGGCAACGGCGGCGCGGTCTCCCCCGACCTGCACGCGCTGACCGACCCCGCGGAGTTCGTCGCGTTCGGCCGGGTCAGCCTCGCGCTGCACCGGGAGCTGGACGCCCGCTGGGGTACCGGGCTGCGCACCACCCGGTGGCTGCTGCTGTGGCCGGGTGCCGGGCCGGCGCAGCTGCCGCCCGGGTACCAGCGGCTGGATCCGGGCACGGTGCGCGAACTGGAGCCGGACGTCGCGCTGCCCGACCGGGTGACCCCGCTGCTGGTCACCGGCCAGGGCGCGGTGAACCCGCAGCGGCTGGCCGCGGTACTGGCCGGCCACGCCGGCGCGGTGGCGACCGGCGTCGCGGTGCGCGGGGTGGACGTCACCGGCGACCGGATCACGACCGTGCACACCACGCTGGGTGACTTCGCGCCGGGTGCGGTGGTGATGGCGACCGGGCTGGTACCCGAACCGTGGGCGGCCGGCGTCGTCCAGCGCCGGGTCAAGGGGCACATGCTCGCCGTCGCGCCCGGGCCGTGGCGGCTTTCCAGCGTGCTGAGCAGCGAGGTAGGCGGTGGCGCACCGCAGCCCGGCGGCGCGATCGTCTGTGGCGGTACCTTCGACGACGGCGACGCGGGCCCGGAGGTCCGGCCGGAACCGGTGGCGGCGCTGCTCGCCGGGCTGCACTGGCTGCTTCCCGCGGCCCGCGGCGCCACCGTCACGCACGCCTGGTGCTGCTTCCGGCCGGTGGTCGAGGGGCGGCAGCCGGTGATCGACCGGCTGCCGGGTACCACGAACGGGTGGGTGTCGGCCGGGCACTTCACCACCGGCGTCATGATGTCCGCCGGTACCGGGCGGGCGCTGGCGCAGTGGATCGGGGCGGGCCGGCGGCCGGCCGGGCTGGAGACGTTCAGCCTCCCCTAGGCTGCCGGGGTGGACACCATCACGGCCACCGACTACCACACCGCGGGCGAGCCGTTCCGGATCGTCACCGGTGGGGTACCGCCGA
>Ga0066709_100001103_pt1 | contig 16978 bp, 16 predicted proteins | sample GraSoiAngelo_158_FD_79665 | JGI IMG/M metagenome (GOLD analysis project Ga0066709, IMG submission 79665) | Grasslands soil microbial communities from the Angelo Coastal Reserve, California, USA - 14_1009_16_30cm | ecosystem: Environmental > Terrestrial > Soil > Grasslands | place: USA...
AAGAGACTAGCCGGTTTGCCGATGGCTCTTCGTGGCGGGTTCATGCTGCCGTGCCGTCATCAACTCTTCTAGCAATTTCACCACATCCCACGGCTCGCGCAAATTGAACTGCGCCCCGGTGCGCGCGATACCGACCCGAACCGAATGGGCATGCGCGGGCAAAACCCTGAAGATATCTTCGTCATCGCTGTCGTCGCCAATCGCGAGAATGAAATCGAAATCCTCCTTCGACAGCCATAACTGCGCGGCCTTGGCCTTGCTGATGCCGGCGCTTCGAATTTCGACGGTCTTACTTCCCTGCACGATTTGCACGTCGATATTTCCCGTGAAACTTAACAGATCGTCGGCAATCTCCCGAGCCACAACCATCGCCTGTTCGGGGTCGGCCGAGCGATAATGCCAGACCAAAGAAAAGTCTTTGTCTTCGATGAATGCGCCGGGCAGCCGGTCGACGTACATCTCGAGCAGCGGCAGCAATTTTTCTTTCCAGCTGGTGGTGTGCGGGCTGGCCAATCTCCAATCGGAGTCTCGCTCCTTGATCCAGGCCCCATGCTCGGCGGCGAACGCGATGGGCAAATGATCGAACCAGCTCTGCATACTCGGTCGATCCCGGCCGCTGACAATGACGACTTCATTGCGGGCATCGGCTGCGAGACGCGAGAGTAAATCAATAATCGCGTGCGGCGGTTTCGCCCCTCGCGGGTGGTCCGCAAAGGGCACGAGCGTTCCGTCATAGTCGAGCAGAATGAGCCGGCGCGAACTGCGTCGATACCGCTCGGCCATCGCTCGGCGGTTGGCGGGACTTGGAAGCTTACCATAGACCCTATCACGCTCTGGCCCGACAAAGATCAGCTCGCTGAAAAAATCCCGCGCCCAGCGGGCCAGGTCGAATCGACGCAAGCGATTCTGCATGATTTCGACGCGCCGCTTTTGCTCTGCGAGCGGCATGCTCAAAGCCTCTTCCAGGGCTTTGGCGATTTCTTGCCGGTTATTGGGATTGATGATCAGCGCTTCACCTAATTCGCGCGCCGCCCCGGCCATTTCGCTCAACACCAGAACGCCGCTCTGATTGGTTCGGCTAGCGATGTACTCCTTGGCAATGAGATTCATCCCGTCGCGCAACGGCGTTACCAGCGCCACGTCGCTGATCGTGTACAATGCGACCAGTGACTCAAAAGACAGAGAGCGGTATTGATAAAGAATCGGCGTCCAGCTCACGCTGCCGAACTGCCCGTTGATTCTGCCAACCAGCTCTTCGATTCCTTTTTTCATCCGCTCGTAGTCTTCGATGCCGATACGCGACGGAACGACAACCATGAGCAGTGTCACCTTGCTTCGCCAATCGGGATTGGTCTCAAGAAAGGTCTCGAACCCCTCTAGCCGGTTCAGGATGCCTTTCGAATAGTCCTGCCGGTCCACCGATAAAATCAGTTTGGTTTCCGCCAGCGTTCGCTTGAGGGTTTCTTTCTCTTCGCGCACGACCGTGCTGTCGGCCGCGGCGGCAAATTTGTCGAACGGCACGCCCATCGGGAAAGATGCAACTTTGACGGCTCGGTCGTGTACCAGCAGTTTGCCCATTTGGTTCTCATGGCCGAGAATCCGCAGAACACAACGGAGAAAATATTGTGCGTAGTCAAATGTATGAAAGCCTACCACGTCGGCACCGAGCAGGCCCTCGAGGAGATCGCGACGCCATTCGGCTGGCATGAAGCGAAAGATTTCATAGTGAGGAAACGGGATATGCAAGAAAAACCCGATCGAGAGATCGGGTAGCCGGGCGCGGATAAGCGCGGGTAATAGCATCAGATGATAATCATGGATCCATAAGAGATCGCCCGGCTTAAGAATCTCCAGGGCGGCCTCGCCGAAAGCTTCATTTACCTTTTTATAGTGTGCCCAATACTCCGGCTCATAGCGCGCATATGAGGGAAAGTAATGAAACAGCGGCCAGATCGTTTTGTTGCAAAAACCGGAATAGAAAGCTTCGATTTCTTGCTCGGAGAGAAAGACCGGATAGGCGTGGAAGCGGGATTGCGCTTCCAATTTAACCCTGTCTTTGAGCTGGGGGCTGACGCGGCCTCCCGGCCAGCCGATCCACACATATTCAGCATTTCCAATGTTGGGAATCTCAATGGTTTCGAGCAGTGCATGCAGACCCGTAGCAACACCGCCGGCGCTATTTTGAAACTCAATATCGCCGTCCTTCTCGGCCACAGTGAAAGGCAATCGATTGGAAACAAGCACAATTCGTTGCGGTGTGTGAGCTGGCAAATGCGTGACCTGCCGACCAGAGTCTAAATCCGTAGCAGTCAAACCGGATCCATTTCGAGCGCCGGTGTCTGCGATATTACTATAATACGTCGTCATGTATCCACTAAGTCAAGCGAAAGAAATCGAAAAGTTTTCGGAGCTGGGCTCCAAACCCACTCACGCGGCCTTTTTGGAGTGTACGCGACAGTACCGGACTGTTGATCGAAACAATTGTGTCGAATGTTCGCCGGCGGCTCTCACGCATCACGTAAGGTTGGCATAACAGCCCGCGGCTTTCTTCGACCGAAATTGGCCTTCTCGCCACGGACCGTGTGATCGAGGTGCGGGGTGGAAGTCGGCCCACCCCCGCTAATGCCAATTGGATATCGGTTCACGCAGCATCGATGGGCAATCGAGTGAAATCAACAATATCGATGCTCGTCAACCGCTGATAGGCGTCAAGCTGCAAAAATTTCGCAATTGGACACACATGTCACTGCGGAGCAACTCGCATGTGCGCCGCGCAATTTGAGATCACGGGATCTAAACTTTCCCGTTCTATTCAGCAGCGGGATTGATCTCGGTCACTTTGGGTTGGCCATCTTTTTCGCTGAACGAAATGGTCACCCTCGCCCCGACTTTAACATGCTCGATACCTTTGGTAGCCTTCGTCGTTTCGAAGGTTTCCTCGCCTCTCTCAGTCTTCAGGACGATTCGATTCTCCGCCTTATCGACCTTCAAGATCGTTCCCTTCAGTTCAGCGGCACTCAAGGCGGTCGGAAGGATTAGCGCCAAAAGAATCAAGAAAACCTTATTCATTGCGATTTACTCCCCTTGAGCTCGACGCTCATCGCTTAATTAGCCTTTTTGCGATGAATCGTCTTTTTTCTCTTCCGGCTTTTGTCCCTGGGCCGTTCCCGGCATGCCCGTGTCAGATCCGCTGCCCTGGGAGACGCCTGGTTGGTCCGCCGGCGATTTCTCGGACATCGGAGCCGGAGGTGTCGCGCTGGACGTTTGAGGCGCCTGGTCTTCTCCCTTCTTTTCGCCGCAGCCGCCAATGAATAACGCGAGCCCCAAAGTCGTGGCAGCAATCCATATTAGTTTTTGGTCTTTCATGCCGAATCCTCCTCGAATAATAAAATTTTAGAACCGCTATTTTTTTAATTCGATGGCGCGACTCGTCGAATAGCCGTCAAGACACGCATTGCAGAAAGAGCGATAACAACGCTATCTAACAATCTTTTCGTGATTTGCCCTTTCAAAACTCTCAGCAGGATAAGGATCAAGATAACGCTATCGCCTACCTTTGCCATAATTCTCCCAATGGATGCGTCTATTTTCATGAAGAGTTCCCCAAAAATTGTGACCGAGCAGCGTCAGTATTCGCCTCGTTCCCGCCTTAATCTCTCCAACTCCCGGCGTTGTCTATCAATTTCCGCCTGGTTGCGGCGGATCTCGTCGTCTTGTTGGTAATTTCGGTTATCTTGGCCTTGCAGTTGATCCCCGACCAATGCGCCAGCACCTAGGCCGAGGCCACCACCGATGGCTGCACCGGCGCCGGGATGGCCGACAGCACTACCGACTATACCGCCGACGGCGGCGCCGCCGAGTGCGCCGATTCCCGCACCCTTCTCACGCGTTGTCAGCGGACCACCAGCACAGCCGGTGATAAACAATGCCCCGATTAATGACACTGCAGTCAGCGTGTTTCTGATTTGTATCCGTTTCATTTTCCACTCCTTTCGGCCTGCCCGCGCCAAAGGCGCCTTTTAAAGGCGTCTGTCTTGCCGTCGGGCTTCGCCTGCTATGATTTCTTTCGCTCCTCGTCAATCAGCGTCAGCGCCTTTTGACGCAATTGCGGATTGCCATTGACCGCCGCAAATAGCCGGTTATAGCCCTGCGGCGTGAGCCCCTGTTTCTCCAGTGCTTGCTTTACCTTATCGTCTCCCTCGCGCTGGATTTTCAGCTTCTCTTTTTCATCTCTAGTGTTGTTCATTTTGGGTTCGTAGTTCTGTCGTATCTTTTGGTATTCAACGTACGCCTTCGCAAAAGCTCTGAGCTCTTTGTCGCTGACATTGCTTGACTCCGCCGTTGAACCCCCTTGTTTCGGCGCCGCATCAGCGCTCCATGCCACCAAGGCGGACAAATTGACCGACAGGCATAAGGCTCCCGCGACCAAAGCGCTACGAATAAAGTCGGTCGTCGCAAAGCTCCCTTCATTTTTCCGGCATTCAGCTTCGGACTGGTTTTATTTCGACGGACTTGGATTGCAATTTCTTGAGCAGCTCGGCGAACGAGGCATTCGCCAAGACACGGTTAAACTGCGAACGAAAATTGTTGACCAGGCTGATGTTTTCGATGACGACGTCGTACACTTTCCAATCATTGCCTGCGGATCGAAGTTTGTAATTAACTGAGATTTGTTCGCCCTTTTTGGTCACGATCTTAGTATCGACGTCGGCTTGGTCTTGGTTGATGTTTTCGCGGCCGTAAACAATTTTTTCTCCGTCATAGGATTCGATCTGGTCAGAGTATGATTTCTCCAGAAGCTCAGTGAATAGTTGGACAAACTGGCGCTGCTCATCGTTGTTGCCCTTCTGCCAATTGGATCCCAGCGAGCGCTTGGCCATTTCACCAAAGTCGAATCTGCTTCCGATGATTTGCCGTATTTGCTCGCGGCGTTCTTTCTGCTTATCGGCGGATTTGAGTCGCGAATCCTGAAGCACGGATAACACCTGGTCCGCCGTCTGACGCACTTGCTCGGTCGGAACGCCGGCTCTCAATGCAGCCGGACTTAACGTAAGCAAACACGTAGCTAGTAAAGCCGCAATAATATTTTTTCGGTCTAGCATTGCTCCGCTCCCTATAGAGGATTAAATCGAATGGCCACACAATCCGATCGGCGGTCTCAGGTCACTGCAAAACCGCCAACGCAATTGATTAATCTCAACACTCAATGCGGCTGGTTTGACCGACGATTGGAGCCGTTGAGAAAGTTTGCGAGAATATAAGCCACGACCTCATAGGTCATCTTCTCGTCGCGGACATGGCGGCCCGTTTCCTCGGTTAAAGCGACGACGAGATCGCCTAATGTCGTCTCTATTTTTGATTCCCGCGTCATATTCCACCTCCGGTTGGCCGCTGGTGATGCGATTCGAGTGGCCGATTTCAAGTTTTGCGACGGACGAGCCCGCATACGCCTACCCTCCAATGGCCGCTTAAGGCGCAGCCATAAACGACGGCTTTAGTCGTGATCCTAAATTTGCTCACATGCAAATTATGCTGTAAAAAAAGCGACTGAGGCACTTCGCCGCAATCGCGATAGGGGATTCCGCCCCCGCTGTCAGTTGTTCCGCAAGGCTTATACCAAAGCGCCCAAAGAAGCGTAACTTACCAAAATACAAGACATGTTAAGTCGATTGCGGGACAAAACGGCAGATTGGAAGCTCATCATTGTAGGAGATTTCCTACGCAGATTACGGACGCGAAGGACATTTACTGTGTGGCACAATGGACGTACTGTGAGGCACAATGGATGCGGATCCATTTGAAAATTGCCGAAACTCATCTATTCCAAAATCCGTCGAGACGAACACTCACCATCAGTATGAGTGTGTTCTTAAGCTTATTTAATTGTAATTAAAAATTGGGGGTCTTTTTTTACTGACCGTTTGCTGTCCATCGTTTTCGCGAAGGCAGTCATATTTTTGATATTCAGCCGGACGTTCGCCGGGAAACTTTCAGTTTTCGCGAAAATAAATCCTCCAAGGGCATTGTATTTTTCATTCCCAGCAGCCCGGTAAACGCGAGACCCATCGGTCGATCGCGTCTATCAGGAAACTCCCTATAGCGCGCCGGCACTCTCGCGCTTTGAGAAAAACGTCCGCACAAGTCGCCTAAAACTCGCTAAACGCTTGCTCCACCGGCGGAAAATAGGTAATTTAACTTCGTTTGGAGCTTTCTTGACGACCACGTACATTCTCAAAAATCCCTCTCCGCCCATTCGCAACAGCTCCGGGCTCGACTTCCGCAAGGAACTAAACACCGCGCAGTATCAGGCAGCAACGGCAATCGAAGGAGCACTGCTGATCATTGCCGGGGCGGGTACCGGCAAGACCCGCACCTTGGTTTATCGCGTCGCACATCTCATCGATCAAGGCATCGATCCGCGTTCGATCCTGTTACTCACTTTCACGCGCCGTGCTGCCGAGGAGATGCTCCGGCGCGCCAGCTTACTGATCGACGGGCGTTGCAATCAAGTTGCCGGCGGTACTTTCCATTCATTTGCCAACCTTGCCTTGCGTATCAACGGCCGGCACATCGATCTAGCGCCCTCGTTCACCATTATGGACCGGACCGATAGCGAAGATGTGATCCAGCTGATCCGCACCGATATGGGCCTCAACGCCAAAGACCGGCGTTTTCCACGCAAACAAACGGTGGCGGCCATTTTCAGCATGTCGCTCAACAAGCAGATCCGCATGGCCGATTTGCTCGAACTAGAATATCCGCATCTGATCGATGTCAACTACGAGCTCGCCGAGCTTTACCATCGCTACGTCGACTATAAACAAACGAAATCGCTGCTCGACTACGACGATCTCTTGATCAGGCTTCGCGACTTGCTGGCCGATCATGAAGAAGTGCGCAACCGCCTTTCCGGTATCTACCGTTTCATCATGGTAGATGAATACCAGGACACTAACCGCCTGCAGGCCGAGATCGTCCGCCTGATCGCCGCGACGCATGACAACGTTGCGGTAGTCGGCGATGACGCCCAGAGCATTTACTCGTTTCGTGGCGCCAATTTTCGCAACATCATGGATTTCCCGAAACAATTTCCCAGTGCGCGGATCATCAAGCTGGAAGAAAACTATCGGAGCACGCAGCCGATCTTAAATTTGACGAACGAGATTATTCAGCGTGCCAAAGAAGGCTACGAGAAGCGGCTCTTCACCACGAAGGGCGTGGGCGGAAGACCTAAGCTCGTGCAAGCGGGCAGCGAGCAGATGCAGTCACAATTTGTCTGTCAGAAAATTCTCGAGCTGCGCGAGGAAGGCGTGCCGCTTTGGGATATGGCCGTGTTGTTTCGCTCGAGCTTTCACTCTTTCGATCTGGAAATCGAGCTGGCGCGTCACAATATCCCGTTCGTCAAACGCGGCGGGTTCCAATTCATGGAAACCGCCCACATCAAAGACTTGCTCGCACACATGCGTATTATCGCCAATCCCAAAGACGCGATTTCGTGGAACCGCGTCTTGCTGTTGCTCGAAGGCGTGGGGCCCGGGGCAAGCCAGAAGATTATCAAATGGTTACTGGACGGCGCTAAGCCAACCGAACGGCTCCGCTCTTATCACGCCAGAGGTAAAGTTGCGCACGGTCTGAGAACGCTCGCGCAGGTACTCGAAGAAGCCGCGCAAGCGGAGCTCCCGTCGGAACAAGCGCAGTACCTGATGCAATATTACGTGCCGATCCTCAAGCAACACTATCCGGATGATCATCCGAAACGCCTTAGAGATATGGAGCACTTTCAAGGCATGACCGATCGCTATCGCAGTCTTGAGCGCTTGCTCAGCGACATGGCCCTTGAGCCGCCCAATGACAGCATCGGTGGCGTGCTGGCGGTCAATCCCGACGAAGGCCCTCTGGTGCTGTCAACCATTCACTCAGCCAAGGGGCTGGAGTTTCATTCGGTGTTCATCATCTGGGCATTGGAAGGAAGATTTCCGTCGTTCTACAACATCAATTCCATTGAAGAGTTGGAAGAGGAACGTCGCTTGCTCTATGTCGCAGCGACGCGCGCGAAACAAAATCTTTTTATCAGTTATCCGACCAGAGTTTTTGACAGGACTCTGCGCATCGTGTTATCCCGTCCATCGCAGTTTATCGACGGTATCTCGTCACGACTGCTGGAGCCAGTCGCCCTCGTGCCGGAGGGATCTTATTGGGAGTGGGAGAGTTAAACATGGTGCAGCTTCTGCTCAACATCGTCGTCTTCATCAGCGGCGCAGTTTTAATGGCGCTCGAAATCGTCGGCAGCCGAGTGTTGGCGCCGCACTTCGGCAGCTCGATCTTCGTCTGGGGTAGCCTGATCTCGGTGGTGCTGGCCGCGTTGAGCATCGGCTATTACTGGGGCGGTTGGCTGTCGGCGCGCGAGCCGTCCTATGGCAAGCTGCTCACGCTCTTGTTGATTCCGGGAATACTGATTTTTTTCCTGCCATTTATCTATCCGTCGGTCAATGAATCGATTACCAGCGTCGACTTCGGCAACCGGCTAAACCCGCTCATCGCTTGCAGCGCGCTGTTTCTCTTGCCCGGAATATTTTTGGGCACGATCTCGCCCTACGTCATTCGCTTGGCGGCAACTCATTTAGATACCGTCGGCAGTACCGCCGGGACCCTCTACGCGGTGTCGACCTGCGGCAGCATTTTTGGTACCCTGCTCACCGCGTTTTACCTGATACCAGCGCTGGGCGTGAGTAATATCATCCACACCCTCGGCATCACGCTGGTGTGCTTGTCACTAGTTGTAGTACCGTTAATCCGACTGCAGCGCGTCTCCATAGCGCGGGCCGTCACGGCTGTTTCATTTATTTTAGGATTGGTCAGCATGGTTTGGACTCCCTTCGCCTGGGCCAAGACGCTGTTGCAGAAAGACACTTTTTATCATCGCATCCGGATCGAAGAGGATGACGAGGCGCGCTACATGTACTTCGACCGTACCCTGCAGAGCGCGATGAATCTCAAAGACCCGACGGCGCTGCGACTGATTTATTCACGCTATACTTCTCTCGGATTTACCTTTCGGCCCGACGCTAAAAAGATGCTGGTGATCGGTCTCGGCGGCGGCTCGATTCCCAAAAAGGTGCAAAAGGAATTTCCCAACATTGAAATCGACGCCGTGGACATCGACCCGGAAGTCGTGAAGCTCGCCAAAGACTACTTCCAGGTCAAAGAAGGCAAGCAGATGCGGCTGCACGCTCAAGATGGCAGGCTGTTTCTGACGCGCACACAGAATCAATACGACATTATTTTGATCGACGCCTACTTCACCGACGCGATGCCGTTTCATCTGACGACCAAACAATTCTTCGAATTGGCGCAGAAAAGACTCACTCCGAATGGCATCATCGTGGCCAATCTCATCAGCGCCGTCACCGGCCCGTCAGGCAAGATCGCTCGCGCTTTTGTCCGAACCCAGCGCCAGGTGTTTCCGCAGACTTATGTTTTCGCCGCGCGCCGCGCTGATAACGTCAGCCTCGATACGATTCAAAATGTCATTGTGATCGCGACGCGCGACAAGCAACGCATCGACATCAAAGACATCGTCAAACGCGCCGGCGGCCTCGACAAGGGGTTGTTTCCGGACCCGATCCAAGACATCGCCGTGGCCTATTTCGACCGACCTGTCCCAGAAGATGTTCCGATACTGACCGATGATTACGCGCCGACCGATAATTTGCTCAATCCTTAGCGCGCTTCTGATAGCCTCTTGTTCGGTCCTCGGCCCCGATACGCCTCGGCGAATCGTGCGTATCAAGACGCTAGCCGACGTTTCCTTCCGCGCGAGAAATCCGCGCTGGGCCGACGAAGCCCGCGGTCTGATCGAAGCGGCATCGGACTACTACGAGCGCGAGTTCGATATTCGTCTGGTGACTCAAGGCGTTTCGGCCTGGCCCGAGAAGGAGCGCATCCCGTCGACTCCCGATTTGTTGGCACGCTTGCAGAAAGAATTTTCCGGTCAATCGAAAAACCAGGACTACGATCTCGTCGTCGCTTTCACGGCTGAAGGGGTGAGCCGTATTCTGATGGCGGGCCGACCCCGCGTCGACAGAATCGGCGATTGTAAGCAGGGATTGGCGAATTATGTCGTCGTACCGATTACTAAAGTGTTTCATTACCGGGGTCCCAACGCCGAGCCCGAATTCGACGTGATCGCTTTGATTCATGAGCTCGGCCATGTCTTCGGCGCCGAACACGTCAACGACAGAGAATCGCTGATGCACGAAGACTTCGGCTACCGAACCGAATTCGACGCCAAAAATCGCTCGGTGATACTGAAAAACCGCGCTTGTCGGTTTGCGAAATGAATCGTTCGGCGGTAGTCCTGTTTCCGGCTTTTTTCGTTTAACCACTGGAACGATTTGAACTTAGTCGCCGAACGGTTCCAGACGTTCAAGTCGTTCCAGCAGTTCCAATTGTTTTGGTATGTTGAGCAATCTCCGTATAATCATGGTCCGGCCGCGCGGCTCCGGCAACATCGGCTCGGTAGCGCGGGCGATGAAAAATCTTGGCGCCGGTGAGCTCGCGATTGTCGGCAAGGCGCGCACGCAAAGCTTTTGGGCCAAAGCGATGGCCGTGCACGGGAGAGACATTCTTGCGGACGCCAAATGCTACGTATCGCTTCGTAAAGCGATCGGCGACTGCGCTTTGGTCGTCGGCACAACCTGCAGGCCCGGGCTGTATCGTAGCCACAGCCAAACGCCCCGCGAAGTAGCGCGCACGATCGTTGCTGCCGCACAGAAAGGCAAAGTGGCATTAATCTTCGGGCCGGAAGATCACGGCCTAAGCAACAAAGATCTCGAACATTGCCAGCTGCTGATGACGATTCCCACACATCCTGACTACCCGTCGCTTAACGTCGCCCAAGCAGCGGTTATTTGTCTCTACGAGATTTACCTCGCGTCACTGGGTCCGCTTAAAGACGGTGGAATTCAACGGGCGGAAGCCGAGCATGTCGAGCGGCTATTCGACATCATGAAAACTTCACTACTAAAAATAGGCTTCTTAGATTCGGAAAACCCCGAGCATATGCTACTCGCCTTCCGGCGCATCTTCGGCCGGGCCGGCTTGGAAGACAAAGACGTAAGAATTCTCACCGGCATGTTCCGCCAGATCGAATGGTATGCGAAAGACGGATGGAAAGTCGTCGAAGAAAAAGAAAAACGAGGCATTAAAATTCGTTAGTGTCCCCGTCTCAACAGTTTAACAAGGGTCTGGGGGCCCGGTCATTCCCGTGAAAACAGAAATCCAGGTTAGTCTGCTATTCATTAATTTCGTTCTTCGTGGGTTCGTCCGCTGATATGGCTTGACCCAAACAAAACAGGAGCTTTTCCATGAACGTCAATCACTTCGAGATCAAGAAAACAGCGCTGCTCTTTTTCGACATCCTCAACGGCTACGTTCCCGCGCCGGAACCGGGCAAGCCAAGCGTGCTGAAACCGTGGATTCAAAATGCCATCCGATTAAGCAAGGTAGGGCGAGCCGCCGGGCTGCCGATTTTCTTCGCCAAGGGTAACCATCGCCCGGACAATGCCACCACGGCGCTAATCCTCACCGATACCAACAATTCACTCACGCCGTGGCCGAACGGCGAAGTGACGAAGACCAAAATGCATGCCATCGCCGGCGACAAAAGCTCGGACGTGCTCGCCGATCTCGAGCCACAACCGGACGATTACTACATCGTGAAATATCGCTGGAGCGCTTTTTTCCAAACTTATTTGGACCTCGCGCTCCGCACCCGAGGCATCGACACAATTATTATCTCCGGAGGATCGACCGACGTCGGAGTCACGTCGACTTTGTATTCGGGCAGGGACTTGGACTATAACATGATCGTCGTCAGTGACGCCTGTGGCACATCGCACGATCAACGTGCGCACGACATGCTAATGGAATTGATTTTGCCGCGCATGTCGCGCGTGCGTACGACGAGCCAGGTTATTGCGATGATAGAAAAGGCACGAGGATGATAGTCGCTCACCTGCATAATTGGTTGTCATCCCGAACAGCCTGAGAGATCTTTCCCGATAAGATTTCTCGCCTGCGGCTCGAAATGACAATCAAGACAGTCGGAACTTTTCAAGGTCGGTAATTAGAGGAGGCAATCATGGCAGGTAATGGAATCCCACCCGTCGGTGTCAGCAAAAACATCAAAATGATCGGCCGAACGGATCTGCCTGGGGGAGGCTCCATAGTCGTGGAGAACGGCTACGCCTATGTGGGCCACATCGAACCACCCGAAGGCACCTCGATCATCGATGTGCGAGATCCCAAGCATCCCAAGCTCGTGGCTCAGCTCGAAGTGCCGGAGGGGATTCACTCTCACAAAGTTCGCGTGAGCGGCGATGTGATGCTGATTAATTACGAGCGCTATAAATCGAAGAAAGAACCGCAAGCGGGTCTAAAAGTATTCGACATCTCGGATCGCGCAAAGCCGCGCGAGATCGCCTTCTTCAAGGCGGCGGAAAAAGGCGTTCATCGATTCACCTTCGACGGCCGTTATGCCTACCTTTCCCCTCATATGGAAGGTTACGTCGGTAACATTGCGTTGATTCTGGACCTAAAGAATCCGGAGAAACCGGAGGAAGTCGGCCGCTGGTGGATGCCGGGCCAATGGAAGGCCGGCGGGGAGACGCCGACCTGGCACGGCTGGGACCATCGCTGTCACCATCCGATTCGCCGCGGTGACCGGTTGTATATCAGCTATTGGCACGGCGGCTTCGCCATCGTCGACATTTCGAACATGAGCAAACCGAAAACTGTCAGCATACTCGACTGGAGTCCGCCCTACCCATGCCCGACGCATACCACGCTCCCGTTCGCAAATAAGATCATGGATCGGGATTTCATGATCGTCACGGACGAGGAAGTCGGTGAGAAGCTGATGCCGACGCCCAATGCTTTTCTCTGGGTGGTCGACATCACCGAAGAGACCCGCCCCATGCCGATCGCGAACTACATGATCCCCTACGACGGTGAATCAAAACCAGGGAGCCGCTTCGGCGCGCACCAGCCGGCGGAACAAGTTTACGACAACATTCACTATGTCACCTGGTTTGCCGGCGGCCTGCGCGCCCTCGACGTCTCTAACCCGTTTTCCCCGAAGGAGGTCGGCTACTACGTTCCACAGCCGGGCAAAGACCAAAAGGCCGTCCAGAGCAACGATGTCTTTCGCGCCGAGGACGGTAAGCTTTACCTCGTCGACCGCTTGGATGGACTCGAGATTCTCGAAAGCCAGCTGTAATCACGCGGAAACTGTTCAAGGTTCAATGTTCAAGGTGCCTAAGAGAAGATGAACAAGCCAGCACCGTCGGGGGCTTTTACGTTGAACATTGAACCTTGAACTTTGAACCGGCCCCCATGAAACTCTACAACGTCCAATACTCCGGCAACTCCTATAAAGTTCGCCTGGTTCTAGCGCATCTCGGCATTCCGTGCGAGATCATCGAAGTCGATATCTTGAAGGGCGAAAGCCGCACAGCGGAGTTTCTTAAGATCAATCCCAACGGCCGAACGCCGGTGCTCGACGACAACGGATTCATACTTGCTGAATCCAACGCCATCCTTGCATATCTGGCGCGTGGCACGAAGTTTCTCCCTGATGATCGACAGAGCTTCGCCCTCGTTTTCCAGTGGATGTTCTTCGAGCAGTACAGCCACGAGCCATACATCGCCACTCCCCGCTTTTGGCTCCAGCACAAGCCCGACTCGCCGGAAAAAACCGCGCTCCTCGCATCCAAACGCGAAGGCGGCTGCGCCGCGTTAAAAATTATGGAAGATCACCTGGCGAAGAACGATTTCTTCGTTGGTGATTACAGCATCGCCGATATTGCCTTATTCGCATACACTCATGTTGCCCATGAAGGCGGATTTCTCCTGGACGATTTTCCGAAGATCAGAGCTTGGATTGAACGTGTGAAGGCACAGCAGGGGTTTGTGCTGATGGGATGAAGCCTACCGATGAACCTCGGACGGTGCGCAAGCACACCCTACGAAGGAGCCAAGATTACGTTCCCACGAGCCCCGTAGGGTGCGCTTGTACACCATCTGTTCATGCTACATGCGAGCTTTCTTAATTTCTTCTAGCTCCTCCAGACTCCGCGGCCAATCGTCTTTTAGCAATCTTGACAAACCTCGATCCGCCAAAAGCTTCCCACCCGTTTGGCATTTCGCGCAGTAGTTCGTTTCGTTTTCGGCGTGGACGATGCGCTGCACCGGCGAACCGCAGACGGGACAGGGCTTGCGATATTTTCCGTGCACGGCCATGTCGGGACGAAACGCTGTGACTTTCTCGGGAAAGCCGGTTCCTCGGTCTTTTCGTAACCGTTCCACCCACTCGGCGAGCGACTCGCGGATCGCGTGATAGAGACGTTCAATCTCGGCCTGCGACATTTGCTGCGTCAAGCGAATCGGCGAGAGGCGCGCGCGATGGAGAATCTCGTCGGAGTAGGCGTTGCCGATGCCGCTGAAAAGATGGGGATCGGTGAGGGAACGCTTCAGCGTGTGATTTTCGCGCGTCAACCGTTCGCGGAATTGCACGAGACTCGCTTCAAAAACCTCCAGACCACCAGGATCATGTTCTTGGAGAGCGGCTTCGCCGCGGACCAAGTTAATTGATGCGCGCTTCTTGGTTCCAGCTTCGGTCAAAAGCAAGGTTCCGTTAGGAAAATCGAAAGCGGCTTGTCCGTACTTGCGGGCGATCTTCGCTCCCTTCGGCTTCCAATGAAACCGGCCGGCGATCATGAGATGAACAACGAGAAAGAATTCGCTTTCCAGCTCGAAAACGATGCGTTTGCCGAGCCGGCGAAGTGCCATGACTTTCTTTCCTTCCGCGGCGCTGATCGGCGGATCAAACGATCGCAAAACAAACGGGCTGCCGATGCGGATTTTCAGAATCGGCTGATTTAGGATGCGGTCAGTCAGAGCCTCTATATAAACGGTTACGTCGGGAAGTTCAGGCATGCTTATGGCGGACGATCGAAGATCGAGAATGGAGGATAGAGGATCGCGACCTTCAATCCTCGATCATCCATCCTCGAATCTTTTGCGACCTTTGCGTTCTTTGTGGCTAATAGATTCCGTTAAGCCGTTGCCTGTGCGAGCCCACCATTTTCTCGTAGTGTTAGAAACTCTTTCGCCTGCATCGGGAACAGGACGCCCAAAAGAATATCCTCATCGCTCTTCGCCAGCGGACCGAGATCTTTGATTGCTTTATCCCAATCCGCTGGGTCGGCTAGCTCGCCGGAGCGAATGGAATAATCGGGCTCTTTGTCCTTCATGATCTTCTTGATCAAGTCTTTGTTTACTTGACCAGGCGGTCGGCCGTATTTGCCTTTCACGTAATCGCTGGTTTCCCTCGTGACGATCTTGTACCTCTCACCGGCAAGAACATTCAGTACCGCTTGGACACCGACAATCTGGCTCGTCGGCGTGAGCAGCGGCGGATGGCCCAGGTCCTTCTCCACGCTGGGAGTCTCTTTCAATGCCGCTTCCATGAGATCCATCCGTTTGGCTTCTTTCAATTGCGCCACCATATTTGAGATCATGCCACCGGGAACTTTGTGAATGAAAACATCAGCGCTCACGCCCGTGTATCCCGTTTCGTATTTTTCGTATTTTTCTTTGATCTGCCGAGTGATCTGAGCGGGCTCTTCGAGAACCTTCACGTCAATTCCGGTATCGAACGGCGTACCTTTTAACGACGCCACCATGGTTTCCGTGGCGGGGTGCGCCGAGCCGAACGAGAGCGGCGACAACACCGTGTCGATCATATCGACGCCTGCTAAAATAGCCATCAGATGACACATGCTGGAGGTCCCTCCCATGTCGTGGCAGTGGAGCAGCACTGGAAGCTTCCCTTTCGCCCGGTCTTTGATGCCCTTGATCATCCTGTAGCTGTCGAATGGCGTCATGATTCCCGTCGCGTCTTTGAGCGACAACCAGTCGGCGCCGATCTCGATCAACTGCTCGGCATATTCCATCCACTTCTCGAGCGTGTGAACCGGGCTCACGGTGTAGTTGACCTCTACGTGCGCTTCACCACCAAGTTCTTTGACCGCCCTCGTTGCCACTTCAATGTTTCTGAAATCGTTGGTCGCGTCGAATATGCGAAAAACGTTCATGCCATTAGCGATGGCTCGTTCAACGAATTTGCAAACGATCGTATCCGTATACGGCCGATAAGCCAGAATGTGCTGCCCGCGCAAAAGCATCTGCAATTTAGTCTTCGGCATGACGGCTTTAATCCGCCGCAGTCTGTCCCAAGGATCTTCTTTCAAGTAGCGCATGCACACGTCGAACGTCGCGCCGCCCCAGACTTCTACGGCGTAAAAGCCACAATTGTCGATGGAAGCGCACAGCGGCAGCAAGTCATCAGTGGTGACCCGCGTGGCGAGCTTGCACTGCTGCCCATCCCGCGGTGTCAGATCGGTGATCTTTATCCTTCGGCTGCCGACCGGCTCAGATAGCAGCATTTTCATGTCGGCGGCCAATTGATCCAAAATTTCTTCACTCATGGGATGTCTCCTGTTTATCGCGACTCTAACAACCAATGCGTTGCTTAGAAGGTTTATAGGCTATTTCCCGCGCCACAGTAAAGCAGTGAAAGCGCGACATGCTTGCACATATTTTTCCGTTCTGCGGTCTGCCTTCTTTCTGCTCCCGGCCTAAACGTTTGGAACGGTTTGAACGTCTTGAACGCCTGGAACAAATTTCGTTGTCTTGCTTTTCTCAGTTGATTCTCTTAAAAACCGGCTCATGAAGATCGTCAGACTTTACACTGGAACGGATAACGAATCCCATTTCGAAGAAATCGATGTTGAATTTGACTTTCGTGGACACATGGAAGTTTCCAAGCTCGAACCGGCGCATGGGATTCTCTTTCGTCGCGCGCCGGCAACCCATTTGAGTGATTTTCATACCGCGCCGCGGCGGCAGTACGTCA
>Ga0066709_100001104_pt1 | contig 16978 bp, 13 predicted proteins | sample GraSoiAngelo_158_FD_79665 | JGI IMG/M metagenome (GOLD analysis project Ga0066709, IMG submission 79665) | Grasslands soil microbial communities from the Angelo Coastal Reserve, California, USA - 14_1009_16_30cm | ecosystem: Environmental > Terrestrial > Soil > Grasslands | place: USA...
AGACGAGAATGTGCCGGGCAGCACAAACGTTGGTAACTGAACCCAAGCAATGAATTCGAGTGAACCTGTGCGCGCGGAGACGGAGCGGCACGCAACGGGATTCCGCACGCCCAGCTAGTCCACTTTCCTTATAGAAGGCCTGACGAACGGAAACGGTTGACCGGATCAGCTATCAGCATTGCTTCCCGCCTGAAGATCCAGCGGGCCACCGCGAAGCCCAACGCTGCATAGCACAGATGAAGCATCTTCATAGCCCACCCCATGTTGTTAGATGCGTTCACACCCTAGGGGAGGCCAAAGGGCCAATCTACCCGCTCAACGTATCAAGCGCACACCAGTAGGTCAATCCACTAAGGTGCTATCCAAATAGCACTGAGGTAATAGCCAGTCACGGCCTTCTAGCGGGAGCCCGGGACCAGGGTGTCCTTTGGCTCCGGCACTGAACTCGCACCTCCGGGGGCGGAGGACTTATGGCCCTGGAAGAAGAGCAAATGAATGAAGAACATCACAACCAGCACAGCGCCAAATGTGCAGACAATTGCAGCCCCCGTCGGCAAGTCCATCAAGACCGAGAAATAGACCCCCAGAGCAGACACCAGAGTGCCCATGGTCCAGCCAATCGCCAGGCGGCGTCCCACACGATCGGCAAAAAGCATGGCGCCCACTGAGGGCACGATGAGGTAACAGAAGACCAGAAGCACGCCGGCAATTGCCACCGATGACGTGACTACGAAGCCAAATGAGGCATAGAACAGAAAATCCCAGAAGCGAATACTCATGCCTCTGGCCTCGGCTTCGGCGGGGTTGGTAGAAATCAGCAGAAACTTGTGACGGAAGATGTAATGGAAAATGCCAATAGCACCGTACAGAATGGCAGTCTTGATCACCTCGTGCCTATCCACGGCGAGAATGTTGCCGACCAGCATGTCTTTGAGGTGCTCAGTTTCCCCCGTGGCTTTGCTCATGGCCAAGATGGCAGCAGCCGACGCTACAGCGTAGGCAATACCGATGAAAGCTTCCTGCGGAATATGTCCCCTGCGAGTACGCGCGAACGCGAAAATAGCCGCCCCAATGAAGGTGAAGGCCAAGCTAAGCCAATAGGCCCCCTGTCCGTGGGGATCCATGCCGATGAGGATCGCGATGGTGGCGCCCAATGCCGCAATCTGAGCCAGCGCCAGATCAACGAAGATTACGCCGCGCTCCACTACGTGCACGCCCAAGTAGGCGTGGATTCCGGTCAGAATCAGGCTGGCCACAAATGGCCAAACTAAAAATGGAAGAATCTCCATGTCGCTCCTTTATCTACCGAGTCGCCTGGAAAGCCTTGGTCAGCAAAGCAATATCGTAATCAAAAAGTTTGAAGTAGTCGGTCACATCCTTCTCTCCACCTACGGATGGCAAATACTTCACCACTTGGGCTCCGGTTTGAGCGGCAATGCTGTTCGGCGTCTTCAGATCGAAGTAGGGCTCCACCATGACGATCTTGCAATTCTCGCGCTTCATCAATCCGATGAGTTCAATTGTGTGGCTGGGCGTAGGAGGAATGCCGGGGCGTGGCTCGACGTAGCCGATTACGTTCAGTCCGAAGTGCTTGGCAAAGTTGGGAAGCGAATTGTGATAGGTGACGACTTTGCGCCCGTGGTACGGCTTCATGTCGGCATCCCATTTTTGCTCGGCCGTAGTTAGACGCTTATCGAAATCCTGAAATTTTTCCTGGAAATAACCGGCATCCGCGGGATCCAGTTCACCGAGTTTGCCGGCTATACCCTTAGCTACGCGGCGTCCATTTTCCGGATCGAGCCAATAGTGCGGATTTCCCAGAGGATGAACGTCTCCCATAGCACGGGTAACCGGCCCGGTTGGGATATCGAGAATCTCAGCGAACTGGGAAGCGTCCAGATAGCCGTTCGCGCCTACCTGAATTCTGGGATTGCCGCTCTGCGTAATCAGTGGCGGCAGCCAGCCGATTTCTAATTGCAATCCGACGGTGACCAGCAGATCAGCCTGGCGTAATTTCAGCAGGAAGCTTGGCTTGGCCTCGACGAAGTGAGGATCTTGGTAACCCTTGGCGATCGACTCCACCGTGACTCGGTCGCCACCAACCTCCTGGGTCAGCGCAGCCATGTCGGTGGTCGAGGTTACGACGTTCAGCTTTTTTGCCTGCGCTGGCGCAGTCGAAAAAATGGCTCCGAGCGCCAGTAAAACCACGAAGCCGAATCTGATTCGCATATTCTTCATTCTCCTAGAAAGGATGGGCTCCGTGCGCCCCTAACGAGAAAATTACCTGCATAAACAATTCATTGGCACTGATGTTATCCGCGTAGCTGGTGTGGCGGTATTGGCCGCGAATCTGACTGAACTCGCTGGGCCAATAAGTCAGTACCAGCGAACCTCCCTTATCCGTAAGGTTGGCAAACCGGCTGCGGTCGGATAGATCATAGCGTCCCCCCAGGAACCACCGCCGTCCCAGCTGATAGTCGGCTGAAGTATAAAAACCGAACGCTCGTTGCTCAGTTGGAACCTGCTGTCGCTGGCTCCAGATAAACTCGCCGCGGCCAACAAAGGAATGATAGATGGAGCGTCTTAGCGGCTTCCATCGCAGGGTAGCGTCTATCCCGTAAAGCTGAGTCAGGAAATCGGTGCCAAGTTCATTGTGTCCGCGCGCATAAGAAAGGCCAATATCGATGTTGGTTGATTCGTTGATGTCTGCGTAGCTCCGCAAGTGGGCCACGGCGCTGACGTCACTATCACGTGAGGCGTGAAACACGGCGTCATCGGCTCCGGAATCTCCGCGAAAAACCTGGCCAGTCGCCTCAAGGAATAAGCCTTTGGGAGCTGGAATAATGCGCGAAATTGAAACGCCGGCATCGTCGATACCGTCTTCCCCACCGACCAAATTATTCGTGACCAGCGGTCTATCTACCCAAGGCAGGACATGATTGTGCATCATATTGACCTTGCCAAAAACAGAACGCATTTTCCCCACTCTGGCCACGATGCCGGCCGGCAATGCGGTGAATGTGATGTAGCCCTCTTCGAGGTTCACGCCCGACTCACCGAAAGAAATGAAAAAGTCGCCACGTGCGTACGGATCGATGATGGCCTGAAATCCGACCTCGGATTCATGCATCTCGAGCGACGGAGTTGGTTGCACCGAATTGCCGCCGGCCTTGCCGATGAAATCTCCAATCACGCTGATGTCGGGGTTCAGGGCCTTCGCCGAGGCAGAGGCGCCACCGTAAACCGGTAAAGCCCCGGGGGCGACGGGAGGCGCTTCCGCGGGCGTGGGGGCTGGCGGTGGTACGGCCACCTGCGCTTGGGCCGCTGTCGGACCCGAAACTGCAGCAGGTTGGGCGGGAGCGGCCGCTGGCGTGGCCTTCAACATGCGCACTTGGCCTTCCAGCGCGATGATGCGCTCTTCCAAATCTTTGATCCGCTGCTCCATCGCAGATGAGTCTGGTGGATTTTGTGGTGATGGAGTGTTGCTCGGCTGAGCGACGAGTGGAATCGTGAACAGCATCGCCACGCCGGCCCAGGTGATTAAGTTTTTCATTCCATACTCCTCGACCCGGGGAAATCACGGGTATCTTGAGGTTCCATCTTGCGACAGTACAAACGGACTGCTTACGCGCCCGAAAAAATGTAAAAGTGATTGAAGATGACTAATAGGTTGGAGGGGGACGAACGTACAACTGGAAGGATGCCAGTAGGAGACGAGGTTTCATCCAACGAAATCTTACGCGCGATCTAACCCGCAGATTGGAAAAACATGCGGCAAACAGCACCGCCGCGGTGGCTGGCTGAGCCATCAGGCAAGTTAGGCAAAGTGTCGCACTGGAAGAATCCGAACGAGACTCCACTGAGTTCCTGGTATCTAGGTGAGAACCGCAGAGGTGGGTCGCCTGGGCAATGGTAGCCATCACCAAGATGGCAAGGCACAGCCAAGCCAACCATTTCGGTTGTCGGAGGCAATGATTCACAGTTCCTTGCCAGTTAGATGCAGCAGTACCGCTGCATGTGGGGCTCGTTCCGGAATGTCCGTGATTCAAGCCGCCACTTTCACTTAGATCCTAGCGAGGCCCTGCTCCCCCCGCCCCAGTACTTTCCGTGACTGGCACCACGATCGCCTGGATGTTCTGTCCGGCAACCATTTTCTGAAACGCCGCTAAGTCGTTCTTCTGTATATCCGTCCATCGGGCGAGGCTAGCCTCAGATTGCTTTTTCAGTTTGTCAAATATTCGATACGCAGCCTCGGTGGGAGCAGAATCGCTTCCGTCACCGACGGCCAGAGCGAGAAATGCCAGCTTGCTGTCCACCTTTTGCGGATAGGCGAGTGAATCTTCGTTCGCCTTGATCTTGACCTGAATCAAATCGTCACGAAGGGAAGCCAGCTTTTGATCCAATGCAGACGCTGATGCCACAACTGGTTTGGTATTGGCGTTGTCAGGCAAACGCTTCTTTAATCCATTCACCTGGAGACGAACATCCTCAACCTGGTTGACTGTGTCATAAACCTGGCTGAGCTGGTCACGAATCTGTATTAAAAGATCGAACTCTTTTTGCAAATCTGCCTGCGAAACGTTCACCCGCGGATCAAGTTTCAGTTCCATGCGAACTGTCTGGCTCTTGCCGTCGACGGTAAAACGTACCTGATATTTTCCGGGCATGGCCATTGGCCCACGGCTGCCGTCTCTGTATTCGAACAAGTAGTAGTCAGGCACGCGACTGGCGCCCTGATAGCGCAAATCCCAGACGAAGCGATTCAATCCGGCTTCTGGCTTGATCTCTTTCTCGGGCTTCTTGTCCTCGGGGTCCAAGGGTTCGTCCAAGTCTTGAGTTTTGTTGCTGGAATATTTGCGCACCACATTTCCGGCGGCGTCGAGGATCTCAATGACGGTTTCTCCTTTGGGTGCTTCCTTAAGAGAGTAGTAGATCACCGCGCCGGGTGGCGGATTCTGCCCCACCAGCACGGGCTTGGGTGGATCCTCCACGTTGTGCATGCGATAAGCAGTGGATGGCGTGTAAAGATGGGCATCTTGCTTGGGAAACTCATCGCCGAATTGTCGCAGCGGCGAAACATCATCAAGGATCCAGAACGACCGTCCATGCGTGGCGAGCACGAGATCGTCATTTTTGACCACCAGGTCATGGATTGGTGTGGTCGGAAGATTGAGCTGCAATGAACGCCAATCTGTCCCATCGTTGAAAGAGACATAAACTCCAGTTTCAGTGCCGGCGTAGAGCATGCCGCGTTTTTTGGGATCTTCCCGGACAGCACGCACGAACGTAGTTTTCGGAATGCCTTTCGTGATTTTTGTCCAACTCTTGCCATAGTCTCCAGTCTTGTAGATATACGGACGATAGTCGTCGAGTTGATGTCGGTCTATTGCGACATATGCGGTCCCGGCATCATGCGGTGAAGCGTCGATCAGGCTGACGCGACTCCACTCCGGCAAGTCCTTTGGCGTGACATTGGCCCAGTTCTTGCCGCCATCCCGCGTCACGTGAATCAGACCATCGTCGGTGCCTGCCCAGATGAGATCTTTTGTCACCGGCGACTCGGCGACCGCGAAGATGGTGTCGTAGTACTCGGTTCCGGTGTCGTCAATATTGATGGGACCGCCTGACGGCTGTTGCTTGCTCTTATCATTGCGAGTCAGATCTGGGCTTATCGCCGCCCAGTGCATCCCTCCATCCGTGGTCTTAAACAAGCGTTCCCCGGCGTGATAAAGCGTGTTTGGATCGTGTGGTGAGATCAGGATTGGGGCCGTCCACTGAAACCGGTGTTCGAGGTTGGCAGCGCCTGCGCCGTCACTCAAATCCGGCGTAATCGTAATGTTTTTGAGCTGGCCATTGCGCTTGTCGTAGCGCGTAATGACGCCTTCATAGTCTCCGGCATACACAATATTTGGATCGGGAGGATAAGGTGCAATGTAGCCAGCTTCCCCGCCGCCAACCGGATACCAGTTGGAGTGATCGATTGCGCCATTGTCGCTGCGGCTGGCAATCGCGATGGTGCTGTTGTCTTGCTGCGCTCCATAGACGTAGTACGGAGTTCGAGTATCGGTAATGACGTGATAGAACTGCGCGGTTGGTTGATTGTCCTCCCGGGTCCAAGTCTTTCCGCCATCTAGGCTCACGGTTGCTCCGCCATCATTGGAGGCGATCATGCGCCGCGAATTTCTCGGATCAATCCACAAGCCGTGATTGTCGCCATGCGGCACTTTGACTTTGTTGAAGTCGCGTCCACCGTCAGTGGACTTGTAGAAATCCACATTCATTATGTAGACAGTGTCCGCTTCCTGCGGATCGGCAACGATGTGCATGTAGTACCAGGCACGCTGCTGGATGGAACGGCCCTCATTCACCGCTTGCCAGGTCTCGCCTCCGTCATCGGAGCGATAGAGGCCGCCTTCATGAGCTTCAATCAGCGCATACACGCGATCAGAATTGGCTGCTGCCGCAACCCCGATGCGGCCGTAGGGTTCTTTGGGCAGCCCATGCTCTTCAAGCCGTTTCCAGGTAGTGCCACCATCGTTGGAGCGATAGAGACCGCTTCCCGGCCCTCCACTGGAAAGACTCCAGGGCGTGCGTCGGGTCTGCCACAAGGAAGCGAAAAGGATATTTGGATTATGCGGATCGAAGGCGATATCAATTCCGCCGGTGTTCTCGTCTTTATAAAGCACTTTCTCCCAAGTCTTGCCACCATCCACGGTGCGAAAGATGCCGCGCTCTGCATTGGGCCCGAACGGATGACCTAACGCCGCCACATAGACGATGTCTGGATTTCTGTGATGAACGATCAGTTTTCCGATGGCGCGCGTATCCCGCAGGCCGACGTTCTTCCACGTCTTGCCACCGTCGAGAGTCTTGTAAACCCCATCACCATGCGAAATGTTGCCACGAATGCAAGCCTCCCCCGTGCCGACATAGACGATGTTGGGCTCCGAGGGCGATACTGCCAGGCTGCCAATGCTCCCAACAGCTTCCTTGTCAAAGAGAGAGGTCCAAGTCATGGCGCCGTCGGTCGATTTCCAAACTCCACCGCCCGTCGAGCCGAAATAATAGGTGTTTAGATCCCCGGGGATGCCGGACGCTGTCAGTGATCGCCCTCCGCGGAAGGGACCGATGGGGCGGTATTTCAATCCCTTGAAGACAGGATCTTCCTTTTTGGCGGGTGCAGCGATGTTCTGCGTGGCCGCGTTTGGAGCGGGCGACACCTGTTCGGTAGGTTTCCTCTCTCGTTCTGTCTTGCTCTGGGCGAAACGGAGACCTATCGCGCACAAGAACATCGGCATGACCAGCCGCGCCGTTCCGCGTACCGCCCGTATGGTGCGATGCATTTGGTTCTCTCCAGAGAAGAAGTGGGATCGCCTATGTTAACGCCTGGACCGGCATCTGGGAAGGAGTGGCGCCAAGAGGATGTGTAAAACTCAAGCTAACTCGCTACGGCTGAATCCGCTTCGGAAGCGCGAAAGCGCGATAAACTCCCCCTGAAAGCGACTTCGGATCCTTCCCCCCGCCCGCCGCAATCACCACGAACTGGAGTCCCTTCACAGCATAAGTAGCAGGAGTGGCATTGCCGGCAAAGGGCAATGTGGTCTCCCACAACAACTCGCAGCTAGATTTGTCGAATGACCGAAATTTCTTGTCGAAGTTTGTCGCTGCGATAAAGACCAGGCCACCTGCGGTTACGATGGCACCGCCGTAGTTCTCAGTGCCAGTTTTCGTCATGCCCTTGGCCGCAAGCTCCGGATACTCCCCCAGAGGAATCTTCCAGGCATACTCACCCGTGTTCAGATTAATTGCATTCAGCGTGCCCCACGGAGGAACAACCGCAGGATATCCTTCCGGGTCTAGAAACTTGTGATAGCCGGTAAAACGATACTTCATCTGTTGGGGCGCTGGTTGGGACGCCGGGAGCTCTTTGTTTTCACCCGTGGTTAAGTATTCGATGACAGCGGAGAGTTGATCTTCCGCCAGGCTGGGAAAGCCGGGCATCCTCCCCTTGCCCCGCCGGATGACGGCGGTGATCTCTGCGCGGCTGAGACGGTCAGCCACGCCTATGAGTGAAGGAAATTCCGGTGGCGAACCCGCCATATTGTCGCGATGACACACACTGCATTGGCCCAAATAGAAACCTCGACCACTTGGTTCAGCACCGGTATTCTCTGCCAAGGCTCCCGTCCACGCGATATCGTTGGCATTGACGTAGAGAATTCCTGTTTCAGGGTCGAAGGCAGATCCACCCCACTCAGCTCCGCCGTCGAATCCGGGAAACACCAAGGTATCCTGTCCGACGCTGAACGGAACAAATTGTCCCTGATTACGAAACTTTCGGAAATGTTCGAGCGCCCATTGATGAACCTCGAGGCTGCGGCTGGTCAGCATGTTTTCCGTGAGATCTTGACGCGCAAATGCCGTGGGCGCGGATGGAAGAGGCTGTTCGGCGGCAGCAATTTCGCCCTGCACCGTGCTGGGAGGATACTTGCGATATTCGATGGGAAAGAGCGGCTTGCCAGTCGTGCGTTCGAACAAATAGACGAACCCTTGTTTGGTCGTCTGCGCAACCGATTCAACGTCCTTGCCGTCACGTTTCACAGTTACAAGTGTCGGCGGTGAGGGGAAATCCCGGTCCCATAAATCGTGTTTTACAGCCTGGAAGTGCCAAAGCCTCTCACCAGTCTCGGCGTTCAGGGCGATGAGGCTGTCGGCAAATAGATTGTCGCCTAATCGATCAGCACCGTAGAAATCGCATGCGGCCGAACCGGTGGGAACATAGACGATGCCTCGCTTCACGTCCACTGCCATGCCCGTCCAGTTGTTGGCCCCACCGGTGTACTTCCAGGCGTCCTTAGGCCACGTGTCGTAACCAAACTCCCCCGGGTGCGGAATGGTGTGGAAGGACCAGCGCAGCTGGCCGCTGCGAACGTCATAGGCGCGGATATCACCCGGAGGCGCTGGCAGGGTTTCAGGCAGGCGGCCGCCAACGATGATCAGGTCTTTATAGACGCTTGCTGGACTGGTCAACGCAACCGACTGCAATTCAGGATTGCGCCCAAGACCATCTCGCAAATCAATCCGTCCATTGTTTCCAAACACAGGAATCGGCTTGCCGGTCGCGGCATCCAGAGCGTAGACGAAGTTCATGACACCGACCAGGATTCGTTTGTCCTGCTTGCTGGACCAATATGCCAAGCCGCGATCCGGTTGCGTACCTTTTGTGCCGGAATCGAATTTCCACAAAAGATTGCCCGTTGCCGCGTCCAAAGCGAAGACTTTCTGTGTGGGTGTGATCCCGTAAAGTATTCCGTCAACAATGATGGGGCTGGTCTGCAGGCCGCCGCGTTCGCCGGTGTCAAAACTCCAGGCCACCTCGAGTTGCTTAACGTTCTTGCGATTGATCTGCGCTAATGGAGAATAGTGGATATTTTCTGACCTTCCGCCATAAACCGGCCAATCCTGCGTTTCCGGCACCGCTGGATTGTCTTCCCACTTCGCCGAGAGCATCGCGACGCAGGCTAACAATGTGTAGAGAGCACGACTGATGGGAATCTGCACGGCGAAAGCATAGTACATCCGTCACAACCCACGGTTCCAATCCTTGGAAGTGCTGCTCGCCGTTGCCGCTTGCCGCTCTCCCGCTGAACCGTCCACATCATGTTTGGAAGAAGTTGGGAGCCTAAACCACGAATCCGGGAACGCGCCGGCTGAATTCGTTAGCGGGTGCAAAGAAAAGACATGGTTGGTGACAGCCGTCACAGACAGACAATATGGTGTGCACATACCTTTCCTGAGTACCCACTGGAATTCTGCTTTTGCGCCTACATTCTGGCTGGGACGAACTGGTGAATTTGAATTTTCGTCTGAAGTTCCTTCACTGAGCGCCGATAAACAACGGGTAACAGAACCCTAGTTTCAAATGTAAGTGAGGGGGCGAAGCTGTACCTGGTTCAAGAAAAATGACACTTCCTCTGGAGTGCGATTTGAATGTTGAAGTCAGCAAGTTGGCAGAGCGATCTTCCGCGGGGTACCCAAAGTCGAAACAACCTGTCTCACGATGGTACGCAGCGTATACCTGTCCTCGCCATGAAAAGTATGTGGCCAGGCAATTGGACGAAAGGTGTATCGATACTTTCGTGCCGCTGTATCGAAGTCTGCGACGATGGAAAGACCGTCGCACGCAAATTGAATTGCCTCTCTTCCCCGGCTACGTTTTCGTACATTTTGACTTGGAACAACGGCTGCGCATATTGGAACTCCCCGGCGTGGTTCGGCTGGTGAGTTTCAATGGCCAACCGGCGACGCTACCGGAATACGAGATCGAGACGTTACGAAAAGGTTTGGACCTGCAGATCTACGCCGAACCTCATCCTTATTTGCACGTGGGCCGAAGGGTACGCGTGTTGCATGGGCCCATGGCTGTACGGAAGGCATTCTAGTGCGGAAAAAAGATAAATTTCGCCTAGTGATTTCTCTTGAGGCAATCATGCGTTCCACTGCGGTGGAAGTTGACGCCGCCGATGTGCAGCCGGCCTGACGCCCGCGGCTTTTCGCGGTTCTCCAAGCTTTCGTCATTAATAGAGGCAAGTATGCGGCGACTATATCGAATCTTTGTAGTCCGGCTCACGCTGGTTGCAACTTTTTCTTGCGCCGTTGCGACCCAGAGCCAGTGGTGGGTCCCGAGTTGCTACGCCCCCACATCCGAGGCACAACAAGAAGCGGACCAGAAGGTTTCCCTGTCAGCCCACAAGATCATCGAGATCCTGCGACAGGATCCCGGCCAACTGCTGCAGGTGAAAAGAATGTTGATCCAGAAGGCCTATGAGCAGGGTCGCATCCTCGAGTCCTCGGATCTGACCGACGAGGCACTTTTCCGCCTATTGCGCGAGGACGAAGTCGTCCGGGCCCTGGCAACTCGCGTAGTCGAAAATCGTTTCTACGTCCGGGCAAAGCCCGCGCGGCAAGAAATTGAAGGCAAGCGACCTGAGGTGGACGACCAACGTCAGGGACCTGAACCAGACCGACCCACGCAGAAATCTCCTACATCGGATCAAGTCCAAAGAGCGAATGGCCGAGAAGATGATGATTGGTCCGAACAACAGCGCAATACCGAGAATCACAGAAGGTCGAGACCAGGTGTTGAGTCTCCGCTACGACCGGATCGCGATCCGGAGATTTCTGTGCCAAGAAATCCCGCTCGCGCCGTGGATCGCGCTGAACTGGAACAGAATCCCAATATTTTCGAAAATATGGGAAGCGATGCCAGCCGCATGGCTCGGATTCATCCCGAAGAATTGGCTGGCCTGCTGAGCGTTGTGTCACCGTCCTCCCAACGACTTCTGAGTTGCATGGGAATCTTGAACTGGAAGACGCTCTCATGCAACGGGGCAAGAGTAAAGATGCGGAACTGATCCGGCGCTTGTCCGGCCTGATTGAAATCCGAACGGTGCACCAGGAAGCCCCATTAGGATTGGCCGATGCTATTCGAAGCTATTCGAAGCGCTTGCTCTCTGGTGGGTAACGAACCTTTCGCAGTCATCCTGCCGGATGTTCTAATTGACGCCCCGATTCCGTGCACCCGCCAATTAATAAGCTGTTACGAAAGACATCCAGGGTGCATCATTGCAACACGCACTATAGATCCCGCCGAAGCGGATCGCTTCGGAGTACTGGATGTCGTACCGCTTCCCGACGCTGGAGACGGGCGTACACTGCGCGTCGTTAGCGTAACTGAACGTCCGCAGCCCGGATCACCATTTTCCCACTACGGCATTTTTGGCAGATACATTCTTGAACCCGCAATCTTCTCCAGTATTGACCGCACCTCGCCGGGGTTTGCCGGTGAACTGCAGCTTGCCGATTCGCGCCTGCTGAGTGCAGAGCGCGCCCCGCTTTACGCCTACCTTTTCCAGGGAGCGCATTACGACGCGGGAAACAAACTGGGTTTGGTGCAAGCCACGGTTGCCTATGCTCTGAAAGACCCCGAGCTTGCCCAGCCTTTGCAGACGTATTGGGAACGGCTACAACCGCCGAAGATTAAAGTCGCAGTTTGAGCTGCGTTCTCGCGAGCTGAATATGAACTATACGTGCCAGTACTTTGAGGAAGCCATTCGGATTCTCCAGCAACTGGATCAAGACAAGATCGAGCAAATGCTCGACCTTCTATTGGAAGTACGGCAGCGCGGTGGACGCGTCTTCTTTCTGGGGGTAGGCGGAGGGGCTGGCCATGCTTCTCACGCGGTACAACGACTTTCGCAAGATTGCAAGCATCGAATCTTACACTCCTACGGATAATGCTTCCGAATTAACTGCCCGTATCAACCATGACGGATGGGAAACATCTTATAGAAACTGGTTACAAGGCAGCCGATTGCGTCCGACAGATGCGGTATTCGTCTTTTCCGTCGGCGGTGGCGACGCCGAACGTGGAATTAGTGCCAACCTGGTGAGCGCGCTTCAATATGCCAAACAAGTCGGGGCCCGGATCTGTGGCATTGTTGGCCGCGACGGCGGATTCACCGCCCAGGTGTCCGATGTCTGCGTTCTGATTCCTGTGATCAATCCCGAAACCATTACACCGCACACCGAATCATTCCAGGCTCTGATCTGGCATCTGCTCGTTTCCCACCCCAAGCTCAAGGCCGCGGAGATGAAATGGGAATCCATCGCCTCCGCCACCGAGCAGTCACTGGCTTGAACCAGGTTTTCCCGCTTCTGTGGCTCTCTCATGAGAACGCTTCCGCCCGCATTATTACTGCCCGTGAATTAGTTCCGCCTGGCTGTATCTCTTCCTGGTAGTTGTTGATCCAACCATACACCCAAGGTCTAACTCAATTACAACTAAGGTAAGGAGACGTGTTTCTGCCTTGGGGTGCGGTAGTCTGAGGTGCAAAGATTTGCGCAAAACAGATATGGCATCAGATCACCGCGCTTTGGATGCCTCCGATTTAAATTTGTAATTGGCGAAAAGGGCAGACCTCTTTCTCCGGTACGTCATTCGGTGCCTTGGCAACTAAGGGGTGCTAGGATATAAGAGCCGTAACAGTCAACTGGAGGCTACATGGCGGATCTAACTAAAGCCTTGCGGCAATTACGCGAGGAACGAAGTCGCACTCAAAAGCAACTGAAGCGGTTGGATGAGGCTATTGACGTACTCGGTAAGGTCGTATCGGGTTCAGGCGGAGGGCAGAGAAACGGAAGACATGGACCGCGAAAGCTCTCGGTGGCCGCGCGCAGGAGAATCGCGGAGGCGCAGAAAGCGCGCTGGGCGAAATGGAAACTAAAGCACGTGAAGAAAGTTGCATGAATTGCATACTCCGAAAAAACCAGAGCGGGCACAAACCCGCTCTCGTTGTTCGGTGGCGACGGTTTAGTCGCGAGTAACGTCTGAGCCTTCAGCCGGCTCCGATCGCTCAGTGCCATGTTGTAGCCTGATCATGCGCGGCGTCGTAACCCGAACGGAATCACCCTAGCCCGTCTGCCGGTTTTTCCTATTGCGGACGTTCCCTGCGCCGGAGATACGTGGTGGACGTGCCGGGACACCTCAATTGTTGATGTCAGTTTTCGGCGATTACTTCTAAGCTTCCGTTGGCGGGGTGGCTTGAGCATTTCCACCACGGCAATCGCCCGATTGATGCGCCGGCGCTGCTTTTTCAACTCGGACAAGATTCCCTCCACATCCATTCTCTCCTCCTCCTGACCCGAAAAGGTCGATTTCTTATCACGCCAGGGAAGCCTGTCTGCAGATGAAGGATTCTTGTTCGGATTTCAGAACAAGACCGATAATCAGACTTCCTCGGGGAATCGCCAAGTCATTCCGGAAAGTCAGGGATTACCAAGTCACGGCCCGATGAGCGGCAGTCCCCCCGTGCGTGCTCCAGAACGGACCGGGGTTAAGTGGTAAGTCTCGAGTGGAGAGGAATTTGGTGATGTCTGGCGATACCCAAGGCACGAGATTGTGGCCAACGGGTGGTGACTACGCCTTCGGCTCACTGCAAACAACAGCGCCTTTCTCGATCCTAGGAAGAGCAAAGAATGTTCTTTGACCATGCTTTTCGCCGGTTAGAGTTGTTGCCCCGCCAAGAAACGGAAGAAAGGACATCCTGTTCGTCTTCGCGTCTTCGAGAACAATTTTGCCGCCATCCTCGGGAATCTGCAGCGGGTTTTCGTGACCGCGCAAGCCCTTGAAATTTGCGATGAAGACACAAAGCTTGCCGTCAACTTTGGCGATATGCGTAGCCAGGCTGGGTGAAAGTTGGACCGTGATCTTGGCTCGAGGGATAGCACTGGCTGCGAAGTTCGGCTCACGGCTAGGAGTGATGTGCTTGAAATCCTTTTCCAACGCCGCCATGTAGGACTTGCCGGGATCGGACTGATCGCGAACTACATTTGCCCGCCACGGCAACTCGGTCGCGTCGGTTCCATAGATTAAAAGCCGGTTACCATCTGCAACGTAGCTCCGCAACCACGCTCTTTCATCATCATTCAGGATGCGGACGTCGGGCAGAACCAGGGTCTTACCACGGAAAGCTTGCAAAGTTCGAGGTGTGACAACCTGATATTCGAGATGGCTCTGCAGTAGCAGAATCATGATTCCGCGAAATGAGGTAACGAATTCGCGCGCGAAGTAATTTCTCGTGGCAGGAGAAAAATAAACACCGATTGGATCCACTCGCTCTCGTGACCCGTAGAAAACCTTCTGGTGCTTCTCAATCCAGCGAAAAATCCGCTGCCGTGTAGGCAAGTCGTTGGACCCTGACATGGAGTGCCCTTCCGCGTCCCAGAAGTTGGCACCTACCATCACTTGCGACATCGACAGATTCTGCATGGACTGCCCAGCATCAACGCGCCAATCTCCGTCCCACGAATAGTTAAGAATCCAGGTGGCTTTACCTTCAGCGAATGCCCGAAATGTCGCCATCCCTACTTGGTACTCGAACCAGTCCAGTTGGCTGCGGGACGATGCCATGTGATCGCCACTGCCAAATTCATATTCGTGCGCAATCGCGTCGCTGACAGGGTAGAGACTGTAAACATCCGCGCCCACGCGAACGGCTTCTTCTTCAATCCCCGGATAAATTTCGGGGATTGTCTTGATCTCGGGGTTCACTGACTTTGCAGTTCGATCAATTTCCTGTACGAAATCGGTGATGGTCTGAATGCGGAAATCAACCCATTTCCGAAAATTGGGAGCGGAAAAATCACCGAGCTTCAACTCTCGTCGGGCATCCAGCCCGGTGTGTTGCCGGAACGCAGCAACGGTGTAATCGTCGAAGCTGGCCCAGCTATCTTCCCAACCGTCAAAATGGGTCATCCAATAAGGAATGTCTACGTAGATACCATCGATACCGGTAGCTGCGATCTGCCGGACTCTTTCCATGTAGATCTTGCGCCATTCCGCGGCGTAGGGACTGATCCAGACATCCTCGTCGCCCTTGGCGATCCAAAATGCGGTGCCTCCACCGAAGACGGCCGGCTCACCTGAGATTTTTCTCTGCAACCAATCTGGATGGTCTTTGCCTAATGTGTGCGGGGTCTGATCAGCGTTTGCGGTAATGCATTCGGTACCGGCGATGTATACGAACGCGCGATTGCCCGCACGGTGCGCCTCCTTCGCGATGGCACGAATCGCTTTGAGTTTCTCAGTGGGATCAAGGAAGCTTTGGTATCTGCCCGTGATGTCATTATCTACCTCAATGCCGAATACGTGGCTTTCGGTAGCTTGGCGCACGATCGTCTGCGCATTATTTCGCTGCAAACCGTAGGCGCCGATTCGCACCACGTGTATCCAATCCATGCTGGCCGGTTGGGGCGCACTCGCGACCAGCCCAGAGGCGGACAAGACGAGGACACAGAGCGCCAGTCCGACATTCGGATTGAACCCTGCCTTTGGCATCTGCTTCCTCATGCGCCAGTGGAATCTGCTAGTCCGGAATGGTAAACATGATCCCCCTGGCATTGGCCACGAATCATACACGCACGGCGATCGTTATCTGTGTCGGCTACAATGATCCGACTCTTACGGAGGCTTATGCGCTCAAGGCGGCTGCCGTTCCTTGTACTGTCATTTGTGTTGCTTTTTCGCCCCTTCGGAAGCGCACAGCAGGCGGGCACGCTGGCGCCACTGGTGCAGAATTATGTCCGGGTGAACGCGCCCAAAGTTATTCTCGCGCGTGTTCGCGTGATAGATGGGACCGGTCGAGCTCCGCAACAAGATCAGAATATCGTCATCGAGCGCGGAAAGATTACTTCCGTCGAAGCTGGCTCTGACGTTTCTCCGACCAACAGCGTCACGGTCCTTGACCTCCGCGGATACACGGTGATGCCTGGCATCGTGGGCATGCACAATCATCTCTTTTATATCGCGCGGCCCAATTTCAAAGCCGATTGGAGCTGGGAGGAGCCGTTGCTGGTTCCACAGATGACATTTTCTGCTCCACGGCTATATCTGGCCGCAGGTGTGACAACGATGCGTACCACTGGCAGCGTCGAAACTTACGCGGACCTGAATCTCAAGCGCAAGATTGACGAAGGCAAACTGCCCGGCCCCCACATCGATGTGACCGGACCATATCTCGAAGGCGCGAACAGCTTCGCTATCCAGATGCACGAGCTCAGTGGCCCGGACGAAGCGAGGCAGATGGTGAACTACTGGGCCGACCGCGGCGTTACATCTTTCAAAGCGTACATGAATATCACGCGCGCGGAATTAAAGGCGGCGATTGAAGAAGCCCACAAGCGTGGCATCAAAGTGACTGGCCACTTATGCTCGGTAACATATAAAGAAGCGGCGGAACTGGGGATCGACGACCTTGAGCATGGCTTCTTCGTGAACACTCAACTCGATCCGGACAAGAAGCCCGATGTTTGCTCCGCCAGCGAAGGGGATTACACTATCGAGCATATGGATCCAAATGGTCCGGAAGCAAGGGATCTCATCCAGACGCTGGTCAACCACCACGTAGCAGTGACTTCC
>Ga0066709_100001105_pt1 | contig 16978 bp, 15 predicted proteins | sample GraSoiAngelo_158_FD_79665 | JGI IMG/M metagenome (GOLD analysis project Ga0066709, IMG submission 79665) | Grasslands soil microbial communities from the Angelo Coastal Reserve, California, USA - 14_1009_16_30cm | ecosystem: Environmental > Terrestrial > Soil > Grasslands | place: USA...
ACTCTCCGGGTTACATCGCGACCCAGCGCTTACGCGCTGGGCTAACGAATGTCGCCCCTTCGGGGCGTAGGGAATAATGTTGCCCGCCGGAGCGTAAGAAATAATCTTGCCCTCGGAGCATACCTAATAATGAACCATTAGAGTCGAGAACTCAGTGACATGCGTCACACCAGAAATGTGCATACGTCACAATTGCGCTCTAGGGAGCAAGTTCATCGTGGTTTCGTCGGGAACAGAATTGCTTAAGCAGCGAGTGAGAACTGGGGATCTGCGTGCTAGCAACGAGTTGTGGCGAAGACTAGCGAGTTTCGATGACTTTTTGTTACGCCGTACTCCCGCCGTCGCGGCGCATGCGGAGGTAGGCGCGGATAAAGGGCTGCAGATCGCCGTCAATCACCCGGTCCACATCGCCGACTTCAGTCTTGGTGCGGTGATCTTTAATGAGCCGATAGGGTTGCAAGACGTAGGAGCGGATCTGTGAGCCAAAATCTATGTCGAGTTTGGAGTCCTCGATTTTTCTGGTGGCTTCGCGCTTCTTCTCCATTTCGAATTCGTATAACTTCGATCGCAGCATGCTCATGGCGCGATCTTTATTTTTGTGCTGCGAGCGTTCGTTCTGGCAAGCGGCGACAAGTCCGGTCGGAAGATGCGTAATGCGGACGGCAGAATCGGTGGTGTTCACATGCTGTCCACCTTTGCCGCTGGAACGGTAGGTATCAATTCGGAGATCTTCCGGCTTGATAATGACTTCGATGGATTCGTCAATCTCAGGCGAAACATAAACGCTGGCGAACGAAGTGTGGCGACGCTTGGCCTGATCAAAAGGTGAAATTCGCACGAGCCGATGCACGCCGATTTCGCTAGTCAAAAGGCCGTACGCATATTCGCCGTTCACGCCGAATGTGGCCGACTTTATCCCCGCTTCTTCGCCCGGCTGATAGTCATAGAGCACGGTCTGAAAGCCCTGGCGCTCAGCCCAGCGCAGATACATGCGCATGAGCATCTCGGCCCAATCCTGAGACTCAGTGCCGCCAGCGCCAGGATGAATGGTCACGATGGCATTACGCGGATCGTTATCGCCGGAGAGCAAGGTCTCGGTCTCGAGCTGATCAACCTTGGCGCGTAGAGAATCAATTTCGCGACGAAGATCAGCTTCAACATTCTCGCCTTCTTTCGCGAGATCAAAATAGGCGGTGATGTCTTCCGTGCGCCGAATGAGATCAGCCTCGTTCGAGAGCAGGCCCTCGAGGCGTTTTTTCTCACGCATGACCTGTTGAGATCTCTGCGGATTCGACCACAGGTTCGGGTCTGCGGCATGCTTGTCTATTTCGGCGAGTTGCGGACGGAGCTTGCCCGCGTCAAAGGTACTCCCGGAGTTCGCGGACCTTTTGCTGCAAAGCTGTATATTCCTGCTCGAGTTCCTGAATCATTCTGTGGGTCTGCCTTTTGCGGGAGTCAAGGAAGCAACGATCGCCCCTATAGAAATTATCGCACACGCATACGCCAGCCAGTCACCGTGTCGGCTGTAAAACGTGGTGCTGCCTTCGAGTGCATACGACGCGACCAGTGCAGTGCGAGTCTTGCGCGGCACTGTCTGCACAACTCGACCATAGGGATCAATCGCAGCTGTGACGCCGGTGTTGGTATCGCGCAGGAGCCAGCGGCCATTTTCCACGGCGCGCATTCGTGCCTGCTGCAGGTGTTGCGCATAGGCGCCGCTGTCGCCGTACCAACCGTCGTTCGAAATATTTATGAATACTTGCGCGCCTTGCGTTGCAAAACGACGAACATCGTCCGGGAAAACCGATTCGTAGCAGATGAAGATCCCAAGGTTCTCATCGCCGGCCTGCAAGGGATCACGCGAGCTACCGCGAGAAAAATCGCCGACCTCTTTGGTTAATCCACCGGCAAAGCCGAGCAAGCTCTTGAAGGGAACATATTCACCGAACGGAACCAGATGGATCTTGTCATAACGACCGTCCCAGCCGCCATCGGCGCCGACCAGCGCCGCAGAGTTGAAAATATGAGTTGGCCGCTGAGACATTTCCGCGTTCTGGATCCCCATGCTTCCGGTCACCACCGATGCATGGGTCGTCATTGCGAGTTCGCTTATCGCGTTGCGGAACAGCGGATCACCGGTGTAAAACGGCGCCGGAGATTCCGGCCATACGATCAGATTCACCGGCTTTCCGGCCACAGCAGTCAGCGTAGTCCGGCCAAGATCCGTGAGGGTGTCATCGAAATACTGCCGCGTCCAATCGGCTCCTTCGAGCACCGGCACGTTTTCCTGCACAAGAACAGCGGTGTGGTCCGTGGCAAGCTTTGGTGCCGGCACAAGCCGTGCAGCTTGAAGCAAGCAGGCGGCAATGATTGAGACCAGTAAAAGATTGCGTCGCCGGTTTCGCGGGACCACGAACGCGGCCGCAACTGCCGTATTCACGACAATGATCTCGAAAGAAATTCCATAAACGCCGGTGTAGGTGGCAAGACGCGCGAGCGGAATATTACCCACCTGCGCCGTTCCCAGCAACTCCCAGGGAAATCCGGTGATGCGGGTGCGCGCAAGCTCGACCGCAACCCAAAGGAACGGAGCCAGCAGGAGAGCCATTCGCTGGGATTTTTTTGCCAGCAGACTGATGACCAGCCCGAAGGCGCCGTGATACAGGCCCAGATAAAGGCAGAACAGAATCAGCAGACCAGTGGCGCCTAGAGTACCGATGCCGCCGTATTGCTTCATGGTATTGAACACCCAATAGCAGGTCCCGCCGTACCAGAGAATTCCGCATGCGTAGCCGAGCAGAAAGCCTTGTGCGGGACCCGCCGGAAGAAGCTTTTCTGCGCCTTGGAGCTGGAGCGCGTGCGGTCGGCGGGCGCGCAGAATCGCAACGAGTAATGGGGCAACCGCGAACCAGCTCAAGATGTACACGTCCGCGAGAGGGAAGATTACGATCTGCAGTATGGTGGAGAGGATCGCCAGCAGCCATGCGCGTCGTTCGATACCGAGCATTGAAGGAAAGAATATCAGGGCACGCTCTCGCGTTGGGGCTCTGTAAATCCTCTATCGTGATGTCATCCCGAACCTGCCCTCCGAAGGAAGGCGGGAGAGGGACCTAACCTCAGCTTGGGACAGGGATGCAGTCTGGCTGCGCTGGCTCATGCGCATGCAGCGTGTCAGATCCTCTTTACGTTCGTTTACGTTCGGGATAGATCCATGCGGCATCGTAAGGTCCCTCTCTCGCCCGCCTTCAGCGAGTTCGGGGATGACAATCATATGAGGAGAATTGAGAGCTTAATCTTTTCGTGCCAGCTTCGCCAATGCCGCAAGGCTCCTCAAATACTCACGCAACGGTTTCGCCGGTGTTCCCCAAAATGCCACGCCCTTCCCCCGAAGTATCTTCTTGGGGAGCACGCCAGCTTGGCCTCCGAGCATCACGCCTTCCCCGATGTATGCATGCTCGCCCATGCCCACCTGGCCACCGATAACGACGTTGTTCTCGATTACGATGCTGCCGGAAAATCCTGCCTGGGCCGCAATGATGACGTTCTCGCCGATCTGGCAGTTGTGGCCGATGTGAACGAGATTGTCTATCTTTGTGCCGCGGCCAATACGAGTAGTCTCAAGCGCGCCGCGGTCTATGGTTGTGTTGGCCCCGATTTCGACGTCGTCTTCGATTACCAGCTCTCCGATTTGGGGGAACTTTTTGTGCCGTCCAGTAGCGGGATCGCGGACGTATCCGAAGCCGTCGCTGCCGAGAACCGCGCCGGCGTGGACGATCACGCGATTGCCAACGCGAGTGCCGGGATAAATCGTGACATTGGGATGAATTGCGCAGTCATCGCCGATTGTGGCAGCCTTGCCGATGACGCATCCGGCGCCGATCCAGGTGCGGCCGCCGACAACAGCGTCTTCGTGCACGATCGCACGAGCGTCAACTGCGACGCCTTCGCCTAGATCGGCGGATGCATGTACCACCGCGGCTGGGTGGATTCCAGCGGCAGGCCTGCCATGTTCGTGCAGCAGCTTCGCCGCGCGGGCGAATGCGAGCCGAGGATTTGCCGCGATCAGCAGCGGCTTTAACGACTCCACGTTTTCTGCGAATATTCCAGCCACCACGGCAGCGGCTTTCGACTCAAGCGCTGATGCCAAATGCTTTTCGTCCTCAACAAACACCAGATCGCTGCCTTTGGCCGAGGCAATACTTGCGACACCGGCAACCTCGAGTCGTTCGTCGCCGATGACGCGCGCCCCAACCACGCCGGCAATCTCGCTCAGTCGCCGCTGCATGGCACTTGTTTTATACGTTTGCGAAGGGAAAGGGAAGCCGGGTTCTGCTGTGAACACGTGGGACAGACGGCTCGCCTGTCCTGTCTCGGCGAACGCTAGCTCCACGACGGAGGTGCTTTCGTGTTGGACAGGCGAGCCGCCTGTCCCACGTGTTTCAAGTGTTGGCCCATCTCTCGGAGACCAGAAAAATCGGTTCTAGTTGCTCGACTCACCTACAATGATCGTGTGGAGAAGAAAATTTTCTGGATTGTGTTCATCCTGCTTGGACTGGTCGCAGATTTCGTGCTGCCGCTCTGGTGGGGGCTGGTCGCGACCCTTCCGATCGCGGTGGTGAGCTGGTGGGTCGCGTACCGAAGTGAGTGGTTCTGAAACTCTCATTCGATTCCGCCAGACCAAGAATCCTTAAATCTACAATCGGAAATCAGAAATCTGAAACCAAAAACCAGACGTCTGCCATCTATCTACCATGCGAGCCTCCACTCAACCTTGCAAAGCTGACGCGTTTCGCGCAATGCATCACGGCCAAAAGATTCTGGTTTTGTCGAATGCGTGGGACGTAGCCAGCGCGCGCATATTGGAGGAGGCCGGAGCCGCGGCTATTGCTACGACCAGCGCAGGCGTTGCGTTTACCCTCGGTTATCCCGACGGACAGAAAATTTCGCGCGAAGAGATGATCGGAGCAGTGGCGCGAATCGCCGCCAAAGTGAAGGTCCCGGTAACCGCGGACGTCGAATCCGGATATGGTGATCGGGCGGAGGACGCGGCGCAAACGGCAAAGGCTGTGATTGAAGCAGGCGCGGTCGGCTTGAATTTGGAAGATGTAGCGGGCGGCCCTCAGAAGCAGCTGGTTGATCTATCGCTCCAACTCGAAAAAATTAAGGCTGTGCGGGAGACGGCGCGAACTCTGGGTGTGCCATTGGTCCTGAACGCTCGGACAGACGTGTACTTACTCGAAGTCGGCAAACCTGAGTGCCGCTACGATGAGGCGATCCGCCGGCTGGCGGCGTTTCGGGATGCCGACGCCGACTGCCTGTTTATACCAGGGCTTCGCGATCTTGAGACCATTGCCCGCCTGGTTCGAGAGCTTGGGCATCCGGTGAATATTCTGGCTGGGCCGGGATCGCCTTCCATACCGGAGTTGCAGAAGATAGGTGTGGCGCGCGCCAGCCTGGGATCATCGGCAATGCGAGCGACGCTTGGGCTCGCACGCAGGATTGCACAGGAAGTGCTGACCACCGGCACTTATAAAAGTCTGGAAGGTGCGCCTTCGCATACGGACGTAAATCGGATGATGTCACGGTAGAGCCTTTAACCGCAAAGTCGCAAAGAAAATCCGCAAAGGTTGCGGAGAAAGCCAGCGAGATTCCAGTATCAGGCCTCGCAAGAATGCCCGACCCTTCGACTTCGCTCAAGGGCAAGCTCCACTTGGGGACGGATGTACCATTAATCCGTGCACAAGCTGGCGCAAACGGCGCTCACATACATCCGCAAGCATGACCTGCTGCGGGCAGGAGACCGCCTTGGCATTGCCGTTTCGGGCGGAGCGGATTCCGTGGCGTTGCTGCGCCTGATGTTGGAACTGCGGCAGGAAATCGGGCTCGTCCTTTCCATTGTTCACCTCAATCACCAGTTAAGAGGCGCGCACTCGGATGGGGATGAGGCGTTCATCCGCGAGCTGGCCCAAAAACATGGACTGGCGCTGATTTCCGAACGTCGCGACGTAAAGACGTACGCGGCGCAAAAAAAGGTTGGTATCGAGGCCGCCGCACGGGAACTGAGGTACGAACTGTTCGAAAGGCTTTTGGGAATCGGAACACGCGACAGGATTGCAACCGCCCACACGCTTGACGATCAGGCTGAAACGCTGCTGCTGAAACTCGCGCGAGGCGCGGGGACACGCGGGTTGGCGGGAATTTATCCCAAACTAGCTGTCAGCTCTCAGCTCTCAGCTCTCAGCAAACCCGGAACGAAGCGTCCGGGGGGCATGGCGATTGTCAGGCCACTATTGGCGACGCGCAGAGAAGATCTCCGGAGGTACCTGACCGAGATCGGCCAAACTTGGCGCGAGGACTCCAGTAATCGCGATTTGCGACATACGCGCAACCGGATTCGGCACGGCATTCTGCCGCGGTTTGAGCGGCACGTGAATCCGTCGGTCCAAAATGCGCTTGCCGACACTGCGGAAATTGCCCGAGGAGAGGAAGAATATTGGGCGGAGAAAGTCGCCCGGTTGCTGCCTCAGGTCTGGCAAAGCAAGGGTACCCTCAACTATGCGCAACTTGAAACTCTCCCGTTGGCCCTTCGGCGGAGACTGGTGCGCGTGGCTGCGGAATCCCTGGGCTTGGCGATGGAATTCCGGCATATCGAAGAGGTCCTCACGTTGAAGCCAGAAAGTGGTGCATCGTTGCCGCAAGGCTGGTTGGCGACCCGCAACGGCGATGTGATCAGATTCCACGAACTCGACGAGAAGGTATCCGACTATCAATATGTGCTTTCGGTGCCGGGCAAAGCTGCGGTTCCGGAGTCGCGACTGAACGTCGAGGCCGTTCTGGTCAACAGTTCCGCCGATTCCGAAGATCTGCTGGAATCCAGTTTCGCGCAGCGTGAACTCGTGGTGCGGAACTGGCGGCCCGGAGAGCGGTTCTGGCCGGCGCACACCAAAGAGCCCAAAAAAATCAAGGAATTGTTGCAGGACAGGCATATCACCGGCGAGGAAAAGAGAGGCTGGCCGGTGATCGCAAGCGGGGACGAAGTGGTATGGATGCGCGGTTTCGGTGTCCGGCGCGATTTTCGCGCGAAAAACGGCGGGGGAGTGCTGATTCGTGAGTTTCCGATAAATGGGGAATGACATCCTGCTCGCGCACGGACGACCGGCGGTTTGTCCTGAGGCGCACAATCTGTGCAGTATGCGTCGAAACAACTAGACTGAATCACAGAGTTGCCATGTCTGAGACTCCAATGCCAGCCTCGTCAGGGTGGCGCTTCCAAACGGCGATGATCCTCGCCGTGGCAGCGGATGCCCTACAGGTTTTTGTCTTGCCGTTGTTCGCTGAAGGCGCATTGTCACCGGTTGACGATTTGCTTGATCTGGGAGTCGCAGCCGTATTGGTGCGCTTGCTGGGCTGGCACTGGGAGTTCTTGCCGGCATTCGCTGCCGAACTTGTGCCGGGTCTTGATTTGGTTCCGTTTTGGACGTTTGCAGTTGCGAATGTGTATCGCAAGTGGAAGCAAATGGCAATCAGCGAAGAAGAAACTCGCGATCAGGGTCGGGTGGTTGAAGGCGAGTACAAATCTTCCTAGCACTCTAGGTAGTGCTCACCGTCGTGAAAACGCAATGAGGGATGTCGATTGCTGCTACTCAGATGCCTGCATACCATGCATAGCCGCTATTCGGGGACTTGGGATCAAGAGCCGAGACAAAGCCTTTGAGTGAGTCAGTGACCATGAGCCGGTTTACAAATTTGACGCTCTTGTAGCCAAGTTGGCGGGGCACGCGTAAGCGCAGTGGGCCTCCAAACGCGACTGGGAGATCTCCGTCGTTCATACCCCAGGCCAGCAGAGTCTGGGGATGCTGAACATCAGCCATGTCGATGCTCTCCCACCAGTCCGGATCGGTGGAGAAGTACACGAGATACCGAGCCTTAGGCAGGATCCCGGAAGCTTTCAAGACGTCAAACAGAGGGGTTCCGGTCCACTCGGCGACATAGGACCATCCCTCCTCGCATACTACTTCGGTGATCTGGCTGCGGACGGGAAAGCTCCGGAGATCGGCGAGGGAATACGATGCCGGTCGCGCCACCATTCCCTCAACCGAGAGTCGCCAGTCCGCAAAAGCGCCGGCCTGGAGACGTTTGAAGGCATCATTCAAAGGAGGCATGTCGTTGGCGAAAGGAACCTTTGAAATCATGCTGCGAGGAAATTCGCGAGCTAGCGAGTGTCTGGCAAAGAGTCGCTGGGCGGCGTAGGTCAGCGTTTCGCCCGGTCCATAGATTCCGCCACTATCGGGTGGGACGAGCCCATAGCGCTTCGCCAAATTGGCGGCGACGCCGAGGCCGGAGACGCCTGCAGTTGCGGCGAGCCCAGCAGTTACAAACTTGCGACGTGACATTTTGCTCATGTGCGCTCCTCTATATGTTCTATTGTTCGCTGCTGGGGCGCGGCGGAGACACCGGTGATCATCTCTCGCATGCGACTTGCGAATCCGGTGAGAACAACCATGGCGATGTGGACAAGCAAAAAGAGCACTAAAAATGTAGAAACGAAGAAATGAATAGTGCGCGCGGATTGCCGTCCCCCGAGGCAGTTGACCGCCCAGGGCACAGCGGCATTGAATCCCGGCGACATCGCGAGACCAGTCCAGATCACCAGCGGAACCATTCCAAAGATGACCAGCAAGTAAGTGACGCGCTGGAGCACGTTGTACGTGCGGGAATCAGCTTCGTTCGGCGACGTCAGGCGAAGGTGTTTCGCGATCACGCCGTGAAATGCATGCCATGTCCTGTGTTGTGGTGCTGGAAACAAGTTTTTCCGGAAGTGGCGCGTCCACAAACCGGAGATGACGTAAACAAGGCCGGTCAGCACTAAGGCCCATGCCGCCTCAAAGTGGAGATACCGGCTCCAGCCATTTTGGTCCGGCAGCACATATCCGTAGCCACTCGGGACCGTTGCTCGCGAAGAAGGGATCGGAATCGTGAACAGCGGAGGAGTCCGCGAGTTGCCCACTTCGCCCCAATAGAAGCGCGGATGAGAGATCAAGATCTCAACGCCGCTGACCAGCAGAGCAAGGAAAGAAAGTACGGTGATCCAGTGCGTCACTCGGACGAGCAGAGTATGCCGGGGAGGTCCCTCATTCCGGAGCAAGGGAGCGTGAGCCACCGGGGAAGGATAGCACGAGCAAAAACCGGCTTTAAGCTGCTTCGCACCTCCGTTGAAAGGGCCGTCGTCGCTCCGGCAATTCTCGATTGGCGTAACGTCGGTATCAGTTCATTGACGGGTCTGCGGTGTTTCAATTTTGAGCATTCCAATTCGTGTTCCAGTCAATCCGCTGAGGCCCTCCAGGGATAGGTCTCGAAACGAGCGCCGGCTTCCTTTCTGCTCCGCGTGACCTAAGTTATTTCAGCGAATTCCCGATTTTTTCATGGAGAGGGGTAGAATAGGGCAGCGGGCATTTTGTCAATCGAAATTCCGCTACGAGCATCTAATTTGATGAGAGAGTAAGTCCTCCTCCGCCGCTCCCGCCCGACGCAACACTTCTGGCGTGATGGGTGTACAGGCTGGGCGGCTGTTCTCAGGAGTTTTTAAGTGAATTCAACGGTTAAAACGATCATTTTTTGGGTGGTAATTTTGTTTGCCGCAGTGGCGTTGTGGCAAGTGGTGAAGAACGCGAACTCGGCGCAGAAGGTGCAGGAGGTCAACCTTTCGCAGTTCATGGCGGATGTTGATCAGGGAGCAGTCAAAGAGATCAATGTCACCGGCATGGAGGTGAAGGGAAAGAAGGCCGACGGCACACCCTTTCACACCACGGCACCCACAAACTACTTCACTCCAGAAATGATCAAGGCGCTCAGGGACAAAAACGTCAGCGCGAGTTTTCAGGATGTGAGCGGCAGCAGTTGGGGATGGCTGATCAACCTGTTTGCCCCGTTGGCTCTGCTTGCGGCCCTCTGGTATTTCATGATCCGCCAGATGCAAACCGGCGGAAACAAGGCGCTCTCGTTCGGCAAAAGCCGGGCGCGGCTGCTCTCCATGCAGCAAAAGAAGGTGACGTTTAAAGACGTCGCCGGCGTAGATGAAGCCAAGGAAGAGCTTAAGGAAATCATCGAATTCCTGCGCGAAGCGCAGAAATTCCAGAAACTCGGCGGACGCATTCCCAAGGGTGTGCTGCTGGTCGGGCCTCCCGGAACTGGCAAGACACTGCTGGCTCGGGCGGTTGCGGGCGAGGCTAACGTTCCGTTCTTCTCGATTTCTGGCTCCGACTTCGTGGAGATGTTTGTTGGGGTAGGCGCTTCGCGGGTCCGCGACCTGTTTGAGCAAGGCAAGAAGAATGCGCCGTGCATTATTTTCATTGACGAAATTGACGCCGTGGGACGGCATCGTGGCGCAGGTCTTGGCGGCGGACACGACGAGCGCGAGCAGACGCTGAACCAATTGCTGGTCGAGATGGATGGCTTCGAGTCGAACGAAGGCGTCATCCTGATGGCAGCAACGAACCGCCCGGATGTGCTTGATCCGGCGCTGCTGCGACCGGGTCGCTTTGATAGGCGGGTGGTGGTAAATCGTCCTGACGTACGGGGTCGCGAAGAAATTCTGCGGGTGCACACGCGCAAGATTCCTCTCGCCGATGATGTTGACCTTTTCGTGCTTGGACGCGGTACGCCTGGGTTCTCCGGTGCCGACTTGGCCAACATGGTTAACGAAGCGGCTTTGGCCGCGGCGCGCCAGAACCGTAAGGCCGTGCTGCAGTATGATTTTGAGCTCGCCAAAGACAAAGTACTGATGGGAGTTGAACGGAAATCGCTGCTGCTATCAGATGAGGAAAAGAAAAATACCGCGTATCACGAAGCCGGCCATGCGCTGGTAGCGGCGAAGCTGCCGCATTCCGATCCTTTGCACAAAGTGACAATTATTCCGCGCGGCATGGCACTGGGCGTGACCATGCAGTTGCCGATTGACGATCGCTACACCTATTACAAAAACTATCTGGAGACGCAGATTGCCATCATGATGGGCGGGCGGTTGGCCGAAGAACTCTTCATGGGACAGATGAGCACTGGCGCGGGCAATGACATTGAGCGCGCAACTGAACTGGCTCGCAAGATGGTTTGTGAGTGGGGCATGAGCGATCTTGGCCCACTGACCTTCGGCAAGAAGGAAGAACAAATCTTCCTGGGCCGCGAGATCAATCAACATCGCGACTACAGCGAAGACACTGCCATCAAGATCGATCAGGAAGTCCGCAAGATAGTCAACAATGGTTATGCGGCTGCCAAGGACATTCTCTCGAACAACAGAGAAGCTCTGGTAAGGATTGCGTTGGCGCTGATTGAACGCGAAGTGCTGGACGCTTCCGACATAAAGTTGCTCATGGAAGGCAAGGAACTGCCAAAGATCGTTCCACCGCCCAAGGCTGACGATGGAGTGCAGCAGGTGCTGAAACCCGAACCAGGACGCGCCGGACTGAAGGGCGGAGAGCATCCGGCACCCGCGTAGATCAGGCTTCAGCGACTAGTTAAGACTTGAGCGGGCCTGGCAGGGGCCTTTAGCGAATCTTCCTTGGCGCTGCGCCGAAAGCCGCATTTGGTTTCGGTCCTACCACTACCCTCTCTCCAGCCGAGCTGTCATGTGCCTGCGTCGCCGCTACATCCAATCCTGCCTGGGTCGTGTAGATCGCCTCATCGAAGGTTGATCCGGACTTGGCTCCAGCCACCGCAAATATGCCGTACGCTTTGCCACCCGCGAATGAGGTCGCGACGTAATCCGCAACCATTTGTCCCGAAAAAGTCGAAGGTAGCCAGCTCAGCGACATCGGTCCTGCTATCGGCGTGGCCGTGCTCCATGTGTTGCCGCCATCGAGCGAGGAAACGAATCCCACGTAGAGCGCGCAGGTGGCAGCAGTGCAGTTCGCCTGCGGATAGTAGTAATAAGTGAGTCCCAAGTGAGCCGTGGCGCCGCTGGTTGCGGGATCAATGCCGAGCCCCGGAGTGAAGTGATCAACTGTGCTGGCGAGCGCATCAATCGGGATACGCGCGGGAGTGGTCCAACTCACGCCGTCCGCCGAAGTGCTCATGACCAGATCATTCGACACGCAGTTGGTTCGAAAGCTGCAATCCTGCCAGACAACATAAATGTTGCCTGCGGCGTCCATCGCCGCCGAGGGCAGAGCGTCGCTTCGCAACCCGCCCGCAACAGGATGATCATTCACCTGCGCAACCACGACGGGCGCACTCCAACTGGTGCCGCCGTCAGATGAAGAGAACGACTCGATAAATGGCGCGTTAGCCACATACGGCACAACCACGGTCCCGTTCGGTTGGACGAGCGGCACGCCTCCGAGCCCATCGGCGTTCCCAGCGGTGCTCACGGGCGCCGACCAGGTCAGGCCGCCGTCAGATGAAGTGCTCATAAAAATCAGATTGCCGTTACCGTTATCGTCCCACTCCGCATAGCAATGTCCGTAGAAAGGGCTTGTGGCCGTGTTGTCGCAGGTGACCCAGTCCTTGTCCAAGTCAAGGCCGTTAGCGACTACCACTGGATTACTCCAACTCACGCCGCCGTCGGAGGAACGACTAACCGCAACCTGGATGTTCGTTGAGGAGATCGGCAGTGACGAAATCATCCACACTGCGTGCGCCGCGTCATAAATCACCGCCGTGTCACTGACCGCAGAGCTCTTTCCTGAACATTCGAACGTAGTGAGCCCGGGCAGCAGACCGCTTTGCCAGGTCGTTCCTCCATCGTTCGAGATCGCGTATCCCACGTCCGCTGCGCCCCCATCATGAATTCGTCCGACTTGGAACGCGGCGACGATGGTTTGCCCCCATGCGTAACTATCTGGCTCAACCTCGGTCGCGTGCTGGCTTGTCGAGTTGGTGAATGTGTCTGTACTCAATTTCACTAGCGGCACGATTGCCGGGGCGGAAGAAAAGGGTTGGCCGGGATTGGTGCTCGAAGAACACTGACCCGAGGTCGGAACTTGAATGGGGCTGGACGAGTCCGAACCGCACTGGACCGCGAGTAAAACCAAGCCCCACAACGACGCTGCAGAAAGACTCCTATGGACAGACTGCACCGGACCTCCCCTTTACGTGCAATCAGAAGACTACTCGAAATCTACCTCAAGCCAGTGCCGATGGTTCACACCAATTCTCATGACGGTTGGATCAGTAATGAGCGCATTAAACGCCTCGCGCGAGAGGCGACTGCTCTTGACAATGTGGCACATAATGTGTCACATTGTTTGCTTATGCGGTCATTCAACATGCGCCAACTCAGGGACACTAAGCGCCTGAAAGCATTGCTCCGCGCCGGAAAAACCATCGAGCTCTGTGACCGCAACAAACGGATCGGACGCATTGTGCCCGAAAATCACGACAGGCCGGACGTGAAGTGGCCCGATTTCGAGGCGCTGGCGAAAGAGATTATCGGTGATCGCGTCCTGCCCGGAGCTGATTTGCTCATCGAAGAGCGGGGACGCTATTGAACGTCTATGTGGACTCGAGTTTTTTGGTGTCTCTATACTTGACTGACCAGCATTCTGCGGAATCCCGCCATCGAATCATGTCGGCTGCACGTCTTTGGTTCACTCCACTCCACAATGCCGAGTGGGGACACGCTTTAGGCCAGCATGTTTTTCGCGGACAGCTGTCACTTTCTGAATCGCAGCGAATGCATGCGCGAATGGAAGATCACCAACGCACCGGACGCTGGATAGTGCTTCCGATGCCCGAACACGCTTTCGATCTCTGCGCCGACCTCGCTCGCCGCTACGGCCCAAAACTCGGTGTCCGTACCCTCGACAGCCTGCACGTAGCGTGCGCGCTGGAACTCAAAGCGGAACACTTTTGGACATTCGACGAACGTCAGGCCAAGCTGGCGAGAGCAGAAGGACTAAAGTGATAGCCCGATCGCGAGCGTATCGGCGATCGCAATCTTGCTGTTTGATCTCAACCGTGAAAGTCCGAAATTCGAGATCAGGATGCGCGCTCAATGATTCTCGCCAGACATGTTCTATGTCAACGAATTCGCCGAACGATTAAAAGCTCACGATCCTGACAAATTCCAAACGCTTTTCGGCTGAACCAAACCTCACTCTTCCTCTTCCTTCACCTCTCCCCGTGCCGCCTTGGCCTTCTCAATGATCTTTTCCTGCAGCTGTGCTGGGACAACGTCGTAATGATGCATTTCCATGTTGAAGCTGCCGCGGCCCTGGGTCATAGCGGTGAGGTCAACTCCGTAGGTGAGCATTTCCGACATTGGCACTTCGGCCCTCACGATGGTGTTGCCGCCTTTGTTGTCCATACCCTGAATGCGGCCGCGACGCGAGTTCAGGTCACCCATAATCGAGCCGGCAAATTCGTCGGGCACAGTGATTTCGACCACCATAACCGGTTCCAGCAGTGTGGGCTTGGCCTGCTCCATGGCTTTCTTGAAGGCAATCCGCCCTGCCATTTGGAATGAGAGATCGTTCGAGTCCACGTCATGATAAGAACCGTCGTAGAGCACAACTCGGAAATCAACCATAGGAAATCCGGCCAGATAACCGCGGGCGGCTGCGTCTTTGATTCCCTTTTCAACGGCAGGAATATAGTTCCTGGGAATCGCCCCGCCGAAAATGTCATTGACGAATTCGAACTCGGATCCGCGCGGCAGAGGCTCAACTTTGATCTTGCAATCGCCGTACTGACCATGGCCGCCAGTCTGCTTTTTGTGTCGTCCCTGCACGTCAGCCCGGCCGCGAATGGTTTCGCGATACGGGACCTTCGGGGCCTTGAGAACTACTTCGGTGTGATATCGCTTCTTTAATTTCGCGACCACTACCTCGATGTGCTGCTGCCCGTTTCCCGCGATTAGAAATTCCTGCGTTTGTGGATCGCGGAAGAAACGCAGCATGGCATCTTCTTCCATGAGTTTGTGGATTCCCGGTCCTAGCTTGTCTTCATCCGCACGGCTCTTGGGCTCAATGGCAAACGTAATTGCCGGATCGCGGAACTTCACCTTCGGATACTGAATAGGAGCTGACTTATCTCCTAGCGTGTCACCGGTGAGAGTGTCTTTTAGCTTGGCCACTGAGCCAATATCTCCGGCGTGCAATTCATTTACCGGCACGGCAGTCTTTCCTTGCATGATAGAAATATGCGCGAGCTTCTCCTGCGAACTGCGCGAATAATTCACCAGGGAGACGTCATTTTTCAGCACGCCCGAGAAAACTTTAAAATAGGAAATACGTCCAGCGAAAGGATCAGACACGGTCTTAAAAACATACAGTGAAACCGGCTCCGTGTCAGATTCTTTGCGCACCGGCGGTTCGCCATTTCCAGACGTAACTTCGCCCCGGACAGCATCGTGTTCGATGGCGGTCGGGGTGAACTCGACAATGAAGTCCATCAGCCTGTCGGCGCTTACGTTGCCCAGCCCGGAGGCAAACAGCACCGGAAAAATCTTGTCCTCGCGAATCGCGTTGTGCAGCGCCGGAATCAGATGTTCCTCGGGAATCGTGCCTTTGTCGAAGAACTCTTCCATCAGCGCGTCATCACCTTCGGCAATCATCTCGACAAGTTTTTCGTGCGCCGCCTGTGCCGCATCTTTCATGCTTGCTGGAATCTCGCCCTCTTTACCTTTTCCATTTCCGCCGAGCTCGTAGGCGTATGCCTTCATGCGGACCAAGTCCACCACCCCTGACAAGTTCTTCTCTTTGCCGATCGGCAGCTCGAGCGGAATCACGTTGCGCCCGAATGCGTTTGCCAAAGACTCCAACACGCGCTCAGCGTCGGCGCGCTCCCGGTCCATGCGGCTGGCCACAATCACGCGCGGCAGATTGCGTTCGTCGCAATAACCCCACACCCGTTCCGTCATTACTTCCACTCCCGCCACGCCGTCCACCACCACGAGCGCAGCGTCCACGACCGGCAGCACCATCTGCGCTTCGTGAACAAACATGTTGAAGCCTGGGGTGTCGAGGAAGTTGATTTTGTTGTTGCCCCACTCGGCGTATGCGAGGCCGGCAGAAATGGACATCTTGCGCGACATTTCTTCTTCGTCGTAATCGGTGGTCGCGCTGCCGTCGTCCACGCGTCCCAGGCGCTGGGTTGCGCCCGCGGTGTAAAGCATGGCCGAGACTAACGAGGTCTTGCCGGCATGCCCATGGCCCACCATTGCGACATTCCTTACGTTTTCGCCTGTATATACCTTCACGGGTTCTCCTTCGAGCGAAGCCACGAATCTAACACAGCTGAAATTGCAGGCTCAACTCGGCAAGGGGGCTTCGGGCTTCAGCGTTGGCTTCAGAATTGGGCTTGCCACAAACCACGTGGGGACGGCGGCCCTGGCAAGCCTGCCCTGAGCGAAGCCGAAGGGTTCGGTCGAGCCAAGCTCGACGAGAAGTCGGGGCTGTGTGAGTCGGCGAGTCCCGCCCAACCGAGGGGCTGGATGAAAGCTTGCCGGATGAAGCATAAACCACCTATGCTACTCACGATTGCATTAGCTCGCGATGATATCCAAAATGGCAGGCCCCCTCCCAATCGTTGTATTCGTACTCGTATTTACGTCTGTAGCACAGGTGTCCGATGCCGCCGAATTTCATTGGGACTGGCATAAGTGGCAGGAACTAAGCTGGAAACAAAGCATCAGTAGGCGCGATCTACCTAGCGCTCAGAAAAGTAAGCTGATTGACACGATCGTCCTGCAAATTCGTGACTGGCAGGTGGACGTACCTGATAAGGAGCTGCGCGATGTTGCCGCAGAGACTCGAATCGCCTTCGTTAATCTTAGCGGCCATGGCAGGAATGAAGTAATCGCGCAAGGAGGGGGCGAGAAGTCCTCTTGCAGCCCTACAGGCAATTGCCCTTTTTGGGTTCTGCGACGCGAGCGCGATGGATATCACATTATTCTGAGCGCTTCCTCAAAACAGACCCTTCACGATTCAGCCGACTAAGACTAACGAACTTCACGATCTTGTTTTGGGCATGCACGGGTCCG
>Ga0066709_100001108_pt1 | contig 16970 bp, 13 predicted proteins | sample GraSoiAngelo_158_FD_79665 | JGI IMG/M metagenome (GOLD analysis project Ga0066709, IMG submission 79665) | Grasslands soil microbial communities from the Angelo Coastal Reserve, California, USA - 14_1009_16_30cm | ecosystem: Environmental > Terrestrial > Soil > Grasslands | place: USA...
CGTATGCGTTTTTCCTGCAGGGCTTTACCGGCCTCGCCGTTGGCGCGCTGTCGTGGGCGCCGCGCTTGCGAAGCCCTCTAAATCTCCAATATCACCGGCATGATCAGCGGCCTTCTCGACGTCTGCTTCTGAATGAACCGCTTCAAGTCCGCGCGGATCTTTTCTTTCATGACGCCCCAGTCGGTCATCTCTTCGGTGTTGGACGTCTCGAGCGTGCGCTGCACCACCAGCCGCGCCGCCTGCATGATCTCGGAACCCCCGTCCTCAGCGCCTGCGAACCCCCGGCTCACCAGTTCCGGCACGCTCTCCACCCGCCCCGTATGCTTGCTGATGGCGATGATGGGTAGCACGATGCCGTCTTCGGATAGGTGCCGCCGGTCGCGAATGACAAGGTCTTCCACCACTTCATCCACCGAGCCGGAATCGATACATACCCGCCCCACCGGCACATTCTCGCCACGCCGCGCGCCGCGCTCATCGATTTCGAGCGTCTCGCCGGTCTGCATCACGAAAATTTCCTGGAGCCCCGAGTGGCGCAGGTGCTCCGCCAGCCGCGCGTGCTTGTCCATCTGCCGGTACTCGCCGTGAATCGGCACGAAATAGCGAGGCCGCACCAGGTTGAGAACCAGACGCAGTTCCTCCACGCTCCCATGCCCTGAAACATGGAGCGGCGGGTTCATGCTGCCATACATCACGTCGGCCCCGCGCCGCGCCAGGTGGTCCACCATGCGGTAAATCGGTTTCTCGTTGCCGGGAATAATGCGCGAGCTTAAAACCACCGTGTCGCCGCGCTCGGCCGAGATGTGCTTGTGATTGTCCACGGCTACGCGCGAGAGCGCCGACATGGGCTCACCCTGCGTTCCCGAAATCAGCACCGTCACCTTGGAAGGCGCCGAGCCCATGACGTCCTGCGGGCGGATCAGAATGCCATCGGGAATGTTCAGCAGGCCGAGCCGGTGCGCGATCTCAGAAACCGACGTCATGCTGCGGCCAATGATGGCCACCTTGCGGCCGAACTCTTCGGAGATGTCCAGAATCTGCTGGATGCGATGGATCGACGAGCTAAAACACGAGACCAGAATCCGGCGCTCGGCGCGATTGAAGATGTCCTCCATACGCGGGCGCACGGCCCGCTCAGATTCCGAATAGCCGGTGCGGTCGGCATTGGTCGAGTCCGACATCAGCAGCAGCACGCCGCGCTTGCCGTAATCGGCCAGCGTGTGCAGATCGAAAAGTTCGTTGTCCGTGGGAGTCGGATCAACCTTGAAATCGCCCGTGTGAATCACCACTCCAACCGGCGTAGTGATGGCCAGCGCGACCGCGCTCACAATCGAGTGGGTTACATGAATGAACTCGATCTTGAAGGGCCCGATTTCGACCTTCTGACCCGGCTTAACCGTATGGAATTCCGCCTCTTCCGGAAGGTCGAACTCCTCCAGGCGGCGCTCCACCAAGGCCAGCGTGAACGCCGTCCCATAGACCGGGACATTCAGATCGGTCAGGAAAAACGGCACCGCGCCAATGTGGTCCTCGTGGCCGTGCGAAAGGAGCAAAGCGCGGACGTGCTTGCGGTTGTCGCGGAGATAGGTCAGGTCGGGAGTAACGAAGTCGACGCCCAGCAGTTCGTCCTCTGGAAACATCATTCCGGAGTCGATGACCAGCATGTCGTCGCCGTAGCGCAGCGCCATCATGTGCATCCCGAACTCGCCCAAACCGCCGAGTGGGATGACTTGCAGTTTATTGATCAAAGGGGTTGCCTAAATAACAGTGTACAGGCTACTTGTCCCAAAATAGAAATGCTCACCCCGAAGGGTGAGCATTCAATCCCCCTGTTCTACCAGGGTGATGTTCGATGGGAGAATCATTTTCGACGGCATCGCAACCGTCAAAAACTTAGTGATTGGATATTAAATTCCGGGGCACATTCAAGTCAAGCAAAAAACCAGACGAAAAATACAGCCTCTAAGCGTTGGCAGCCTAGGAACTTATGGCTCCGGAACATTTCCACAGGCCTACGGGAAAAAGACTTCACACACCGATTTCCGCCAGCCATTTCAGGGCTAAACTAAAGATAACCTTTGCTTTACTGATCGCTCAGATGGAGCGTGATCATGCGATCAGCCTCTCCACCGGGCCCGCCACGCCGCAGAAACGCCCGAATGCCGCCGTAGAAGAGGCCGGCGACAATGAAGAACCCAAGCAGTATCCCTATGAGTTCAAAGGCGTTTATGACCAAATTGCCAATGTTGTCGCGGGCCGTTGGGACCCGCTCGTTCCAGGTGATGGCCGGCTCGTATCGGACCTTAGCCAGCAGCCTCTCGGCATCGTCCGGACTGGCCGGAGAGAGGATCACTGCCACCAGCGGACCGGCTCTTTTTGCCATGGCGCCGGAAATCCTCTGGAAATCCACAAGACGTTCACGGGCGATCTGCGGAGTGGGGTAAGAGAAGATGGCTAGGCCAAGTTCTCCGCCAGCGGCCCGGAAACGGGCCAGCTGCGCTTCAGCACCCATATGGAAGGCAGCGGTCGAGGGTGGAATGCCGGAACCGAACTTCTGCAGCCCTACGGGGCCTGTCACGTAGCGCTCGGAGTTGGCAACCATTTGATCCGGTGGAAGATAGCCGCTCAAAGCCGGCAATTGCGACTGGTCCAGGCTGGGCAGAGTCTGGTACAGAGCGTCGATTTCACCCACATTGGGTTTGTAACCCTTAAAAACCAGCACGTAGTTCCCATGGGCCAGCATGAGCGATCCGGGCGTTTCTACGGCCAGTTTTGCCACCTTCGAGGGTTTCGCATCGGCCGGCCGCTGCCATTCGAATGCTGCCAACGCGCCTGTTGAATCCTGAAGCCGGTAAGCGCTCGCCGTGAATTTCTGCACGCCCGACTCGTACTCCGCCTGTTCGGCTTGCTGGAAGCCGTATTCGTCCCAAAGAGGGCGGTCTGAGACCTCGACGGACATGACGGCGGTTCGGTGGAAGGCGCCGAAATTGTCAGGCCAGATACCGCCAAAGGCAAAAGCGGGTAGTAGCAGGAAACTGAGAAAACACTTCATCGTCTGCATTTGACGGTACGGCATGACTGCGGGTTCCGCTACCTCCCCATGGCCGCGTCGCGGTTCGTCACAGCGTCGCTGCGACTCGCTTATGTTCCGTGGCACTTCTTGTACTTTTTGCCGCTGCCGCAGGGGCAAGGATCGTTGCGGCCGACTTTATCGCCCTTGATAACCTGCTTGTTGCTGCCGTTCGAGCTGCCGTCGCCGCCGACCATCTGCAGCTCGGCTAGTTCCTTTTCCTTCTTGCGTTGGATGTTGCGGGTAAAGTCCTCGATGGAAGTCTGGGCGACAGTGCGCTGCTGTTGCGCGTCGGCGGGACTCTGCTCCTCTTCTTCCCCGCCCTCGTAGCCGTCTTCATCCACGTTGAAGGGCAACTGCGGGCGACCGCCCTGGCCGGGCTCCTGGGCTATCTGAAGAAAAAAGAGCAACCGGACCGTTTCGTCTTCGATGCGGTCCATCATGGCTTCGAAGAGGTCGTACGACTCCTTCTTGTATTCGACCAGCGGGTCCTTCTGCCCGTAACCGCGCAGGCCAATGCCTTCCTTAAGGCTGTCGATCGAGAGCAGGTGGTCTTTCCACTGGTCGTCGATGACCTTGAGCATGATCCAGCCCTCGCTCTGGCGCATGAGGTCGGCGCCGATGAGGTCTTCCTTCTGTTGATACTTCTGGGCAAGCTGCTCGAAGAGCACGTCCTCGATGGCCTCGCGCTGCAGGCCGGCAATTTCGTTGACGTCGATCTTGTGGCCGAACTGGTTGAGGACGTCCTGCCGCAAACCGCTCAAATCCCAGGTGTCGGGATGGTTACCGGTGGAGCAACGGATGTCGATAAACGTGGCGAGCGCGCCGCGCACCATATCCATCACGTGCTCCTTTTGATCCATGCCCTCGAGGAGCGCGCGACGCAATCCGTAGACGGCCTTGCGCTGCTTGTTCATGACGTCGTCGTACTCGATGAGGTGCTTGCGGGCCTCGAAGTTCTGCACTTCGACGGCTTTCTGGGCGGCGGCGATGCGCTTGGTGATGAGGCGCGACTCGATGGGCACGTCTTCTTCCATGCCCAGGCGCAGCATGAGGTTCTGCATGCGCTCTCCGCCAAAGATGCGGAGCAAGTCGTCCTGCAGCGAGAGATAGAAGCGCGAACTGCCGGGATCACCCTGACGACCGGCGCGCCCGCGGAGCTGATTATCGATGCGGCGGGACTCGTGCCGCTCCGTCCCTAAAATGTGCAGGCCGCCGAGCGCAACCACTTCATCGTGCTCCTGGTCGGTCTCCTGCTTGTATTTCAGAAGCGTGGCGTCCCACTCGATGCGCTCCGGGGTGCCGACGGCGCTGATCTGCAACTTATCGGGATCCTTGCCCTGCTTGCGTAGTGCTTCCTTGGCCATGAACTCGGGATTGCCGCCAAGTAAGATATCCGTTCCGCGACCGGCCATGTTGGTGGAGACGGTGACCCCGCCTTTGCGGCCGGCCTGCGCCACGATGAGGGCCTCACGCTCATGATGCTTGGCGTTCAGCACCTCGTGCTGAACGCCCATGCGTTTGAGCAGCCCCGCCAGCCGCTCGGACTTGGAAACCGAGATGGTGCCCACGAGCACGGGCTGGCCTTTTTCCTGCAGCGCTTTGATCTCTTTGGCGGCGTTGCGGAATTTTTCCTCTTCGGTGCGGTAGACGACATCCGAATGTTCGAGACGGATCATCGGCCGGTTGGGGGGGATCACCGTGACATCGAGGTTGTAGATCTTCTGGAACTCGGCCGCTTCCGTTTCTGCCGTACCCGTCATGCCGGCCAGCTTCTTGTACATGCGGAAATAGTTCTGGAATGTGATGGTGGCGAGCGTCTGGTTCTCGCGCTCGATCTTGACGTTTTCCTTGGCCTCCACAGCCTGGTGCAAACCGTCGGACCAGCGCCGGCCGGGCATGAGGCGGCCGGTGAACTCGTCGACGATGATCACCTGCCCTTCCTTCACCACGTAATCCTTATCGCGGTGGAACAGCGTGTGCGCCTTGAGCGCCTGCTCGACATGGTGCTTCCACTCGATGTTGGCCATGTCGTAAATATTGGGCACATTGAGCAGCTTGGCGACCTTGTCGTAGCCCTCTTCGGTCAGGCCGACGGCGCGGTGCTTTTCATCTATCGTGTAATCGCCGGTGGTGTATTTTTCTCCCGGCTCTTTGCCCTCGATCTCCTCGCCGCGCACCAGCTTGGGGATGATGCGGTTCACCTTGTAATACTTGTCGGTCGATTCCTCGCTTGGCCCCGAGATGATCAGCGGCGTGCGGGCTTCGTCGACGAGGATGGAGTCCACTTCGTCAACGATGGCGAAGTTGTGCGACCGCTGCACGCAATCCTCGATGCGAAACTTCATGTTGTCGCGCAGGTAGTCGAAGCCGTATTCGTTGTTGGTGCCGTAGGTGATGTCGCAGTTATAGGCTTCCTTGCGTTCCTCGTCATCCAGATCGTGTACAATGACGCCGACCGACATTCCCAGGCCTTTGTATATGCGGCCCATCCACTCGGCGTCGCGATGCGCCAGGTAATCGTTGACCGTGACCACGTGGACGCCCTTGCCTTCGAGCGCATTCAAATAAACGGGCAGCGTGGCGACCAGCGTTTTTCCTTCACCGGTCCGCATTTCGGCGATCTTTCCGCGATGCAGCACGATGCCGCCGATCAACTGGACGTCGAAGTGCCGCATGTTCAAGAAGCGGCGTCCGGCTTCGCGCACCACGGCGAAGGCCTCAATCAGCAGGTCGTCGATGGTGGCGCCCTGGGCGAGCCGTTCGCGGAACTCGACGGTTTTAGCGGCGAGATCGATGTCGGAGAGCTGCTTCAACCCGGGTTCCAGCTCCCCGATGGCCGCAATGGTCGGGCGGAGCGCTTTAGTTTCGCGCTCGTTCTTCGTGCCGAAAATTTTGGCTAGAATCGCGTCGATCATACAGGTGATCTCTTAGGGAGGGGAACCACTTTCTATTTTAGCGCAGGATGAGATGTTCTCAACGACCGAACGCCGAGGTGCGGCGAGCGCCAACGTTCCGAGCGGTGTGCCGGGCAGTTTGGCAGGTGCGTCGCGGCACAACTGACGACAACTAGTTGATATACTAGTTGGAAGAAAGAGGAGTTCTCGTGGATTCAGTAGGTTCCTTCGACGCCAAGACCCATCTTCCCGCTCTGTTGGAGCGCGTCTCCAAGGGCGAGAGCATTCAAATCACACGGCGCGGCGTTCCGGTGGCCGTTCTGGTGCCAGCCAAGCCTCAGGCCAAAGACCCCAGAGAGGTGATGGAACAGATCCGGAAATTCCGCAAAGGCAACCGGCTTGGCGGCCTCAGCATACGCAAGCTGATCGAAGAGGGCCGCCGATTTTGAGCCGTTTCGTTCTGGATGCCTCCGTCACAGTAGCCTGGTGCTTCGCCGACGAGACTACGGCTTATACGGAGACAGTCCTGGAAATGCTGGCGACAGGTGGCGATGCGCTGGCACCGGCGATCTGGCCATTTGAAGTAGCCAATGTTCTGGTGATGGCTGAGCGGCGTAAGCGAATCACGCTGGCGAAAACAGCGAACTTTCTGCAATTGCTCGCAGGGTTTGCCATCTCATTTGATGCAGCCAGCGCGGCGCAGACTTTCGATAAGGTGCTCTCGCTCGCGCGTGAGAAGGGCCTGTCAACCTACGATGCTGCTTACCTGGAGTTGGCAATACGCGAGGCCCTGCCGCTCGCAACCTTGGACACCGATTTGAAAAAAGCTGCCAAAGCCGTGGGCGTGAGAATCGCGGGAGTGTAGCGCGGCGAGGTCGGACTCGGAGATGCACACGGCGCGCGTCGTGGTACCAGAAGACGCATGCTCGGCCGTAGGTTTCTGCAAGCCACCGCGGTTCTGGTTCCAGCCTTGACTTCGTTACCAGCAGTTCCATATAAAGTACGGAGCGAGGTATTACAAAATGCATCGAATCGCCATGGCTGCTCTGCTGTTATGCGCCGTCTTGTTCAGCCAAACGACTCCACAGAAGAAGCACAGCGGCGCCCCACACCGTTCGCACCGGGCAGTAGCTCCGGACGCATTGCACTGGGGTCCGCCTCCAGCGGATGCCATTCAAGGCCAGCCGCCGGCGGACCTGCCTCCGCTACGCTCACAGATCGCTGTGTTGGACGGAGATCCGAGCAAGCCCGGAGTTCCGTTCGTCGTGCGTTTGAAGTCGCCGAATGGTGAAGTAGTTCCGCCGCATTGGCACCCAAACGACGAACACGTCACGGTCCTTCAGGGCACATTTGTGCTCGCGGACGGCGAAAAATACTCCGAGAGCGGCGGGACCGAGCTCAATGCTGGCGCATATGTTGCGGTGCCAAAGCGCATGTGGCATTACGGACACACGAAGGGCGAGACGATCCTGCAGATCCACGGTATCGGACCGTTCGTGATCAACTTCGGACCGATTCCAGAGGCGTCATCGAAGCCGCCTGCCGATTAGCAAATCTGCGGTCGTTCACCGCCCTTTCCGTCTCCAGAGGTTTGGTGCGAGACGACACTCGTTCCGAGAATTTCAACCCTTAAAGCGCAAATCTCTTTTGGAAGAGCTCCTGTCTTCTTTCTATCTTTGCGAGTAAGCGAAGCAGAGCCGTCTCATATCCGCAGCATAGTTGCAGAGAATGCGCGCCACGGCGCATCGTGATAAAAGAGTACACATGCTCCGACGCACGTTTTTGCAAGCGACTTCCGGGGCCGCTCTGGCCGCGGCCGCGACTGCGCCGGGGGACGGCATCCGGCTGGGGTTCGACACTTTTTCCATCCGCGATTTTCATTGGAAAGACATCCAGCTTCTCGACTACGCCGCGGGCCTGAAGCTGGATACGATCCAACTTTCCAGCCTGGACGATTACGAGAGCCTCGACACGGCGCACCTCGCGAAAGTGAAGGAACATGCGGAGCGCGTGGGTGTCGCGATTGATGCGGGAATCGGCTGTATCTGCGACGTATCGAAAAGCTGGGGGCAGGAAAATGGCAGCCCTACGGCGTACTTGCGCAAGGGGCTGAGCGTGGCGAAGGCCGTGGGCGCGCGCGCCATGCGCTGCAACATGGGGTCGCGCGACGACCGGCCGAATCTGGAGCGCTGCATGGATGCAACCGTGAAGGCGCTGCAATCGGTGCGCGCCGAGGCGCTCGCTTCAGGCGTCCGCATCGCCGTCGAGAACCACGCCGGCGACATGCAGGCGCGCGAAACGAAGATGCTGATCGAAGCGGCCGGCAAGGATTTCGTGGGCTCGTGCCTGGATTCCGGTAATCCCTTGTGGGCGGTGGAAGATCCGCTGCTGGCGCTCGAAACGCTGGGGCCCTACGTAGTCACGACGCATATTCGCGATTCGGCCGTGTTCGAGCATCCGCGCGGCGCGGCGGTGCAGTGGGTGGCGCTGGGCGATGGATCAGTTGACTTCCGGCGCTTTGTGGAGTTGTATCAGAAGCAGTGCCCGAAGGCCTCGATGCAACTCGAAATCATTACCGGGATTCCGCCGGATATTCTGCCGTACCTGGAGCCGGAGTTCTGGAAAGTTTTCCCCAAAACGCCGGCATGGGAATTCGCACGGTTTCTGAAACTCGCGAAGAGCGGCCATCCTTATATAGGTCCGATGGTGACTGCGGGGTGGGGACGGCAGACGCCGGCGGTGGCGGCTGCATTCAAGGAACAGCAGCGCGTCGACCTGGAGCGCAGCTTGGAATACGCCAAGAAAGTACTGGGCGCGGGCGTGAGGTGGAAAAGTTGAGCGCGGCAAACACAGCGGGCGAAGGCACCCAGCTGGGGTTCGACAGTTACTCGATCCGCGACTGGCGCTGGCGCGATATCCAGCTGATCGATTATGCGGTGAGCCTGAAGCTGGACACGATTCAACTTTCCGGCCTGAGCGATTACGAGAGCCTGGAGGCGGCGCATCTCGCGAAGGTGAAGAACCACGCGGAGCGCGTAGGAGTCGCGATCGATGCGGGGATCGGCTGCATCTGCCCGCTTTCGACGGGCTGGAATGCGAAAGAAGGCAACCCGACGGATTATCTGCTCAAGGGGCTGCGCGTGGCGAAAGCCGTGGGCGCGCACTCGATGCGCTGTTACATGGGAGCCAACGCGGATCGGCCGAATCTGGAGCGCTGCATGGAAGCCACGATCGAGGCGTTGCGCTCGGTGCGCACCCAGGCGCTGGATCTCGGGATCCGCATCGCAGTGGAGAACCACTCGGGTGACATGCAGGCGCGCGAGGTGAAGGCGCTGATCGAAGCAGCGGGGAAAGATTTCGTGGGCTCCTGTCTGGATAGCGGAAATCCGATGTGGGTGGTGGAAGACCCGCTGGTGTCGCTCGAGACTCTGGGACCATACGTGGTGACGACGCACATTCGTGATTCAGCGGTGTTCGAGCATCCGCGCGGCGCCGCGGCGCAGTGGGTGGCGCTGGGCGATGGTTCGGTGAATTTCCACAAGTTCGTGGAGGCTTACAAGAAAGTTTGTCCACACGCTGCAATGCAGCTGGAAATCATTACCGGGCGGCCGCCGACGGTACTGCCGTATCTGGAAGACGATTTCTGGAAAGTGTTTCCGCACACGCCGGCGTGGGAGTTCGCGCGCTTCGTTGAACTGGCCAAGAGCGGGCATCCGTACATGGGGCCGATGGTGATTGGGGGGCCGGGAAAGCAACCGCCGGAGATCGCGGCGGCGCTGAAAGAGCAGCAGCGGACGGATCTGGAGCGGAGTCTGGATTGGGCGAAGAAGAATCTGGGAGTCGGAGTGCGGTGGAAGAGCTGACGCTGGCAATTCCGCCGCATACCGGTCATTTGCTCTTTGGGCGTGAAGCGGGTGGGACTAATCCGTTGGCGCGATAGTAGGCGACGAGCAAGCCATAGTGCTCGGAGGAATGCTGCATCACGCCAATCCACGGCTCGATGGATTTGCCATCGACCATGGGATGCGCCTTGAGCGTCGCGGCGCAATCGGCGATGGACTTCTCAAGAGCCGCGACAGCGTCAGTCTTCGTCCTGTAGTTCTTGGGATCGACTTCGTCCCAGTTGGCCTTCTCGCCGCGGCCGGCTTTGGCAGCGTAGACGTTGCCGGACATGACGTGCACGATCACTTCGCCGAAGGAGCGCATTTCTCTGCGCAACCGGAAATCGTACTTGTCCGCCGGAAAGTCTTGAGCCATCTCCAGCACTTGCTTGTTGACCCCGTCGAAATAGCGCTTCGTCTGCTGGGCGGGCGTCTCCGGCGGCTTGGGTGGTTGCGCCAGGGCTACGGCGACGGTTGTCAGGAGCAGGGCAGCGAACGCGTGGCGTGCGAAAATTCTTGTCGAGGTTCGTCCATTGCTGTTTGTGCCAGGTGCGGTACTGTGCATGGCTGCTATTTATATCACGAGTTTCTGCTTGCTAGGGGTCAGTGAAGGCCCTCGTAGAAAGATCGCAGCCGTTGCCGGTAGCTCTCGCCGGCTGTTTCGACGATGCCGTTGTGACCGGCGTCCGGGACGATCCAAACTGATTTCGGCTCCGGCGCGGCGGCAAACAGGGCCTGGCCGAGACGCAAGGGTATGATCTCGTCGCGATTCCCGCATGGGCGCGTGAATGCGGCCGATTTTTTCGCGTGACTCGAAGCTCCATACCAGCATCGGACCAATTACCGGCAGTACGGTGCGCGCGACATCCTTCGCGGATGTGAACGGCGCCTCGAGCACTACGGCCGCACACTGCCGGTGAGAAGCAAGGTAAGGTCCACCGCCACCGCTGTGCCTAGCGATTCACCATGCACAATAATCTGGTCGGGGCGATAGCCGACCTTCACGAGTTGATCGTAAGCGGTTTCGGCGTCGGTGTAGATCCCTCGCTCCGTCGGCCGCCCATTGCTCTTTCCGTAGCCACGATAGTCGAGCATGAGTATCGACGATCCAGCGGCCGTGATCTCGCGAATGTGAGAGTAACGGTCGGTGATGTTTCCGGCATTTCCGTGCAGATAGAGCGTTACGAAGCGGGCGACTGGCCGGTTGACCAACCAACCGTGGATGCGGAAGCCATCGGGGGTATCGAGCCAGACATCAGCGGCTCCGAGTTGCGCCTGCCAATCCCAGAGCCCCTCGGGGTACTTTGACGGAAAGTAGACGGAACGATTGGCGATGAAATAGAACAATCCGTAACTCGCCGCGGCCAGGATCGGGTAAGCGACGTACCGGGGAACGTTCACCACGTGATCTCAGTTCATTCACAAACGGGGAAGCACACCATCTCTTACGCTTTGATCAGCTTCTCCATCGCGCTCGCAAACATATCGATCTCGCGCGGCGTGGTGTAGATGTTCGGCGTGACGCGCAGGCCTTCGAAATCTTTGTGGACGATGGCGACTACGAGAATCCGCTGTTTCCAGAGTTCTTCGGCGAGCGCGGGAGCTTTCTTGCCCTCTACGGAAACCAGCACCACACCGCAGCTTTGCTCGGGATCTGGGCTGGTGCGGATAGTGACATTTGGGAAGCGCGTCAGGCGGTCGCTCCACAGGCTGCGGAGATAACGCAGGCGTGCGGCTTTGCGATCGGCGCCGATGGATTCGTGAAAGGTGAGCGCTTCGGCGATGGCATTGTGGTTGGCGGCGGGGTGCGTGCCGATTTCCTCAAACTTACGAATGTTGGCGTTCATCGAGGCGGGCGCGGCCATCATGGGCCACAGCTTTTCGATTTTCGATTTGCGCACGTAAAGAAACCCGGTGCCGTGGGGCGCGAGCAGCCATTTGTGCAGGCTGGTGCCGTAGTAGTCGCAATCGAGATCTTCGTGCTTGAAGGGAAACTGCGCGTAGGCGTGGGCGCCGTCGACGATGGCCTCGATCCCCCGGCTGCGCGCCATCTGGCAGATTTTTTTCACGGGGAAAATCTGGCCGGTAAGGTTGGTGATGTGGCAAAAATGGATCACGCGCGTGCGGGGCGTGATGGCGCGCTCGAAGCGCTGATAGAGATCGTCCATCGAAGGCGGCGGCGTGGGGAACGAGATCATCTTGAGCTTGATGCTGTCACGGCGTTCGCGCTGCTGCCAGGTGGTGATCATGCGCGGATAATCCTGATCGGTGGTCAAGACTTCGTCACCGGGTTTCAGGTCGATGCCGAGCTGCGCGATTTCGAGAGCTTCGGAAGCATTGCGGGTGATGGCCATTTCTTCGGGATCGCAGCCGAAGCTGGCGGCGAGGCGCGCGCGCACGCTTTCGATTTCGGGCTCGAGCACGGTCCACATGGTGTAGGCCGGCGCCACGTTGCTGAATTCGAGCTGGCGGCGCATGGCGTCCTGCACGACCTTGGGCGACGGGCAGACTCCGCCATTGTTCAGGTTGATAATGTTGCGGTCGACGGTGAAGGCTTGCTGAATCTCGCGCCAGAAATCTTCGTCGCGCGCGGCCTGCTCCGGGGTGCGGTCGTTGACGGAAGGTGCCGCGGCGCGCGCGCGGTTGATGGAATCGGCCTTGAGCGCGGCGAGCCCCGTGGCTGCGCGGAGGAACGTTCGGCGTTGCATGGCTACTCCTTGTCCGCTCCCTTCCGGTCACGGCACGGATCCGCGGGCGGCATTACGTTGCGGTGCTCTTGCGCCAGCCCTCGATGGCCCGCGTCATCTGGGCGCGCTCGAGCAGAAACTTCTCGTTCTCGTTTTGATTCGCCTTCTCATGCGGGTCGGCGGCGAGATCGAAGAATTCATTGGGCCCGCTTCCGCTGTTGCGCAACACCAGCTTGAAGCGCCCGTCGCGCGCCATCTCCGTGTTGTGGTACTGGCCAAACACTACGGTACGCCAGCGCGATTTCTTGGGCAAGGGCTTGCCTTCAAGGAAGAGTGAATAGCTGCGGCCGCAGAGATTGCGACCGGTGGGTTGCGGGAGTTGCAGGAGATCGCAGACGGTGGGCACGAAATCGTAGATGCTGACCAGTTCGTTGCGCACGCTTTGCGCCGGAATGTGGCCGAGCCAGTGCCAGATCATGGGCGTCTGCATCACCTCCTCGTACATGTTGATGGGGTCAGAGGCGAGACCGCCGGTCCAGAGCCCGTGGCGGCCGAGAAGGTATCCGTCGGCACTGGTGAAGACAACGATGGTGTTTTCACGTAGTCCGCGCTGCTGCAGTTTCGCCAGGATGAGCGGGATCTGATCGTCGAGCGCCGTGATGGCGGCAGCGGCTTTGCGTGTGTACCCCACAGTGTCACCCAAATAATTCTTGCCGCGCAGGGCATTGGCGGCCATCGGTTCCCATCCGGTGGTGACGAAGTCGACCTTAGAATACCGGTCGGTATAACGCGGCGGATGGCCCTCATATGGAGGATGCGGATTGAGATAGCTGACGGTCAGAAAAAACGGTTTGGCGGGAGTCTGTTGATCCAGAAACACACCGGCTTTGGCGGTGAGTAGATCGGTGAGATAACCCGGCTCGGAAACGGTTTGACCGTTCCAGTTCATTACCGGGTCGTAATAAGCGGCGGCATTGCGCGTATACCAAAAGCGGAAGCCGTGCTGCGGCGTCCGTTCATCACCCAGGTGCCAGTTACCCACATAGCCGCATTGGTAACCGGCGCCAGAGAGGATATCGGACAGCATCATTTCGTTTTTGAACGAAGGCGGCGGCGCGGCCTGGCCTTGCGGCGGAGTCTCAATGGGCTCCGGCGTGAGGAAATCCTGGATGCCGTGCTGGCGCGGCACGCGGCCCGTGAACAGCGTGGCCAGGCTGGGCGAGTCCGCCGGCGTGCATATCAAATGATTCTGGAAGCGCGCTCCGGATTGCGCCAGTTGATCGATGTTGGGCGTCAGGATCTCGCGATTGCCGGCGCACCCAAGCATCCAGGAGCCGAGGCCGTCGGCGACAATCAAAACGATGTTCGGGCGCGGACCGGGGCGTTCTTTACTGGCGAACGCGGGCGCGGCCAAACTGCCCAGCAGGAATTTCCGGCGGTTGAAGGACATGGGTGAAAAGCCATCATGCCACAGCCCCGAGCGCGGATGGTTTCACGGCTGCTTTCGAGGATGTCTCGCGGCTGTTTTCGTTCCCCGGCCGGACGCCCTTTGGTAAACTCATAGGTGAAGCATCCCTCAGGAGAGGCGGCGTAGCTCAGTTGGTTAGAGCGACGGTCTCATAATCCGTAGGTCGAGCGTTCGAATCGCTCCGCCGCCACCATTGCGCATCGTCGCGTGTAATCATGATGGGTCTATGTTCAAACAGCTAATCATAGTGTTGGGCGTGGTCTGCGCTGCCACCGCCGCGACGCCAGCCGAATGGAGGCCGCTATTCAATGGCAAGGATCTTGATGGCTGGCAAGCACGTCGGCAAAGGATCGATGAGCGTTGAAGGCGGGTTGATCGAGACGCACGGCGGGATGGGCCTGCTCTATTGGAAGGGCGGGAAAATCGGCAACTGCGTCCTGCGAGTTCAATACAAAATGCGGGATCACAACGATAATTCAGGCGTGTATGTTCGCATCCCGGTGGAACCGCGCGAGCCGTGGATGCCGGTTCACTATGGTTACGAAGTGCAGATCGACAACGAGCCGGAGACGTCCAATGAGCACGATTATCACGTGACCGGTACGCTCTACTCACTCACCAAACCGCTGGCCCGGCCGGGCAAACCTGGCCCCGAGTGGAACACGATGGAGATTACGCTCGACGGGCCGCGGACCATTGTAGTGCTGAACGGCGTCAAGGTCACCGACTATACCGAAGGCCAGCCGGTTCCGTCGCAGAGATTTGACTTCGAACCCCTGCGCGGGCCGAGGCCGCTTGTAGGTTGGTTTGGATTACAGAATCATGGCTGGCATGACGTCGTGTTCTTCAAGGAAGTATGGATTCGGCCGTTCGGGAATTGAGTGTTAGTAACTCGATTTACTTGAGCTCGGCCTCGATCGCCTCTAGTTCCTTGCCGGCTTCGGCCCAGCGGCCCTGCCCGGCTAATTGTTTGTAGCGCTGCAAGTGATTTCGAATGCTCTCGACGCGCCGATCGCCGGCCGCCGGCGTGGTGATTGTCGCGGTTGATGCCCGCGCGCCCGTTCCTTTTTGCGCCACTTCCGCAGGCTGGCGGATGCCACCGCTCAGTTCCGCAAGGGCCTGCTCATAGGTATCCGCATAGATCAGCCGCTCCCCTACGACAAGCACAACCTTCTTCAACTGCGGCATCCGCGCCTGCGTGGCCTGAATGTAAACCGGCTCGACGTATAAGAAGGTGTCATTCACAGGTAACACGAGCGTCTGGCCGCGCAGTACTTGTGAGCCCTGCTGGTTCCAAAGCGTCAGATCCTTGGATATAGTCTGGTCCTGGTTGATCTGGGCATCGATCTGCATTGGGCCAAAGATAAGTTGTTGCTTGGATAGTTGAAGTACCACTAAGTCACCTAAGTTATCGCCATCGCAGCGGCCCACCATCAAACCAATCAGATTATCCTTGGTCCGCGGTGTGAAAGGAAGGATCAACATAAACTCCGGCTGATCCTGAGCGGGAAGCGAAGCCACCACATAAGTTGGGGCCATCGGCTCGCGCTGCCCATTTTGTCCGCCCACGTATCGGGCAATATCCCAAACATCTTCCTTGTTGTAGAAAGCCTGTGGGTCCAGCATGTGATAAGTGCGATAGATCTCAGACTGGGCGCGGAACAAGACTTCCGGATAGCGAGCGTGCGCGCGAAGATCCGCGGGCATTTCAGCGGCTGGGCGAAACAGTTTGGGAAAAAGATTGCGATACGCCTGGATGATGGGATCGCCGGGCGCGAAGATATATAGCGTAGCCGTACCGTCATACGCATCGACTGTGGCTTTCACGGCGTTCCGCATGTAATTCACGGATCCGATTGTGGGAATATCGACGCTGCGGGAATACGGGTGAGCATCGGAAACGGTGTAGCCATCCACCATCCAGACGAGCCGGCCATCGCTGGCGATCACTAAATAAGGATCGGTGTCCCACTCGAGGAAACCCGCGAGATTCTGGAGCCGCTCGCGGACATTGCGGCGGATCAGCATTCTGCTCTTGTCGGAAAAATACTTCGTCAGCAAGATGTTGAAATCACCTTGCTGCACGGCGGCGGCAATCCGCATGGGAAAGGAAGCAATGGGAAAGCCACCCTTGCCGGAGTAGACCGAATGTACATTGTCCGCACCGGATGGGTAGTTAAACTCCGGCTGCACGGTATCGACGAATACCGGCTCGTGCACAATCTCGCCGTAATAAACTTCGGGACGCGTTAATTTGAGACCCGGCGCCGTGACTTCCGGGGGCATGTTTTGAATCAAGAATACAGGCAGACCGTCAGGGCGTATCTTACTGACCTCAGCGAGCACGAGGCCGTAACCATGCGTATAAATGAAATGCGAGTTTATCCAGCTGGTGTGGGCCTCGGAGACCTGGCGGATGTCGAGCTCACGCGGCGCGAGTAATACCTGGCGGTAATTTCCACCGATCGTGTAGCGGTCTACGTCAGTATCCGGGAAAACGTAGTAAGGGCGAAGAGCCTGCGTTTGTGACACCGTGTCGTGGAACGGACGCCAGTCCCAGAGACGCACGTTCTCGAGCAGGTTGCGGTGACGGGCCGGATCGATAGTGGCGTCCTTGTTGACTTTGAACTCGACTTCTTTGGCGTGCTTTTCAATCCCGAATGCGCTGCGCGTAGCGTGAATGTGCGCTTCGATGTACGGACGTTCGAGCGAAATTTCATTGGGCAGGACATAGAGCGTCGAGATCAGGCCGGGCACAATCACGCGGATCACAAGCGCGACGGCCATTGCAGCGGCGAACATCCAGCGCCCCATCCACACGAACACCGCAGCCAGAAGACAGGCGACAATGATCATCCATTGCAGTGGCAGGCCGATATAGTTATCCACATAGTCCACGCCCACCAGAAAATTGTGCTGATTTAGCACCATCTCATATCGGCCGAGGAAGAATCGAAAAGCCAGGGC
>Ga0066709_100001109_pt1 | contig 16969 bp, 16 predicted proteins | sample GraSoiAngelo_158_FD_79665 | JGI IMG/M metagenome (GOLD analysis project Ga0066709, IMG submission 79665) | Grasslands soil microbial communities from the Angelo Coastal Reserve, California, USA - 14_1009_16_30cm | ecosystem: Environmental > Terrestrial > Soil > Grasslands | place: USA...
CCGACCACCGACACGCGAGCTGCGAAATGCCTGCTCCGCCCACGCCCCGCCGACCGGGTCGATGACGACGTCCGCGCCGCCGTCGGTGAGCTCGCGGATGCGGAGCCGCAAGTCCTCCGTCGTGTAGTCGACCACCGCGTCGGCACCCTGGGCCTCGCACTGGGCGAGCTTCTCGGGGGTCGACGCGGCCGCGAGCACCTTGGCGCCGAGCACCTTCCCGAGCTCGACCGCGGCGAGACCGACACCGCCAGCGGCACCGAGCACGACGACCCACTCACCGGGTTGTACCTCGGCGACGGTACGGAGCGAGTGGTACGCAGTGAAGTACGTGACGCCGAACGCCGCCGCTTCGGCGAAGTCGGTGCCGGGCGGCAAATTCATCGTGACCCAGGCCGGCAGCGCCACCTGTTGCGCGAAGGCGCCGACGAACATGCTGCCGAACACGCGGTCTCCCGGACGAAGCCCCTCGGGATCGCGTGCGACGTCGTCGCCGACGGACAGCACGACGCCCGCGACTTCGCTGCCGGGTGTGAACGGCACCGGCATGCTCACCTGGTACTTGTTGGCGACGATGAGCACGTCCGGATAGTTCACCGCGGCGGCGTGTACTTCGACGACGACTTGATCAGGTTCAGGCTCGGGGACCGGGACCTTCTCGATGACGACGCTGTCAGGCGGTCCGTACGCGTTGCAGCGCTCGGCCAGCATCATCTCGGCCATGGGCGGTGTGTCCTCGGTCGGCGTGTCAGCTCGTCACAGCCCGTAGAGGACTGTCGTGTTGTCACCGGCGATCTGACGCTGCTGCTCGTCGGTCAGGGATTCGATGCACTCGACGAGCTCATCGGTTACCCCCGGGTACTTCGCGTCGGGATGCGGATAGTCGGACGCCCAGACGATGCGATCGGCGCCGCACAGCGGTGAATTCGCGGTGAACGGCAGCGCCGACTCGTCGGGGTCGAAGCTGATCCAGCATTGGCGGCGGAAGTACGCCGACGGTTCCATCTTCAACGTCGGAACGTCCCACGCAAAGATTTTGTAATGGTGGTCGAGGCGTTCCAGCCACGGCACCAGCCAGCCGCCGTTGGCTTCGAGGAACACGATCTTCAGGTCGGGGAAGCGTTCGCAGACTCCGCCGGCGAGCAAGAACGCCATCGAGTTCATCATGTCGAAGGGGTTCGAGATCGCCTGCGTGAAGAAGATGTTGTCGAAGTTGACCGGCATCACGCCTTCCGCGCCGGCGGCGCGCTCGTCGGTCGGGATCGCGGACGTCCCCAAGTGGTGGATGCGCAAGCCGAGGCACGCGCCGGGCAGGTCGGCTGCGAGGAACGGGTGCAAACCGAGCGCCATGCCGCTGTCGGACGCCGCTTCCCAGAGCGGGTTGTAGACGGGATGGCTGAACGGTTTCCAGTCCTCGCTCGGGTTCGGACGGATGAACGCGCCCACGATGCCGGGGAGCTTCGCGGCGCGGCGGATCTCCTTGGCGGCGAGCTCGAGGTCCTGCTGCGGGACGACGGCGACGCCGAACAGCCGGCCGTCGCCGTCCTGGACGTGGTCGGAGAGCCAGTCGTTGTAGGCGCGGCACTGGACGTCGGCGAACTCGACGTCGGGATATGCCTGGATCCCCAACATGGAGGTGGGGTAGAGGACCGACTGGTCGATGTGGTCGGTGGTCATGTCGTCGAGGCGGGCCTTGGCGTTGTACGCGGCCGGGCGCACCTCGGTGTACTTGAGCTCGGCGCGGGCGGCGCGCTCGCGGTCCTCGAGCGTCATGCCCGCGGTGCCGGCCTGGGCGCTCGGGTTGGCGAACTGCCGGCGGCCGTCCATGACGATCCATTCGTCGCCCTTGGCGTCGGTCTCGATGTGCCAGACCCGGTCCTCGAATCCCGTGGGGGCATAGCGCTGCATCTCCGTGGGGTGCTCGAGGACGTGGCCGTCGGAGTCGATGAAGCGCATGCCGTTGGCCTTGGCGGCACTGGCGGTGGCGGTCATGGCTGCCTCCCTTCTGCGGCCGTCATAGCCGAGGTAGATCGTGGCGGCAAGGCCGGCCGTCGCGATCGAACCGTGATCACGTACGTGTCGGTACTCACACCCTCAACGGCCGGCTTTCAAGTCATTGAGGAGCTCGCGGATACGCCAGGCCTTGCCGTCCCAGCGTTCGCTGAACGGCGGGGAGGCCGTGCCGCCGTTGCCTAGGCCACGCAACCGCGCATGCTGACACAAGTGATCGCGCTGACGCGCTCGCGGAACAACCCGGATCGTTCGATCGCCAGAGTCGCTCGCTTCTTATTCCGCTCTTATCCGGGCGCATTCCGAAGCTGAACATCTGCGAGACTTCGCGCATGGGCCGCGCGCCAAGCGGCAATACCACCGGCCGCGGCGAGCGCGAACAGCGCGCGCTCGCACGCGTTCTCCTCGCAGAGGACGACCCCGCGGCTCTCGAATCCGTCTCGCGGGCGTTGCAGCTGGAGGGTTACGAGGTCGACGAAGTCCGCGACGGCGCAGAGGCGCTGCGCGTGGCGGTGGAAGCGATGCCTGATCTCCTTGTCCTCGACGTGATGATGCCGGAGGTCGACGGGCTGACCGTCTGCCGGCGGCTCCGGTCGCTGGGGCACCGCACGCCGATCTTGATGATGACGGCGCGCGCTGAGCTGTCGGACCGGGTCTCGGGACTCGACGCCGGCGCGGACGACTACCTTCCCAAGCCCTTTGCCCTGGACGAGCTGCTGGCGCGGATCCGCGCGTTGTTGCGTCGAGCGAGTTACGGCGTGCGCGGCCCCGTCCAACTCGGCGACTTGACCATCGACGAGGACTCGCGCCGCGTCTGGCGCGGCGAACGCGAGATCGACCTCACCAAGACCGAATTCGACCTGCTGGTGCTCCTCGCTCGCAACGCCGGGATGGTGCTCTCGCACTCCACCATCTACGAGCAGATCTGGGGCTTCGACTTCGGCGCCGAGTCCAATTCCTTGCCTGTCTACATCGGGTACTTGCGGCGCAAGCTCGAAGCCAAGGGCGAGCCGCGCCTCATCGAGACCGTCCGCGGCGTCGGCTACGCGCTCTCACGGCGCTGATCATGCGAGTCCGGTTCGCGCTCGGCATGGCCCTGCTCGCCGCGATCTCTGTGATCGCAGTCGCCACCAGCAACTATCTCCAAACCTCGGATCGTCTCCACGATCAAGTCGACTCGCTGGTGGTTTCGGACGCCCGACCCCTCATCCCACCCGCGGATCCGCGAGGACTCGAGGCCACGTCGGTGTGCCAGCAGCTCAGCTCGGCCAGCGGTAGCACCCCCGGCTACGTCGCGAAGGTCACCGCCGTCCAGGGCACGAGCCTCCAATGCCTGGCCGCGAACGGGCGCGTGACGGGCTGGGTGGGGAAGGTCAATCTTCCCGTGTCGGGTCGCGACGCGCAGCAGACGCGCACCGGTCCGCGCGTGACGGGCCAGGAATTCCGGGGCAACGAATACCGGGTCGTCACAGTGTCGACTGCCGCGGGGCAGAAAATCCGCATCGCCCGGAACCTCGCGAGTACGGAGGCGGTGCTCGCATCGATCCGCGATCGTTCGGCTCTGATCGGCGCGATCGTGATCGTGCTCGCGGCCATCGCGGGGTGGCTTCTGGCCCGACGGACGGCCCTGCCGGTCGAGCAGATCACCCGGCTGGCGGAGCAGGTCGTGGTCACAGGTGAGCTGGACCAGCCCGTGCTCACGAGTCGACACGACGAGGTGGGGCGGCTCGCGCGCGCGTTCTCGTCGATGCTGGCGGCGCTGCGTCAGTCGCGTACGCAGCAGCAGCAGCTGGTTGAAGACGCCAGCCACGAGCTCCGCACGCCCCTCACGAGCATGAGCACGAACATCGACACCCTGCGGCGTCACCAGGATCTGAACCCTGAGGTCCGCGACCGCGTCCTCGCGAGCCTCGCCGCCGAGGTCAAGGCGCTGCGCTCGCTCACGAACGAGCTCGTCGAGCTCACGATGAGCGCTCGAATCCAAGAGGTCGAAGCGGTCATCGATCTCGATGTTCTCGTGCAACGGGCGGTCGCGATCGTCGCCCAGCGCAGTGGCCGCCAGTTCGATGTCGATGCGACACCGAGCACGGTGGTCGGTCGGCCTGAGGGGCTGCTACGCGCCATTGTCAACGTTCTCGACAACGCAACGAAGTTCAGCCCTGCGCCGTCGCCGATCGAGGTGACGACGCGCGACGGCCGGGTTGTCGTGAGAGACCACGGCGCGGGGATCGCCGCGCGCGACCTGTCCCATGTCTTCGACCGCTTCTACCGTGCGGTGGAAGCCCGCAGCCAGCCCGGTTCGGGACTCGGGCTGGCGATCGTGCGCGACGTCGTCGAGGCATGTGGCGGCGAGGTCACGGTGGCGAATCACGTCGACGGCGGCGCGGTGTTCTCGATCCAACTGCCGATGATCTCGGCCGAGAGCGAGCAGGAACACCCGCACCCGTCAAACCGCTGACGCTATGCACCCATCTCGGCTGCGAGAAGCGCTTGCAGATCGGCGGCGTTGCTGACGCCGTAGTCGCGGTAGCAGTTGTTCATGAGCGCGTGCACCCGTTTCGCCTGCGTGCTGAGCTGCTCGATCTTCGGCACCCAGGCGCGGAGTTGGCGCCGGTTGTAGAGGTAGCGGAAGCGCTCGGCGGCGCTGCCGGTGCGCTGGTTCCACGTCTCGTCGGATCGGCCGTGGAAGCGCACGACCGCCAGGTCGCTCGTCGCGGCGACCACCGTTTGCAGCCCGGATGCCTTCGGCGCGTCGACGACGACGAGGGCGAGATCGAGGTCATGCAGGAGTCCGAGCGTGCCGTCGCGGTCGTCGGCTCAGAGCCAGGCGGGCGAGCGGAACTCCACGCAGGCGGGGAGCGAACCACGCCGCGCTCGCGCGCGAGCGAGCTCTTCACGGTTGGCGCGCTTGGGAGTGAACCATTGCGGATATTGGAGAAGCACCGCGCCGAACTTCTGCGCGCGGACCAACGGCCGCAGCGCGGTCGTGAACCGGTGCCAGGCTTCATCGACGGCGTCATCGGGAAGATGGGTCGGGTAGACGTTCTTCTTGCCGACGAACTCGGCCGCGATCTCGTCGCGAAGGTCGGGCCACAACGAGTCGGGCCTCGTCGGGTGCCCGGTCAGCAACGAGTAGGCCTTGACGTTGATCACGAAGCCGGGCGGCGTGCGCTCGACCCACGAACGGCACAGCTGCGGCGTGGGCGGGTGGTAATAGGTGCTGTCCGCCTCGACGAGGGGGAAGTGCTCGGCGTAGAACGCCAAGCGCTCGGCCGCGGTCATCGAGCGCTTCGGATACCAATCCGCCTCCTTGACCAAGGTCGGATCCGTCCACGAGCACGTCCCGGCCCGCACCTCGGCGGGGCCCACGGTGAGGACGGGGCCGAGGGCGCGCGGCGGGCTCAACCGTGCCTTCGACCGCGACCTCAGGGGCATGCGACGTCACGCTACGGTGCGGTCGGGTCGGTGTGGGCAACGAACGGGGTGAGCAGTGAACAAGGGCGGCTTCAGCTGGAATCGGTTCCTCGGCATCACGAACGCGAAGCGGCGGGTATCCCGCGCGACTGGTATTCCGTGGACCAAGTCGGGTCGCCAGCGCAAGGTCGGCTCGATTTTCTGGAAGCTCTTCAAGTAAGGGGTAGCTACTCCGCCGTCGTTCTTTCCTAGGCGCGCGATTACGCCACGTCGCTTTGGGTCACGATGATTCGGGATGGCGGCGACAAGAAGGGCGCAGCGTCAGCGGCGGCGGGTCGTCGTGGGCGGGGCGGGCCTGATCGTGGCGGCATTGGTCGCAGCGGGCCTGGTCATCGCGCTCCGCGGTGGCGGCCCGCCGCTGCCGCGGCGCCAAGCGGCGGCGTTTCTGACGGCGTGGAGTCGTGGCGACACCGCGCAGATGCGTCGGCAGCTCGATGCGCCGCCGAACGACCTCGAGAACCTCGTGACATCGTTGCCAGATTCGGCGCCCGGGACGAGCATCCGCTTCGTCCTGCGTGACGTGGTCTCGCAGGGAGACGGGGCGCGGGCGCAGTACCGCGCGGTGGTCAAGTTGGCCGGTTTCGGTGATTTTGGCTGGAAGGGCGACTTCGACTTCGTGCGCGTGCACGACCGCTGGCGCGTCCGGTGGGGGCCCACCGTCCTCTTTCCCGGTCTCGGTCCGGGGGAGCGGCTCGCGTTCCATCGCACGTGGCCGACACGGGCTCCCATCCTCGGTCCCGACGGCGCGCCGTTGGTCAGCGATCAGGACGCGGTCTCGGTCGGTCTCGAACCCGACCGCATCAAGGACCTCGCGCAGGTGCAGTCGGTGATGTCGGATCTCCTCGGGGTCGATCCGGCGTCGGTGCAACGTGCGCTGTCGGCGCCGGGAGTGCAGCCGTCGTACTTCGTGCCGATCGTCAGTCTCCGGACCGACCGGTACCAGATGTTGCGTCCGCAGCTCGCGCCGGTCCCGGGCATCGTGTTCCAGCGCATCCACGCCCGCTTCGCCGTCGCTGACGGCCTCGCGCCGGACGTGCTCGGGCGCACGGGTGAGATCACCGCGGAGCGACTGCAGCAGCTCGGCGCTCCGTACCGAGTCGGTGACCAGGTCGGCCTCTTCGGCGTCGAAGCGGCCTACGAGCGGCGCCTCGCCGGCCGCCCCACCGGCGAGGTAGAGATCGTCGACGCGAACGGCGGGACCCAGCGCGTCGTGCGCCGCTACAACGGCGTCGATCCGCAACCGGTGCAAGTCAGCATCGACCCGCGCATCCAGCAGGCCGCGCAAGACGCGCTGCGCGATGTGACGAACCCGGCCGCGCTGGTCGCGGTCGACACGACCAACGGCCAAGTGCGCGCCGTCGTCAGCCGGCCCACCGGCGGGTTCAACCGGGCGCTCGCCGGCCGCTATCCACCAGGATCGACCTTCAAAGTCGTGACCGCGACAGCCCTCGTCGCCGCAGGAACGACGGCAGACTCGCCCGCGCAGTGTCCACCGTCGCTTACGGTCGGCGGACGGCGCTTCGTGAACTTCGAAGGCGAGGAGGGCGGCCAGATCCCGTTCCACGAGGCATTCGCGATCTCGTGCAACACCGCGTTCATCGGGCTCGCGACGCAACTGCCACCGGACGCCGTCGGACGCGCGGCCGCATCGTTCGGGTTCAACGTCAGGTACCACGTGGGTCTCGACAGCGCCGGCGGCAGCTTTCCCGAACCCTCCGACGCGACCGAGGCGGCTGCCGCCGCGATCGGTCAAGCCCGCGTCACCGCGAGCCCGCTCCATATGGCAACGGTCGCGGCGGGCGTCGCGTCCGGGCAATGGCGCGCGCCGCAGCTGATCCTCGCGCCGGCGCCCGAACCACCAAGCGGCGACGCGCCGCCGCTCGACGCCAAGGTGGCCGCGGCCGTCCGTTCGCTCATGACCGAAGTCGTCAACTCGGGCACGGGTCGCGCCGCTGCCATTCCCGGACAGCTCATCGCAGGCAAGACGGGCACGGCCGAATTCGGGAGTGGCAGCCCACCGCCGACCCATGCCTGGTTCATCGGCTTTCGCGGCAACCTCGCCTTCGCTGTCCTCGTGGAAGGCGGCGGCGTCGGTGGCAGGGTCGCGGCACCCCTCGCGAACCGGTTCCTGGCCGCGGTGCCGCCGTAGTCCTTGCGAGGCCGAGGGCCCGGGAAGCAGCATGGCGTGATGGCCGACGCGACCGCTGGTCCCTGGCGCGGATACGCACCGGCAGCCTTCCTTGCGTTCGACCGCGCCGAGGCGGTGACGGCAACCACGGTGGCTCCGGGCTTGCTGGACCCCGTCCGGCGGGCGGTCGCGCAGCTGCTAATGAACCCGGACGAGCTCGTCCGCACGCCGCCGGCGACCGACACGACCCCCGACTCGCGTGCCGACGTCGCCGTGCGCTTTGCCGAGCAGTTCGTCGTCGACGTGTCCGGCATCACCGACGCTCACCGGGCCGAGCTCGTCGCGGCATTGGGCGACGAGATGGTGCCGTTCGTCCAGGCGCTGTATGTCGTCGACGTGTTCCAGCGCGGCCGCATCGCGCTAACGCGCCTCTACGGTGCCGACTTCGGACCGGCGCCCGCACCGGGGGACGGCGAGCTGTGGCCGGTGCTCGAGGAGTTCATGCGGGTCGTCGCTCGCGGTTCCGCGCTCGACCCGCTCACCACCGAGATCATCCGCTTGCGCGGCGCGCGCGCTCACAACTGTCGAATCTGTCAGTCGCGTCTCAGCGTGCGCGCGGTCGACGCCGCCGGCGACGCGTCTGCCTTCGATGCCATCGACGACTACGAGCACAGCGATCTGCCCGAGCGCCACAAGGTCGCCTTGCGGCTGGCGGATGCCGTCTTGTCGCAACCGATGCTGATCGACCGCGCGCTCGTCGAGCAGGTCGGCGCACAGTTCTCGCCCGAAGCCACGACGGAGATCGTGCTCGATGTCGTGCGCAACGCCGCGAACAAGTTCGCCGTCGCCGTCGGTGGCGACGCCGCTCAGGTAGACGACGGAATCGAATACTTCGACCTCGACACAGCGGGCGACGTGGTCGCCGACGTCGATCCTGAGGTCGTGCGCGAGCTCGCGGCGCGGTAGCGCGAGACCAAAGAGCGGAGGCGACATCTCATGGCATCCGAACCAGACCTCAACGTCTCATCGGCAGCTGACGAAGGGCGCGCCGCCGCCACCATGACGATGGCGTTCAGCAACGATCCGATCGCGCGTTGGGTGTTTCACGACGCCAACGTGTACCTGACCTACATGCCGCCGCTCGTCAACGCATTCGGCGGAGCTGCATTCGAGCACGGCTCGGCGGACACGATCGACGACTACGGGGGCGTGGCGCTGTGGCTCCCGCCGGGTATCGCGGCCGACGAAGAGGCAATGGGGGCGCTCGTGGCCGAGGCCGTCCCGGCAGCCGAGCACGACGAGGTCTTCGGCTTCATGGGCCAGATGGACGAGTTCCACCCCAAGGAGCCGCACTGGTACCTGCCGCTCATCGGCGTCGACGTGACGAAGCAGGGCCGCGGCTTCGGCGGGGCGCTGCTCGCCCACGCACTCGAACGCTGCGACCGCGACGGACTGCCCGCCTACCTCGAGGCGACGAGCGCTCGGAGCAAGGCGCTCTACCAGCGCCACGGGTTCCAAGAGGTCGGCGTGATCCAGGAAGGCAACTCGCCCGAGCTGTACCCGATGCTGCGCCCGGCGCGGTAGCGGGGTCGGCTACACGCGCAGGAGTACCTCGCTCGCGAGCAGCTCGATGTGATCGAGGTCGTCGAGGTCGAGGACCTGCAGGTACATCCGGCGGCAGCCGAGCGCGCCGAACTCGCCGATCTTGTCGACGAGCTCGGCCGGTGAGCCGGCGAGGGCATAGGCGCGCAGTTGCTCGACGTCTCGACCGATGGCCCCGGCGCGCCGTGCGAGCTCGGCGTCGTCACGTCCACAACACACCGTCTGCGCGACCGAGTAGAGGGGTTCGTCCGACCGGCCTTCTGACGCACACGCGGCCCGCACGCGTTCGAACGCTGCGCCGGCATCGGCAACGTTGCTGAAGGGAAGGTTGTACTCGTCGGCGAACCGCGCGGTGAGTCGCGGGGTGCGCCGGGAACCGAATCCCCCGATGATCACTGGCGGCTTACCCGCATACGGCTTGGGCAATGCGGGCGAATCGTGCAACTGGTAGTACGCGCCGTCGAACGAAAACGACTCACCGATCGGCGTCGACCACAGACCGGTGATGATCTGCAGTTGCTCTTCGAGCCGGTCGAACCGTTCGCGCGTGGCCGGGAACGGGATGCCGTGCGCCTGGTGCTCGGCTTCGTACCAGCCGGCACCGAGTCCGAGCTCGATCCTGCCCCCACTCATCTGGTCGACGGTGGCGACCATGATCGCCAGCGGTCCCGGGAGGCGGAACATCGTCGGGGTCACGAGCGTGCCCAGCCGGATGCGCGTGGTCTCACGGGCGAGCCCGGCGAGCGTGACCCACGCATCGGTCGGTCCGGGAAGGCCGCCCTCAGGCCCGATCTTGAGGTAGTGGTCGGAGCGGAAGAACCCGTCGAACCCGCACTGCTCAGTCGTCTGCGCGACCCGGAGCAAGGTGCCGTAGTCCGCGCCCTCTTGCGGTTCGGTGAACACTCTCAGCTGCACGCCGGGATTATCGCGTCATTACGGTTTGGAGTTGATGAGCGGCAAGACCGGCGGCGAATCACGGGACGGTGTGGCGCTGACCAACTTGGATCAGCCGCTGTTCGACGGTGCCAACGCGACCAAACGCGACCTGGTCGACTACTTGGACGGCGTGCGCGACCGGATCATCCCCGAGCTGCACGACCGGCCGCTGTCGGTCGTCCGGGTGCACCGGGGCCAGGAAGCGTTCATGCAGAAGAACGTGCCGAAGTACACACCGGAGTGGGTGCGCACGGTGCGGCTGTGGGCCGAAGCGTCGAAACGCGAGGTCGCGTACGCGCTGTGCAACGACCGCCGCACGCTGCTGTGGTTCGCCAATCAGCGCGCGGTGGAGTACCACCCGGCGCTCGCCCGAGTCAGCCGTCTCGACCACGTCACGCACCTGGTCCTCGACCTCGACCCGCCAGATGCCGATTCCTTCTCGATGGCGGTCCGCGCGGCCCAGCTCGTGCGTCACGCCCTGGCCGACGTCGGACTCGAAGGCGCGGTCAAGACCAGCGGCGCGAAGGGTGTGCACGTGTTCGTCGCGATCGACGAGGAGGCGCGACCGGAGGACGCCGCCGCCGCGACGCGAGCCATCGCCGCTCGGACGGAGCGTCTCGATCCCGACCTCGCAACCACTGCGTTCATGAAGGAAGACCGCGGCCACAAGGTGTTCGTCGACTCGACGCGGGCAGGCGGGGCGACCGTGATCGCGGCGTACAGCCCGCGCGTGCGTCCCGGCGTGCCCGTGTCGTTTCCGGTGCGCTGGGACGATCTGGAGCAGATTTCACCCGCCGACTTCACCGTGCACACCGCGCTGCAACAGCTCCCGGACGACGACCCGTGGTCCGCGCTCATGTCCCGCCCGCAGCATTTGAGCGCGGAGCTGATCGCCGACGGCCACGCCATCCCCGTCGCTCGGGTGCAAGCCATGCACGAGGGCAAGCGCCGCGCCCGCGCCCGCCGCCGCTGACGCGCATGTGGACTGATCCGTCGCGCCTCGATCCGACGCTCGACAGCCGGGCCGTGACGTTCGAGAACCCCACGGGTGCGCGAGGCGCGGGCGGAGCGTCGTACGGCGGGCGGAAGGGCGCGCCGTCGCGGCTCATCGCGCCGGGAGAGCGGGTGACGCTCGCCGACCTGGACGGTCCCGGGACGATCCGCCACCTTTGGTGCACAGTGCCCCCGGCGCCACCCGAAGCCCTGCGGGCCCTGGTGCTCGAAGTCTTTTACGACGATCACACCGCCCCCAGCGTCGCGGTACCGCTCCTCGACTTCTTCGGTGCACCGCTCGGGCGGCCGGTCGCCTACGCGTCGATGCTGACGGTCGTTGCCGAGGGTCGCGGCTTCAACGCGTACTTCCCGATGCCGTTTCGAGAACGCGTACGCGTCGAGCTGACGAACCACTCACCGCGCGCCGTCATGCTGTACTTCCAGATCGATTTCACGCTCGAGCCGGAGTTTGGCGACGACGCGTCGTATTTGCACGTGTCGTTCCGACGCGAGAACCCCACGGCCATGAAGCGCGACTTCGTCATCACCGAGGGGCTGCGCGGGCCGGGACGCTTCCTCGGGTGCGCGGTCGGCGTTCGGCCGATCGACGGCGGCACGTGGTACGGCGAAGGCGAAGTGAAGATCTTTCGCGACGGCGACACCGAGCTACCCACGATCTGCGGCACGGGGCTGGAGGACTACGTCGGGAGCGCGTGGGGCATGGGTCCGCACGCGGGTCCGTACGCCGGCGCGCCGCTCGACGTGCGGCCGCCCGACGCCGACCCGCACGCGATTCCGGCGTTCGTCGCGTTCTACCGTTGGCATCTTCCCGATCCGATTGTCTTCACCGACGACGTCCGGGTGACGATCCAGCAGATCGGTGCCGCCATGTTCGCGGCGGGGCAGGAGGCGGAGGCGGAGGCTTACTTCGCCGGCAATCCAGCGGCGGGGCAAGGCGTGCACCGTGATGTCTTCCCTGGCATCGCCGTGTTCGGGATCGCCGAGCGCGTCGACGACTATTCGGCTGCTGCCTTTCTGTACGCGCGAGACGTCCAGGAGGTGCCGCCGGTCGATCCCGTCGCCGCGTGCGGGGACCTCGAGCGCCGGCCGTTCGAGCTACCGAGCGTGAAGGAACCTTTCCTGAGCGCTGAGCGATGACCCATGACGGCCCGGCGGTCGCGAGTGGCGACCGCAGCCGAAGGTTTCGCCGGACGTCAACATGGCTACGTTTCGCTTGGTGGAGCTTGCCGTGAGCCGGATCCAGTTGAGCGCGGTGAGGCAGCGCCCTGACGAGGTTCAGAACCGCCTCGCGAATCTGCAGGCGCTCACCGACACCGCGCTCAGCGCCCTCGACGTCGATGACCTGCTGGTCGAATTGCTGAACCGGGTCCGTGACATCCTCGACGCCGATACCGCAGCAGTGCTGTTGCTGGACGAAGGTTCGGGTGAGCTCGTCGCTCGGGCGGCGTGCGGCATCGAAGAGGAGGTGCGGCAGGGCGTCCGCGTCCGGCTCGGGACCGGCTTCGCGGGCCGGATCGCGGCGACGAAGGGCGAGATCCGCCTCGATCGGGTCGACGCCACGACCGTGACAAATCCGATCCTGTGGGAGAAGGGCATCAAGGTGATGCTCGGCGTACCAGTCCTGGGCGGCGACCGGGTGCTCGGTGTGTTGCACGTCGGCCGGTTGGACCAGCGACCGTTCTCAGCCGAAGACGGCGAGCTGCTCCGGGTCGTTGCCGACCGCATCGCGGCTGCCACGCAGGTTCGGCAGCTCGCGATGGAGGCGGCGGCCGCCGAGTTGCTCGAACGGAGCCTGTTGCCGCCGGTACTGCCGCGCCATCCCGGTCTCGAACTCGCGGCCCGCTACGTCCCGGCCGAGACGAACACGGTCGGCGGCGACTGGTACGACGTGTTCACGTTGCCGTCCGGCCAGCTCTGGATCGTGGTCGGCGACGTCGCAGGACACGGCCTTCAGGCCGCGGTCGTCATGGGACGGGTCCGGAGCGCGCTGCGGGCGTACAGCATGCTGGACCTTCCGCCGGAGGAGGTCGTCGAACTGGTCGATCGCAAGGTGCACCACTTCGAGATGGGCACGATCGTCACGCTGGCCTGTGCCGTCTTGCAACCGCCGTTCGACACGGTCCGCGTGGCCGTGGCCGGTCATCCCGCGCCGGTTGTCGCCGCGCCCGACGAACCGAGCGCGTTCGCTCGGATTGACATCACGCCGCCCCTCGGCACGCGGTCGGAGTTGCGTCGCTCGTCGACGACGTTCTCCCTCCCGCCCGGCGCCGTCGTGGTCTTCTACACCGATGGTTTGGTGGAACGCCGCGGCGAACCGCTCGACGTCGGCCTCGAGCGTCTGCTCGCTGCCGTCAGACCGCACCCGCCGGACGTCGTCGCCCGCGACGTCATGCAACGTCTCGTCGGCAGCACCGTGCCTTCCGACGACATCGCGCTCGTCGTCGTGCGCCGTACCGACGACGCGGCACCGAGGTGATCTATTCCGCCGGCTCCAGGTCGATCTCGGCCCACACGCGCTTTCGCCCGTTCTCGTAGATCACACCCCACCGCCCGTCGCTCAACGCGTCCACGAGAACGAGCCCTCGCCCGCCTGACGCCTTCTTGCCCGAAAGACCAGACCGCACGGTGTCGCCGTTGCCGTCGCTGACCTCGATGCGGACGGCGGTTCCGAATACGGCGATGGCGAGGCCGAGCGACGTTCCCGCATGCATGACCCCATTCGCGACGAGCTCCGTGACGACGACCAGCGCACTTCCCAGCGAGTCGGGGTCGATACGCAAGTCGCCCAAGAGTTCGCTACAGGCGTTGCGCGCCGTTGTGACACTCTCGGGCACTGGTCGCAACTCGACAGTCAGGACGTTGCCGGGACCTGATCCGTCCGCGCTCTTCAGACGGTCATCCGTGCCGCCATCTCCTTCGCCGGACCGCCCGGTGTCGTTCACTGCTTGCTCGCTCACCGCGGGATAACGCGCCGCGCCGCTTCCAATGAGAAGGGCTACCCGCGCCTTTCGGGACCAAAACGACATCCGGAGCGACGTCACGTACTGAGCAGTAAGTTCGCCCGCGCTGCGCGAGCAATGGTCCGGTACCTTGGCGGCGTGCCCGTCCCGCTTCCGACCGGATCCGACGTCAAGCTCGAACGTCCCGACGTGGCCGAAGCGCGTTTGATCGCAGGCGGCGTGGCGGGCGCGGCCGCCTCGGGCGGCCAGCTCACGAGTCTGCAGCGCGTCATGATCGAGGCCCTCACCGAGTCGATGACGGGCTTCGTGGTACCGGTCGCGGCGCTCCCGCGGCTCGGCGCCGACGAGTTTGCGCGGGCGATGAGCGCTCGGAACGCCGAGTTTCGGTCGCGAATGGTGCAGTTCATGTTGCTGTGCGCGCTCGTGCTCAACCCGCTTCCCGAAGAAGTCGTGGAGCACATCGACACCTACGCGGCCGAGCTGGGGGTTGCGAACGACATGCTGAGGGTTGCCCGCCGGCTCGCGCGAGGCAGCTTCGGGCTCGCGCTCGTCGACTTCCAGCGCAGCGGTTACATGGAGACCTGGGACCCCGCCCGCAGCCAGGTGCTCCACACCTCGGGAGAGTTGAGCAGCGCCTGGGACCAGTGCGTGCACGATGACGCGCTCGCGCAGCACTGGCGTTCGTTACGCGACATGCCCGAGGGAACCCTGGGGCGAGAGGTCGCGAAGTTCTACGACGCACGCGGGTTTGCCTTCCCCGGTCAGATGGGGAGCGCGCCGCCCTTGCTCGCGCAGCACGACTGGGTACACGTGCTCGCGGGATACGGGTCGACCGTCGAATCGGAGATCGAGGTGTTCGCGTTCATTGCGCGCGCCAACGACGATCCCAGAGCGTTCTCGCTGCTGGCGCAGATCGTCGGCCTGTTCGAGACGGGCTACGTCGCCGCGGGCATGGGCCTCTTCGAATACGACCGCGGCCATTTGTCGCACGAGGGGATGGCGGTCCGGCTCGCCGACGCCATGCGGCGCGGTGCGCTTTCCGCGGCCGCCAACCACAGCATCGATTTCCTCGCGGTCGACTGGTTCGAGCATGCCGGGCGATCAGTCGACGACGTGCGCGCGCTCCTTGGCGTTGTGCCGAAGGATCCGCGTGCGATCGACATGGGTTCGGTGACGCCTTGGGACCGCGGTGGTATCTCGCCGTTCCAGTACCGGTCGGGACAGCGCGCCGCGGAAGAAGCCGGCCGGCCGTTCGACTCGTACGGCGCGACTCCGGCTGTCACTCCCTGACTACCTGACGCTTTGATGCTCTGCCGTCGACGTCGCTAGGCAGACCGTGCCTGGTCCTCGATCCCACGGATGAAGTCACTCTTGGCGTCGCTGTATCCCGGCCGGTCGTTTCGGTATGCGGCCGCGAGCTCGTACTTGAGTGCCGCGTATCGGTCCCGATCGTCTTCGTGAGTGCGCAGCCAGTCGCGGAATCCGATGTGGCGGTCCCACCAGTCGGTGTTCGTGCGCTCGACGAGGTGAATCTGGTGCGTCCGGCGCCCCGCTGCCCATCGTCGGAAGTAGCGCCGGTCGGGTAGCTCGTCCTCATATTCGGGCACGTACTCGTATCCGAGCGATTCGACGGCGACAACGATCGCGTCGTTGTCGGCGAGCGTGTGCACACCGACGAGGATGTCGATGACCGGCTTCGCGGGCAGGCCGGGAACGGCAGTGCTGCCGATGTGTTCGATCGCGACGACCCACGACCGGAGCACGGTGTGCAACTCGCTTTCAGCTGCCGCAAAGGCTTCGGGCCATCTGGGGTCGTACGGCGCGATCTCGACGGCATCGCCGTCACCAGACACGGCTGCGGTCTACTTCACCCGTCCGGGGCGCGCATGTTGCGCGCACTCGTGATGAGCCCGCGCTCGTTCAACCATTCGTAGAGGGGGTAATCGTCGTCGCTCAGTCCCCAGAACGATTGGGCGTCGCGCCCCGCGCCGAGGAGCTGCTGGCGCACCGGTGACAGCTGCTGGAACCATGAGCTGGAACGATCGATTGGATATTCGTCGCGTTCGCGAACCCACCGGTACGTGTAGCCGAGGAACAACGCACGCCGTGGGACGTCGGAACGGTTCTCCGTGCGGGAGTGGTACACGCGCCGGTCGAACAGCACGGCGTCCCCCGGGTTCGCGCAGATTTCGACGGCGCCATCGGGCGTATACCAACCGCCGTCACCGCTCGGCTGGCGCGTGAGGCGACCGCGACGATGACTCCCGGGCACGACCGCGAAGTTTGCCCGACCGCGTACGGAGACATCGCTGAGGAAGTACCCGACCTTCACCGACAGACGCGGCGGCAACGGCTCGGTTTCGATCTCGAAGTTTTGACGACCGCCGTCGCGATGCCAGTCCCATGCGTGCTCGCGCTTCGACACCGACCGCGGATGCTGGTCGACGTGGCAGTGGTACATATAAATGTTCCAGCCGAGCAGGCCCCAGATCAACGGAAACGTCGACGGCAGGTCCAGCAGCTCCAAGTAGATGGGATCGCGCAGCACGAACGCGAACGCGTGCATCGAACCGTCGGCCCTGAGCCGCCCCGCTGCCCGTTCCTCCTCGTAGATCCGCTCGTGCACGACGAGCAGCCGCTCCACCATGCTCGGATCGAGCGCCTGCCGAACGACGAGAAAGCCCTGGCTCTCGAACTCACGACGCTCTGCGTCCGTGAGCACCGGAGGCCGCTGATCGCAGTCAGCGGCGCGGGTCGTCGCCCGCGCGTCAAAGGTCAGCACGTCGCCCCCCCCCGCGGTTTCGGTTCGTTGCCCGACGCATCGCTTGTCTACACGGTTGCCTCACGC
>Ga0066709_100001111_pt1 | contig 16960 bp, 15 predicted proteins | sample GraSoiAngelo_158_FD_79665 | JGI IMG/M metagenome (GOLD analysis project Ga0066709, IMG submission 79665) | Grasslands soil microbial communities from the Angelo Coastal Reserve, California, USA - 14_1009_16_30cm | ecosystem: Environmental > Terrestrial > Soil > Grasslands | place: USA...
GCCGGACGCCGGACGGGGCGGCGGCTGTCCGGTAAGCCGATGAATCAGGACCGCGACTGGATAGAGCAATCGCCAGAGCAGCGCTCGCATGACAGTCGAAAGAGTCGAAGATAGCGCCGGGCCTGGGTATAGAGAGGGCCGCCCCGGCTTAGCCGGGGCGGCCCGAACGCCCGGGGGGTTTGGGGGGCCATCTCGTGGCCCCCCCTGAGGTCAAATGTCGTAGTAGAGCGCGAACTCCCACGGGTGCGGCCGCAGGCGCACGGCGTCCACCTCGTTCTTCCGCTTGTAGTCGATCCACGTCTCGATGACGTCGGGCGTGAACACGTCGCCCTTGAGCAGCCAGTCGTGGCTCTTCTCGAGGTTGTCGAGCACGATGTCGAGCGCACCTGGCAGCTGCTTGATCTTCTTCTGCTCGGCCGGCTCCAGTTCGTAGAGGTCCTTGTCCACCGGCTTGCCGGGATCGATCTTGTTGGCGATGCCGTCGAGGCCGGCCATCACGCAGGCCGCGAACGACAGGTACGGATTGCAGGTCGGATCGGGCGTACGGAACTCGATGCGCTTGGCGCCCTCCGCCTTCGAGTACATCGGGATCCGGATCGCCGCCGAACGGTTGCGCTGGCTGTACACGAGGTTGATCGGCGCCTCGTAGCCGGGCACCAGCCGCTTGTAGGAGTTCGTCGACGGCGCGATCAGCGCCAGCAGCGCGGGCGCGTGCTTCAGGATGCCGCCGATGTAGTAGAGGCAGGTCTTGGAGATGTCCGCGTACCCGCCCCGCTCGTAGAAGAGGTTCTTGCCGCCCTTCCACAGCGACTGGTGCGTGTGCATGCCCGAGCCGTTGTCCTGGAAGAGGGGCTTGGGCATGAAGGTGGCGGTCTTGCCCCACTTCTTGGCGGTGTTCTTCGCGCAGTACTTGTACCAGAGGACCTTGTCCGCCATCTTCGTCAGCGTGTCGTAGCGCATGTCGATTTCCGTCTGTCCACCAGTGGCAACTTCATGGTGATGGACTTCGACGCGGACTCCGACACTCTCCAGCGCCAGCACCATGTCGGACCTGATGTCCTGGAACTGGTCCATGGGCGGGACCGGGAAGTAGCCCTGCTTGTAGCGCGGCTTGTAGCCGAGGTTCGGCTGCTCGCTCGTGCCCTCCTTGCCGCTGTTCCAGGCGCCCGCCTGCGAGTCGATGAAGTAGTAGCCGCTGTTGTAGTTCTGGTCGAAGCGGATCGAGTCGAAGAAGAAGAACTCGAGCTCGGGGCCGATGTAGATCGTGTCGGCCACGCCGCTCTTCTTGACGTACGCCTCCGCCTTCTGTGCGATGTAGCGCGGGTCACGCGTGTACGGCTTGCCGGAGACGGGGTCCTTGACGTTGCAGATGAGGACCAGCGTCGGCACCGCCGTGAACGGATCCATCTGCGCCGAGGTCGGATCCGGGATCAGCAGCATGTCGGACTCGTCGATCGTCTGGAAGCCACGAATCGACGAGCCGTCGAAGCCCAGCCCATCCTCGAAGATGTCCTCCTTCAGCTCGGACACCGGGATGGAGAAGTGCTGCCAGAGACCCGGCAGGTCGATGAACCGGAGATCGACGATCTTGGCGCCTTTCTCCTTGGCCAGCTTGAGGACGTCCTTCGGGCTCATGCGGAACTCCTTCTCCCTCGTGAAGTGTGAATGCTGCGGCCGGCGCCCCCTCCCGGGGGCGTCGGCCGGACTACGTTAGTGAACCGTCGCGTCGAATGCAAGCCTCTCGGACCCTTCAATGCGCGGGGCGGGCCTTGGTCTCCGCCGCCCGCATCGCCTCCTGGAAGGCGCCGCCACCCGTGGTGAACTCGCTGTAGGAACCGCCGCCGAACGCGTAGGCCGTCTCCGAGTGCTGCGAGAGATCGAGCCCGGCCACCTCGTCCTCGTCGCTCACGCGCAGGCCGACGACCGCGTCGACCACCTTGAGGATCACCCAGGTGGCGACGACGGCCAGCGCGTACGTCGCCAGCACGGCGACGATCTGCGTCCATAGCTGGCCGGGGTTGCCAAAGAAGAGGCCGTTCTCGCCGCCCTCGTTGATGGCCTTGGAGGCGAAGAGCCCGGTGGCCAGCGCGCCCCACGTCCCGCCCACGCCGTGCACGCCCACCACGTCGAGCGAGTCGTCGTAGCCGAGCTTCGACTTGATGTTGCACGCGGTGTAGCACAGCGCGCCGGCCACCAGGCCGATGATGATCGAGGACACGGGCCCGACGTACCCCGAGGCCGGCGTGATGGCGACCAGCCCGGCCACGGCGCCGGAGGCGGCGCCCAGCACCGTCGGCTTGCCGCGCATCATCCACTCCGTGAACATCCAGCCGAGCGCGGCCGCGGCCGCCGCCGTGTTGGTCGCCGTGAAGGCGCTGGCCGCGAGGCCGTTGGCCTCCAGCGCGCTGCCCGCGTTGAAGCCGAACCAGCCGAACCACAGCAGGGCGGCGCCCATCACGGTCATCGGCAGGTTGTGCGGCTGCATGGGCTGATGCCCGTAGCCCTTGCGCTTGCCGAGCACGATCGCGCAGACCAGCGCCGACATACCGGAGGAGATGTGCACGACGGTGCCGCCGGCGAAATCGAGCGCGCCCATCTTCTTGAGCCAGCCGCCGTCACCCCACACCCAGTGCGCGAGCGGGTCGTACACGATGGTGGCCCACAGCACCGTGAAGAGCAGGAACGCGGAGAACTTCTTGCGCTCGGCGAAGGCGCCGGTGATCAGCGCCGGCGTGATGATGGCGAACATCATCTGGAACAGCATGAAGACCTGGTGCGGGATGGTCTTGGAGTACGCGTCGAACGGCTCCGCGCCCACGCCGCGCAGGCCGATCCAGTCGAGGCCGCCGATGATGCCGCCCTTGTCGGGACCGAAGGCGAGGCTGTAGCCCCACAGCACCCACTGGATCGAGATGATCGCCATGATGATGAAGCTGTGCATGAGCGTGCCCAGCGCGTTCTTCTGGCGGACCATGCCGCCGTAGAAGAGCGCGAGCCCGGGCGCGGTCATCATGAGGACGAGCGCCGAGGACGTCAGCATCCACGCCGTGTCGCCCTTGTCGATCTTCGACGCCGTCGCCGGTGCCGCGGGCGCCGCCGGAGCCGCGCCCGCGGCCGGCGCGGCGGGCGTCGCCGCCGGTGCGGGAGTGGACGGGGCCGGAGCCTGCGCGAGCGCCACGCCAAGGGTCGCCAGCACGAGCAACATTGCCAGGGCGAAGGTGAACCGTCTCACGTTGTCCTCCTCAAGGTGCAGATGCCTCGCGGGCTCACAGGGCGGCCTGGTCGCGCTCGCCCGTCCGGATGCGGATGGCGGCCTCCACCGGCGAGACGAAGATCTTGCCGTCGCCGATGTTGCCGGTCTTCGCCGCCGCCGCCACCACCTCGGCGACCTTGTCCACGAAGTGGTCCGGCACGACGACCTCGATCTTGATCTTCGGCAGGAAGTCGACCGTGTACTCGCCGCCGCGGTACAGTTCGGTGTGGCCCTTCTGGCGGCCGAAGCCTCGGACCTCCGAGACGGTCATGCCGACGATGCCGATTCCGGTCAGCGCTTCCTTGACGTCGTCCAACTTGAACGGCTTGATGACCGCCTCGATCTTTTTCATGCACTGGCCTCCAGGCGAAGACCGACCAAGCAACGGCCATGCCCGACCGGAGGCCAATGAAATCGGATGATTGAGCGGAAGGAACGGCCGAGCGGCTGCCCGTTTGTTAGGCAGGCGGCGGCGGCTGCACGCCCTTCAGGCAACCAAGCACGTCGCGCCCGAAGAGCTCGACCGTTCGCACGGGATCGGCGGCGAGGCTCACGGTGAACATGAGGCTGTGCGCGCCGGCGGCCAGCGCCGCACGCACCTGGCCCACGCAGTCCTCCGGCGTCCCGGCGATCGCCAGCCGCGCGCGCAGGTAGTCGAAGACCCCGAGGCGCCGCGTGAGCATCGGGTCCATCTCGGCGCGCCGCGTGGTATAGCACCGGCGCAGCTCGCGCATGGGATCGACCAGCGCCGGCGGCACGTCACGCCGCTCCGGCGCCGCTCCAGCGACGTAGGCGCCGACGAAGCCCAGGATGTTGCCGAGCTTCTCCAGCGCGACCTCGCGCCGCGCGTCCACGTCGAGGCAGGCGATCCACCACACGTCGATCTCCTCCGGCGAGCGTCCCGTCGCGCGGGCGCCCTCGGCGATGAGATCACGCGCCCGCGCCACGTGCTCGGCGCCGAGGCCATAGTTCACGAACACCCCGTCGGCGACCGCGCCCGCGGCACGCAACGCGCCCGGCCCCGACGCCGCCGCGTACACGGGCACGCGCCGCGCACCGCCCGCCGTCGCCATCTCGCTCAACCGCCCGCGCACCGCCGCGAGCCCCGTGCGAAATTCCTCCGGCGTGGACGCCACCGCGCCCACGTTGGCCACGCCGCTGTGCCCGGTGCCGAGCCCGAGGATCAGCCGCCCACCCGCGAGCGCGTCGGCGGACACGGCGGCGCCCGCAGTCACCGCCGGATGCCGCGTCACGAGATTCGTCACGCACGCTGCCAGCGGCACCCGCGCCGTGCGCTGGGCGGCGACGGCCAGCGCCACCCACACATCCATCGCATTCCCCGGCGTGTCCGCGATCCCGACGAGATCCCACCCGTGAGCCTCGCCGAGCACAGCCATCCGCCCCGTGTACTCCGCCGTGTAAGGCCAAAAGAAAAACCCGAACCGCGGCCGCAGCGTCAAAACCATTCTTGAACACCACTTTCGAGCGCCGGCTTTGCCGGCGCAATCCGATGATCTGGGGGGAGGCACGGAGGAGCACGCCGTCAGGCGTGCGACGACGGTCGGAAGGGGGGCGAAGCCCCCCTCCGAGCGTCAGGGTCGTCGCTGAGGAATATTGTGCTTACGCATCTTCGAATACAGCGTGGGGCGGCGGAGGCCCAGGAGCGCGGCGGCAGCCTGCTTGTTCCAGCGCGTGGAGTCGAGCGCCTTGAGAATCGACGCGCGCTCGATCTCCTCGAGCGAGCCCGCCGGCACCTCCGACGGCGCGATGCCACCGCCCATGGCGCCCTCGCCGCCGCCCGCGCCATGGTGGAGCGACTCCGGCAGATCTCCCACGGTGATCTCGCGCCCGTGCGCCACCAGGACGGCGCGCTCGAGCGCGTGCTGCAGCTCGCGCACGTTGCCGGGCCAGGCATAGGCCAGCAGCCGGCGATAGGCCTCGGGCTCGATGGCATCCACCGTGCGCTGGTGCTTGGCGCGATAGCGCTCGAGGAACGCGCGCACGAGCACCGGCAGATCGTCGCGCCGCTCGCGCAGCGGCGGCACCGCGATGGTGACCGTGTTGATGCGGAAGTAGAGGTCCTGGCGGAGCGCGCCTTCCTTCACCGCCTGCTCGGGGCCGCGGTTGGTGGACGACACGAGGCGGAAGTCGACGGGGATCGACTTGGCGCCGCCCAGCCGACGCACCACGCGCTCCTCGAGCACGCGCAGGGGCTTGGCCTGCAGGTCGGGCGGCATCTCGGTGATCTCGTCGAGCAGCAGCGAGCCCTTGGGCGCCTCCTCGAGCAGGCCCACCTTCTCGGTGGTGGCGCCGGTGAACGAGCCCTTGGTGTGGCCGAACAGCTCGGACTCGATCAGGTCCTTCGGCAGCGCCGCGCAGTTGATCTTCACGAAGGGGCCCTCGCGGCGGCTCGACCTCTCGTGCAGCGCGTTGGCGATCAGCTCCTTGCCGGTGCCGCTCTCGCCGATGATCAGCACGTTGGCGTCGGTGTCGGCGACGGAGGCGATCGTCTCCAGCACGCGATGGATGCCCGGGGCCGAGCCCAGGATCTCGCTGTCGGCCGTCTGCTCGAGCAGCCGGCGGCGCAGCTCGATGTTCTCGACCAGGAGCTTGCGATGCTCGAGCGCGTTCTTGACGAGGCCCAGCATTTCGTCGGGCTCGAACGGCTTCTCGACGACATAGAAGGCGCCGGCGCCCTTGGTGGCCTCCATCGCCTTGCGCACCGAGCCGTAGGCGGTGATGACGACGACCTCGATCGCCGGGTCGCGGGTCTTCAGCTCCTTGGTCAGCGTGAGGCCGTCGCCGTCGGGCAGCATGAGATCGACGATCGCCATGTGCACGTCGGCCTGGGCGACGGAGGCCAGCGCCGTGCGCACGGAGCCGGCGATGCGCACCGAGTAGCCCTCGGCCTCGAGCGTCAGCCGCAGGCCGTCGGCGATCGACGCCTCGTCGTCGACGACGAGGATCGTGTTCCTCATGCTCGCGCTCTGCCCTCCGGAATCGGCTCGAGCGGCAGCCGGATCGTCACGCGCGTGCCCTTGCCGAGGGCGCTATGGATCGTGAGCTCGCCGCCGTGGAGGTTGATCACCGAGCGCGCCAGCGCCATGCCGAGGCCGGTGCCCTGCGGCTTGGTCGTGAAGAAGAGATCGAAGATGCGCGAGAGCGTTTCCTCGCTCATGCCATGGCCGGTGTCCTCGATGACCATCGTCACCGTGCGGGTGTCGGCCGTGTAGATCGTGCTGATCGTCAGCCGGCCGCCCTCGCGCAGGGCCTCGAGCCCGTTGATGACCAGGTTCAGGAGGGCCTTGCGCAGCTCGCGCGTATCCAGCAAGGCGTCGGGGCAGGCGTCGTCGTAGGAGCGGAAGACCTCGATGTCGGGCGTCTCGCACTTCGCCTGCGCAAACGCCACGCACTCGTCGAGTAGCCCGTGCAGCGCGGTGGGCACGCGGTGCAGCTCGGGCGGCCGGCCGAAGGCGGTGATCTCCTGCACCACCGCCGCCAGGTGATCGACGGTCGAGGTGATCTTCTGTGCGAGCCCCGCCCCCTCGGGGTCCCCGCTCTTGCCCAGGCGCTGCTCGAGGTGGCGCGCGTACAGCCGCAGGCCCGCCAGCGGGTTCTTGAGCTCGTGCGCCACCTCGGTGGCCATGCGGCCCAGCGCGGCGAGAGCGCCGCTGCGCAGCCGCTCGAGCTCGTGCGTGGTGCGCACGGCCGAGGCGGCCTGCGACGAGAAGAGCGCCAGCAGCTCGAGGTCGTCGTCGTTCGGCTCGATGCCGCGCGCGGTCTCGATGACGAGCGCGCCGGTGGGGCCCTTCTGCACGACGAGCGGCGCCGCCACGATGCTGCCGGCCTCGCTGCCGGGGAAGGTCACCGGCAGGCCGTTGGTCATCGCGGCCAGGGCCGCCGACTCCAGCGCCGGCCACGACGGCGGCGGCGTGCCGGCGCTCGCCATCGGGACCAGCTTGCCGTGCTCCTGCTGGAAGACGATGCAGCGGTCGGCTTCCGTCGTCTCCACCGCGCCCTGGGCGACGGCGTCGAGCACGCGGGCCATGATGCCGGAGGAGGCCAGCGTCTGGCCCACCGTCAGCAGCCGCTCGCGGTCGCGCGCCCAGCGGCGGCTGGCCAGCGCGCGGGCGATCTTGGCGCGCAGCTCGTCGCGCAGGAACGGCTTGGTCAAGTAGTCGAAGGCGCCCCGCTGCACGGCGTCCACCGCCGTCTCGATCGTGCCGTGCGCGGTCATGATGAGGACGGGCAGGCGCGGCTGCCGCGTGTGCACCGCCTCCATCAGGGCGATGCCGTCGGTCGGCTCCATGCGCAGGTCGATGAGGGCGAGGTCGAAGCGGTGCGCGTCCACCGCGGTTACGGCCGCTTGCGGATCGGGGGTGGCGGTGACGTCGAAGCCCATCGCCGTCAGCCGCATCTCGAGCACTTCCACGATGGCGGCGTCGTCGTCGACGACCAGGATCTTCCGCTTCAACGCGTTCGCTCCAATCGCAGGTCGATCTGCTTGAGGCGCTCGAGGTCGCTGCGCAGGCGCGCCAGGTCCACCTCGCGCCGCGCCAGCTCGTCGCGCAGCCGCGCCACTTCCTGGCGCAGCCGCGTCACCTCGGCCCGCGCGGCCAGCATTGCGGCCAGCGTGTCGCGGCTCTCGAGCGCACGCGGCGCCGCCCACGCATTGGGATATTGGGCCAGGTACTGATCGTAGGCGGCCACCGCGCCCGGCCAGTCGCCTTCGCGTGCGAGCCGGTCGGCGGCGGCCAGGAGCGTGGCGCCGCGCGTGAACGGCAGCGACGCGCAGCCGGCGAGGCTCACCGCCAGCAGGACGGCCGCGAGCACACGCCTCATGCGGCCGGCGCCTCCCTCGGCAGCAGCACGGTGAAGCGGCTGCCCTTGCCCTCCTGCGACTCGACCGTCACGCGGCCGCGGTGGGCCTGGACGAGCCCGCGCACGATCGACAGGCCGAGCCCGGTGCCGCCCTTGCCGAGGTGCGCCTGGCGGTAGCTCTCGAAGATGTGCGGCAGCTCCGAGGCGGGAATGCCGAGACCCGTGTCCTCCACCTGCACCTCGCACTCCGAGCCGGCGTCCACCACGCGCACCACCACGCGGCCGCCGGCCGGCGTGAAGCGGATCGCGTTGGCCAGGAGATTCACGACGACCTGGACGAGCCGGTCCTCGTCGCCGTTGATGGTGAAGCGGTCGCCGAGGCGCTCGCGGTCGAGCGTGACGCGCGCCTCCTCGGCCTGCGGGCGCAATTCCTCGGCCGCGCGCGTGACCAGCCGGTCGAGATCCACCGGTCCCCGCTGCAGCGGCAGCAGCCCCGCTCGCAGCCGCGAGATGTCGAGGATCTGGTTGACGAGCCGCAGCAGGCGGTCCGACGAGCGCTGGATGATCTCCACCAGGCGCGCCTGCTTGGGCGCGAGCGGTCCCGCCACGTGGTCGGCCAGCAGGTGCGAGGCCTCGCGCACGGACGTCAATGGCGAGCGAAGCTCGTGCGAGAGCGTGGCGAAAAATTCCTCCTTCATCTCGTCGAGCTGCCGCAGTCGCGCCGCCATGGCGTTGAACGACCGCGCCAGCACGCCGATCTCGTCGTTGCCGCCGGTCGGGATCGGCTCGCGGAACGAGCCGGCCGCCACCGCGCTGGTGGCCGCCGACAGGCGCCGCAGCGAGCGCGTGATGCGCAGCGCGATGATCGCCGTCGTCAGCAGCGCCAGCGCGAGCGACGTGGCGAGCGCCACCACGACCCCCGTCCACGTGCGCGCCTCCAGCCGCGCGACCTCGGCCTGCGCCTGCAGCACGCGCGCGTACGTCGCCGCCTGCAGCGCCTCGAGGCTCGCCTCGACGCGCTCGGCCAGCGCGCGGCCGGCCGGCTCGCTGGGCGCCGGCGCGCGGGTGCCCGCCGCCACCAGCCGCTCCTGCTCGCCCCGCACGGCCTCGCGATACTGCTTGAAGGCCGCGGCGGCGTCCGCGAGCTGCCGCGCCTCGTCCTCGGTGCGCGCCAGCGCGCGCAGCCGGGCCAGGTCGGCGTGCACCGCATCCGCCCGCTCGGCCCACACCATCACGTAGCGCGGGTCGCGCAGGATGGTGTAGCGGGCCTCCAGGCGGGCCAGCGCCAGCATCGTGTCGCGCACGTCGCCCGTCAGCCGCAGGGCCGGCAGGGTTTCGCTGGCGACCTCGCGGTTCAGCGACACCAGGCGCCCGACCGCGCGCAGGCTGAGCACGCCCACGGCCGCCAGCACCAGGATGACCAGCGAGAATCCCAGGAAGATCTTCGACGCCAGCCGCATGCCGCCCCGCTCTCGCCCCTACCGGCTCGCGCCGACGGGAGCGGCCGCCCGAACTCCCGGCGCCCGAGAGATTGTGACGATTATCGAACGCATGATAGCACCGGGCTCCACCGGGGGCGTCATGCCGTCTCCCGCAGCGGGTAGAGCTCGCGGTAAATATTGCGCCCTCCCGTCTCGCGCATGAGCAGGCACAGGGCGGCGGCGGCGACGGCGAGACCACCGCAAATCGTGAAGGCGTCCCGGTAGGCCTCGAGCGGGTAGCGGCGGGCGCCGTCCACGAGGACGCCGCCCCAGCGCGCGTCGAGGACCGCGCCGATCGGTCCCTGGGTGAGCGCCGCCCCGAGGAAGCCGCCGAAGTTCACCACCGCCACCGCCACGCCGTCCAGGTGCGGCGGGTTCACCTCGCGCCCGATCGGCCACACCAGCACGAAGGCCGCGCCGGCCAGGCCCATGAGGAAGAGCAGCGCGTAGAGCGCGGGCAAGCGCAGCGCGCCCAGCGTGGCCACGAACACGCACCACAGCGCCGACTGCGCGAGGCTCAGCACGACCAGCAGCGCCTTGCGTCGCGCGAACACGCGGTCGGAGGCAAAGCCGACCAGCGGCGCCGCCATCAGCAACGCCAGCGACGTCGCGGTGGCGTAGAAGGCGGCGTCGCCGAGCCCGAGACCATAGACGTCGCGCAGGTACGGCACCGCCCACAGCATCAGGTTGCCGGCGACGGAGTAGAAGCAGAAGAACGCGAGGAAGGGCGGCCACGTGTGCGGGTTGCGCACGACCTGCAGCGCACCGGCCAGGACGGCGCGCAGGCTCCCGGCGGCGGGCTCCGGCGCGCCCTCCGGACGATCGCGCAGCGCGAGCAGGCAGAGGACGGCGCCGGCCAGCGTGACGAGCCCCACGCCCCCGAAGGCGCGGCGCCAGCCGACGAGGGCGACGAGCGTCGCGAGCGGCAGCGTGGACACGAGCGCGCCGAACACGCCCACCGTCGCGGTGAGCGCGGCGAGGAAGCCGAAGCGCTCCGGTGGAAACCAGGCCGCCGCGATCTTCAGCGTGCCGATGAAGGTCGCGGTCGCGCCGAGCCCCACGAGGAAGCGCCCCACGAAGAGCACCGGCAGCGTGGCGGCCGCGCCCATCATCACCGAGCCTACGCCCATCACGGCGCCGCCCGCCGCCAGCACGCGGCGCACGCCCCAGGCGTCGAGCACGAGGCCGGCCGGCACCATCAGCGGCGCATACGCGTAGAAGTACGTCGCGGCCAGTAGCCCCACGGTGGTGCCCGTGATCGCGTACGTCTGCATGAGGTCGCGCGCGATCACACCGGGGGCGGCCCGATGGAAGAAGCCGACGAGGAACAGCAGCGAGGCGATGGACCACATCACCCAGCGCAGCCGCGGGGCCGCCGCGGCGGCGCGTCCCGGTGTGTGCATGACGCACTAGCATAGCGGTACTCGCGCGCATCGACGAAGCGGGATTGCGCCGGCCCGATTGCAATGCCGCGGGGCGTGGCCTACTATGAGCCGGCATTTCGAGCGTCGTGTCTCCCTGGAGGGATTGGTGGAGTTCGGCATCTCGCTTCCCGGTCGCGGGCCGCTGGCCAAACCCGACCAGGTGCTGACGATGGCGGCGCAGGCCGACGCGCTCGGCTATGCGTCGGTGTTCGTCACCGATCACATCGTGCTGCCCGCCTCGATGGCGCGCTCCGTCTATCCGTACTCGGCGACGCGCCAGCTTCCGGGCGGCGCCGCCCAGGACTATCTCGAGCCGCTCGCGCTGCTGGGCGCGCTCGCGCGCGAGACGAAGCGCGCGCGCCTCGGCACCAGCGTCCTCGTGGTGCCCTATCGCCATCCATTGGTCACGGCCAAGATCCTCGCCACGCTCGATCGCCTGTCGGGCGGCCGTATCATCCTCGGCGCCGGCGTCGGCTGGCTGCGCGAGGAATTCGAGGCGGTCGGCGCGCCGCCGTTCGAGCAGCGCGGTGCCGTCACCGACGAGTACCTGGCCTTCATGCGCCAGACGTGGACGACGGATCCCGTCACGTTCCGCGGCCGCTACGTCAGCGTGAGCAACGTGCACGCGCTGCCCAAGCCGGTGCAGCCGAGCGGCATCCCGGTGTGGATCGGCGGCCACACCGACGCCGCCGTGCAGCGCGCCGCGCGCCTCGGCGACGGCTGGCATCCGATCATCCTGCGGCCACCGGGCCTGCTGCTGCCCGACGAGTACGGCAAGCGCGTGCGCCAGCTCAAGGCGTGGGCCAAGGAGGCCGGGCGCGATCCGGAGGCGATCACGCTGACCATCCGCGTGCCGATGGAGGTGCGGCCCAAGCGCATGAAGCCGCCGGGGGGCGAGCGTCCCCTCTTCCAGGGCACCGCCGAGGAAGTCACGAAGGACATCCGCACCTACGCCGACCTCGGCGTCACGCACGTCGTGTGGGACCCCACGCATCAGGATTTGCCGTCGGTCCTCGACAACCTCGAGCGCTTTGCGCAGGAGGTGGGGCCAAAGTTCAACAGAGCGCGGGGTGGTCTATCCCATTCTGTTGGAGCGGGTGGCGCGAGGTCGGGTAGAGACGAGGGTGGCCTGGCCGGAGAACCGCGCGGCTCCGCACCCGCGGGCAACCGTTCGGCAGCCAGTTTGGGAGCGCGGGGCTCCGCATCCGCGGGCAACCGTTCGGCATCCCGTGGCTCCGCATCGGCCGTCGATCGTTCGGCATCTAATCGTCGTGCGGTCAAGGGCCGGCGGAAGAAGACGCGATGATTTCTCACGCTGAAGCCTGCACGCTGATCGACGGCCCCACGGCGGGGCTGCCGGAGCTGCTGCAGCGCGCGGGCGAGGTGCGCGATCGGGGGCGCGGGCGGACGGTCACGTTCTCGGCGAAGGTGTTCGTGCCGCTGACGACGCTCTGCCGCGACTACTGCGGCTACTGCACGTTCCGGCGTGATCCGGGCGAGCCCGGCGCGCACACGATGTCGCCGGAGGAAGTCGTCGCGCTCGTGCAGGCGGGCGCGCGCGTCGGCGCCAAGGAGGCGCTGTTCTCGCTGGGCGACAAGCCGGAAGCGGCCTTCGCCGAGCATCGCGCGTTCTTGAAGCAGCACGGCCAGCGCACGACGCTCGGCTACCTGCGCGCCATGTGCGCGCTGACCCTCGCCGAGTCCTCGCTGCTGCCGCACGCCAACCCCGGCGTGATGGGCGAGCGCGATCTCGCCGCGCTGCGCGAGGTCAACGTAAGCATGGGCATCATGCTCGAGAACGTCAGCGACCGGCTGCTGGCGCGCGGCATGGCGCACGACCGCGCGCCCGACAAGGTGCCGGCGCGGCGTCTCAAGACGATCGCGCTGGCCGGCAAGCTCGGCATTCCCTTCACCACCGGCATCCTGATCGGCATCGGCGAGTCGCCGCGCGAGCGGGTGGACGCGCTCGTCGCCATCCGTGACGTGCACGAGCGGTGGGGGCACATCCAGGAAGTCATCGTCCAGAATTTCCGCGCGAAGCCGCGCATCCCGATGCGCGACGCCGCCGAGCCGACGCTCGAGGATCTGCTCCGCACGATCGCCGTCGCCCGGCTCGTGCTGGGGCCTGATGTCAACATCCAGGCGCCGCCGAACTTGACGCCGGACGTGTACCCGCGGCTGCTCGCCGCCGGGCTCAACGACTGGGGCGGCATCTCGCCGCTGACGCCGGACCACATCAACCCCGAAAAGCCCTGGCCGGGGCTGCGCGCCTTGCGCGCGGCCACCGAGTCCGAGGGTTATCGCTTCCGCGAGCGGTTGGCGATCTATCCGGAGTACGCGGCGCGCGCCGAGTTTCTCGACGAGCGCCTGCGGCCCCGGGTGGCGGCCCTGGTCGACGCCGACGGGCTCGTGAGGAACTCGCATGAGCACTGGCGACGCTGGTAATCCCCTGATCGACGCGCTCGACCGCGGCTCGCGCGACGTGCGCGGCATCCTCGCGCGCGCGCTCGACGGCGCCGAGGTCTCCGTGGCCGAGGCCGACGTCCTCGCCACCACCACCGGCCGCGACCTCGCGGCGCTGACGCTCACCGCCGACGAGCTGCGGCGGCGCCACGTCGGCGACACCGTGACCTACGTGGTGAACCGCAACATCAACTTCACGAACGTGTGCATCAAGCACTGCGGCTTCTGCGCCTTCTCGCGCGATCACCGCGAGGAGGAAGGCTACCTCCTGCCGATCGACGAGGTGGTGCGCCGCGCGCGCGAGGCGTGGGAGCTGGGCGCCACGGAAGTCTGCATCCAGGCCGGCCTGCCGCCCAAGCTGGACGGCCGCTTCTACATCGACCTCACGCGGGCGCTCAAGGCGGCGCTGCCGAAGCTGCACCTGCACGCGTTCTCGCCGGAGGAGGTGCTCTACGGCTCCGTGCGCTCCGGCCTGCCCATCAAGGAATACCTGACCGAGCTGAAGGACGCCGGGCTCGGCACGCTGCCCGGCACCTCCGCGGAGATCCTCGATCAGGCCATCCGCGATCGCATCGCGCGCGGGCGCATCACGGTCGACCAGTGGGTCGAGGTCATCACCACCGCGCACGCGCTCGGCATCCGCACGACCTCCACGATCATGTACGGCCACGTGGAGACGCCCGCGCACTGGGTGCGGCACATGGCGCTGCTGCGCTCGATCCAGAAGGACACCGGCGGCTTCACCGAGTTCGTGCCGCTCTCGCTCATCCACAGCGAGGCGCCCATGTACGCGAAGGCGCTCGTCGAGGGCGTGCGGCCCGGCGCCACCGGCGTCGAGGTCATCCGCATGCACGCGCTCGCTCGCGTGCTGCTGGGGCCGGTGCTCCGCAACATCCAGGCCTCGTGGGTGAAGGAAGGACCAAAGCTGGCGCAGGCGCTGCTCGACGCAGGCGCCAACGATCTCGGCGGCACGCTCATCAACGAGTCGATCTCGACCTCGGCCGGTGCCACCTACGGGCAGCTGGTCGGGCCCGCCGAGCTGCGGCGGTGGATTCGCGACGCCGGCCGCGTCCCGGCCGAGCGCGACACACTCTATCGCATCATGCGCGAGTACGCCGAGGGCGACGATCCGCGCTCGGAGCTCGATGCGGTCGAAGACGCCGAGGCGCGCTTCGGCTCGTATCGACGCTTGATCGCCTCCGGCGAATTTCGCTTCACGCAGCGGTAGCCGTGTGGGACGCGCTGTGGTATTAATGCCTCTCGCACTCACCACCACGCTCGATAGGAGGCTCCTGTGGCGAAGACGATGACGAAGTCCGCGACGCTCGCCCATCTCGCCGAGAAGACCACGCTCACCAAGAAGCAGATCGAGGGCGTCCTCGACGAGACGCTCGCGCTGGCGTCGCGCGAAGCGAAGAAGAGCGGCGCGTTCGTTCTTCCCGGCTTCGGCAAGCTCGTGCTCGCGAATCGGAAGGCCCGCATCGGCCGCAACCCGCAGACCGGCGAGCCCATCAAGATCCCGGCCAAGCGCGTGTGCAAGTTCCGCCTCGCCAAGAGCTTGAAGGACACGGTGCTTGGCAAGAAGTAGGACAGGCGGCCGGGCGGGGGGCCGACGGCCCGCCGCCCCAGCCTCGACGCCGCCCCCCGACGACGCGTCGCCCGCTCCCACGCTCGCCGCCGCGACGCTGCCCCGGGTCTGGCAAGACGTCGGCTACCGCCCGCTCGCGGAGGCCGCACGCGCCCGCGCGCTGTTCGACTTCGCGGCGATTCCGTGGCCCGAGCAGGTCGCCTTCGCGTGGGGCGCCTTCCTGGCGGGCGCCGGCGGCGAGCGTCTCGTGGGCGCGCTCGCCGCCGAGCGTCACGCCACCACGGCGATGCTGTACGGCCCCGTCCTCGACGCGCGCGAGCGGCTCCCGGATCCCCTGGAGCTCGCCGGTCAGCTCGTCGCCGCCGCCATCGATCACGCGACCGCGCTCGGTGCCGCCACGCTCTACACGCGCCCGCAAGGTCTCGATCGCGTCTGGATCCGCTTCGGCTTCATTCCCGTCCCCGAGGTGGCGCTGCCGCCGGCGCTGGCGGGCCGGCCCGGCGCCGGCCTCTACGCGTGGCGCGGCGGCAGCGCGCTCTGGACGCTGCGCGAACTCTCGAACGGTTAACATGGGGGGCCCAGAAATGGCCCCCCATACCCCCCAACGTTCGGACCGCCCCGGCGTAGCCGTGGCGGTCCTCTATTGACGCGCGTGCAAGTCACGGCGCTCGCCGGCGGGACCGGCGCCGCCAAGCTCCTCCGCGGCCTCGCCGCCTGTCTTGCCCCGCGCGACCTGACGATCGTCGGCAACACCGGCGACGACACCGAAGTGTGGGGCCTGCACGTCTCCCCCGATCTCGACACCGTCACCTACGCGCTGGCCGGTCTGCTCGACGTGGCGCGCGGCTGGGGCCGCGCCGACGAGACCTTCCATGCCCTGCAGGCGATGGCGTCACTGGGCGCGCCGACGTGGTTCAGCCTGGGCGATCGCGATCTCGCCACGCACCTGGTCCGCACGGCCGCGCTGCGCGAGGGCGAGACGCTGACGGCGATCACCGCGCGGCTGGCGGCGCGCCTCGGCGTGGCCGCGCGCATCCTCCCGATGAGCGACGCGCCCGTGCGCACCAGCGTCACGACCACGCAGGGACGCCTCGCCTTCCAGGAATACTTCGTGCGCGACAAGGCGCAAGGTGAAGTCGTCGCCGTCGCCTACGACGGCGCGACGGCCGCGCGCCCGGCGCCGGGCGTCGTGGAGGCGATCGCCGGCGCCGATCTCGTGCTCGTCTGCCCGTCGAACCCGGTGACGTCGATCGGCCCCATCCTCGCGGTGCCCGGCATCGTGGCCGCCCTCCGCACCACGCGGGCACCGATCGTCGGCGTGAGCCCGATCGTCGGCGGCGCGCCGGTGAGCGGGCCGGCCGGACGCCTCATGCAGGCGCGCGGCCTCGACGTCTCCCCGCTCGGCGTGGCGGCCGCCTACGCGCCGTGGCTGCGCACGCTGCTGATCGACGCGCGCGATGCGAAGCTGGCCGATGCGCTCGGCGAGGCCGGCGTGAAGGCGGTGGCGGCCGACATCGTCATGACCGATCGCGCGAGCGAGATCGCGCTGGCGCGGCGCGTGCTGGAGGCGGCGTGACCACGCGCGAGGCGCGCAGCGCGCCGCCGCCCATCCGCGCCGCCGTCGAGAGCGACGCCGAGGCCGTGTGGCGCGTGCACACCGGATCGATCCGCGGCCTGTGCGCCGGCTGGTACACGGAGCAGGAGATCGCGGTGTGGACCGGCCGGCTGGTGGCCGACGCCTACCGCCGCGCGATCGAGGCGCACGTGATGGTGGTGGCCGAGCGCGACGGCGCGGTGATCGGCTTCGGCGAGCTGGACCTCGAGCGGCGGGAAGTGGTGGCCGTGTACGTCGTGCCCGAGGCGGCCGGCGGCGGCGTCGGCTCCGCGCTGCTGGAGCACCTCGAGCGCACGGCGCGCGGGCACGGCTTCC
>Ga0066709_100001112_pt1 | contig 16956 bp, 8 predicted proteins | sample GraSoiAngelo_158_FD_79665 | JGI IMG/M metagenome (GOLD analysis project Ga0066709, IMG submission 79665) | Grasslands soil microbial communities from the Angelo Coastal Reserve, California, USA - 14_1009_16_30cm | ecosystem: Environmental > Terrestrial > Soil > Grasslands | place: USA...
CAAGGCCATGCCGGGCGTATAGGCGCGGCCGGGAAGGGCCCTAAATTAAGGCCGCGCGCGGATTGGTGGCACCTCCAAAGGTAGAATAGTGGTCATATCGCCAGCCGTGATTCAGAATCAGATTGCTGCGAATGGGAATCTTATCTTTGGGCGTAAACATCCCGGACGTCCGGGTCCCTGTTGTCATTCAGGTACCCAACGAAAGGCTGCGCATCGTAGTAGAGCTGACGCTGCTGGCTGTCGCAGTGTTCCGAGCCGAAGATGAATGTCACGAACTCGGTGGCAACTATCGATGCGAGCTTTGCTTCTGTTGTGCGGGAACGAACTCCTCCATCACCGCCTTGCGCATGAGGTCTGCCGGCAACAGGCCCTGCGCCAGAATAAAGTCGTGGAACTTCTTCTGGTTGAACCTTGGGCCCAGCGCCTTCTCCGTATCCTCACGCAGCTCGATCAGCTTTGTGTACCCGTAGAAATAGCTGTTCGCCTGTCCCGGTGAGCGATAAGTGTAGCGCTCCACTTCTTCCTGCGCGAAGGCGTGCGAATTCACCACATCCTGCTCCAGTAAGCGATAGGCATCAGCTGGAGTGATCTGGCCAGCCTGCAACCCGGGATCGAGGAAGGCGCGCGCTGCCCGGAAGAGCCGGTAATCGAGCGACACCAGTTGCCCCTCCAACGGCATGTACGGCTTCACGAGGTACTCCGCGTACAATCCCCAGCCCTCCACGTTGGTGCTGTTGAACGCATAGAGCACTCGTGCCAGCGAAACCCCGTGCTCCAGCATGGAGTCGAACTGTAACTCGTGTCCCGGACGCGCCTCGTGCGCCGTCAGCGTCCACGCCGCCGCATCGAAGGTGAAGTCGTCGTACTTCTCAGACTCGGTCTGCCCCGGTCCCGCCGGAATATTCAGCGGCAGCACGAACTCGCCCCTCTCCCCGATGTTGTGCAAGAAGGGTGGAGGCTGCATGTGGGGCGCGGGTTGCTGCGCCGTCTCCGCCGCAGTAGCGATACGGATGCGGGCCGGCCTGTCTGGAAGCGAGACGATCTGCTGCTTGGCGATGATCTCCTCGATCTGCTTCAGTCGCTCTTCGTAAAACGGCAGAATGGCGTTGCCTACGAGCTGCTGTTTCTTCAACTCGCGAATCACGTCGCGATAATCGCTCGACTTCAGTTTGCGCTGCTTGGCAATCTTCAACGCTATGGACTTCATTTCTCCCTGGATCTCTGTGAAGGCCTGGCGCGCCCTGGTGGCAACCTGGTCCGGCGGAATGTCGATACCGTAGTTCTCCAGGTCGAGGCTATACTTCTCCGGCGGCATGCGGAAATCGGCTCGAGCCTTGGGCAGCACGGTTGCTCGCACCCACGCGTCATAATCCGTGAGCTGTCTTTTTAGGTTGCCGTAAGCCTCCTGCCAGCCGGTCAAATTGTACTTCTGCATGAGCGCGGCAATTCCATCCAGGTAGTTCGAGTTGCGCGCCATCTCAGTTTCAATCTCCACCCGCGCCGGGTAGACGACACCGGGCTTGGCCATCTGCTCCGTAACCCGCTGCTTCAGAATCTCGGTAATCGATCTGCAGCCAGGCTCCAGCCCGGCATATTCACGGATGCGAACCACCGCCGCGGGACGGCGATCGGAGGGCGTTTGCTCATCGAGCAAGATTCGCAACCCGCCGAAAACCATGCCGCTCGTGTTGAAGAACGGCACCTCGTGTGCACGTCCGAAATCTTCCTGCTTGAAGTTGAGCTCGACCTTGCGGATCATGATCTGGAGGTCTTCCGCGACAGCTTTCTGCTGCTTTTGCCCCGCCGCGCTTTTCAGCTTGACCAGCACCGCCGCAGTCTCCTGCCGTTCCTGGTCTTCATCGGCCAGGGTGGGCTGTGAGATTTTCGTATCGAACTGGCTCAGACCTTGTGCCGACGCATCTTCGGGATGATGCTTGAACCCGACCTGAATCAGCCTGTTAGCGTAGTTGTTGCTGATGGCGATCCAGCTGCGTTCGGCAGGCTGGGTTTGCACGAAGGCCGGCACACTCAAAACGGCCGCTGCTGAGAGTGAGATCGCTGTGCGAATCAATGGTCCTCCTGACAAACAGCCGGAAGTCTCAAAGGCTGCTCACGTATAGACGTATTTTGGCTAGCCGAGCGGGCAAAGATGTCGTTGGCTCGCGCCATGCACAATCGTAGACTCCAAGTATCGGCGGCTTCCACGCCACCTTGACATTCTACGGGCCCGGACAAAGCAGCGCTCCTGTGATTGAAGCGTAGCATGTCTGAGGGTTCAAGGCAGATCGGACAACTCCTCGAACGCTACCGCATGGTTTCGCCGGTGCAGGAAGGACCTGTGATACCATCACAGCGAAATACATGCTTGGGCCGCTGCTGGACCTACGCATACCGGGCCAGCCCCAAATTGATTGGACCCGAGAACAAACTGCGTAAACTTCGCGGTTTTACGAAAACGAAGCGGACGTTGAGGGCATGGCTGAAGCCGAGATATGCGCCCTAATGGTTGCCCGCAGCCCAGATGAAAGAAGCGAGTTTGCCAAGGGCAGTGACTGAAGGGTCGAGTGCTACCCGATATCTCTCCGGGGCAGCGATCTTCTTGATTTTGGCCGTGGCGCTGCAGGCGACCACCGGCGCCGCTGTGGCCGTACAGGGGGAACGTTCAACAAGGGTCTTCCGGTCAGGGCCCGCGGATACAGTACTCCATAAGCTCAGCGCCCAAGCCGGAAAAAGAACCACCTGGCCGGCCCTACGACGCTACGCCGAAAAGGCGAAGGCTCCAGAGGAGCGGGGCCGCGCGTACCTGGTTCTCGGGTATAACGAATACGATGCGCACCAGTACGCGCCCGCCGCGGCTGATCTCGCTCGCGCTGCCGCTATAAGATTCCAGTTCGCGGATTTTGCGGCCTATTACGAAGCTGCTGCTTCCCAGACGGCTGAGCAGCCGTTGCAGGCGATCCAGGCTCTGCACGATTTTTCCGTCCGTTACCCTGGAAGCCTTCTCACCCACAAGGCGCTCGAACTCCTGGGGCAGGCGCTGCTTAAGGCGAACCAGCCCGCCCGCCTGATCGAACTAGCCTCGAAAGAGCCGAAAGTGCGCGAGCGCATAGGACTCCAATTGCTGCTGGCGCGAGCGCTTTGGCAAGCGGAGCGACTGGAGGAAGCGGCGCGCGCATTCCAGGATGTCTACTACAATTTCCCGACCTCGGCCGAAGCCAACGTTGCGGCCGCGGCTCTGAAAAACCTGCAGGCGAGGCTTGCTCAAAATTTCCCGTCCCCGACTGTGGAGCAGCATACGCGGCGCGCCGAACTCACGTTTAAGGCGGCGCGGTGGGACGCGGCCCTCGGTGAGTACGACGCTCTGCTGCAGGGGCCGCATTCGATCCCGCAGGCAGACGGGTGGAAGGTGAGGCGAGCGCGCTGCCTGGTATACCTGAAGCGGGCCCAGCAAGCGCTCGATTCGCTCGCCGCAGGCGATTGGCAGAACTCGCAGGCCAATTCTGACCGCCTGGCCACGCTGGCCCTTGCTTATCAGCAGTTGAATAATCAACCCCAGATGCTCCAGCAACTCGATGAATTGCGGAAGAATTATCCTCAATCTGCCGCATACGCCGATGCCCTCTGGTCCACTGGTAATTTCTTCCTGAGACAAGGCGATTGGAAATCAGCCGTTCGATATTATCAGCCGCTGGCAGCTTCTTTCCCACAGGACCTCCAAGGCCGCGAATCCTGCTGGCGGGTGGCCTGGAACCATTACCTGGAAGGAGAAACTGACCAGGCGCGCCAGAGCTTCCAGGATTACCTCACGCGCTACCCCGGTTCGCCGCACACGGCCGCAGCCCTATATTGGCTGGGGCGGCTGGCCGAAGCACGCAGTGATGAGCAGGAGGCGCGCGATTTTTATGATCTGGTTCGAGGGAGGTTCCCGCAGGGCTACTACTCGCGTCAGGCATCGCTGAGACTCAACGGACTGCGTCTCGGGTCAGCCGCGCAAGCGCACCCCGGCGAACCCCGGGTGAACGCCTCTGGAACGCCGGGCCTCGCCGCCTCGATCGCGCCGCAACTGGGGCAGCGCAAGCCGCTTTCCAGTTCCCTTTGCGTTTCACCTACGTCGGCTGCTTCCAACCAAACTCTGCGCCCTTTTATGATCCTCAGAACTCTGAGTCTGAACGAGCTGGCCGAAGAGTACTTAAGGGAAACGCTGGCACGGGGGCCGCGGGATCCGGAGCTGCTGCTGGCGCTCAGTCGTTTCGACAAGCAACAGGGGAACGCCTCCGCCGCGCTTTTTGATTGTGTAAGGCTTGTGCCGAACTATTCCGATTACAAATTCACGGAGCTCCCCGGAGAGGTGTGGCGCTTGCTCTACCCGGAGGCCTACTGGAACCTTGTCCGGCGCCAGGCCCGACTGAATCGCCTGGACCCATACCTGGTGATGGGACTGATCCGGCAGGAATCTGCCTTTAACCCTAAGGCGACGTCCGTTGCCAACGCGCGTGGTCTGATGCAAATGATGCCGCAAACCGCTGCCCGCAGCTCAAGCCGCCGGCGGCAACGCCTGGCAGGCCGGAAGCTTTACGATCCGGGCTACAACATTCGCGCGGCATGCCGCTACCTCCGCCAGGTGATCAGCGCCTTTCAAGGCAACCTGGAAGAGTCACTCGCTGCCTATAACGCCGGGGATAGCCGCGTCAGGCAATGGCTGCACGCGCATTCGTTTCGCGACCCGCCTGAGTTCCTCGAGTCGATTCCGTTTCACGACACCCGTTATTATGTGGAGGCGCTGCTGCGCGATGCCGCGATTTACCGGCAGATGATCGGCGGGAGGGTGGGTTATAAGCGGTGCGGATGAGACGGCGGTGGAGGGATTACACCGGGTGGCAGCCCGCCAGCATGCAAATACTTTCGCTAAGGTGCGCTCCGCTGAGAATAGGTCGTGGCGATGTCGCACGCTGAAGGAGTGCCACAGCATGTCATCCTGTTTTCAGCGAAGAGCCTGCCCTGAATTGAAGCGAGGAGATCTGATCTTTACTTGCTTGCCTGCAAGGTATCGAGTCTCAAGGCTCCGCAGCTCACTGGCTAATGCCCGCAATCTCGAAGCCTGGCGCAAAGTCGCTTGCGGCATACCTCACCAAAGCATCAACCAAGGCGGTGGCGTAAGGATCGTTGCCGTAGGTGGTGGCCACTGAGAATGTGCAGATGAGCAGCCTGCCTCTTCCATAGCGGGCCTGAACCAGGGTCGCCACGTTCTCGTGAATCCAGCCGTAAAAGATGCCCGAGAGGACATCGTTCCAATGCTCCGGCGGGATTCCTCTCAGTACGGCACTGGGTGTCACCGCATGGGTCTCAAAACCGGGAAGCACCGGAAACGGGAATTGCTTGAAGGGATCGCGATCTTTGCGTACCCAGAGAAAGCTGGAGATCCAATTTCCGTCCAGGTCGGAGCCGGCTCTAGGCAGCACTTCGAGGCCGGGCGCAAGCGTCTGGCGATCGTTGGCGATCAGGATCACCCGGCCGCCGTTGCGCAGGCTTTGTTTCACGCGTTCGTCGAAGCTGGAGGCAATGACGACGGGGAACGAGACAGTCCCGAGCGGAGCTTGATAGTTCCGCGCGTGCATTTCGTTCACCAGCCGCCGAAGCTTGCCGCGCGGGTCGTCAAAGGAAACCGGGGGAGGGAGTTCCGGAGCTTTCTTGGGATAGAAGAAGAACTCGACGGAGTCTTCGGAAACCGGCTTTCCCCCGGACATTACGCTTACCTTTAGGGTCCGCTGGACTGGCGAGACCGTGGAAGGCGCCGTGAATTGGATCGTCCCGACCTTCACCACCGACCCGGTACGGGAGGCAGGGATTTGAAAGCTGCCTTTTTCCGGACCGCCCTCGAGTTCCCAGGCGGCGGTTGCGCCTTCGATCGTGTTGCTCGAGTAGTGCGAGAAGTAGACGTCAGCCTCAGCCCTTGTGCCGGCAAGGTGATTGCGTTCGTCAACTCGCAGGATCATCAGGTCATCCTGCTGGAGCCGTCGGAAAAGCTCGGGCTCTGTCTTGGGCTTGCGCCACATACTCAGAAGCCCGTTGCACTCCCAGTTGATATCGGTGAACTCGGTGATGACGTAGCCCTGAATTTCCGGGTGCATGCGCAGGCTCTCAATTTCATATTTGAGCGCCGCATACTCGCGACGCTCGGTCGACTCGAGCAGGGCGTCGGGATGATCAAAAAGAGCGGCGTATTGGTGCTCCCGAAAACGCTTCTCCCAGCCCTCAGGCGCAGTGATCTCCCGGTTCTCGAATTTCCGCGCAAGCCACCACGGCTTTTCTGCCGGCAATTTGGGCAAGCCCCAGTTGCCGAATTCGGAAAGCACCATCGGCTCATCTCCTTTTCGCTCGGCGTCCCCATACGGGCTGAACAGCCAGCCCGGCCGCCGCGCCTGGTCCGCCACAAAGCGGTCGAAATCGCCGGCGTAATCAGGGATAGCATTGTAGGTGTGAAAGTCTGCCACATCCGTGGCCACGTGGAAATTTTCGCAACAGGCGCTGTTGTCATCCACGAGCCATCCCGGGACCATTTGCTTCGCCTCGTGATACGCCTGCTTCAACCACTGGCGGTCGGCGGCTTCCTTGAGGTTCGCGCCCCAGCTTTCATTGATGACGCTTACCATCACAATGGAAGGATGGTTCCAGTCACGCGCTATCATGCCTCGCAGCGTCTCGGCGCCCCGCCGCTTGGAATTCTCAGTGAGCTTGTCCCAGTTCGGTATTTCGTACCAGACCAACAGACCTTCGCGATCGGCGGCCTGAAGATAACGCGGGCTGGGCACCTTGATGTGGCAGCGGAGCATGTTCAGACCCAAGGCCTTGGCCAGCCGCATTTGCGCGCGCAGGTCTTCGAGCGAAGGCTCGGTATACATTGTCTGCGGATAAAACGCTTGATCGAGTGCGCCGCGAAGGTAGATTAGCTTGCCATTCAGAAAGAATTTGCCGCCGCGAGCTTCGAACGTGCGGAAGCCGAACGCAGACTCCTGGGTGTCGTCCGGGGCCAGCGAAACCCGCAGCGTGTAGAGAGCGGGGCGCTCCAGGTTCCAGAGGCTGGGATTCGCGACGTGGCCAGAGAATTCATAGGTCTCCTCGCCCGCTTTCAAATCGACGGCCCCCTCCCACACTTTCTTGCCTGCGGGGTCCTCGATTTCGGCATGCAGCCGGGCGAGGCCCGCGGCAGAGTTGCCGGTGCCGATGCTGACCACCGGCGCCTGGATGGTAAAATTTCCGTCATGGCCGGCTCGGATGTGTACTGTGCCCAGGTGCGTGCGCGGCTTGATGGCGAGTTCCACTTCCTGCCAGGGCCCGCTGGTCTGAACGTACCAGTTCTGCTTTCCGTGAGGGATTTCAGCGTACTTGATCCCTTCCACTTCGCTGGGATTGGCTCCGGGATCTACCACGCGCAGGAACACCTGGTTTTCTCCCGGGTGGACGAGACCCGTGACATCGAATTCAAACGGAAGATAGCCGCCCTCGTGTGAACCCGCCTTCCGATCGTTGATATAGACGTCTGCCTTGTAATCGACGGCGGCAAAGCGCAGCAGCGCCACCTCATTCTCTGCGAGCGCGTCGAGCGTCACACTCCTCCAGTACCACGCCACGCCGGCGTAATCGCGGAGATCCTGGAATTGCGATTGCCAGGACCCGGGGATGGAAATCTTGCGCGGATCAGGCAACGATGGAAGGTCAGTAAGCTTCAGTGACCCGGAGGGGTCGGTGGCGAAATTCCAGTCGCCGTTCAGGGAAACGACCTTGCTCCCGGCGGCGAACAGCCAAGCCGGAACCGCCTGAATTACGACGCAGCAGGCACAGCTGTATATGAGAAGACGCAAACGGCGAAGGGGGATTGGCATAGATCCTTTCACGGCGAACTGCATGTTTGGCGGACCCCCCTCATCCTGTTTGGAGTCTCAGGGACATGGTTCGCAGGCGCCAGCGATGCCAAAAGGATTCGGGGCCGCCGCGAGCAAGTTATGCTACGATCAGCCGTAGGCGGCAGCGGCCGGTGGTCGCTCCTGCCGCTGAAGCCGGACCGGGGTTGGTGAAAGCTTTCGTGCGCGCGTGACTGACCCTCTTTTCAGCATGTGCTGAAGCCAGACTGACTGCACACTATGAGCTCAAAGACAGGAACCCAAGCTTCCCCCGGCTACTTGGTGGCTCCCGAGACTGCCACGGATACCGCAGGAACTGGTGAAGCCTTCGATCTGGGTCCCTCTGCCGGCCAGCAGGTCTTAATCATTCTGCGCATCACGGACATTATCGAACAGGAAGCCTTAGACGTTTCCGTCTGGAGTTCGGCGGATGGCAAAGACTGGGGCGCACAGCCTCTGTTTACTTATCCGCAGAAGTTTTATCGCGGGGTAACGCCCGCCGCTCTGGACCTGCGCCAAAGGCCCGAGGTCAGGTTCCTGCAGGCGCGCTGGGACGTAAACCGCTGGGGACGCGGCTATCCTCGCCCTTACTTCAAGTTCACCGTCGAAGTCCAAGAGATCGACTGATAGTGCGATTGAACTTTCCACACTTGCGCCTCCTCGTGAATCCACCCTCCCTATTTGCTCCTAGCCTCGTACCTCCAGACCGGGTGGTCATTTTAGGACGCCAAAACCGGACGACATCCTCACAAATCCGGACAGAGCGACAAGCGGCCAGAAACGACGGCAGTGTTGGAGCCGGGCCAACAAACTATGATAAGGCCAGATCAGAGCACTTCGAGCAACGCAGGCGAATCGTTTCTTGGAACGTTGCGTTTGATTGAGTTACGGATCTCTGAGGTTCAGGATCGCCCTTGAAGCAAGCAGGTGCCGAAATGAGATGGTCAATACTTTCCGTCATGATTTTTGCGCTCAGCTTCCCGGCAGGCGCCAGGCAAATTGCCCCGGCGCAATTATCGGGTGCGCAAGAAGGAGCGGGGCAGCAAAAGCCCTCGGGACATCAATCGCAGCCGCAGAAAACGCCTCAATCTGCAAGGCCTAATGAGCCGACCTCAGGTCAATCGACTGCTCCGGCTGCCAATCCATCGACGAATCCGCCGGGCAATGCATTGACTGCAACTCCTGCGGCTTCCGACAAGTCCACTGGCGCCTCCGAGCAAGCACCGACGCCTGCAGTAAAGGCGGTCCCCATGACAACGGCGGAGGTGCAGAGTCTGCTGCAAAAAGTCTATATGGCTACGTTTCGAGTCAACGACTTGTTGGGCATCCTTCAACCGGAAACCTGGAAGATCGACGATGCCGAGCGCAAAGCTTTCAACCAGAATCTTGACTCACTTCGCCAGCAACTGAACGCTCTCGAGCAGTGGCGTTCCCAATTTGCCGGGCAGCCGCAGAACACCGAACTCGGAGACAAGACTGCGGCCGCCATAGATGCCGTGAACGCGGGTGTCGACGCCGTATCACGCGCCGTCGGGCGTTATGACACTCCCGCAAAGAGCGCCGACTACCAGCGAGCCGCAGCCGATTTCCGGCCACTCCAGCAGAAGCTCGAGTCGTATCTTGCCAGCCTGCGCGCGGCTGCGGCGCAACCGGCGGAAAGTACCGCGACCTCTAACCAACAGCCGTCCAAACCAGGTGAAGCTTCAGCGCCGCTCCAGACCGAGAGGATCGAAGCTCCTGCCGCCGCGCCTCCGCCCGCCACCACCACGGAAAATCCCGAATCCCTGATGAGGGTCTATCAAGCCAAGCTGCTGCTCCACAAACTGTATGTGGCCACGGTTCGCCTCAATGACTTGCTGGGCCTTGTGCACACCGAGCGCTGGAAGCAGCCGCACGCGCTCCGTGATGCGGTCAAACAACGGTTAGACGCGCTGCGTAACCGTATTACCTCGCTCGACGCATTGAGGAAGCAATTCGAGGATGAACCGGAAGATGCTTACCTCGGGTTTCAGACCTATGTTGCCATCGTGCCGGTGATCGAAGATTTAAGGAGCGTAATCCCTGATGTAGCCCAGTTCGAAAGCCCGGCCGCAGGTGCCGACTTCACCCAGCCCGCCCAATGGCTGGGCGAGACTCAGCACGACCTCCAACCTTATCTCAATTTCATCCTGCAGAACCGCGAGCAGGCGATCCATGGATATCAGGCGGACCTGGCCGCATGCCAGAATACACTCAACTACGCGTTGCGGCCCAAGGCTGCAGCACCCATGCCCAACATCATGCCGATTCTCAAGGGAGTGCGGCACGTTCGCCGCGTCAGCAAAACCTCAGAAGATGTCAGCAAAGCCAAAAAGAAGGCTGGCCGGGCGCGTGCCTCCGGCTGATTCAGTCGGACCAGCCATGAAGCCACAACCAATTCTCTCCCGCCGGGAAGGGGAAGGGCTTGAAGGTAATTAGCGATCGCTTGCGGTAATGAGGTCTGAGTATCAGGTTAGTCGCTCAGTCTTTCACGGCTTCCCCAAGACTCTTGTCCAGAATCCCGATCGCCTGATCGACATCGCCCTTGTTAATATTGAGCGGCGGGGTCAAACGAATGACGTTCGCGGCGATGCCGCCCTTCCCTACCAGCAAGCCGTTCGAGCGCGCGCGCTCCATCACCCGGCTGGTCATTTCCGGATCGTGTTCCTTGGTCTTGCGGTCTTTCACCAGTTCGATCGCCTGCATCAGTCCCATACCGCGCACGTCGCCAATCGACGCGTGTTTTTCCTTGAGGCCTTCGAGACCCTCGCGCAAGGAGGCGCCCACAACGGCGGCGTTGTCCATCAGCCGATCTTCTTCGATCAGATCAACGGTGGCTTTGGCGGCCACGCAGGAGACCGGATTGCCGCCGAACGTGGAGACCGTCAGGCCCTTGTAGGAATCGGCGATCTCGGGCCGCGTGATTGTCCAGCCGATAGGCGCGCCGTTGGCCATGCCCTTCGCGCCCGTCATGATATCGGGCTCCACTTCCCAGTGCTCAATGCCGAACCACTTCTTGCCGGTGCGTCCGAAGCCCGTCTGCACTTCGTCGGAAATGAATAGACCGCCATAGCGGCGCACGATGTTCGCGACAATCTTGAAATATCCCGGCGGCGGCACAATGAATCCGCCCGCCCCCTGGATGGTTTCCGCCAGCATCGCCGCGATCGATCCGCTGGTGGAAGTCTTGATGACCTCCTCAATGTCTTTCGCGCAATGCAGCTCGCAGCTCGGATAAGTGAGCCCGTAAGGGCAGCGGTAGCAGTAAGGTCCAGGGGCATGGACCACGGCCTGGGGCATCAGGCCGCTTTTCCGCCAGTTGAACATGCCGGTCATCGCCTTGGTGAGCTGCGTGTGCCCGCTGTAGCCGTGGCGCAGCGCCAGGACTTCCTGGTTACCTGTATACATGCGGGCTGAGATCACCGCGACCTCGTTCGCCTCCGAGCCGCTGTTCGTGAAATAGCTTTTCTTGAGCCGGCCGGGGGCGATTTGCGCCATCTTCTCCGCCAGGACCACCATCGCCTCACTCAAATGGGCGGTCGAAGTGTGCTGCACCTTATCAATCTGCTCCTTGATCTTGTCGGTTACCCTCGGGTTAGCGTGGCCAACGCTGACGCTCAGGATGCCGCCAAAAAAGTCGAGGTATTGTTTGCCCTGAACGTCACACACAAACTGTCCCTTGGCATGATCGATTACCACGGGATCGTTGTAGAAGGTCGCGACGCAGTCGAAGACGTATTCTTTCTTTTTCGAGATGATTTCGTCCTTGGTCATCGTTTACTCCAGTAAGACGTTCAAAGCCGAAGCTCATTCGCGACAAGCTATGGACATCTGCTACGGCTTCAAATACTCATCCAACCATCCCAGCACCGTCTTGTACCATAACCGGCTGTTCTGCGCCTTCAGCACCCAATGCCCTTCGTCGGGGAAATAGAGCAGTTTTGACGGCACTCCGCGCCGCTGCAAGGCGGCGAAAATCGCGAAGGCCTGCCCCTGCGGGACGCGGAAGTCCAGTTCACCCTCGGCGATCAGCATGGGCGTCTGGATATTCTGTACGAACGCGGAGGGTGACCACTTCTCATATAGCGAGGACTTCTCCCAGGGCATGCCCTTCAGCTCCCATTCGGGAAACCACAGCTCTTCGGTCTCTCCGTACATGCTTCGGTTGTCATAGACGCCGTCGTGCGAGACAAGCACTTTGAAGCGATGGCTGTGGCCCGCGATCCAATCGATCATATAACCGCCGAAGCTCGCGCCCGCGGCACCGATGCGCGTCCTGTCCACGTAAGGCAACGATTCCAGGTAGTCCGTCGCCAACATCAGGTCCTGATACGGCGCGCCGCCCCAATCACGGGAAATCTCCTCCACGAATCTCTGGCCATAGCCGGTGGACCCGTGGAAGTTGGTCATCATCACCACGTAGCCATGCGAGGCGAACATCTGCGCGTTCCAGCGATAACTCCAGGCGTTGTCCCAGGCGCTTTGCGGTCCGCCGTGGATGAGCACGAGCGCGGGATATTTCTTGCTGGGATCAAAGCCGGGAGGCTTCACCAGCAGGCTTTGGATCCGGGCGCCGAGCGCGCCCTTGGTCATCACCAATTCACGAGGTTTGAGCTCGATCTCCGGCAGCCGGTCGGCATTGGCCCTAGTCAGCGGCAGCGGCGCGCCTGACGGAGTCCCCTGAGGGCTCGACGCAGCACCCGCAGCTTCCCTAGGCAAGACCGCAGCATAAATTTCCGGGGGCTGAGTCAGGCTCTGGCGCGTGAGTACCAGGGCACGGCCGTCCGCAGTCGAGTGGAGGTCATCATTAAAGCCGTCCAGGACTTTCTCGACTCTTGGGTCCTTGACGGAGGTCTTGAACACAGGCTGTTCCGTGTGGTCCGGTGCCGTGAAATAAATTGTGTTACTGTCGGCGGCCCAGTCGAAGCTCCCAACCCACTGATCAAAGCCAGGAGTGAGTTCCTTGATCTGGCGGGTCTGCCGATCGTAGACACGCAGGCGGAAAAGGTCCGACTCATAGCCGTTGCGAGCTTGCGAGGTGTAAGCGATGTAGCGTCCGTCGGGAGAAAACCGGGGAGCAGCGTCCGAACCGGGATTGTCGGCCGTGATGTTTTTGGCCTCGGCGGCGGCGATGTTCTGCGAGCGAGTTGGCGCCGAGGATCCTTCGGCGACAGACGCCAAATAGAGGTCATTATTGGTGGTCCAGGCGACGGCGCTTGGCGGAACCGCACGGTTCGAGGTGTAACAAACTTCCGTACCATCCGGCGAGATGGCATATCCATCAGGCGCACCCAGAAAGTAGGTAGGCGCATCATAGCTGCGTGGCGTGACGTCGCGCGGGGTGCCGGCTCTGGCCGAAACGACGAAGAGATGCGTGTACTTGCCTTCCCGCCATTCCATCCAGTGGCGATAGAGCAGCGAATCGATGATGCGCGCCCTTACCTTGCTTTTCGCGGCTTCTTCCAGTCGACGGCGGTTGCAGTCGTCATCCCCGCAGTCGGAGTACACCTGCGAAACAAAAAGCAGGCTATCGCTCTTGGCCGCCCACGTGACGCCCTCCGCCTGTGTGGAAATCGAGGTAAGCTGGCGCGCTTCGCCGCCATTCAGGGGCAGTATCCAGATCTGTGAGGTGCCTCCGCGGCTGGATATGAAGGCGAGCGACTGGCTGTCCGGAGACCATCGCGGACGGGTGTCGGAGTCCTGTCCATGTGTCAGTTCTCGCGGCGTGCCACCGGCGGCCGGAACCAACCAGATGTGGCTGGTTCCCTTGTTCGCCTCGACGTCCACGCGTGTCTCCACGTAGGCCACCCATTTGCCGTTGGGCGACACCTGCGGATCGGAGATTCTCTTCATGCTGACCAAGTCTTCGAAGGTGATGGGGCGCTTGGCCCGCGCCGAGGGGACGAGCATCAAAATGAGAAGAGCCACGGCGATTTTGAGCCCCGGGTCCATGATCCGATTGCTAGGGAAACGCGCTTCCCAGCAGGCGTGAGAATCTCGTGCTACCGCGGCGGCACACTGGGCAGGCGCTTCAAGACATCTCCCAATTTCTTGGTCTCCTGTCCGTAACCCGCCCAGTCCCCCTGCCGGAGTAGTTGTTGGGATCGCTCGTAGTGCTGATTCGCTTCGCGGACCAGAGCCTGGAAGTCTGGAGAAATCGGCTCAGGCCTGGCTGCCGCGGTTCCTGGCGCGGCTCCAGCGCCGGACGGCGCGTTGACACCGCTGGAAGTGGTAATGGCTCCGCCCTCGAAGATGCGGCTGAGTGCAGTCTCGAGATTGGCCTCCATCACCACATTATCCGCGTAAGAAACAATAACCCGCTTCAGCTGCGGCAACCCGCCACCTGCGGAAGCAGCCAGATAAAGAGGCTCGACGTACAACACGGAATTGCGGACCGGAATCACCAGGAGCGTTCCTCGGATGACCTGCGAACCGCCCTGACCCCACAAGGTAAGCAGCTGGGAAATGCCGGGATCCTGATCGACTCGAGATTCAATCTGCTGAGGGCCATAAATCAACTTCTGCTTGGGAAAGACGAACACCAGGACCTTGCCGTAACTGGGGCCATCGCAACGCGCCGCCATCCAGGCGATCATGTTGTCCTTCTTGGCGGGGGTGAAGGGGACCATCAAGATGAATTCTTCCGCGGTGCCCACGCCTGCCAGTTTCATGATGGTGTAATAGGGCGTCATGGGAGAAGCCGTACCGCGTGCCGCGCTCTGGGCTACGCGCCACACGTCTTCGCGATTATAGAAGACGCGAGGGTCCGTCATGTGGAACACCGCGTACATGTTCGCCTGAATGGAGAAGAGCTCCTCAGGATAGCGGATGTGGGCACGCAGGTCCTGCGGCATGCTGGCCAGGGGTTGAAAGATTCCGGGGAAGAGCCGCGCGTAGGCCTGGATCAACGGGTCTGAAGAGTCACTGATATAGAAGCGCACGTCGCCGTTGTAGGCATTGATGGTGACCTTGACGGAATTACGGATGTAATTCCCGATACCCTCGAAAGGCTCCGAGTAGGGGTACATGGAAGAGGTCGTGTACCCGTCCAGCATCCAGTAAAGCGATCCATCGTTCGCAATCACGAGATAAGGATCGTGATCGTACCTCAGGAAAGGCGTCAGGCGGCCGGCTCGTTCGAGCACCCGCCGGTAGATCAGCAGCCGGCTTTGCGGCGTGATATCGCTCGAGAACAGAATATTCTTCTCGCCGAACTCCAGAGCAAACAACAATCGCCGCCAGAAGCCTTCCACCGGTATGCCGGTCGAGCCTTCGTAGCTCGAGTAAACGTCCTGCGCGCCGGAAGGGTAATCAAACTCTTTGGCCTTGGTTTTGACGAAGCAATAGTCGTTCTCGAGTTCGCCGTAGTAGATTTCCGGCCGCGTGATATGGATATTCACACTTGAGACTGGCGGAATATTCTTGATCAGGAGCTGCGGCAGACCGTCGGGCGTGGACTCATTCACGGGCCCCAGGCACAGCCCATAGCCATGAGTAAAGCTGACGTGCTCGTTGATCCAGTTACGGCTGGGCAGGCTCTCATAGTTGAGCTCGCGGGGAGAGAGGGAGACCTGACGATAGACACCGTTGATCCAGTAGCGGTCGTTGTCCACGCGAGAGAAGTCGTAGTAGGTGCGGATTTCCTGAAGTTGCGCGAAGGTGGTGCGGAGAGGCTGGTGGTCCCATAATCGGACGTTGTGCAGGGTGGCGTCGTTCGCGCGGATGCTTTCGAGCGAGAGGTCTTCCACGGCAGAAAACTCGCGCTCGTCAAAGCGGTCGAGCCCGTAGGCCTTGCGCGTGAACTCGATGGATCGGGCAATGAAGGGCCGTTCCTTGTCGATTTCGTTAGGCGCCACCACGAAGCGCTGTACGACTTCCGGATAGAGGCTACCGCCGAGCACGCCGAGCGCCACCATGCCACCTACGGCCCACAATACCGAGCGTATGGTGCCGCCTGCCGCGCACCACAACAGTGCCGCACCTGCCAGCACGGAAAGAAAGAGCAGGGTCCAAAAAATGGGTAGCGTAGCGTGGACGTCCGTATAGCCGGCCCCGTAGAGCACACCGCGCGGCGAGTAGAGCAGGCCGTACATGGCCAGCCGAAAGCGATAAGCAATCAAAAGGAAAATCAGCGCGCCCAGCACACACAAGTGGCTCCGGGCCTGACGCGAAACAATAGGCCCGCGCGGCGTCACCATGACGCCGCCTTCCAGCAGATAGAGAAACGCGGCGCTGAGCAGACAAAGAATAAGCGTCACCAGCGCGAAGTGGTAGAGAAACCAGATGAAGGGCAGGCGGAAGAGATAAAAGCCCAGATTGATTCCGAAGAGCGGGTCCGACTGGTCCATGGCCACAGCGCGGCGGGCCAGCAGGTACTCCAGCCAGTTGCCGGTAGCCCAGTTGCCCACCATGTATCCGATCAGCAGCACGCCTACCCAGATGACCCAGCGAAATGCGGTGCGGAACCGGTCGAGAGCGGGGAACTCGATTGTCTCGTGATAAACGCGATAACCGGCGCGTCGCGAGAGACGGCGGGCGATCGCGAGATTGGCGGCGAGAATCGCCATGAAGCCGAGACCCGCGAATCCGCTGAGCTCGATTTGCGCCTTCAAAATATTCGCGTAGAGCACCCGGAAACCCTGCTGCCCGAACCAGAGCCAATCCACCAGCAGGTCGATAATGTTGGAAACCAGTGGGCCGAAGACCAGCAGGAGCAGCAAGAGTCCCACAACGAGGCGAATAGTGCGTTCCCGGCTCATTTTTTCGATTCTCCGGAAAGTGACGTCAGACAGAACAGGGCCAGGGTGGTGAGTTGTCCGATTTCCTCAAAATGTTCCGCCCGAGAACTCAGGATATATCAGTTACAGCACCTGATGGCGAACTCGCGCTTCCGTGCTCTATCGGCTGAAGCTCCCGCTTACTTTGCCTCTTGCTTCTTTTCAAATGAGCCACAGCCCTTGTTTGTTGCTCGCACGAAACCGGTCATTCATTCCGGGAGGTCACACGGGACGCCAAGATTCGTCTGTGCCGTAAAGCGTGA
>Ga0066709_100001113_pt1 | contig 16949 bp, 15 predicted proteins | sample GraSoiAngelo_158_FD_79665 | JGI IMG/M metagenome (GOLD analysis project Ga0066709, IMG submission 79665) | Grasslands soil microbial communities from the Angelo Coastal Reserve, California, USA - 14_1009_16_30cm | ecosystem: Environmental > Terrestrial > Soil > Grasslands | place: USA...
AATCCCTTTGCTAGCAGCCACATGAGGGTCGAGTTTCCGGATACGGCCACGAGGAATGACGAAGCCAGGCAGCGTCGATGACGAACAGCGTCAGGTCGAAGCGGTTACGCGAGACGTCAGCTAGGAGAGGGCGAGCGCTGACTGTGCTTCTGGAGTTTGTATCGGAATTGTCGGAAGCTGACCCGAAGCAGCTCGGCGGCGCGAGTCTGAACGCCGCCGGTGCGCGCCAGGGCCATCTGCAGATATCGATTCTCGATCTGGTCCAAGGTCGCCTCCAGATCGAGCCCGTCGGCGGGAATCTCCACCGGGACGTCCTGCGAGGCACGCGATTGCTGGAGGTCGGGAGGCAGCGCATCGGCCTCGAGCACGTCGCCGCTGCCCAGGACCAGCGCTCGCTCGATCACGTTCTCGAGCTCGCGGATATTGCCGGGCCAACGGTAGTTCTCGAGAATCGCGAGCGCCTCCGGGCTGACCCCTTTCACGGATTTCCCGAGCTCGTCGGAGATTTTCCGAACGAAGTGCGCCGCCAGGAGCGAGATATCCTCTCGGCGCTCCCGGAGCGGTGGCAGCTGGATCGGAATGACGTTGAGCCGATAGAAGAGGTCTTCGCGGAGGATCCCGTCGGCGACCGCCTTGGCCACGTCCCGGTTCGAGGCGGCGATCAGCCGCACGTCGACTTTTACGTCGCGCGTGTCGCCGACCCGGCGGATCTCGCGCTCTTGGATTGCGCGCAGAAGCTTGACCTGGACGGACTGGGGGACTTCGGTGACCTCGTCGAGGAAGAGACTGCCGCCATTGGCCGCCGAGAACAGCCCGACGGTGTTGGCGACGGCGCCGGTGAAGGCGCCTTTCACGTGCCCGAAGAGCTCGGATTCCATCAGGGTCTCGGGAATGGCCCCGCAATTGACCGAGACGAAGGGGCCGGCCCGGCGCGGGCTCTCCTGGTGGATCGCCTGTGCGACCAGCTCCTTGCCGGTTCCGCTCTCGCCCGTGACCATCACCGTCGAGAGCCCGTCGGCGGTCTTTCGGATCACCTCGAGCAGCTCGACCATCTGACGGCTCTTGCCGACGAAGCTCTCGAAGCCGCGCTCGCGCCGGAGCTGCGTCCGGAGCTCGCGGTTCTCATCCTGGAGCCGCTTGCGCTCGAGCGCGTTGGCGATCGTCAGCTTGATCTCGTCGAGCTTGAACGGCTTGGTGACGTAGTCGTAGGCGCCAAGCTTCATAGCCTCGACCGCCGTTTCGGTCGATGCGAAGGCGGTCACCACGAGGACGACCGTGCTGGGCGAGTGCTCCTTCGCGGCGCGCAGGACGGCGATGCCGTCCACCTTCCGCATCCGCAAGTCGGTGATGACGAGGTCGAACGACTCGCTCTTGATCACCTCCACGGCTTGCTCGCCGCCCTCGGCGATCGTGACTTCGTGACCGGCTTGCTTGAGCATGATCGCGAGGAGCTCGCGCATGCTCCGTTCGTCGTCGACGACGAGGACGCGAGTGTCAGGCATGGCGGGAAGGGAGGGTGAGGGTAAAGGTGGTGCCCAGGCCCGGCGAGCTCCGGACGTCGATGTCGCCGCCGTGCTCCTGGACGACGCGGTGGACGAGCGCGAGCCCGAGGCCGGTCCCCTCCGACTTGGTGGAGAAGAAGGGCTCGAACACGTGTGAGAGGTCGCCCGCGGCGATGCCCTCGCCGGTATCGCCGACCGTGACCTCGAGCGTCTCGCCGCGAACGGTGACTGCGACCCGAAGCTCGCCGCCCTCCGGCATCGCCTCGACCGCGTTCAGGCAGAGATTCCACAGAATCTGGCGGAACTGCTGGGCGTCGACGGGCCACAGGACGGACGGCGCGAACTCGCGCATCACCTTGAGGCTCCCGGGACTGGCGCGGTGCTCCAGCAGCAGCAGCACCTCCTCGGCGGCGACCGTCACGTCGAAGGTCGCGATCGACAGCGGCGCCGGTCGCGCGTACTCGAGGAAGTTCTTGATGATGTGATTGAGTCGCTCGGACTCACGCGCGACGATCTGTGAGAGGCGCTCGCGGGAGTCCTCGGCGGTGTGGGGGCTGGTGAGGACTTCGATCGCGCCGGTGAGCGAGGCGAGCGGGTTGCGGATCTCGTGCGCGATGTTCGCGGCCATCCGCCCGACCGTCGCGAGTCGATCGGCCTGCCGCATCCGCGACTCCATCGCGCGAATCGCCGAGAGGTCCTCACAGGCGGTGATCAGCCCCAGCCGGTCGCCTTCGCCGGAGCGGAGCGCTGAGAAGGTCATGCGGACCGGCACCGTCGAGCCGTCGGGCCGGCGAAGCGCCGTCTCGTGCCGCATGGACGCGCGCGGGTTGCCGTCGATCGTCGCCTCGATCGAGGCCAGCGGCACCACCGGCCCGATGAGCGTCGGCCAGCTCTGGCCGATGGCCCGCGCCGCCGGCACCCCGGTGATCTCTTCGGCGGCGCGGTTGAACGCTGTGATCCGATGGTCTCGATCCAGAGCGATCAACCCGGTGCCGGCGGATTGGAAGATCAGGTCCTTGAAGGCCTGCAGGTCGCGGAGATCCTTCTGCCGCGTCTCGAGCTCCTGCCGGGTAGCGCGGTACCGTTCGCCGAGGCCGCCCGCGATGATCGCGACGACGAGGAGGGTCGCCGCGTTGAGGAACATCGTGACGAGCTCGAGCGCCGTTGTCTCCTGCGGCGCGTCGAAGAATACTGTCAACGGGAGCACCGTGCGCACCGTCACGATCCCGGTGTAGAGCAGGCTGCAGATCGCGGCGATGGCGAGCCCCCGCGTGCGCGAGAGCATCACGCACGCGGCGGTGACCGAGAGCACGTACAGGAAAATGAAGATCGAGCGGGCACCGCCAGTGGCGACGACCACGGCCGTGATGAGCGCGGAGTCGAGCAGGCAGATGAACCACGCGAGCCGGCGCGGCTGTGCCGGCGGCCCGAGCAGGAGGATCGCGCTCGACGACGCGAGGGCGATGAGGAGCCCGACGGCGAAGATCTGGCTCTCGCCCGGCATGAGGCCGGGCGGCACGATCGGCGCGAGCGCCAGCAGGACCAGCGAGACCCCGAGCCGCGCCCAGGCGAATCCCTGGAGCGGCCCGCCGACGGTGAGCGCTTTCACTACTTCACTTCATTATCGTGACCAGACGGAAGATCGGAAGGTACATCGCGACCACGAGGCCGCCGACCACCACGCCCAGGAAGACGATCATGATCGGTTCGAGCAGCGACGTGAGCGCGGTGACCGCGGTGTCGACCTCGTCGTCGTAGAAGTCGGCGATCTTCGAGAGCATCTGATCGAGCGCACCGGTATTCTCGCCGACGCTGATCATGTGGACGACCATGGGCGGGAAGACGGTGCTGCCCTTGAGCGGCTCGGAGAGCGCCCGGCCGGAGGTGACCGCGGTCCGGGCCTGCATCACGGTTCGCTCGACGACCCGATTGCCAGCCGAGCGGGCGGTGATGAGCAGCCCCTCGAGGATCGGGACGCCGGACGAGATGAGCGTGCCGAGCGTCCGCGTGAAGCGCGCGACGGCGACCTTGCGGATGAGCATGCCGATGACCGGCACCTTCAGCAGGAAGGCGTCGATCACGTTACTGCCCTGCTCGGTGTTGTAGTAGCGCTTGAGCGCGTAGATGGCGCCGGCACCCGCGCCCACCATGATGAGGATGTACTTCTGCGTGAACTCGGAGATGAACATGACGATCTTGGTCGGCAGCGGCAGGTCGGCGCCGAGGCCCTGGAACATCTTTGCGAACGTCGGGATGACGAAGATCATCATGAAGACGATGACCAGCACCGCCACGCTGATGATCGTGACGGGGTACACCATGGCGCCCTTGACCTTGCTCTTGAGCTTGGCCGCCTTCTCGATGTAGCCCGACAGGCGCTGCAGGACGACGTCGAGCACACCGCCCGACTCACCGACCTGGAGCATGTTGGTGAACAGGTCGTTGAAGACCTTGGGGTACTTCCGGAACGACTCGGCCAAGGTGGCGCCACCCTCGACCTCCCGCGCGATCTTTCCGGTGACGTCGCGCAAAGACTTCGAGTCGCTCTGCTCCGAGAGGATCGCCAGGCACTGCGCGATCGGAAGGCCGGCGTCGACCATCGTGGAGAACTGGCGGGTGTAGATCGCCAGGTCTTTGTCCTTGACCTTGCCGCCGATCTTCTTGATCCCGACCGGCTTGGCCAACCGTTCCTGCACCGACGTCGCGACGACGCCTCTCGCCCGCAACGCCGTCACCGCCGCGGGTCGGTCGTTCGCTTCGATCTCGCCGGAGACGACGGCTCCGCCGGATCGGCCGCGAAAGGCGTACATGGCCATGGTCTGCGCTCCTCCTACCGTTTGGCGAACGGTGAGACGCCGGCGCCTGCGCTGGCAGTGGCCGCCGGACCATCGTGTCCGAGAAGCTGCAGCAGCTCCTCGATCAGCGTCGATCTGTTCAGCGCGTCCTCACGGGTGATCAGGTGCCGCTTCGTCAGGTCGGAGAGGGCCTGATTCATCGTCTGCATCCCGAATTTCTGGCCGGTCGCGATCGCCGAATACACCTGGTGGATCTTCTCCTCTCGGATGAGGTTGCGGATGGCGGGGGTGGCGACCATGATCTCCAGCGCCATCACGCGTCCGCCGCCGACCTTGGGAATGAGCGTCTGCGAGAGCACGCCCTCGAGCACGAGCGACAGCTGCGCCCGCACCTGCGCCTGCTGGGCCGTCGGGAACACGTCGATGATGCGGTTCATCGTCTGGGCGCACGAGTTCGTGTGCAAGGTGCCGAACGTCAGGTGGCCGGTCTCCGCAATCGTCAGCGCTGCGGCGATCGTCTCGAGGTCGCGCATCTCGCCGACGAGGACCACGTCCGGATCCTGGCGGAGGATCGACTTGAGCGCCTTCGTGAACGAATGCGTGTCGGCGAAGACCTCGCGCTGGTTGACGAGGCACTGCTTGTGCGGATGGACGAACTCGATCGGGTCCTCGATCGTCATGATGTGATCGTGACGCTCGTTGTTGATCTTGTCGATCATGGCGGCGAGCGTCGTCGATTTGCCCGACCCGGTCGGCCCGGTCACGAGGATCAGCCCCTTGGGCCGGTCCGCGAGCTGCTGGACGATCTGCGGCAGCCCCAGCTCGTCGAACGAGCGGATCTTGTACGGGATGACGCGGATCGCGCACCCGACGGCGCCGCGCTGCCGGTAAACGTTACAGCGGAAGCGCGCGAGGCCCTGGATGCCGAAGGAGAGGTCGAGCTCGTTCTCTTCTTCGAATTTCTGTTTTTGGCCCTCGTTCAGGACGCTGTACGAAAGCCGCTGGGTGTCCTGCGGCGCCAGCACCTCGAATTGGGTGAGCTGGTTGAGGCGGCCGTTGACGCGGATCTGCGGATACGTCCCGCTCGTGATGTGCAGGTCCGACGCGCCACGGTCCACCATAAGTTGCAGAAGATCGGCCATGTTGGCGGCCATCGTGCCTCCCTACGCCGCAATAACCCTGTTTAAGACAGGGTAACTCTGAGGACTTCCTCGATCGTCGTAGTTCCTTCAATGACCTTCGCGAGCCCGGCTTGCCGCAGAGACTTCATGCCCGCCGCCTGCGCGATCGTCCGGATCTCGGCGGTCGGAGCATTCTTGAGGATGGCGTCGCGGAGCTCCTCGCTGATCGGCATGACCTCGTAGATCGCGATACGGCCCTTCATTCCCGTGAAGTTACACGCCGCGCAGCCCTTGCCCTTGTAGAACTGGATCTTCCCTTTCCCGGTCGGGACGTGGCCATATGTGACGAGGCTCTCCTCGTCGGCGTCGTACGGCTCCCGGCACTGCTTGCACACCTTTCGACCCAGGCGCTGGGCCAGGACGAGGAGCAGCGACGACGCGACCAGGAACGGCGGGATCCCCATATCGAGAAGCCGCGCGATCGTCGAGGGGCAGTCGTTGGTGTGCAGGGTCGAGAAGACCAGGTGGCCGGTGAGCGCGGCGCGGATGCTGATCTGCGCGGTCTCGAGGTCGCGCGTCTCACCAACGAGGATCACGTCGGGGTCCTGACGGAGGAAGGAGCGGAGCGCGGCGGCGAATGTCCGGCCGACGTGTTCGTTGATCTGAACCTGGTTGACGCCCTTCAGGTTGTACTCGACCGGATCCTCGGCCGTCATGATGTTCACGTCCGGCGAGTTGATGGTGTGGATGCCCGAGTAGAGCGTGGTGGTCTTGCCGGATCCGGTCGGTCCAGTGATCAGCACCATGCCGTACGGCTGGTGGATCGCGGCGTTGAACTTGTCGAGGCTCCAGTCGTCGAAGCCGAGCTGCGTCAGATCGAGCTTCAACGACTCCTTGTCGAGAATTCGGAGAACCGCCTTTTCGCCGAAGATCGTGGGGAGTGTCGAGACGCGGAAATCGATCTCGCGATTGCTGTAGCGGAGCTTGATGCGGCCGTCCTGCGGCAGCCGGCGCTCGGCGATGTCGAGGTTCGACATGATCTTCAAACGGGAGAGGATCGCTGCCTCCAACCGTTTCGGTGGCGCCAGCATTTCGTGCAGCACGCCGTCCATCCGGAACCGGATCCGGAAAATCTTCTCGTACGACTCGAAGTGAATGTCGGAGGCGCCCTTCTGGATCGCGTCGACCAGCACCATGTTCACCAGCTTCACGACTGGCGCTTCGTCGGCCGACTCCTTCAGCTCGAAGACGTCGACCTTGGCGCCTTCTTCACCTTCATCGACGACCTCGACGTTGGCGAGGTCGGTCTGCATGTCGGACAGGACGCTGGAGATGGCCTCCGTCTTCGACTCGTAGTTGCGGTCGATCGCCTTCTTGATCGAGGTCTGCGACGCGACCAGGGGCAACACTTGCAGATTGGTCATGAACGAGATGTCGTCCAGGGCGAACACGTTCGTCGGATCGGCCATCGCGAGCGCGAGCGAGTTCCCCATCCTCCGCACCGGGATGACCTCGTACTTCCGCGCGATGGGCGCCGGCACGAGCTTCAATACGTCTGAATCGATGTCGAGCTGACCGAGCGTGATCGATGGGACGCCGTACTGCCGCGACAGGAACCCGATGAGCTGATCTTCGTTGACGAGATTCAGCCGGACCAGGATAGAGCCGAGCTTTTCGGGTGAGCCCTTCTGCTCCGCGAGCGCCTTCTTGAGCTGTTCAGCGGTGAGAAGTCCGTCCGCGACGAGGAGGTCCCCGAGGCGGCGGTTGACAGGCTGCCCGAGCTTCACCTGCTGCTGGGCCATTGTAATCTTCTACTGTACCCCACCGAGTCGTTTCAACGTATCGGTAAAGGCCTTGTACGCATCGTCCTGATAAAGCACGAAAACGACTCGCTTCAGGCCCGTGGGGCCGCCTCTCAAATGAGACACCACGGCGTTGAGCATCGCGTTCGCCGAGACGGCCGGCGGGACGTGTCCGACTCCCGTTCCGAGCGCCGGGAGCGCGAGCGATGTGATGCGATGCTTGGCCGCCAGCGCGAGGACCGCGCGCGTCGTGGTCGCGACCTGCTCACCGTCCGCCTTGAGGTCGGGGCCCATGACGGCCGCGTGGATCACGTGGGTCGCGGCGAGGTTGCCGCCAGTGGTCAGCACGGCCTCGCCAACCTCCACGGGGCCCTGCCGCATCGCCTCTTCTTCGATGATGACGCCGCCCTTGCGCTTGATGGCGCTGGCCACGCCGGTGCTCATGGACAGCGTCGAGTTCGCCGCGTTGATGATCGCGTCGACTTCCCAGTCGGTGATGTCGCCGCGCTCGATCGAGATGGATGATTGGCCGATCCTGAGCCTCATGACCGTTTCTCGCTGCGCTCCCCGGCTTTCGCTGCCTCCCACGACCGCTCCAGCTCATCGGGCGGGACCGCGCTGACCGATTTGCCGCGTGCGGCCAGCTCCGCTTCCATGTTCGTGAAGCGCCGGCGGAACTTCTCGATCGCACCGTGGAGGGCGTCGTCGGCGTCGAGGTCCGAAAGCCGCGCCACGTTCACGAGCGAGAAGAGCGCGTCGCCGAGTTCTTCGCGGATGCGCCGTGTGTCGCCCGACGCCAGCGCCTCGGCGGCCTCTCGTATTTCCTCCTCCACCTTGAGCCACGCCGCCCGCGCGTCGGGCCAGTCGAAATTCACGCGCGCGGCCTTGCTCTGAACTCGCTGTGCTCGCAGCAATGAGGGCAACGCACGCGGGACGCCGTCGAGCAGCGACCGCGCCTGGCCTCGGTCCTTGGCCTCGCGCTGCTTGATCGCTTCCCACTGGACGAGCGCCTCGGTCGCGGTGCCAACCGACGCGTCGCTGAAGACGTGAGGATGCCGCCGCACCATCTTGTCGATGAGCTGGCCGAGCAGATCGATCATCGTGAAGTCGCCTCGCTCCTCGGCGATGCGAGCGTGGAAGACGACCTGGAACAGCAGATCGCCTAGCTCCTCGCGCACGGCCGCGCTCCCGCCAGACTCGATCGCTTCCAGGACTTCGTAGGCTTCCTCGATGAGATACGGCTTGAGTGATGTGGGCGTTTGCTCGCGATCCCACGGGCAGCCACCCGGTTCGCGGAGTCGCTTCATGACGTCCAGGAGCCGTTGAAAGAGAACACCCGGAGAGTCGGTCATTTCCGTTCCTGCGGCTAACCGATTATACAGCAAGGGTTTTCGCGTGTGCTAGGCTCACCCTGATGGCCCAGGGGGAGCCCGAGGACGTTTTCAAGGTCACGGATAGGCGCAGGCGACTGGACGAGGACGAAGCGCCGCGGCCCGTGCCCGCCGCCGAGCCCCCTGTCGCACCGCCGGACCTGAGCCCCGGCGAGCGAAGCCTGGCCGGTCTCTTCATGATGCTCGCGAGCTCGGCCGTCGTCGCGCTGGGGGACGCGCCCGATCCCCTCACGGGTGAGCGCCAGGTCGATCTGGCCCAAGCTGCGGACGCGATCGATCTACTGATCTTGCTTCGCGAGAAGACCGAGGGCCACCGGTCGCCCGAGGAGAACCGAATCCTCGAGGAGGTGCTCTACGACCTCCAGCTTCGCTACGTCCACGCTACGAAGAAGTCCTGATCGCGACAGTCCCGGAGTCGATCGTGATGGCCTCCACCGATTCGGGCATTCGCCATCGGAGAAGACCCTGGAGTCCGGCGCTCGGCAGAAGCCGCAGGAGGATCCCTGGCAGCGGCTGCTGGCCGATCGCGAAGCGCTGGACGTCGAACCGAAGATAGCGGCGCTGGCTCCGGCTTGCTCCGACTTCCAGGCTCGCCCTGGCGCTGAGATGCAGCCAAACCTGGCGCTCGAGCCAGCTGGCAGGAGCGAGGCCGGCGAGGGGCGACGCCGCTAAAAGATCGTGGAGCGAGAGCAGGCCCTTGAATTCGACGACCCCCTCCCCGGCGAGGCGGACGGCTCTGACCGCGACGGGCATCTGGGCCACCTCGACGAGATTCGTCGACAGGAATCGGTTCACCTCGGCTTCGGTGAAAACGACCTGATGCGGGCGCCCCCTCGATCCACGGGGCTCGCCGCGAGCTAGATCGAAGATCTTCTGCTGCGCCCGGATACCATCCTCTGGGGCGCCGAGGGCCGCCGCAACTTCGGGCTCACGGATCAGCCTGGAGCCGACCCATAGCGACGCCCCCGCCAGGCCCAGGAGGGTGGCGATCCCTCCGATGACCAGGACGCACCCGGACCGCATCGGCCAACCCTATCATCCCAGACCGAAAGGACTTCCATCAAGCCTCGGGCCTTGATTTGACAGCGTTCCACTCACATGATATATAACTTTCGTACTCAAATATGGCCGGGGTCAAGGAGACCGGCATGAGCCAGGGAGGGCTTTGAGATGGCGATTGAGCGTTGGCGTCCGTTCGTGTCCGTCGAGCGATGGGATCCATTTCGCAACATGACCGACATCCAGGGAGAGGTCAACCGTCTGTTCGACAGTGTCCTGGGAAGGCCCACGGCCTCCACGACCGGGTCGGCGGTGCGGACCTGGGCACCGGTCCTCGACATGCGCGAGACCGAGGATGATCTCGTGCTGAGTTTTGAGCTTCCGGGTGTCACGGAGAAGGACGTGTCCTTGTCGATCATGGGAGATCTGCTCACCGTGAAGGGCGAGCGGACATTCAACCGCGAGTCCAAGGACGAGAGCGTCCATCACGTCGAGCGCGCCTACGGGAAGTTCGAGCGCAGCGTCCAGCTGCCGATGCCCGTGCAGGCTGACAAGGTGAAGGCAACCTACCGCGACGGAGTCCTCGAAGTGAAGCTCCCGAAGGCGGAAGAGGTCACGCCCAAGGCGATCAAGATCGACATCATCTAGTCGATCGAGCGGTACGGAGTTGACGCGACGGGGCGGGTCGACCCGCTCCGTCGCCATTGAGACCAAGGAGAAGGGGGATTCGACATGGCGAAGGTGATCGGCATTGACCTCGGGACGACCAACTCGGTGGTCGCGGTCGTCGAGGGTGGCAATCCCACGGTGATCGCGAACCAGGAGGGCAGCCGGCTCACGCCCTCGGTCGCGGGATTCACGAAGGAAGGCGAGATTCTCGTCGGACAGGTCGCGAAACGACAGGCGATCACGAATCCCGAGAACACCGTGTTCTCGATCAAGCGGTTCATGGGGCGCCGCTACGACGAGGTGCTCCAGGAGACCAAGCTCGTCCCGTACAAAGTGGTCAAGGCCGCCAACGGCGACGTCCGGATCGAGGTGAGGGGCAAGCAGTATTCCCCGCCGGAGATCTCGGCCATGATCCTGCGAAAGCTGAAGGAAGCCGCGGAGGCGTACCTGGGAGAGAAGGTCACCCAGGCCGTCATCACCGTGCCCGCCTACTTCAACGACAGCCAGCGGCAAGCGACCAAGGACGCGGGCCGTGTGGCCGGTCTCGAGGTGCTTCGCATCATCAACGAGCCGACGGCCGCGGCATTGGCCTACGGCCTCGACAAGAAGAAGGACGAGACGATCGCGGTCTACGACCTCGGTGGCGGCACCTTCGACATCTCGATCCTCGAGATCGGCGAGGGCGTCTTCGAGGTCAAGGCGACCAACGGCGACACGCACCTGGGCGGTGACGACTTCGACCAGCGCGTGATGGACTGGATCGCGGGGGAATTCAAGAAGGAGCACGGGATCGATCTCCTGAAGGATCGGATGGCCCTTCAGCGGTTGAAGGAGACGGCCGAGAAAGCGAAGTGCGAGCTCTCGACCACCCTGCAGACCGAGATCAACCTGCCCTTCATCACGGCCGATGCGAGCGGGCCCAAGCACCTCGTGCTCACCTTGACGAGAGCCAAGCTCGAGGCGCTCGTGGCCGATCTGGTCGAGCGGACCCTCGGCCCGTGCCGGCAAGCGATGCAGGACGCCGGCGTCAGCCCGAAGGACATCAACGAGGTCATTCTGGTTGGTGGCCAGACGCGGATGCCGAAGGTTCAAGAGGCGGTCAAGCAGCTCTTCGGCCGCGAGCCCCACAAGGGCGTCAACCCGGACGAAGTCGTCGCGGTCGGCGCGGCGGTGCAGGGCGCGGTGCTCACGGGCGAGGTGAAAGACCTCCTGCTGCTCGACGTCACTCCGCTCTCGCTCGGGATCGAGACGCTCGGCGGCGTGATGACGCCGCTCATCACGCGCAACACGACCATTCCTACGAAGAAAAGCGAGGTCTTCACCACGGCGGCCGATAATCAGACCTCCGTCGAGGTCCACGTGCTGCAGGGCGAGCGGCCCATGGCGCGCGACAACCGGACTCTCGGAAAGTTCCACCTGGTAGGCATCCCGCCGGCGCCGCGCCAGGTTCCGCAGATCGAGGTGACGTTCGACATCGACGCGAACGGCATCTTGAACGTCGCCGCCCAGGACAAGGCGACCGGCAAGCAGCAGAACATCACCATCACCGCGTCGTCCGGCCTGACCAAGGACGAGATCGAGCGAATGATGAAGGAGGCCGAGGCGAACTCCGCCGAGGACACGAAGCGGAAGCAGGAGATCGAGGTGCGCAACCAGACCGACTCGCTCGTCTACTCGACCGAGCGGACCCTCGGTGAGCACGGCGCCAAGCTGGCGGAGAACGACCGCAAGGCGATCGACGACGCGCTCGCGGAGGCGCGCGAAGCGCTGAAGGGCGAGGACATCGAGCGGATGAAACGCGCCCAGGAGGCGTTGAGCCACGCGGCGCACAAGCTCGCGGAGATCATGTACCGCGAAGCGCAGGCGCAGGGCCAGCCGGCCGGCTCTGGCGCGCCCGGTGGGCAGAGCCAGGGCGCGCCGGGTCCAAAGGAAGGCGAGGTGGTCGACGCCGACTTCGAGGATCTGGGCGACAAGAAAAAGTAGCGGTTCATGCGTCGTGACTACTACGCGGTTCTGGGCATCGCGGCGACCGCGGCGCCGCGCGAGGTCCGCCGAGCTTATCAGCGCCTCGCGCGGCAGTATTCGCCCGACGTCAATTTCTGGGACGAGCGAGCGCGCGAGCTCTTCGAGGAGATTGCGGAGGCGTTCAGGGTGCTCGGCGATCCCACCGCGCGCCAGATGTACGACCAGTACGGGCACGCGGCCGGGGCCGACGAGGCGCTCGCCGAGGGGCGGCGCGGCGACGACGTCCACGCGGTCGTGGATCTGACCTTCGCCGAGGTCGTTCGGGGAGCGAGCGTCCGGCTCGACGTCCAGCGGTTCTCACCTTGTACGCAGTGCGGGGCGAGCGGCGCCGGCCGAGAGGGGCGGTGCTCGGCGTGTCTTGGCCGGGGCGTCCGACGCGTCGCCGAGGCGGTCGACATCGCGGTTCCCGCTGGCGTCGACTCCGGCGCGCAGATCCGCGTGGCCGGCGAGGGGAATGCCGGCCCGTTCGGCGGGCCGCGCGGCGATCTGATCGTCAGCACGCGCGTCGGGGAACATCCGTTCTTCCGGCGGAAGGGCGACAGCGTGCACTGCGACGTCCCGCTCAGCGTGTGGGAGGCGCTGCTCGGCGCCCGAATCCGGGTGCCCACGCCGTCTGGGGAGGCGGTCCTGGTCGTGCCGCCGGGGACGACGGGCGGTCAGGTGTTCCGCTTGCGCGGTCAGGGGTTGCCGAAGTTGACCGGTGAGTCGACGGGCGACCTCTATGTGACGGCCCGTGTGGAGATGCCGACCGGGCTCGACGCGCGGACGCACGAGCTCGTGCGCGAGCTAGCGCGGCTGATGCCTGTCGAGACACGGACCAAGCTGGAGCGTTATCGGGGAGGTGCGGAGTGACCGATCGCGGCAAGCCGCTCTATATGATCGGGGTGGTCGCCGACATGCTCAACGTCCACCCGCAGACGCTTCGCTTCTACGAGAAGAAGGGGCTCGTGCGTCCGAGCCGAACCGTCGGGCGCACGCGCATGTACTCGACCGAAGATGTCGACGAGCTGGCGCGGCTGCTGAGGCTGACACGTGACCTCGGTGTGAATCTCGCCGGGATCGAGGTCATCCTAAAGATGAGACGTCGGATGATCGAGATGCAGAAACAGATCGAGGATCTCGTCACCTACCTCCGCGAGGAGGGCGGCGAGACGGCGGGTCAGAGCCGACCGCAGGAGCCCAGGGAGGCACTCGTCCGGGCGGCGTCCGGTCAGCTCAAGCCTGTCGATCTGTTCTAGGTTCGAAAGGAGAAACATGGCTGGCGAGCGTGACGAGAAAGAGCTCAACATCCCCGACGTCCTGGGGATTCTGCCTCTACGCGGCACGGTGGTTCTTCCGCAGGCGGTGACGCCACTGGCGGTCGGTCGACCTGGATCGGTCCGGCTCGTCCAGGACGCGCTCCAGGGCAGTCGGATCGTCGGCGCGGTCATGCAGCGCGATCCGACCGCGGAGGATCCGCGCGCGCCGGAGCTTCACTCGATCGGTTCGGTGATCCTCATTCACAAGGCGCTGAAGCAGCCCGACGGCACCCTGCGTCTGATCGTGCAGGGGCTCGGCCGCTTCCGCATCGGCGAGGTCGTGCAGGAGGCGCCGTTCCTCCGCGCGAGAATCCAGCGCCTGAGTGACGAGGCGCCGTCGACGGCGACCCTCGAGGTCGAAGCGCTCGCCCGCACGGCGGCCGGGCTCTTCCAGAAGGTCGTCTCGCTGTCGCCGACACTCCCCGACGAGCTCGCGAACGTGCTCGGCGCCGCGGAGGGCCCGGGCGCCGTCGCGGACCTCATCGCCGGATCGCTCCCGACGCTTCCGACGGCGTTGCGCCAGGAGATCCTGGAGACGATCAGCGTCGCTGAGCGCCTGCAGCGGCTCGTCGTGGCCCTGACGAAAGAGGTCGAGGTCCTCGAGCTCGGCTCGAAGATCCAGTCGGAAGCCCAGTCTGAGATGTCGAAGACGCAGCGCGAGTACTACCTGCGCGAGCAGATGAAGGCGATCCAGAAAGAGCTGGGGGACGCCGATGATCGGACGCAGGAGATCGATGCCCTGCGGGAGAAGATCGAAGCGGCGGGCATGACCGAGGAAGCGAAGAAGGAAGCGCTCCGTGAGCTCGATCGGCTGGCGAAGATGCCACCGGCCGCGGCGGAGTACACGGTGGCTCGGACCTACATCGACTGGCTGGTGTCGATGCCGTGGCAGCAGGAGACCGCGGACAACGTCGACATCGCGCCGGCCCGGACGATCCTCGACGAGGATCACGAGGGGCTCGAGAAGATCAAGGAGCGGATCCTCGAATACCTCGCCGTGAAAAAGATCCGGCCGTCTGGCAAGGACCCGATCCTGTGCTTCGTGGGCCCGCCGGGCGTCGGCAAGACCTCGCTCGGACGGTCGATCGCGCGCGCGCTCGGCCGGAAGTTCCACCGCATCTCGCTCGGCGGCATGCGGGACGAGGCCGAGATCCGCGGCCATCGGAGGACGTACATCGGCGCCCTGCCGGGCCAGATCATCCAGGGGCTCCGGCGCGCCGGCTCGAAGAATCCCGTGTTCATGCTCGACGAGATCGACAAGCTCGGGATGGACTTCCGCGGCGACCCGGCCTCGGCCCTCCTGGAGGTGCTCGATCCGGAGCAGAACGTCTCGTTCCGAGATCACTATCTGGATGTGGCGTTCGACCTGTCGCGCGTGCTGTTCGTCACGACGGCGAACGTGATCGACACCGTGCCGCCGGCGCTGCGCGACCGGATGGAGATCATCACGCTCGCCGGATACACAGAGGAGGAGAAGATCGCCATCGCCCAGCGCCACCTCGTGCCGAAGCAGGCGCGGGAGCACGGGCTCGACGGGGACAAGGACATCGAGTTCACGCCCGAGGCGCTTCGCCTGCTGGCCCGCGGCTACACCCGCGAGGCCGGGGTGCGGAATCTCGAGCGGGAGATCGCCAGCGTCTGCCGGAAGGTGGCGCGCCGGCGCGCCGAAGGGCACACGGAGGCGGCGCACATCACGCCCGATGTGGTCACGACCTTCCTCGGCGTGCCACGCTTCGAACTCGAAGAGGTCGAGGAGCGCACGCGCGTCCCGGGCGTCGCGATCGGCCTGGCGTGGACACCAGTCGGCGGCGACGTCCTGGTCATCGAGGCGACGCGCATGCAGGGCAAGCGCACCCTGACCTTGACCGGACAGCTCGGCGACGTCATGAAGGAATCGGTGCAGGCGGCCCTCTCGTGGGTCCGCTCCCATGCCGACGAGCTCGGCATCGCGCCGGAATTCTGGGAGACCTCCGACATCCACGTGCACGTTCCGGCCGGGGCGATCCCGAAGGACGGCCCCTCCGCCGGCGTCACGATGACGACTGCGCTGGTGTCGTTGCTGACGGGCCGCCGCGTCCGGTCAGGTCTGGCGATGACCGGCGAGGTCAGCCTCGCCGGGCGAGTGTTGCCGGTCGGCGGGATCAAGGAGAAGGTGCTGGCCGCCCATCGGGCCGGGATCCGCACGTTGCTGATTCCCGGTCGGAACGCCAAGAACCTGATGGAGGACGTCCCCACCCGCGTCCGTGACGAGATGACCATCCACCTAGTCGACTCGGTGCGCGATGTCCTGAAGCACGCTCTCGAGACGACATCCACATGGCCCGAGGTGGAGCGGATGGCCTGGTCGTCCTGATTTCGGGGGCTTTACGGCATTTCCGGACGCGGCGTTCAGCCTTGAAGGGGCGGCGCCGCGTCGGCTAACATAGCCGTATGTTCCGCCTCGGGTATTTCCTGGGCGTGATTTCTATGGTCCTCGTCTCGTCGACGTCGGCCGGAGCCCAAGTGTACCGGCTCTCGGAGGGCGACGGGACGGTCCACTTCACGAACGCGCCGACCGATCCCCGCTACAAGAACCTCGCCGGGTACTCGTCCGGCACGTCCGCGGGCTTTCTGCGTCTGCCGCCCGCGGACACGGCGCGCTACGCCACCGAGATCAAGGCGGCCGCCGAGCGCTACGGGGTTCCGGAGCGCCTGGTCCAGGCCGTCATCCGCGTCGAGTCGGCCTTCAATCCCAAGGCGGTGTCCGGGAAGGGCGCTCAAGGGCTGATGCAGCTCATGCCGGAAACGGCGTCGATGCTCGGTGTCCGCAACAGCTTCGACCCGCAGCAGAACATCGACGGCGGCGTCCGGCACCTTCGCGGGTTGATCGACCGGTTCGGGAATGACCTGCCCCTGGCGCTGGCGGCCTACAACGCGGGCGAGAAAGCTGTGGTCTCAAATCGAGGGATCCCGCCGTACCCGGAGACCCGCGACTACGTGACGCGCGTGCTCTTTCACTACGACGGCACCACGAACGGCGCGGCGAGCGCGCCGACGACCGTGTACCGGACCGTCGGCGACGACGGGTCGATCGTCTACACGAACATCCCGCCGCGCGGCCGTCGCTAGTCCCGCTCGCTCCGTAGCCGTCCCACCGTCGCCGGGCTCACCGGCTCCCGCGCGGCACGTTCTTCTCGAGCCAGCGGCTGACCGCGGATCCCATCCCCGAGAGCACCCGCCGATTCAGGACCAATCCCCAGTGCGAGGCCCCGCTGATTTCGACGTGATCGGCTGCGAAAGGCAGGTTGTCATACCGCTGGCGAGGCCATAGCGTGTCGGCCGTCCCGGCCGACGAGGATCGGCGGCTG